>ERZ772937.2422-NODE-2422-length-11687-cov-3.886262_pt1 | contig 11687 bp, 14 predicted proteins | sample MGYA00512113_ERZ772937 | MGnify/ENA primary metagenome ERZ772937 (study PRJEB29015, sample SAMEA2737649) | human gut metagenome | biome: human gut; feature: human-associated habitat; material: faeces | place: China | collected 2012 ... | reverse complement strand
TTACATGTCCCCCAATCTGAATCCGTCTAAAAGACGAGTTGTCAGAATGCAGTTCTATCTATATTCAGTCTCCGCGTTTATCGGAGATCGAGATTTCACGGTAAATATCCCGCACTCTTGCGGTGTAGTTTTCAATCTGGCGAACCACCGCCTCCGGCGTTTCCCTTACAATGTAATAATCATGATTCATCATAATGATTTTGGTTTCAGGAATCATCTCAATTGTTTCAATCTGCATATGGTTTAGCAAAAATGGTTCCCTGTTTAATTTAGTCAGCCGGATCATGTCATTCACCTTTCCCCGCTTCAAAAGATTTTAGGACTCGGGGAGCGTAACACACGCCCCCCGGCCGCCTGTCTTTACGTAATATAACTCTTCAAAGAGAACAATTACCGCTTCATGCTGACCAAATCGGACAACATTTCATCTGTAACAGTGATAATTTTGGTATTGGACTGAAAACCGCGCTGCGTTGTAATCAAATCGGCAAATTCCGTTGCGATATCCGTCTTGGAGGATTCCAAGCCACCGGACAAAATCTTCGTATCGCCTGCACCCGTCAAGGTGATCCGATCGGGATTCGTATCATTTGTATTATTATTCAAATCACCCGTCACAGCCCCGCCGCAGGTACCAATAACAACATCGCCTGCGTTATTGCCCGCCTGATAGTAGCCATCACTCTGTTTAGTAAGACCATTGGGGTTAACGACGCTGCCAATCGGAATGATGCCGACGGTGACCGCAACATTATTCTGCGTTACCGCAGTAATAACACCATTCTGATCGACACTCAGGTTAACGCTCTGTACATTAACACGCTTACCCTCATCAACCTTAGTGTTACCAATATCCGTGGGATAAGTTTGCGCATTTGTGTTAGCTGCAATCTGAGGATACAGCGCACCGCCTTCTTTAATACCCGTAGCGGTATTGCTTGCCGGTGCCATAACTGGTAACCGAATCGGACGCAGGCAGGTATCCCACTTCACACTGCCATCAGCATTTTCAAGCATGGTACCATTCTCATCACCCTGCGGCATAAAACCGTAAACGCAATAGCCGTTATTATCGACCAGATAACCATCCGAATCAAGCGAAAAGTTGCCGACTCGCTTGAGGGTCAGATTATTCGGAGCCGGCTCATAGCCGATCTTTTGATCCGGCTTCGGGCCAACCATAAAAAAGCCATTGCCATCCAGATACAGATGAGAATTAATGCCGGTCGGTGCATAGGTACCACCGGCCATATTCAGATCAATCGAGGCAACCTGAGAGCCGTAACCGATCTGCGATGCGTTGGTACCGCCATATTGGTTTCCGCCCGCCGTACTGTTGCTGATCGAAGTATACATGGACTCACTGAACGAAGTAACGCCCGGCTTAAAGCCATATGTATTTGCATTGGCGATATTGTTGCCAATTACATTCATTTTCTGCATGTGGGTCTGCAAACCCGCAATTGCAGCGTACATAGAACCTGTCATAAGTTTTATTTGCTCCTTCCAATTCATACGATGCAGTCGGCAGCCGTCATACGGACAGGCTTCCAAAGCACCCATAAATGGACCTGCTTTCTTACTTTAGAAGAACAGCACCGTCTATATTGGTAAATACATTGTCGCGCATTTCATCTTGTGAAATGGCTGTGATCACTCTGTTTTGCGGCACATTTACAATAAACGCACGTCCCGCATCCAGCACCAAAATATTTTTGGCACCTTTTTCCTGTGCCTTGCCAACAGAATAAGTCAGCTGGCTCATCAACGCATCGGTCATTTCAATGCCCCGCTCCTCTGCGCGCTGTTGTGCATGCTTGGAGAATTCCACGGTCGGCGTTGTCTGCTGTTCCGTACCAAGCTGCTCCATACGCTGCCGAAGCAGATCACCAAACGTACCCGTTGAGGCTTGCATCGTCTGCTGCACCTGCTGGCCAAGCGAACTGCTGCCACTAATTCGGTCGATCATATCTTATCGCCGTCCTCACCGGATCCCGTCGTATCAGAACCTCCGGTTCCTTCGGTTCCATTCGATGGTGTTTTCTCTGTCGGCGGCAACTCACCAACTGCCATAATGGAGCTGAGAGCATATGATTTGCCATTCACAAAAACAACCTGCTCGCCATTATACGTTCTGTACCTGTCACTTCGCCTACAATTTCCTTCAATCCGCTGGCGCTGGTATATTCGCCGATCGTAACCGTTTTGCCAACCAGTGAAGCCGCATAGGACATCGTAGCCGCATCCGTCATGGTTGACATAGCCTGAATCGTCGACATCGAAATCAACTGATTCATCATATCGCTCGTGGAAGCCGGATTATCAATATCCTGATTCTGGAACTGCGCAATCATCAGCTGAAGGAAATCCTCCATTGTCAGCGTCAGCTTATCCGCGCTGCTGTCCTTCAAATAGCCAACGTTATTGCCCGTATCTGAACTTGAGGTCTTCGTAGTCTGCGTATTGGTAGAATACGTACTCTGATTAGAAGTTCTAGCTATCGTGGGGGTAAATAAATCGCTCATTGTATGTTCTCACTTCCTTTCCATCAAATCGTATCCAGTTGATAAAGGCCTAAGCGCAGCTGCCCCAAAAAGCTGTCCTGCTCCGCCTTGCTCTGCTGCGGATGGGATTGCTGTTCCTGCTGCTGCCGGTTCTGCTGATTGTGACCATCATACTGCGGCTGCTCCGGCTCCTGCTGCTGCACTTGAATGTGAACCGTTTGACCGGTACGGTCTTCCAGCAACGCACCCAGATTGCCCGCATGCTGCGCCAACAGCGAAGTAGTCTTTGCGCTATCCGCATAGATCACAAGCCCAAGCTTGCTGCCATGCTGCGCTAACTCAATCGTAATGTGACCGAGATTCTCCGGTTGCAGTTGAATTCGAACCTTATCGCCTACAGTGCTCAGATTCGCCTTAATGGTATCTGCAAGCTGCTTTTCCATATCAGGCGCATTGACATCCACTGTCGGCGTAGCTTCACCCACCTTAACCGGTACCGTCTCAACATCACGGAACAAAGGCTGTTCCTGCTGCGTCATAACAACAGGCTGATCGTCCTGCTGGTTCGCTTCCACCAGCTTCTGTCCGGCTGCAGTATCTGCAGTCGGCTGCTGCTCGGTATGCGATGCTGCATCTTGCAACCCTTGCTGCTGCACGCCCTCCTGCGGTACAACAACCTCAGAAGTGGGCTGTGCCTGCTCAGCCGCCATCTGCTGCGGAACCTGTACTGTCTGTAATACAGGAACCGTCGTTTCTGCCGCAACTGCCGTCTGCACAGTCTGTGTAACAGCTGCATCCACCGTGGGCATAGCGGATACCACCATATTATCCACATTCTCCTGCGCTGGCTGCTGCACCGCAACATCCTGCACTACATACGGCTGGAACAACATAGCCGTTAATGCCTGCCGCACATCATCCGATACTTCCGCAACATTCTCCTGCGGAGTTTGCTCGGTCTGCTGCACCTTGTCATTCTGAGTCGGCTTGGACTGCGTCTGCTGGTTATTCGAGTTGGTTTTGTTAGACGATACCGCTTCTTGCTTTTGCGACATCATATCCTGAAAAGAATCTCCATTCGAATCCTTGCCTGCACCCGAACCAGACACCTGACCTCGCTGCATCATCAACTGCATCATCATGTTGATCTGCTCCATATTCATTCCTCTCTCACCTCCTTTCACCTGAGAATAAAGACAGGCGCAGCATGAAGAACAACGCCCGCAGTATCCACTTAATGGACAGCCGCGCCTTCCATCACACGGGCGTTGGATACAAATTCATCAATAAACTGCTCTTCGCTCTTCTGTACGGATTTTTGATAAAGCTTCCATTTTTTCTCTTTGAGTTTTTCAATCGTCGCCTTATCTGTTTTGGCATGAATTACTTCATTCCGCTTGCTTTCTTCTTCGCTTTTACGCAAAGCAAGTGTCTCCCGTGCTTTTTCGATTTCTTTCTCCTGCACGCGCAGTATCAGGTCATATCCAACTGCGTCTGCAATCGTCATCCCCTGCTGCTTTCTGTCTCGATATTCTTCGTTGACTTCATCAAACCGCTGCTGCAATGCTGCGACAACCGCCTCCTGTTCACGCACACGCGCAATTGCGGCCGCATGCTCAATGCGAAGCGTATCCAGAAGCTGCTCTCGATAATGCAACACCGTCTCCATGGAAAAACGAAACTTCTTCATTGGAATCATCCCCTTTTCTTTCGTATTCCCTTACGAATCACTGTAAAATCGACTCCAACTGATGCAGGCTTTCATCATAACTGAAAGATTCATTAATTCCCTGCATCAAAAACGCGTTGATCTGATCAATTTTGGAAATCGCATAGTCCAGTCGCGGGTTTGTTCCTGCCTTATAAGCACCGATGGATAACAAATCCTCGTTTTTTTCGTAAACGCTCAGGATATCACGCAATTTACTGGCCAGCTCTCTGTGTTTGGGAGAAACAATCTCAACCATCAAACGGGAAATACTCGCCGAAACATCAATCGCCGGGAAATGGTTTGCGTTAGCCAGTTTACGAGACAAAACGATATGACCATCCAGGATACCGCGGACAGTATCGGCAATTGGTTCGTTGGTATCGTCACCCTCTACCAGCACGGTGTAAACACCAGTGATGGAACCGCGTTCAAAATTGCCGCTTCGCTCCAGTAATTTGGGAAGCTCTGCGTAAATAGACGGCGTATAGCCGCGTGCCACTGGCGGTTCACCGACTGCAAGGCCGATTTCACGCTGCGCCATGGCAAAACGCGTCAGGGAGTCCATCATCAACAGAACATCTTTGCCCTGATCCCGAAAATACTCCGCAATGGCCGTCGCAACCGACGGACATTTCATGCGCAACATGGCAGGCTGGTCAGAAGTTGCAACCACCAGTACTGAACGACGCATACCTTCCTCGCCCAAATCCTTTTGGACGAATTCGAGCACCTCACGTCCACGTTCGCCAACCAGCGCAATCACGTTGATGTCGGTTTTTACATTCTTTGCAATCATGCCCATCAGCGTCGATTTACCGACGCCCGAGCCAGCAAAGATACCGATACGCTGTCCCTTGCCAATCGTCAGCGTGGAATCAATGGCACGCACACCGAAATCCACACGCTCCCGAATCGGCGGACGCGTTAACGGGTTAATATATGGGCTGTCCACATAGTAGCTGTCTCCTTCCGGAAAAGGTTCCAGTCCATCAATGGGCTTTCCCATGGCATTGATGATTCTACCGCGCAGGAAATCTCCTACCTGCAAACGCAGCCGACGTCCGGTATTGCGAACGAAGCTGCCGGGTGCAAGTCCATTCATATTCTGATACGGCATCAGCAGCATGCGGTCGCTCTTGAAACCGACCACTTCAGCCAACACCTGACTGTTTGACTCCGCAGAGTAGATACGGCAAATATCGCCGATCGCCCCGCGACCACCCGACGCTTCGATTGACATACCAACGATGTTCTCGATTTTGCCGGTACGGCTCAACATATCGCCGTCTTTAATTTGTTGAATGACTTGCTCAAACATAGGTTTTCTCCCCGAACAGGCTATGAAAAGTTCTCATGGATGACCGAACGAATATTTTCAAGCTGCGTTGACGCGCTTGCGTCAATGATCTCATCCGGCATTTCCACAATACAGGTTCCTGTTTCGGCATCCCGCATGGGTACAATTTTGATGTGATCGGATAAGCAGGACAATGCCGCTGTTAGGGACGGATCGCTTTGCGCAACCCCCTTCACATCACAATCTGCCACATATATCTGCACCCATTCGCGACGCTTCATTTTTTCTGTCGCTGCAATAATCATGCGTTTGATGATCTCCTCGCTGCTTTTCAAGCTGACGTGGATCACCTTTTCCGCAACGGCTACAGCGACATTCAAAAGCTCGCCGCTGAGTTTATCAATTTTTTCGTCACGCATATTATTTGCCTGTGTCAGAAAGCGCTGCACCGCCTCCACAGATTCCTGTGCCGCTTTGCGCGTTGCGGCAGAGGCTTCTTCCTCGCCTTTGCGCTGACCTTCCACATAACCCTGATTGTAGCCTTCCTCGGATGCCTGCTGGTGAATTCGTGCCACTTCCGCTTCGGCAGCCTGTTTGGCCTCTTCGATAATATGCTCTGCCTGTGCCCGTGCATTACGGATTAATTCATCTGCCTGTGCCAGCGACAGCGCCTGTTCAAAGCTGCCGCCTGCCGGCTCCTGTATTTCTTGTTCCTGCTCTTCCGCCTTGGCGGCATGAGCCTCCTTAGCTTGCTCTGCAGGTTTTTCATCCGCCGCATCGTCACTGGGAACGTTTTCTTTGAGGCGGATCATTTCCTCCAGCTGACTTACTAACTGTTCCTCATCCGGCAGCTCGTATTCTTCAGCCTTCGGTTTCATGAAATACTTCAGAATACTAGGCAATGATCTCATCCTTTCCGCCCTTCAGAATAATGATTTCATTGCGCTCTTCCAGATCGCGAATGATACCAACAATACGCTGCTGTGCCTCTTCCACATCACGAATACGAACATTGGTAGTAATTTCGAGGTCCTCTTCGATATTCTGACGCATACGCGTAGACATATTGCTAAACAGCTTGTTGGCAACATCCTTGTTTGCGCCCTTGAGTGCCAGAACAATATCGCGCATATCGCAATCGCGGAGAAAACGCTGCACAGAACGATCGTCCATATGTACGATATCCTCGAATACGAACATACGCTTGCGGATCTCTTCGGCCAGCGTACCGTCGTTCTCCTCCAAGCCGTCGAAAATAGCCTTTTCGCTCGAACGCTCCAAATTGTTCATAATTGCAGCGATATGATCCAGACCGCCAATCTGTACATTCTCCGTAACAATCAGGCTGGAGAACTTCTTCTGCAGCTCGTCCTCGATCATCTTTACTGCCGTCGGCGATGCACTCTCCATACGTGCAATACTCTTTACTACGCGCAGCTTCTTTTCAGGCGGCAACTCCTCCAAAACCGCAGCTGCCTTATCAGGGTCCACATATGACAGCACCAGCGCGATCGTCTGCGCGCGCTCATGCTGCAGCGTGGACAGCAAAGTTTTCGCATCCGTCTTGTCGAGGAACGAGAAAGAACGATTGCTCAGTGCCTTGGTGACCTTGCTCAACAGCTGCTCCGCTGCCTGATCGCCAAAAGCCTTTTGCAGTACCGAACGGGCATATTCCATGCCGCCCTCGGTAATAGCCTTGTTGGTCAGGCACATTTGATAAAAGTCTTCCAGTGTTTGCTCCGTTTGCTCCGGATCAATATAACCGAGCTTTGCAACTTCAATGGTCAGCTGCTCCAGCTCCTCCGAATCCATGTACTGGTAAATCCGGGATGCCTTTTCTGTGCCAATGGCAACAATCACGGTTGCCGCTTTTTGTGCGGGCGTCAACTCTTGCTCAGCCATTTGCACCCTCCCCTCTCAGCCATGTACGAATCATCTGGGCCGCAATTTCCGGATTCTCCTCCGTAAACTTGCGAATCTCCTGCTTCAATTCCATACTCTTCTCGTTCTTAATCTCCAGAACATTGTCAATCTGCTCCTGTGCCTGCTCAGCAGCTGCGGCCTCTTGTGCTGCAAGTTCCTCAGCCTGCTGCGCCTGCAACAATTCTTGCGCCTTCTTGCGACGCTTCGAACGAATTACCAGAAAGACAATCAGCAACAGCAGCAGTCCAAATACGCCTGCACCAACATACAGCGCCCATTTGGGAATCTGCAGACCCGGAAGGATCGGCGCGGTTGTATTGTTTGCATCCGGATTGTAGAACGGTGCCACCAACACATTGATTTTATCCGCTTGCTGATCCGTCGAAATACCAGCCGCACGCGCAATATGACTGATGAGCTGTGCGGTACCCACATTACCGGCAGTATCCTGATTGATGGTAACCGCGATCATCACATCAGTTACAACACCAAAATTCTGCTCACTCTGCTGGGTAGTGGTATTGACATTCACGTCCTCCGTACCACTGTTTTTCAGATACTTCTCATTGCCGTTTACGACATTCTGCGACTCCATATAAGTCGGAATATCGGCATTGGTCGGTGTGCCGACCGTACCGCCTTTTGCCGCGTCCTCACCGCGCACCAGCTCCTGATCGTACTCACGGCGTCCGATGATACCCTCGCCATCCGGTGCCCCTTCCGGCGTGGTGTACTCGGTTTTCTCCTGTACGCGGTGGCTGACGTCCACCGTACTGGTTACGCTGACGCGCACATTGTCCGTTCCGTAAATCGGACTAAGTGCTTGCACTACTTCATTGCGAACACGGTTATTGACCTGATTCTCCAAGCGCAGTTTCAGATCCGATGCGGATGCTGTCGAAGTATCCGTACTCCCCGGCGTATAGCTGTTGCCGATGGAGTCCGTAATCGTTACGCTTTCAAAATCCAAGCCTTGCACACTATGCGCAACAAAGTTACCGATTGCATCGACATAACTGTCCGGCAAAGCCCCGCCATCCTGCATCTCAACAAAAACAGCAGCAGTTGCAGGCGTTGCATTATCACTGTCCAGCACATAGCGCTGATCTGAACCAGGAGAAATATCCACGACTGCATTCTTAACACCCGAAAAGTTCCGGATAACCGCAGCCATGCGATCCTGCAGTTCGTAATTCTTCAGGGTTTCCCGATCGGATTCGCTCGACATCATGCCGACGTTATCCAGATAAGTACCGTACAGGAAGCCGCTCTTGGGATACCCGTCCACCAGCAGTTTGGCCTGTAAATTAGCAACCTCTGCCTCCGGTACCTTGATCGTGTCACCCTCTATTTTATAATCTGTTGCACCATATTCATCCAACTTACCGACAATCGCTGACGCTTCATCGGTTGTCAGCCCGGTGACCAGCGTTTCATACGGCCGATTGTTCAAAACCAATGCAAGAGCAACGGAAACAGCAATAACCAGGATCAATGCGACCGCGGTGATTTTAATGTACTTGGACTTGTGTTCCCCTACATATAAGTCTTTAACCTTTTTTAGGCCGCTCTGAAATTTCTCTTTCACTATCTTATCCGCCTCATCCCAGAGTTCCCCTCATCCTGGAGGGTTCGCAGTTGCATTACATGCTCATGCGCGAAATTTCACTATAGGCATCCAATGCTTTGTTTCTCAATTCCGCAAGCAACTGAACAGAAAGCTGCGCTTTCGTACCGGCAATCGTTGCAACCGCCGGATTATCCAACTGACCGGTCGCCAGTAAATACTGTGCCTGATTATACTCTGCATCGGTTTGCTTTACGTCATTAATTGCGTTCTGGAACACATCCGCAAACACAGGAAAGCCGTTTTGCGAAGAAGCTGTATTGTCCTTTGAAGTCGTTTTATCCAGAGAAATCGAATCCCACAAGGGCTGTATCGAACCAATCGCCGCCATTATATTTGCCTCCCCATTTATTTACCAATATCAAGTGCGCGTGTGGCAACCGTTTTTAAGGTGTTAAATGCTGTGACATTGGCAGAGTACGCCTGTGTTGCCGCCATAGCATCCGTAATCTCCTTAACCAGATCCACATTTGGCATTTCAACATATCCATCTGCATTTGCATCCGGATGACTCGGATCATACTGCAACTTAAACGGGCTAGTATCCTCCGCGATCTGCGTGACACGGACACCGCCCGTTTGTGACAAATTGTAGGTTTGTGCAGGAACATTGCCCGCAGCTTGTGCGAGCGCTTGGCGAAAGGTATCCCTTCCTCCATCTGCTTCCATCACCACCATTTTACGTTGATAGGGGCCTTCTCCCCCTTCTACGCGTGTGGTATTGATATTTGCAACATTTTCTGAAACGACATCTAACCGAAGCTGCTGTGCTGTCAATGCAGAACCGGTAATATTCATCGAGCTTAAAAATGCCATAACCAATTTCCCCTTCCCTTACTGTCCGCGGATAGCGGTACGAATCAGTGAAAGATCCGTAGAGATTGCATTCATCACATGTTGCTGCTGCAGAGCGTTTCTGGCCAACTCAATACTCTGCTCCGTCGCATCAACACCATTACCGTCCATACGAGCGGTTTCATTGTCTGCAACATGTATCGTAGCCTGCGTGTTTTCCAGTGCATCCCTCATATCTGATGCACTGCCGTTCGACGCAGCCTGTAACCGCGACCGGAATGTTTCCTCAAAGGTAACATATTTGGTTTTGTAATTCGGTGTCTCCACATTAGCGAGATTATCCAAAATCGCCGTCTGCTTTGTCCATAAGAAGTCCATAGAACGCTCCATCATCAAAAGAGCATTGTTGGTTATTGAATTCATTTTACCGGACCTCCTGTATCAGCGTAAGTAATCCAACCTAAAGATTTATATATAGTGTACTACAAAATGATGACTTTTTCAACCACTTTCGACATCAATTTGCTGCATTTCGGCATAATACACAATAAAAGAGATTTTAAACTAATGACACATTTTTTGATATATAATATGGAATATTCCGAGCAATTTGCTTGTATTTTCACTCCGGGGGTTGTAATAACCAAGAATCATTTGTTAATTTTGTCAAAAGTATGCAGTATAATATATTTTTCGATATTTTCCGATATTTTTCAATATATTGCAATATACTAACATGTGGCTCTAATCTATTGATTTTCCAAAAGAAAAAACGGATTCGACAGCAAAGCCGAATCCGTTTTTCTATTATACGTAGGAAGATGCAAGCTGAATATAGCGATACGCCCAATATGTATAGGGAACATCCTTATAAGAGATGCCTCCTCCACCCGACGAACGATTCAATCCTCGGGTCATCATTGTGGCAACTTCGCTGCGCGCAATGTAGGCGTATGGCCGGAAGGTACCATCCGGATAACCATTGATCCACCCCGCTGATGTTGCATAGCGAATGGCACTACTGTTTGACGTCCCGCTGACATCACTAAACCGCGTCACACTGCTGCCCACACTTGGTGAACCAGACAAACGATAGAGCATCTCCGTCAGTTCACCGCGTGTGATATACTGATCCGGATAGAAGTACGTTGTCTGATCGATAATGCCTGCCCGCGCAAAAGCGTTCACTTCTTGCGTACACCACATCCCCAGCGGCACATCACTAAATACGCTCGTTGAATAGTTGTTTTCGATATTGACGGTACACATCCGATAAAGCATGACAACAGCTTCCGCACGCGTCATAAAGTTTTCCGGTCGGAATGTCCCATCGGAATAACCGTTTATAAACGCGCTGCGGCTAGATGTATTCAGGCGAATCGTATTGGTTGGCGTTACCGGATCTTTGGAATAATATGCCCGTCCCGAAACCGTCACATTTTGGTCAATATCGGTCAAATAGACTGATACGACACCGTTTGAATTGCGGCTCATCTGATAGGTGGTGCTTCCAACACGGATTGAAGTTTTTTTCGCCCCTGCAGTACGGCTGTTATCCCCCATTTTGACAGTAATTTCGTCAATTTGATAGTTGGTATCCGGGGTAAAGTAGAAAGTTACATCGTCCCCTGCATCAATTCTGCTTGAGGAAACACTCTTGGTAATCTTCATATGGCTGGAAGAATTGATAGTTAGATACGGTCTGGAAACCGAACTCGATCCGGACGACGTCGCGGACAACTTTACCGGCTCCGTCACATTATCGACGTATACCACATAAAGCTAAAAATCCTATATAGTATATAAACTTTTTCATATGTATATTATTTT
>ERZ772937.2416-NODE-2416-length-11718-cov-3.181686_pt1 | contig 11718 bp, 10 predicted proteins | sample MGYA00512113_ERZ772937 | MGnify/ENA primary metagenome ERZ772937 (study PRJEB29015, sample SAMEA2737649) | human gut metagenome | biome: human gut; feature: human-associated habitat; material: faeces | place: China | collected 2012 ... | reverse complement strand
CAGGGAGTGTTGAGTGATAATGTTCGTAATGCGGCGTTTATCACTGCTTTTGCCGGTTTTGCATTAAAAGCGGGGTTATTGCCGCTGCATGTGTGGCTGCCTAATGCGCATCCTGCTGCACCAAGTCATGTTTCGGCGCTGATGAGCGGCGTTATGCTGAAAATAGCCTTATATGGTTTCGGACGTTTTGTTTTTCAGTTTCTTGGCCCGATGGAATTCTGGTGGGGGGCTTTTGTGCTGGTGGTAGGTCTGCTATCAGCAGTTTTGGGTGCTTTATATGCACAGATGGAAAAAGACATCAAAAGGATCTTAGCATATTCATCTGTAGAAAATATGGGGATTATTTTCGGAGCTTTTGGTTGTGGGATGGTACTTATGACAACGCCACGGCATGACTATGCATTAATTGGTTTTTTGGCCGCTGTTGTACATTCCTTGAACCACTCGGTGATGAAATCACTGTTGTTTATGTCGGCAGGGGCTGTAATGCATGCTACCGATAGTAAGGATATTGAAAAAATGGGTGGCTTGGGTAAATTGATGCCATGGACTGCGGTTTTTACACTGGTAGGTTCGATGGGTTTGTCTGCCCTGCCTCTGACAGGTGGTTTTGTGGGGGAGTGGCTCGCAATGCAGAGTTTTGTTACTTTGGCCGGCAGCAGTGAAGGACAGGGGCTGCGGCTTTTAGGAGCACTGGCTTTTGTTCTGTTCGGTTTAGCAAGTGCTTTAGCAGTTGGTTGCTTTGTGCGTCTTTATGGAGTAGTTTTTTTGGGACGGAATCGAAGCAGGCTCGTAGAACGTGCTCACGAAAGCGATTGGTCGATGCGTTTGGGAATGGGGTTGGCGGCAATATTGGTATTGCTGCTTGGTATTGTCCCGGGGCCGGTAGTCGCTGTGCTGCAAACGGCAGTGCAGAACCAGCAAACTCTTTGGCGCAGTTTTGCAGATATGCAGAAGGTTTGGTGGTTTGGCAGCGGAAGTTATGCAGTTTATGCACCGTTACTGCTATTGACAGTATTGTCGGTTGTTTTACTGGCTGTGGCCCTTATGACCTGCGGCGATAAAAGCTTTGTTCATCGTGAAGTTACTTGGAACTGCGGTACTTATCCTACAGCGCGCCAGCAATATTCAGCTACTGGTTTTTCCAAGCCGCTCCGCCGGGCTTTTGATTTTTTGCTGAAGCCAAAGCGAACGGCAACCTATCTGAAAAAGGGCAATCCGTATTTTGGGCGGCAGCTGGAATATAAATTATCGATCCCGGATCAGTTTACAGAAAAGCTATATGTACCGATTCAGCACTATATGGTCTGGTCTGCTTCTTTTCTGCGTCGTATTCAGCAGGGCAGCGTACGTCTGTATATCAGTTATGTAATGGTGGCTATGCTTTTGGTTTTGATTTGGGGGGCGATGTAAATGGCTATGCATATTTATGATTTGGGCTGGATGCTGGCACAAGTGTTGCTGCTTTTGTGCAGCGCTCCTTTAGTTGCCGGTATCATAAAAAAAGTGAAAGCCTTGCTGCAGAATCGTATCGGTTCCAGTATTTTCCAGGAATATTTCGATCTTTATAAATGGTGGCAGAAGCCTACAATACTTACGCCTTATACCAGTCTGGTTTTTATTATTGCGCCGCTGGTATATTTTGCCAGTGTAGTAGTGGCAGCGGCGATGCTGCCTAACTTTTTTGGAACTCAATTCAGTTTTGGAGATGTCTTTGTTTTTATTGGTGTTCTAACGCTGGGGCGCTTTTTTATGACTTTATCGTCTCTGGATACGGCTACGGCGTTTGGCGGCATGGGCGGATCCCGTGAAATTTATATTTCTGTTTTAGCAGAACCTGTAATTTTGCTGGCTGTACTGGTGAATGCGCTGCGCAGTGGCAGCACAACTTTAGCGGGAATGGCGCTTGATTTTCAGGCGGTTTATTTAAGCGTAGCCAGCGTGCTGACATGTATTGCTTTCTTTTGCCTGCTGCTGGCTGAGAATGGAAGAATTCCTGTCGATAATCCTGATACGCATTTGGAACTGACAATGATTCACGAGTGTATGCTCCTTGAATATTCCGGACGGTTGCTGGCAGTGATCCATTGGGCAAGCATGCTGAAAACATTAGTATTTTTGGTCTTGTTTGCGTTGTTGTATCTGCCGCTTTCACTGCCGCTGGCAGTGAAAGTGCTCTTGGCAGCGACAGCGGTAAGTGTTATGGAAACTCTGAAGAATAAAATGCGTCTGTTCAAAGTTCGCGTATATCTGTCCGCAGCCGGTATTTTACTGCTGCTGGCAATTGTAGCGCAGTAAGGAGGGGTATGATGAATTTTTTGGTAATCGTCTTATTGTTCGTTGTCTTTTTGCAGACCCGTATTATGGACCTGCGCCGGGCAATCATCTGCCTTAGTGTTCAATCGGCTGTTATTGCTCTTGCCTGCTTTATTTCCGGTATTGCGCATGGCGAGGGGATTCATATTTATGCTCCGGGACTGCTGACAATTATCGTAAAAGTCCTTTTAGTGCCTTATGCAATGCTGCGGCTTGTCAGTAAGCTGGCTGATGAGCGTGAGCTCATTTCAGAGATCAATGTTAATTATTCAACTGCCGCAAGTGCAGTTTTTCTGGTTCTGAGTTATCTTATTGTTGATAAAATGCTGCCCGGAGTGGAAGGTCGCGATATTCTGGCGCTTTCCATCGTAATGATTTTGACTGGTCTGACGTTGATCGTTATGCGCAGCCGAGCTATTATGCAGATGGTAGGCTTGATAACAATGGAAAATGGCATTTACCTTTTAGGGATGGCGATGACGGAAGGTCTGCCTCTGGTTATAGAAATGGGTATCTTTTTGGACGTGCTGATTGCTGTCATGGTACTGGTAATACTGACTAACCGTCTGCGTTTGTCGTTTATGACGACAGATACCAATGTGTTGAGAAAGCTGAAGGGGTGACGGGATGCTGGAGCTGATTTATATAATTTTTGCTTTGCCGGTGGTTTGTGCGGCTTTAGCTGTCAGCGGCGTTTTAGGCAGCGGCAGTTTGCTGCACTGGCTTAATCGCTTGACTGCTGCTGCTGTAGGCGTTGCAGTTATTCTTTTAGCACAGAGTTTTACGCCAACACAGCCTTTTAACAGTGAATATGTTTATCTGGACGCGCTTAATGTCTGGGTAATACTGATCATTACAGCTTTATATGTAGCGGCAGCATGGGTTTCCAAGTCATATCTGCTGCGCGAGCACAGCCGTGGCTATCTTAGCCGTACGCCTGGTTTGATTGGCCGTTATTATGCTTTGTTCCAGATGTTTGTTTGGACTATGTTTCTGGTACTGATGGTAAAAAATCTGGGATTGATGTGGGTCGCTATCGAGGCGACAACGTTGGTGTCTGCTTTTCTGGTATCATTTAAATTTACCCGCAGTGCTCTGGAAGCGACCTGGAAATATGTGATGGTTTGTACTGTTGGTATTTGTCTGGCACTTTTGGGAACAATGATCCTGTATTATGCGCAGATTTCGGCACTTGGGGCTGAAAAGGCTTTGAGCTGGCTGTGGCTGACCGAACATGCAGAACTTCTTAACCCGTCGCTGACAAAGCTGGCTTTTTTATTTATTTTTATTGGTTATGGTACTAAAATCGGTATGGCTCCGATGCATACATGGCTGCCTGATGCTTATTCAGAAGCTCCGTCTCTGACCAGCGGCCTTTTATCCGGAGCTTTATGTACCTGCGCTATTTATGTATTGCTGCGTAACATAGTAGTTGTGATACCGACTGTAGGTGTAGAATTTATCAGTACGCTGTGCCTGGCATTTGCGGCACTGACCATTGCTGTAGCTGTACCGTTTGTAGTAGTGCAGCGCGACATCAAGCGTATGCTGGCTTATTCCTCAATGGAAAATATAGGTCTGATGATAGCGGGTATCGGTGTTTTCAGCCAGCTTTCTATTGGCGCGACCTTAGTGCATATGTTTAATCATGCACTGATCAAATTTGTATTGTTCTATATAGCTGGTACTATAGTGCAGGAATATCAGACTAAAAATATGATGCGTATTCATGGAATGATCGGTGATGTACCTCATACTGCGACGTTTTGGCTTCTGGGTATTATTGGAATTTTAGGTATGCCGCCGTTGGGTTTGTTTTTTAGTAAATTTTATATTTTATACAGTTTGTTTTTAAGCGGGCACTATCTGTTGGGTATAGTGATCATTGTTCTGCTTGCCGGGATACTGATCGGTATTTTGTACCATGCCTTACGAATGCTGTGTGATAAAGCTAAACGAAAGCCTGTCGGAGACTTGCTTGAGCATGCGGATACGCCGTTTCTGGCAGCGCTGCTTTTAGGCAGCGTCATCATAGGTGCCGGAATCGGTGAAATACCTTATTTGGAAAAACTGCTGGCTCAGGCGGTACGGATAGTAGGAGGCGGTCAATTTTGATGAAGGTTAAACCAGAAGGTCTGCGGGGGGCTGCTAATATTTATTCACGCGGTGGCAGGCATCCGCTGACAGCAATGTTCGGGGCCGATGAAACCAGCTTCGGCGGCGGGTATGCTGTTTACTGTCTGTTTGAAAATAAAGAAAAGCATGATATAGATATCTTAAAGGCTGAATTTGATGCAGGCAGTGATCTTCATTATCCAGCATTAACACCTGTTTTACCGGCTGCTGCCTGGTATGAACGTGAACTGCATGATATGTTCGGGTTTATACCGGATGATCATCCGGATCTGCGGCCGTTGGTTTTGCATGAAACTTATCCTGAAGATTTTCATCCGCTGCGCAAATGTGTTGATATTGATGCTGATGTGCGTGGAGAGCGAAAGTATGAAATGGCTGTTTCGCACGGAGATGGGCTGTTCGAAGTACCTGTCGGTCCTATTCATGCAGGTATCATTGAACCGGGGCATTTTCGATTCAGCCAGGCCGGTGAAGCTATTCTGCAGTTAGATGCCAAGTTGTTTTTTACTCATCGGGGAATCGAAAAAGCAGTAGAAGGTAAAACTCCAGAGGAAGCACTGCTGATTGTAGAACGGATTTGCGGTGCCTGTTCTGTGGCCAATACCTTGTCGTATTGTCAGGCACTGGAAAAGCTGTCCGGTCAGAATGTACCCAGACGAGCCTGGCTTATCCGTACAATAGCTGCAGAGTTGGAACGTCTTTATAATCACATCGGCGATACAGGTAATATGTGTGCCGGAGTCGGATTTGCGCCTGTTATCAGTATGGGCAGCCGCTTGAAGGAAATACTGCTGCGCTGTAATGAGGCGATAGCCGGCAATCGTTTTCTGCGTGGCCTGATAGTTCCGGGCGGTGTAAAATATGATTTAACTGAGTCTTTATGCACTGAACTAACAGTTGCTTTAACTAAAGTTGAGAATGAATACAACGATATTGTGCAGATCATTGCCGAGCAGGACGGATTTTTGAATCGTGCTAAAACTACTGGTATTATCAGTAAAAATGTAGCGCTTGACCTGGCGCTGGTCGGAGTTGGAGCCAGAGCTTCGGGTGTGGACTGTGATTGCCGCAGGGATCTGCCATATGGTTTATATGCCGAATTGCCTTTTAATGTAATTACGAAAACCGACGGCGATGTCTATGCCAGGCTGCAGGTACGGATGGGTGAGGTTGCCGAATCGATCGCTTTGATTAGAAAAGCATTGAAGCTGTTGCAGCAAGACGATTCGCAGCTGCATTGCGGTGAACTGGCGTAGAAAACTCTGACTGGCAGCTGGGGGATCAGCGAATCAGCACGTGGCAGTAATCTGCATTGGCTGATGCTGGATGCAGACGGATGTATCGAAAGATTATTTATCCGTTCAGCTTCCTATCCTAACTGGCCGGCGCTTACCATAGCTGTGCAGGGAGATATTATTCCGGATTTTCCGCTGATCAATAAAAGCTTTGAATTATGCTATGCCTGTCTGGATCGTTAGGGAGGAACAATAATGCTTAAATTGTTACAGGGGATTTTGGCCAATAAGATAACAACAGAAGATGTAACGACCAGCGGTGCTCCAAGAATGCGGGGACAACTGACTTGTGGAACTGACTGTAATGGCTGTGCAAAATGTGCGGCTGTTTGCCCGACTGGTGCTGTTGCGCTGTGTGATGGCAAACCAGTATTGGATTATAAACGCTGCCTTTTTTGTGGTAAATGTGTAGAAGCGTGTGCTGCAGGTGTGCTGCTGCATACTGATATTGATACTTTGCCGGAGATATTGACAGATGTACAGATGACCATAGAACGAGAGATCAGGGCCAAGCTGGGGCGTTCACTGCATGTACGGCATTTGGATGCCGGCAGCTGTAATGCCTGCGATTTTGAAATGGGTGCTTTGAGTAATCCGCTGTATGATCTGCATCGTTTTGGTATTGCTTTTGTGGCTTCACCGCGACATGCTGATATGATAATGGTTACAGGCGTGGTAACACGTAATTTGGCGCAGGCAGTGCAAATGACTTATGAAGCAATGGAAGAACCGAAGCTGGTAATGGCCTGTGGTGCCTGTGCTGCCAGCGGAGGAACGTATGGGTCTACCTATGCTATTGTCGGTGCATTGGATAAAGTATTGCCGGTAGACATAGCTGTGCCAGGCTGTCCGCCAAGACCGTCGGCTATGCTTATTGCTTTGACAGCGGCTGCCGACTTGCTAAAAAAACGCTTATAAAAATATATTGTGTTTACGGCTCAATAATGGTAATATTGAGAAAATACAAAATGAAAGGAGTGCGCCCATGGTTATTTATCGCTCTGCTACTTTTGATGATGTAGAGAAGCTTCATAAACTGCTCAATGATTATGCTGCCGAAGGCCTGATGCTGCCGCGTTCGCGTAATTCCATCTATGAAAATCTGCGCGATTACGTGGTGGCCGTTGAGAACAATCATGTGATTGGCTGCGGCGCACTGCACTTTGTTTGGGATCGTCTGGCTGAGATTCGTTCTTTAGCTGTTGATCCTGAACGTAAAACACAGGGGATTGGACGAAAAATGGTTGAACTGCTGGAAGCTGAAGGCATTGAACGCGGAGTGAAGATGTTCTTTACCCTTACTTATCAGCCGGGATTTTTTGCAAAATGTGATTATATCGAAACGGCGAAAGAAAAGCTCCCGCAGAAGGTTTGGAAAGAATGTGTATATTGCCCGCAATATCCGTATTGCAACGAATTGGCCTTTGTCAAAACGACCGTTGATTATGAACCCGGCGACATAATGTTCTAGATCAGGTATCGTTTGCTGTAAGCTGAAGGTGCTGCGGTGAACAGGAATGCAGAATTTTACGGAGGAAGTCGACATAATTATAAAGGCTTTTTGGTGAATAAATACTGCTATTTGTGTTTGCATATTATAGGCTGCCGGAGCGGCAGAATTTGATATTGGTTAAATGATGAGAATGTCGTGATGGTAACTTCTGTCGCGGCATTTTTTATAATATTAACTGATGTGCAGGGAGGAAACTATGGAAAAAGCAAGGTTTAAGTGGGTGCTGCGTGAGCGCAACCGGAAAATTTTACTGAGCAGCAGGCACGTCGAGTGCGGAGTTTTCACAGTAGTTTCAAAGAGTATAGTCCAACACCGCTGATAGAACTTACCAGTCTGGCGCAGCATTTTGGTATCAAAAACCTTTTTGTCAAAGATGAATCCTATCGCTTTGGACTCAATGCTTTTAAAGTTCTGGGCGGCAGTTTTGCTATTGGTAGTTATATCGCTAATGAATTAGGTGAAGATATAGATGATTTACCTTATATGCGTCTGGTCTCAGATGAGGTGCGCAGTTTGTTGGGGAGCAAAACATTTATTACAACTACTGACGGTAATCATGGGCGTGGTGTTGCCTGGACAGCCAACAGATTGAAGCAGCAGGCGATAGTTTATATGCCTCAGGGCTCTGCGGCAGAACGTCTGGCCAATATTCGTGCCGAAGGTGCGCAGGCCGAAATCACAGATATGAACTATGACGATACAGTACGATATACCAGTGAGCTGGCACAGAAAAATGGCTGGATCATTGTACAGGATACAGCTTGGGATGGGTATACAAGGATACCTCTGTGGATCATGCAGGGCTATATGACAATGGCTTTGGAAGCGTATGAGCAGCTGCCGGTCAAGCCTACGCATATCTTTTTGCAGGCCGGGGTCGGCTCTTTGGCAGGTTCTGTACAGGGATTTTTTGCTGATATTTATGGCAGTTCATGCCCACTGACTTTTATAGTTGAACCCAAAGGGGCCGATTGCCTTTATCAGACAGCCGCGGCAAATGACGGTAGCTTGCATAGTGTAACAGGCCGTCTTGAGACGATTATGGCTGGACTGGCCTGTGGAGAGCCAAACAGTATTGCTTGGGAAATACTTGGAAATTTGAGCGATGGTTTTATCAGCTGTCCTGATTATGCCGCTGCTCAGGGAATGCGTATTTTGGGAAATCCGCTGGCGGGTGATACGAGAGTCAGTGCCGGTGAAAGCGGTGCGGCGACCGTGGGACTGGTGGCAGAAGCCATGCGCGACGAGCGCTTAAGTGATCTGAAACAGGCCTTGCAGCTGGACGAAAACTCGGTGGTGTTGTGCTTTAATACCGAAGGCGATACTGATAAAGAAAATTATCGGCGTATCGTTTGGGACGGAGCATGGGGGAGAGAATAAATAAAACATAAAGTTTTTTCTTTCTAATTTTATCAGCCTTTAGTATAATAAAAGCAGCCAGATTACTAAGCATATAATCATTAATTTTGCATATCAAAAACTATTGATATGACAACGTTAAAATATTGTTCTTATTACATTGTTTTGCAGAACTTGAGGAGGTTTTATGGAACGAACTCATCGTATCATGTTTGTTTGTCACGGTAATATCTGTCGTTCGCCAATGGCAGAATTTTTGCTGAAGGACATGATCAAAAAAGAAGGGCTTGCGGACAGGTTTGTGATTGCATCGGCAGGTACAAGCAGGGAAGAAATAGGTAATCCTGTGCATCAGGGAACACGTAAAAAACTGGCGCAGGATCATATCAGTGCGGCGGGTAAATATGCTGTGCAGCTTACCAAAGAAGATTATGAAAAATATGATCTTATTTTGGGTATGGATCGTGCCAATATCAGTAATATTCTGCGGATCATAGGCAGTGACCCGCAGGAAAAGGTGCATCGTCTGCTGGATTTTACCGAGTTGCCGCGTGACATTGCTGATCCCTGGTATACTGGTGATTTTGAAATTACGTATGCGGAGATCAAAGCGGGATGCGCAGCATTGCTGAAGCACTTACGCCGATTTTAAAAAGTTAAAGGCTCCCGAATTTTCGGGAGCCTTTTGTTTTTTTAGTTAAACATTCTGGGGCAGACAGTCTTTGATAAAATCACTGACTGTTTGATTGAATTTTTCTGCTTCTTCATAAAAGAGCATATGACCGCTTTCTGTAAAAGCTACAAATTTACCATTGGGGATTAGAGACGTCAGGTAAGTGCCCTGCTTGATTCCCCAGGCAAAAACAGGTCCGTCGGCGTTGACGACCAGCGTGGGAACAGTTATTGTTGGCAGAACGTTAGTGAAATCTGTTGCAATATAGTCGCTGTAGATGGCTGCTGAGAGCCAGGGCGGCAGCTTGCGGAATTCTTCAATTACCCAGTCTGTGCCGGCTGGTCGTTTGCCGTCTTTAAAAATTGCGTTTGCAAAAAATTCAAAATATTCTTCCCGTTCGTTGACCAATCGGTTGACCTGTGCATTGAACCCTTCCATATTGTAGTTGCGCAAACCCTGACTGTTCCATTCTTCAGGACTGAAAGGGAATGGCGTCATATCTATCAGCCCCAGACCGATCAGATTGCTGTCGGTTTTATATTGCTGCCAATAGGAAAGCACTGTAGGTCCGCCTAAAGACCAGCCCATGAGGATAAAATTTTTCAGACCCAGAAATTCAGAAAGTTCGCGGATATCCTGTGCGTAACGGGCAACGATTTGGCCCTGCAGACCTTTGGAGGATTTGCCGTGCCCGCGGTTATCCATAACTATTACCTGAAAGTGCTTGGAAAGTTCTGGAATATTGTGCTGCCAAAATCTGGAAGAACACTGCCAGCCATGTACAAGAAAAAGTGGCTGACCTTTACCATGAACTTCATAATAAAGATGCGCCTGGTCTGAGGTAGTAAAAAAGCCGTTCGTCTGTGTCATAATATCACACTCCTTTTCTTTATTATAACTCTTTTCCTGCTTGATAGATGCTGTTTTATTTGTGAAATAAAAATGCGCAGTTAAAAAAACTGCGCATAAATTTGAAAATGGATTATTTAGTTTGTGCTGGAACCAGAAGTTTCCAAAGCAATCCTAATAAAGCGCCACAGACTGAAGGTACGATCCAGCCGAAGCCGTCGGCATAAAGGGGGATTGTGTTGCCAAGTATGGTTTCTAAGGCTGAAAGTTTGATACCTGCTGCCTTTAGTCCATCCAGCAGGGCAAAAATAGTTGTAAAGAACAGGCAGCAGCGATAAACTCGTTTATCGCCATGGAAAAGCTTAGAGGTTACTCCCAACAGAACTAAAGCAATAATAATCGGATAAAGGGCGCAGAGAATAGGTATCGAAAAAGAGATGATATTAGTCAGACCAACGTTGGAAACAGCAAAGCTGAAAACACAGATCGCCACTACAAACCTCTGGTATTGGACCTGTTCGTGTGTTACTTTGGTAAAATAAGAGGCTGCAGAAGCTGTCAGGCCAATACTTGTGGTCAGACAGGCAAAAAAGATCATTAGACATAAAACAACATTGCCGGCCGCACCAAGATAATAGTTGGCGATATCAGCTAAAGCTACACCGCCGTTAGGAGAAATTCCAAGAATGCTGACGCTGGTAGCGCCGGTATAAGCCAATGCTACATAAATAAGAGCTAGGAAAAATGCTGCGATCAAACCGGAGTAGACACAGATTTTTGTCAGCAGACGGTCATCGGTGATACCCTTGAGTTTAATGGCATTGATGACGGTTGCGCCGAAGAGAAGCGTCGCCAGAAGATCCATTGTGTTATAACCATCCTGAAAGCCGCTGAGAAAAGGAAGGTTTATATAACTGCCTGTTGCCAGCTGCATAGGACCCATTGGAGCAAGCAGAACGTTGATGATAAGTACAGCCAGACTTAATAGCAGCATTGGCGTTAAAACTTTTCCAAGCCAGTCTACCAGTTTAGATGGATTTATAGATAAGACATAGGTTACGATGAAAAAGAAAAGCGAATAAATAGCCAAACCTGCGGTATAGTAGTCTTCAGGGACAAAAGGTCTGATACCGACGTCATAAGACACCGCACCTGTACGAGGAATCGCAAACAACGGGCCGATCGTCAGTACTGCCAGCATAACTATGATTTTGGCAAAGTTCGGATGAACAGGATCTGCCAGGGCATTGGGGTTATCGTTTTTAGTTAGTGCCATAGCAATAATACCCAAAAGCGGCATACCTACGCCGGTAACGCAGAAGCCAATCGCAGCTGACCAGAAATGGTCGCCTGCGGCTTGGCCTAATGCCGGTGGAAAGATTAGATTGCCGGCACCGAAAAAGGACGAAAAGAGCATCAACCCTACTGGTAAGATTTCCCAAAACGTCAGGTTCTGTTTCATAAAAAGTCTCCCATCGTGAATAGATATAAAATTCTGATAATTCTACTATTAAGTAAAGGCTGCCCTCAGGCAGCCTTTAAATTACTGGATGATGAGGCGGAAATATTTCTTTTTA
>ERZ772937.2410-NODE-2410-length-11729-cov-2.774713_pt1 | contig 11729 bp, 6 predicted proteins | sample MGYA00512113_ERZ772937 | MGnify/ENA primary metagenome ERZ772937 (study PRJEB29015, sample SAMEA2737649) | human gut metagenome | biome: human gut; feature: human-associated habitat; material: faeces | place: China | collected 2012 ... | reverse complement strand
CCATCTTTGCGCAGGCGTATCCAATACCTCCCAATTAAAGACTCCCTCTTCGGGTTCCACATAAATCCAAGGAATACGCAAATAGACGGTGCTCAATCCCGGAAAATCATCGACGGTATCGAAGGCTTCCAAGTGCGAACCATAATTGTTCATACTGTTGGAATAGAAGTGCATGGTCCATCCCATATTGGGATTTATCAAGGCCTTGCCATTGTCTCGAAGTACCATATTATGCATTGGACTACCGTTGGTGTTCTTTTCTCTATTATCCGCACACACATTTAGGGTATAAGTTAGGAAAAAAAGAACAGAGATATAGTATAAAAAAGTTTTCATATCATTAAATAGGGTTTATAACAAATTCTTTTGTTTTCACCAATGCCCCGATTGTTGCGGGACACTGATGAAATTCAGTATAAGACTTGGTATCGTCATTCTGATTCTACGACATCGGATTACCGTCAGACGTGATTATGTTACACTTAAGTTTCGATTCATTCTCTATAAATGTACCAACTGGTTCAAGTTCCCATTCTTGCACACCATCATCCAATACCAATTGGAAGACTCCGTCATCTGCCGATGTCCAATCCGCTGAAAGTATCGTACCATCTACACTTTTCAATGGTTTTCCTGTATATACATTTACAATTCTATATTTGTCACTACCCAAATGATAGAAAACAAATTTGTCGAAAGTTTGGGAAGAAGCCCGTCCTAAAACCGTATTCTGGTGTTCATAATCAAGAGTTGTTTGTAAATAGTCTCCATTTACTTTCTTTATCCTGTATATGCCATCTGATAAGACTCCTCCGGGAATATGATGCAATTCTTCACCTTTAATCCAAGCTTTCATTCTATTGTAAAACAAATAAGGATCAGCTATCCCCCCACTCCAAGGGTCAAACATTTGTATACCGGAAAGAGGAGTAATCTTTGGCAAGTCAGGTCCATCTAACACCGGATTCTCTGTTTTCAAAGGAAGCCAGCCATTTCTTTCGATATAATCATCGTATGAAGCAGCTACTACATATTGAGGAGCACACACTCTGGTTTGCCAGAATGTATAATCCAGCATGGCTATAGACTTGGACCAATACGAAGGATTGCCGTATTTGTGCCATACAGAAGGTGTGGCAAAAGTTACAAAGTTAGATTCGGGGGCAATTCCATCCTCCGGTTCTACTTGCCATCCACATTTATTTTTGTAGGTGTCCTCACCTGATGCCCAAAGTCTGTAGAAATTCTTCAATATAGGGTCTTGTGAGCCTACGAAGTTAGAGAACCATTCTTCTTTGGCTACATAACAAGCAACCACCGGCTTATCATCAATCTTAAAATATCTCGGATTTTTGGAAACCTTGTCTAACCAATTTAAAGCACTTTCGTCTTTTAAGAGGTGGGCAGAATAAGCTACGCAGAATTTCAAATCAATGTTCTCTCGTTCCAAATCTGCAATTAAAGCATCTGTTTTATGCATAAGTCCATTGGTATTATCTGCAATGATAAAATCAACTCCTGCATTTTTAATATTCTCATAGACCGTCTGTCGGTAACTCCAATTGTTCCAGTCTATCCCCTTCCATGTGCCATCGGCATGAAGGGTTTGAAGCCCGCAACTATGTTCTTCCTTCCACCAACTTTCAGAACTGGAAACCCAAACATTGACCCAAGTACCATATATAGTATTTTCTTTGGGGGATGGTACCAAAGTCTCTTTAGCAGGTTCATCTATAGGAGGAATATCTGTCTTTTCATCGTTAGAAGAGCTGCATGCTCCTAATACTCCACCTAAAAGCGTAACTACGTACAAAATAAAACGAAAACAAACATTTTTTTTCATATCATTTAATTCATTATATTTTTAATTATGCCACGAATTAACCGCCAAACAACTATTTCTTTTTATAATTTCTTCCAAAATATTATTGTAATCGTATAATACTACTATTTCTACACAAAATGGATAAAATTAACAGCCGTAGATGAGTGTAGGCTTACTCTACGGGATATTCTGACAAACAAAACAACAGTTTACAAAAATATTCTGCATGAGCCGAATCAAGGCATAAGATAATATTTCAACTGCTGATTCACATGAATAAAAAAAACCGACTGTAAAACATAAGTCTTACTTAGTCGGTTTCAATTTGAGAATTCAATTACCAGCCTGGATTCTGGCCGTTGGTTCTACCATCTACTTGTTTATTGGGATCAATCCATGCGGGATTCTGTTCTATCCAATCCTTGTATAAGGGCATCAGATAAAGGTGTTCGGGGAATGTTGCCATACCGTCTGTGAGCTTTTCAAGTTTGGGTTGATTGTTCTCATAGTCCCAATGAAGGGCCATCTTAGGTTTGGCGAACAAATCGGAACGGCGGTTACGACGGCAATCGTTGTACGACTTAAACTCGAACGAGAGTTCTACAATACGTTCGTGCCAAATGATTTTTTCCAATTGTTCCAAATCATTCACAATACCTTCACCGTAAGTTTCCTTTAAGGTCGGCAAGCCACCCAACCCCTCTTTTGCACTACGAGTACGTACTTGGTCAAGAGCGTCAATGACAGATTGGTCAACAGCAGGACCGCCCAAACGAGCCCCCTTGATGCGAGCCTCTGCATACATTAACAACACTTCGGCATAACGGAAGTAGTTAAAAGTACAAGCTTCTTCTTCCAACTGTTGGAAGCTTAAACTTTCATTGATGCCCTTGCGACGGCAATAACCGGTATACCAACAATCTGTACCGGGAATCAGCGCCTGCTCGCCAGGACCCGGATTCAAGGAATAAACCTCGTTGCAGAATTTAGATCCATGGTAAACGATATCGGCATAGAACCGAGGTTCACGGTTTTCGTATGGATGTTCAGGGTCATACGTAGAACCTTCATCGTCAATATAACGGCCATCTTTCATGGCATACATGTCAACCATCAAAGGAGTAGGTGAACCGGTAGTGATGAAGTCACCGGTACGACCGGTAGTGGTATTATAGGGACCAAACCATTTGCTACGCATCGAGTGATGCGCGGATGTAGGGGTCGTTTGGAAAGAGAATATTTGTTCCTTACAATTGTTATTTTTCTCCATAAAAGCATCTTCACGGTTCTCCATCAAACCATAAGTATTGCCCAGTTGTTCCATAATAAGCTTACAATCGGCAGCACAAGCGGCATAAGCAGCCTTTGCTTTTTCATCATCGGCAGGGAAAATGGTAGCGGGACGTGGGTCGTGAATAATGTCGCCCCAGTAAAGTTGAATCCAAGCCTTCAACACAAGAGCGGCTCCCTTGGTGAAGCGGCCTTCACCTTGTTCATTGGGAAGTACTTGTGCCGCCTCCTCCAAATCCTTGCACATATATGTATAAATTTCTTCCTGGCTGTTGGCTGGTCTGAACATGTCATCTCCCATTTCCTGCTTCAACGTCTCGGTGATATAGGGAGTTCCACCGTACCATGTCCAAATGTAATGGTAATAAAAAGCGCGCAAACACTTTGCCTCAGCAGTACGCTTCACAAACCACTCTTCCGAATAATTGGACTTGTACTTTTCGATATTCTCTATAAAAAGGTTACAATTACGTATATATTCGATAAGGAAATCGTACATAAACCACATTGAAGGATACATGTGGTTGTACAGACCGGGATTATAAACGGAGGCAGAATAATCGTACGTACCATATAATCTTGAAGTCATACCCCAGTTATAACGACATACATGGAAAGGGGACATGAATTCCCAACTGTCGTATGTAAGCCCTCCTTGCTCTGGATTGGGAAGCTGCACATAAGCTGTATTCAGCAGCATATCCGCACCGGCTTCTGTTTCAAATACGTTGGCTTCGGCAAGAGAGCCTTTATTTTTAACGTCCAAATAGTCTTCACAGCTTGAAAGACCAATAAAGGCACTTAATAATAGTGTGAAAAATTTTATCTTTTTCATATCTGTATAATCTTTTTAAAATGTAATATTAACACCTATGGAAATAGTCTTGTTTTGAGGCTGACGCCATCCACGGTTTGCACCGTTACCGGAAGTCGACCCACCGTCTTGTTCGGGATCCAGCAAACCTCTGGTATGTGAGAGAGTAAAAGGATTGGTAGCCGCAATGTAAATCTTGGCGTTCTGAATGATGTTGGGATTGAGCAATGAAGCCGGAAGAGAGTAACCCAGTTCAATGGATTTCAAACGCAAATAATTCATATTCATCATAAAGAACGAGTTATTCTGATTGTTGTGAGCAAGTTGTCCGTTTTGTCTAAGACGAGGATAATGTGCATTAGGGTTCTCGGGTGTCCAATAGTCCAAATTATCTTTAGTCAAATTGTGACGCTCTTCAAAATAATTAATAAATGTACCACTAATCATTGCATTACTATGAGCAGCTCCTTGGAAGAACAAGTCTAAATTGAAGCCTTTGAAAGTTGCACCCAAGTTGAAGCCATACATAATTTCAGGTATCGTACTATAACCTATACGCGTTTCATCGGCACCATCAATTACTCCATTACCATCGGCATCAAAATAGTGGATATCACCCGGTTTGGGACGACCGCCAAGTTGCTGTTTTTCGAACCCATCAAGTTCGTCACAGAATCCGTCACCATTCTTATCATCAGATTCTTGGAATAGACCAAGAGCTCTATAACCAAAAAGAGTACCTAAAGGACGTCCTGTACGGGTACGGGTAGGGCTGTTACGAGTGGCATTGTTTTCAAAGATATTAATAATTTTGTTACGGGCAAAGGTAAATACAAAGCCAGCACTTACTCCCCAATCTTTACCAATTTTCTTTTGCCCACTGAGTTCGAACTCTATACCTTGGTTCTGCATTTCACCGGCATTCACTTGCCCCAAAGCGATGCCATATTCTTTAGGCACGGTAGTTCCTGGGTTAACTAGCATATTATTACGTTTCTCAAAGAAGTAGTCAACCTTACCGCTCAGCATTCCGTGGAAGAGGTCGAAATCAACGCCCACGTCATATTTGGTAGCCTTTTCCCACGTAATATAAGGATTACCTTCGCGTGTAGTTCCTACACCTTGATTCAATGCGCCACCGGGGGCAAAGGAGTCGGAACGCAATTGATATGAGGTCTGCCATTGGAAAGCACCGCCAGCCAAGGCACCGGACTGACCGGCAGAAAATCGGATCTTCAAATTGTCGAGATTCTCGAAATCCTGCATAAAGCTTTCTTCAGAAATGCGCCATGCAACAGAAGCAGCGGGGAAAAAGCCCCAACGATGGCCAGGAGCGAAATAGTAGTGACCATCATAACGGCCTGTCAAGTCAATCAAATATTTGGACTTGTAGTCATAGCTCAACTGACCAACAAAACCTACTTGGGCACTCTCTGAAGAGTTACCTCCATTACCCCACTACTTGTAGTCGGAAGGACCAAAATCAAGTTCATCAAGAGGCATATTAAAGTTGCTTCTGTTGGCCCAAAAACCATTGTATTGGGAATTTTTGGCCTCGGCTACTGCCAATACGCCCCAATTATGGTCTTTATAATGTCCTTTATAAGTCAAAATAGCTTGATAAGTAAAGGTCTTGGTTTGGTTGAAGTCGTTATACAAACTAGGTTTGCCTTCGTTGGGAACTTCAACAATCTGGTAATCTTCGTTTGAACCTACACGTTTGTAATAAGTAGAGCTGGGTTCTCCCCAATTTCTGGCATTGTTTACATACCAGTCGTAAGAGAATACGCCTTTCAAAGTCAGCCCCTTAGCTAACTGTTGTTCCAAGTAAGCAGAAAGCATGATAGAGTTGTTGTAAGTTTTGCGGGTATCCTTGCTATAAAGGTCTGTTATCACACTTCCATCAGAATTGGCTGTAACATATTGATTGCCATCTTTGTCTACCAAATAGAGAGGGTCTGTAGGCAGCCACTGTTGAACTTTAGCATAAACATCTTGACCACTACCTCGCTTTTTTTTGATATATTGGGTATATCCATTCAAAGAAAGACCAAATTTAGTCGTTTTGGTAGCATTGATATCAATCTTGCTGACTACACCAGTTCTGTTCATAAAAGCATTCTTCCATTGCTCTTCCTGGTACATAGTGTTCAGGCCAACATAATATTTCACATATTCAGTACCTCCAGAGATGTTGATACTGTGGTTGGTGACAGGAGCCGATTTACGTAACAGATAATCGTGGGCATTGGTATTGGCATAAACATTTCTGTCTACCGTGGGGTCTCCTTCAACCGCACGTCTGAACATGTCAAGATCATTACGGCTGTAACGGCGTCCACTTTCAGGAACACCATCCATAGCCTGAGCAACATCAAACGTGTTCGCATATTCATACGCATTGCAATATTCAATGTCGGTGGTAGCTTTTGACCAACCTATCCAACCATTGTAATTGACGACTGGTTTGCCAGCACTTCCGCTCTTGGTCTCAATCAAGATTACACCATTTGCGCCACCGATACCGTAAGGAGCCACAGCTGCAGCATCCTTTAGCACCGTATAGCTCTTGACATTATTCATATCAATTTGGTTCAAAGAGCCACGAGGCACACCGTCCACAATGATTAAAGGAGAAGTACTACCGGTTGTACTTATACCACGAATCATGATATTAGTGCCATCAGCACCAATTTCACCATTGTTCTGTACAGTAATCAAACCGGGTACACGTCCAGCGAAAGCATTACTAGCATTAACTACGGGCATAGTACGCATTTCCTCGGTATTCATGGTTTCAACAGCAGCAGTCAAAGACTTTTTCTGCTTGGTGCCATAGCCGACCACCACTACTTCATCCAAAAGGGCGTTGTCTTCTTGCAATACAACACGCAGCTGGGTTTGATTGCCTACAGTAACAGATTGATCTTTATAACCGATGAAAGTAACGACCAACGTGGATTTGGCAGACGCGTCCAATTGGAAATTACCGTCAATATCAGTAATGACACCTACAGTTGTGCCTTTTACCAGCACATTGGCACCAATAATCGGTTCGCCTTGTGCATCAACCACTGTTCCTTTAATCTTCTTTACTTGATTTACGCTACTTACCGCCGACACAGCTTTAGCTTCCACCTCAGAAGCTAAAATGGATGTGGAAGCTGGAAGTCCACCAAGCAAAAAGACTGCAACAAGTCCGTAAGTACGTCTCATCGAGAACAATTGACTTACAAATAAAGTTTTTCTTTTCATTTTACATAAAAGGTTAAACAATTAATAATTTATTTTGCATTGATATGATTTGGAATCCAACCGGGGACTCAATAAATGATAGATAGGTGAAAGTATTATCTTACCATCTGCTGATTTAAAACGACAACAGCCCACTGATTTGAAGTTCTTTCCGCTTGTATCCAAGAAAGAAAACTCTGTTGATTCTCCTATCGTCAATAACAGTGGACCGCAGAAAGCTTTTATATTTGTAGATTTTGTGTTCTTGTTATTAAGTGTCTTTTCAAATCGCAAGGGAAGCTCATAGTTTATCACAATGCGATCACCAGCCTTAAAATCGGCTTTCAGTTCATAGAATTCATTCTTCATAATATCATATTTTTGGTCTCCATTGAGGGAAATCCGCACGTTTTCCATCCAATACGGAATGGGGAAAAGAAGAGATGTCATACCTGCCGTATTAGTCTTTACCATAAATTCTATACAATTACGGAAAGGATAGTGCGTAAATTCTGAAATGGAAATGGACTTACTTTTTGGCAAAGCAATATCAAATTGTCCTTCGTGATAGAAAGGGAAATAGACTTTTGCCTCCCCATCAGTAAATACCGAATAGCGTACCGCACTTCCCATCCCCTCTCCACCACGCATGGTACAGCACCAATAGGCTTCATAAGCATGTATTTTGAGAAAGGAAGTTCCTGCGGCTTCTCCCGGACAATTATCACAACCAAATCCACCATTGGAACGCTGAGCGTGGGCTAAAGCATTGTAATAGATCAATTCGGCATCGTTGCGATATTCAAAATTACCGGTATGTTGCCATAGTTGCACGGCTACCATATACGAATCTACTATGGCGCATGGTTCCGTCCAAGTATCATAACGGTCAAACCAATTGTAATTTGCAAATGTTTCCGTCATACCATCGCTCTTGTACAATTTCCATCTCTTCTCTACCTCTTGTATATACGCATCATCTCCTGTAATGCCGACTAAACGGATTAATCCACGGCAGGCAGTTAAAGTGGCATGAGTTTGCGCTCTAATACCAATCAAATCAATTTCCAAAAAACGTTGTACCAGTTCATCAATCACCTCTTTAAGAGCAGGATCTTTCAATATTTTGTAAGCATGAATCAATCCTTCCATTCCAATGAATACACAGCCGATGTCGGAGGAGAGCATCCATTTGCCTTCTGACTTTTGGATGCTTCCCGACTCTGCTCCTACTTTTGTGTCACGTAATTGCGTGTCAATGGGGTAATTGCGATACTCTCCCTGGTTCATCACGAACAAATTCGCAATTGACTTTATATAATCTAATACCTTTTCATCCTTTTTCCACTCATAATATTCACAAAGTCCTCTCAGCATCCAGCCATTGCCCGAAAGTTGTTGTTCATTGACCTTGCCTTCGTAAATAATACCCATATAGCCCTTTTCATTCAACATATCCGGTAATCTATCCAAAATTTGTTGTAAATAGAGAGGTTCACGTTTGGTAGCCTGAGCATCAAGCACAAGTCCCAAGATGGTACGCCCTTCGGTATCACCCGGCCATCCGCCGGATTCTTCCTCAGTAAGGTAAACCTTGTCTGGACGATAACGTTCTTCCTCCAGACGGTCAAAATTACGCATTGTACGTAAATACAATTCACCTGAAATATCTATTTCTTCATAAGGAACTTGTTGTAGAATGGACTGACCCATATCTCCCGTAACTTTTGTTGGATTATCGCAGGCTATCACTGCCATTATCAAACCACCAATACTTATCACTCGCGTTATAAGTTGTTTATTGAAATTCATAATATCTTGTTTATTTGATTACGGCACGAAATAACCGCTAAACAACTATCTTTTTTTATAATTTCTTCCAAAATATTGTTGTAATCGTGTAATATTACTATTTTTGTACAAATTTGATATAGTTAGCTTAATCATGCAAAAAACACTCGTAATCTTCTTTCTGCTGATAGTAGTTATTAATACAAATGCAGAAATCAGCCCATATTATTTCCAATACATCAATCTCCATAACGGGCTTTCACATGCTGATGCCAATTGTATGGTGCAAGACTCCAAGGGCTTTATCTGGATAGGAACATACAGTGGGATCAACCGTTTCGATGGATACCGTGTAAAATCATTTTACAATAACAATGATATGAGCCATGCTTCACACACTAACCGTGTACTTTTAATGGATATAGATGAAAATAGGAAAATTTGGCACATAACTCTAGGAGGGCTTATAGTATTCGATGCGGTAAAAGAAGAATTTCTGCAATATCATTGTACTTCGATAGACGAGCAATACCTGATAACTAATGCAATCAAACTGGATATTAAGTGCCAAAATGGCTATCTCTATATTTTATATGGAAATAATGAGTTGCATATTTATGAAATAGATGATGAAAAGAAAACATTCAGTCTGATCGCTAATTCTGGTGTTTGGAAAGGAAATATGGGAGAGTTGGCCAAGAGCGACAATGGTTATATAACCACAATAATAAAAAACAAGTTGATAGCTTTCGCCAATGGCAAGCCACAACATGCAGTTAAATTGCCCAACCACATTGACGAAATACACTCACTTTATATAAACTGCCACACTCGAAAAATTACCATCTGTACCCTCAATTCTCTTTATATATATGGTATAGACGGCAACAAATTAACACTTCAACATGCGCAGGCAATCGCCTTCAAAGAAGATATAACAGATTTGGTACAAGATAATAACGGAATTTGTTGGATAAGCACTTATAATGGACTTTACAAAATAACCCCCTTAGATGCATCCGTTGAACATATTCTCAGCACCTCAGGACTATTTAGTATAAGTTCCGATTACATCAATCGATTATTGTTGGATAAAACAGGTGTACTGTTCATTGCTACTTATGCTGGAGGAGTAAATTATCTTAATCTATACCCGTCTCCTATTTCCACCATCTACGAAACGCAAGACAAACAATTCAAATTCAATGGTTTTACAATACGAAGTATCATTGAACAAAAAGGAAGCCTCTTTGTCGGTCTACATACAGACGGGGTTGTACAGATGGACAAAAGTAGTCATAAGTTATTACATCGCTTTACATCAGATAATATTTTAAGAGATGGTAATATTCGTGATATGCTAGCCGAGAGACATGGGCTGATACTTGTAGGTCATAACAAAGGCATTGATGTTATAGACCCCATTACCAAACAAAATGTGACACCTGCCGTGGTGTATCAAGAATTCAAGGTTCCTATACAGCTTCTTGAATATGATATATTTGGACAAATATGGGTCGCTGACGAACTGGGACTCTCTTGTCTTAAATACGAGAACGGTTCATGGATAGTGGTACATATGTGGCAACAATATCCACAAGACACATTTTATGCCAACGGTAATGTCATTATGCTTTATTGTGATCTCAACCGCCCTGAAATAATGGTTTCTACTCTGTAGGCTGATATTAGATAAAGAAGGAAGGGTTGAAAAAAAAATGGAATATCGTCACATAGAGGGGGAACCTAAAAGTTTAGTGGGTGATTTTATATGTTCAGCATATCGGGAAAATGACTCAACTTTATGGGTAGGCCATATTGGCAATGCCTTAAGCCGTATAACCTTCTTACCAGAAGGGAAGTATAAGGCTGAAAATTTTTCCACGGAAGATGCAGAAAAGTTCAAGGATTTTGAAGATTTGCAGCCGGATTCTGTGGGAAATATTTGGATAGCAGGTAATAGCATTGCCATCTTTAATATCCCTACTCGCCAATATCGCTTTTTCTCTATAGATGAGAATCGAAATATAAACAGCTATAAATTGGGGGCGTCTTATAAATCCTCAAACGGAAAGATCTACTTTGGAGGAAGTAATGGTTTTTCTATCATCACATCACGACTGATAGGGCAGAACCCTTATTCTGCCACTCCAATGATCACAGATTTGTATATTAATGGAAATCCATTACCAAAGAAACAAAAGATTGCAGCAGGCAATATAAAAAGCTCCACAGAATTGACTTTGTCATACAAAGAAAACAATCTTTCTTTCTTCTTTTCATCTATGCATTACGCTTCGGCCTCAAGTTGTCAATTCAAATATCGGCTTATAGGAGCCGATCGTCTTTTACAGAAAAGCAAGAATGCGCAAATGCCTGCCAATTATTCAGGATTAAATCCTGGCAAATACATTTTTGAACTGTATGCAAGCAATAATGACGGCGTTTGGAATGAGACACCGCAGAGAATAACAATTACCATCCTTCCTCCTTGGTGGCTCTCCACCTCTATGAAAGTGCTCTATGTCGTGATACTTTTGGCAATTGTCTATTTTGTAAGCCGACATTTTCTCAATCTATATAAATTAAGACATCATCTTCAGCTGAAAGAAATAGAAGAAAAGCAAAAAGAGAAAATGCACCAAATGCAATTACAGCTATTTACCAACATATCACATGAATTTCGTACTCCGCTGACTTTGATATTGGGCACAACTGAACAAATACAAATAGGAATCACAAATGGACACATCAAAAAACAACTTTTATACTTAA
>ERZ772937.2395-NODE-2395-length-11776-cov-31.394335_pt1 | contig 11776 bp, 13 predicted proteins | sample MGYA00512113_ERZ772937 | MGnify/ENA primary metagenome ERZ772937 (study PRJEB29015, sample SAMEA2737649) | human gut metagenome | biome: human gut; feature: human-associated habitat; material: faeces | place: China | collected 2012 ... | reverse complement strand
GGACAGGTGGCTCTCGCCACACCGGACTGGCGGCTCCGCCGCACCGTAATATTCAATGTTATCATCCGTGACCTCTATGGACTTCGCACCCGCTCCCTGACCTACCAGCTTTTTCACCGGTATTTTCCCGTGGGAAGGCTCTTTATGTTTCTGATGCTCCAGATACATCTTCATCGCCTTCTGGAGAACACTTGCGGTCAGTTTGGATGTCTTGATTGCAAGGGCAATCGTTTTTTGTGTTGTTTCCTCCTGCACAGTGTACCTCCTTCCTGATCTGCACCCTTTTTGTCAAGGTGGAACCAACAGCCTGTGTAATAAATACTTCATAAGCTCCTTTCCGCTTCTAGACATTTTGTCCAAAAGTTCTGTAAATGTAAAAAAGACAGCTACAAACCTTTACGGTCTATAACTGCCCTTACGCTGTTCCTCTGTATAACTAATTTATCCAACATTCAATTCCGGCCCAACTCAACTGTTTCTTTCCATTATTTTTCATATCGCGTTGTGCCATTAATAATGCCTTTGAAAAAGTCATTTTTTGTTCTAATAGATTTTCATATATCTTTTTCATCATTTCAATTGTATCTACTGTAGGAACACTCCATCTACAAGCAATAATATTTCCATTGAATTTCTCAAATATACTTGTCCATGTACCAGATGACATTTCCGGATTAATACTATTAGGTGTTCCTCCGACACAACTAATTAGTATAAGATTTTTTGCTGATATCGCTTCTAGTAGTTTCCTAATGCTTACCATACTATTGGCTCCTTGAAGTTCCTGTGCTCCCTCAATATTTACTGATGCGGGATCTTTCGCTCCATGACCATAAATCACCACCGTATTCGCCCCTTTATCGCATTCATTTACAATCGCCGAAAAATCATCCACACAATCTGTAATATTAATAACATTCTCCATCGAGCAGGAATCTAGCCAATTTTTAATATATCTTATTGAAGGATCTTCTTTTTTCCCAAATATCTTATTAACTATTCTTATATCACTTCTTTCCTCTTTTAGTGAATTAAGTAATTGCTCATAATCAATAAAATTTATAATTTCCTCGACCTTATCAATTAGATATTTCCCATCATATCGAACCGCTGAAAAAGGGAAAACACTTTTCGAAATATCTGGAATAATATAAACCCTTTCTACATCATAGTTAAAAACATATTCACATAAGTGTTTTGCAACCACTTCCGATATTATTGCTGAGCAGGAATCTAATTCATTATCTCCAACATCACTTTCTTCAACTATATGCCCATATTTTTCCATCCCACTATATGGAGTATCACCATCTGGAGAAAAAAATTGACTTCTAACATCAATCCATTCTTTAGTTACCAAAATACTAACAACTGCCATTTCTGTCAAAACATATTGATATACAATTTCATTTGACTTCAACGCACTTTGAAGCTCCGCCCAATTCGTTCCTTGAAAATTTGATAATGGCATATAGTATGGGTGACATTGAACTAATTCTTTCGATAAATTCTCTATTCGCCTTGCTATATTATTAACCTCAACACTTTCAATACTATTATTTTTTAACATAATAGCGTATTCTTTTTTTAAATGTTGCAGTTCATGGTGTTTTTCTTCCAGATCAGCAGAAATATTCTTTTCCATATTATATTTTTTCTGCTCAACAACTGACAACGGAAGACACAACGCCATTTTTTTACATATTCTATTCCTTAGTTCTGCTTTAATCTCTTTGCTAATATCCTTAGCAGAATAAAATACTCCAGCAAAGCAAAGATATTCTCGTAATATTTTATCATAGATTTCAGCTAAGGAAGCTCGTTCTTCTTGATGATATACTTGCCTTCTTTTATCAATAAAAGTAAGTGACATGTCAAACAAATCCAATCCTAACATCAAGTTTTCAATGCCATTCCCAAATTTAATTACTATATCTCCCCACGAAAAAAGCATTTGTGTGGCAATGTCTTTCCTCTGTTCTAGAAGCTTTTCTGCCAATATATAATTATCTTTGATATATCTGATTGCCTCATCAGTTTCCCCTTTTAATACCTTTCCACTAATTAAATTCCCCAAATCCATAAGCCAAGATATGTTTTTAGAATTAGATTTTACCTTTTCCTCATAATCAAGGACAATTTCATCTGTATTATCAGAATACTTGTAAAGTAAAGGAATCAACGATTCATTGTGTTTTTCTAATATCCTAATACTGTCAGTAACCTCCCTTTTCTCATCCTCATTAAAAATATCTTCATATGTTCCTAAATATTTTGCAACAAGATTTAGTCCTTCTTCTAAAATAGGTGTTACCTCTTTTAGTTTCAATAATTGCTTTATTGCAACCATTGCACAGGCGATCCCTTCAATGCAATTTCCCAATCGATACTGCGCATTCGCCCAAGACATTAAATATAATGCCACTATTAAGTCGTGCTCTTTCTTTTCAGCTGTTTTTCCAAATTCGAAAATACTTAGTGAAAAATTATTTGCATCCTGTGGATTTTCATTCAAAATAGATGCTCCTATTGAACAATAATATCTAAGCCAAATTCTTTGCTTATCTGTTCCATCCATTTCAATCAAGTTCCAACTCCCCTGCACAACTTCTTCCCTTGTACATCCAATTTCCTCTGCTGACACTTCCCCACTATGGCTCAGTCTCAACAACGAAATGGCTGTGTCACAATTCAAATGCTCTTTCGATATTTCTAAATTACTAATATATGATTCCGGCAATAAAGCAGACAAATCCATTTGGGAAAGTTCGTGTACGCATCTTATTAAATGAGTTTTCAGAGAAACATTCCATGTATCAATTTGCTGACATTCGATTAAATCTCTCCAATAACTATATCCAAATTCTTCATGTGAAAAATAATTTATACATTCCAGTAAAAGTCCACATCTTTTCTTTAGGAGTAAGCTACGATCTCTTTCCTTTTTGTATGGTTTAAGTTTTCCCAATGCCTTACTTGCTTTTTCTGTATCACCAAGTATATCTATTTTCTCTTTCAAAATATCTTTAGTTACATCATCTATTTGGGTTAAATCAGCCTCTCTAAGCAAGTTATATGTCCTATAATAATGTCCATGTTCTTTAGCATACATTGCAATTTTATAAAGCGCAATATTTTTCAGTTCAGGATTATTTTCAACAATTTCAAATAGATACTGCCTTATTATCACAGCGTCTAGTTGATTTTCAGCAAGCAAATCATTTACCCGAGCTATTAATTCAAAATATGGCTTTTTAATTTTTCTAAACCACACAGCAGCCTCTCTATGATTTCCTTGATTTACAAGTAAATTCGCATATCTTTCAATCAAAAATTCATTATCAGGTTGATACCTAATTCCTTCTGTTAGAATATCAACATATCTTTGTTCATGTTTATCATAAGCATCTAAACCCAGTTCGTACAATCCCCTCTGCCATTTATCACTTGCATAAACATCTTCAAATATTTCTTTTGCATCTTCCGTGCGCTCCTGCAAAATATACATTTCTGCAAGAAACAATTTTTGTTCATTTGTCAAAGTATCATATATCGAATCCAACAAGTCAATTGCTTTTGTAATATTCCCATTACTGTGATATGCGATTGCTTGGCACATAATCATGTGTTCCGAACTCATTGTATTTACATTCGCATTAATTATATCTAATGCTTCTTGCAGAGAAGTATTCTCAATTTCCTTTATTACCCTTGTTGCATTATCAGAACTACTGCAGTCATACCCCTCAATTTCCGTTCTATATATACTCATATTTTTTGAATTTTCCAATTCACCATTAATTGCATCCGCAATAGTATCATTAACATTACAAATAAATACCAATCCACTAATACCTAACAAATGTTTCTCATATAAACAATCAACTTGTTTTGCAAACTCTGCCCAATCTTCATCCTCTTGAAAATGTAAATTGGAGTCCTTATTATCGTATGTCAAGGCAGATATATGCTTTTTTGAAGAAAGTTTTGTTAATCTCTCAGCGCCTACAATAATAATTGCATCATTTTTACCTTGCAATCCAATATACTTATCAATTTCGTCATATGTTTTAGCAAGTTCAAATTCCCAAACAAATTTTTCTCCAACATAAGTTTTCTGTATTTCTTGTTTTATTGTTCTATATGCCACAATATGAATTTTACCTTGAATATGTTTTGCTAAACAATCCAACCAAAACCTTACATTTGCATTAGGAGAATAATCTGTAACCTCCAAGCATATCGAATACGGGTCCAATTCTATTTTATCTGTCATAAAATTCTTCTCTGCCTTTCTTACACACACTAAGAGCCAAGTAAATACACCGTACACAGTTCTGCATACATCTTGCCATCTTCAAACTTCACATCATCAAGTAACAATGCCTGAAATAACACTTCCCTGACACTCTCTAATTTTACCATAGAAAGCTCCGCTTCTGAAAGTCCCTCCAGCTCTATATTTTCCAACTCCACCACTTTTCTTGCAAACAGGCAGTATGTATATAAAGCCATGATATATCTGTCAGACATCACAAAAGCATAAGTATCCTTGCCTTTATAATTGTATCGGCACTTTTCCAGTTCTTCTTCAGATATGGTAAAAAAGCATCTGACTGTTTCCAGATATACTTTTCCCTCATAATCCGGCTTATACTTCTTTGCCAATCTCTTTATCGTAGCAAAAATATTATTTCTTTCGTAGGTCAGTCTGGTTCTCTTAAAAACTGCCTTTTTCCCTCGTATATCCATGTAAACATTATTTCCTATGGTTTTCCCGGCGAATGGTTCATACTCTCCAATCCGCAACAGATAGGAAAGCACCTGTAACAACTTCTCCTTTGATGTAATCTCATTGTAGCTGTAATCTCCAAAGCTTAGCTGTTCAAATTTTAAGGGTGTGCTTCCCTTTTTAATCTCCCGTTCCATTACCCTGTCCACAGCTCTCATTGACTCCATAGCTTTTCAGTTCCTTTCTTTCTGACAATAAAAGAGCAGCCATATCCTGATTGCCCCACTTTTGGACTTTTCGTCCAGAAGTGCCCTGTTACAATGCTAATAAATTCTCCTGCAATACCGATTATCTTAAAGATCAGCACCACACCGCCAATCAGACCTCCTATGATACAATTCAGAGCAAAAATACCAACACTCCCACTGATTCCGAAATTCTTGGGTATCAGCCACAGGCACATCCGGCGTATACCAAACGGACACCCTATCATAATCCAATATAAAAACCAGTCGAAGCCTTCCGCTTTATTGCATACCGGATAACAGGTAAGCATCCATACCGCAATCATCATTGACTGAACAACGACCTTAAATAACACCCTTTTCATGCCATCCACCTCCATACATATCGTGCTGTACCTCCTGTTGATAATAATGATTGATTGTGCTTGGCGCATTATACAGCGTTGTTACCATATACGCCTTGATATTCGTAATTTTGGTTGTAGTATTCTTCATACAACCAATAACATAATTTAAGTGAGAACTGTTCAGTTTCAGGAACTTTGACTTTACCAGCTCATACGGATAATCCTCTCCAGCAATCCTTACTGTCTTATGCTTTACGCATACAACCTCACAGATTACCTCAAAAAGCTCATCATAAAGTGCTTTATCCTGCCATTCTCCATACTTCATGTGATGATCATACTCAATATTCTCCTTGATGATTTCTATGTATGTGTTGACATCATCCATCCCATCAATCATTTCTTCTGCTTCACTCTCTGATTGATTGATATGATTGTATTCTCTGTCAGAAATATTTGTAGAAGTATATGAATATGTGTCTCCGTTTTGGGATAGACCTGTATCCGGTTTCGTCAGGAGTGTATGATCCGTTTCGTCATGACCTATATCCAGATTTGTAGATACCTGTGTCCCTTTTGGGATACCCCTCCCTCCCAAAATTTCCATAGGGGTATCCGATTTTGTAGGGAGGCTCCCTCCCATTTTGTCATCAGATACCCCTGCATAAGAATTGTTCGCCCCATTCATTGCAGGAATTTCCTCTGGAAATGTCAGTTGGTACAGCATATCCGGTTTCAGTTCCACATACATCACGTTATTGCAAACAAGCCCGTCTCCATAACTGACTGTACGAAATTCTCTCCTGATTACCTGTAGTTTTTCCAATTTGTCCATTGCTGTCTTTATCGTTTTCTTGGATTCTCCAAATAAGTCCGCATAATACTGATAACTCTGTCTTAACAAATCATCTGAAAATTTCTTTTTCCACCCAAGAATATGTCCGGTTCCCTGATCCCGTACCTCAGAAGGACGATACCAATAAACAATATCTGCCAGAATAACAATCGCAAGGAGATATGGTTTCCCATTCTCCTTAGTGATTGTCCTGTACCAGACAGCAGGAATAATGTTTCCGGAGATATTTATCGAACCCATTGCGTCAACAATTTCGTTGCCGCTTGTTAAATATCCCATTATCAAACAGCCCCTTCCTTTTTCCACTTATCCAGAAGTGAAATGATGATGTTCTCAATCTCCTCATTGGAATAACTGTCTGAAAAATACTCGCCAATCTTGTCTGATTTCATAGTAAATTTTCTTTCCTTCGGCTTTTCTTCCGTTAAAATCAGCCGCACCATTGCAAGTGTAAGCTCACCGCTTTTCCCATATTCCTTTAACTTTCCGGATTGTACGGTACTGACATTACAGCCCTGTTCTTCTATAATGACTTCCACCCACTGCTGTGCTTCCTCTGACAGAAAAGAAATGTCTACCCCCTGTGAAAAGCCTAGTTTCTTGGTATCTACCATTTCAAGAAGCTCCTCGGAAAGCCTTGCCAGCCAAATATAACGCTGTACTTTCTTCGCATTCTCTCCGGCTGCTTCCCCTACTTCATCAAGAGTGTTCTTTCCCGATTTCTTTCCCTGATGCTTCATGGCTTCGTATTTCATCTTATAGGCTTTTGCCTTTTCACTTGGTAAAATATCCTCTCTTTGGATATTGGAATCTACCATGATGATCGTAGCTTCATCATCAGAATAGTTTCGGACAATAACCGGCATTTCTGATTTTCCGGCTCTCTGTGAACCATATTTTCTGCGATGTCCGGAAATCAGCTCATATCCTCCATCAGTTCTCGGTCTTGCAATTCCCGGTACAAGTACACCGTACTGCCGGATACTCTCTGTAGTTTCCTCCATCTTTTCATCATCAACCACACGGAAAGGATGATTTTTGAAATCGTGCAATTCGGCTAACGGCGCATTTATAATCTGTTCCGAACCTGCCGTCTGCATCTCATTATTGCCAAATAAGTCATCAAAGCTGTTCAACTTTACCTTTGCGGCACTTCCTGTCTTACTCATTGCCAAGCACCTCCTCCGTCAATGACTGATAGGCACTTGCTACCTTGCCATTCGGATCGTGCTTATAAATACTCACACCTTCCGCTGAAATCTCCGCAGCTCTTACCGACATTGGAATACTGTTTTCAAATATCCGCACTCTGCTTCCATAATTTTCAATCAACAGATTGCTGATGTCTCTGGCATAATTGGTACGATTATCAACCATTGTAAGCAAAATTCCCTCAATCTCCAGTTTCGGATTGATCTGTCTCTTTACTTTTCCAATAGTTTTAATCAGCTGTTCCAGACCTTTTACCGGCAGATACGCTGCCTGTACCGGAATTAAGATACTGTCCGCACTGGTAAAAGCATTTATCGTAATCATGCCGAGTGATGGCATACAGTCAATCAGAATGTAATCATATCGGTCTTTCTGCTGTTCTATGTAGGTACGAAGCACCGTCTCCCTGCTCATAACATTCACAAGTGAGGTTTCCAAACCGGAAAGCTCGATATTTCCCGGCATGAAATCCACACCTTCCTCATGTCTTAAAATGCCGTACTCCGGTTTTATTTCCTCATCATTGATAATGGCTGCCATAATGGTTGCAAGTGTAATTTCCAGTCTGTCCGGCTCCTGAATGCCAAGACTTGCCGTAAGACTGCCCTGCGCATCTGCATCTATCAGTAAAACTTTCTTTCCCTGTTTTGCCAGTCCGATTCCTAAATTGCTTGTTGTGGTGGTCTTTCCAACTCCACCTTTCTGATTTGCGATTGCTATTACTTTACACATGATAAATTCTCCTATTCTCTACTATTTTGCTTTTATCTGCTACTCTTTATATTGCTTTTCTGCACTTCCGCATAAGCTCTGTAATATTTGTTTGTCCCTTTATTACTATAAAGCTCTGATATTTCTAATACTTCAATTTTGGGATGACGCTGTAAAATTTTCTGAAACCATACAATGTCATTCTTTGTTCCCATCAGTCTGACTTTTAACATTAGTCTGCTCCTCCAAATAAGGCATACAGTTCCCGGTTATAAACCGCATACTCCGGATAGCGGATCTGTATCGCCTGCCAAAAGAAAGGTGCATAGGCACAGCAGAACAAGTCCTCCACTGTATACTGCCTGCACTCGTTTACCTGTTCCTCTGTTTTTGTATAATCATCTACACTCGGTGTGCCGTTGCAATACAGGTTAAATGCCATTCGCACCACCTTCATACTGCCACTGGTCTGCCAGCCTTCATGCAGACATTCTGTTTTTACACATCCCGTTTTAAAATCATAGATGCTATTGATATTTCTTCTCGTATCATCACTGATACCAAGGCAATAGCAAAGTGCCTTGTGGTACACATCCTGATAGCGTACCTCTTTTAATTTTTCATAGTAGAATTTTTCATGTGCTTCGCTAATAAAATTGATTGTCTGTTCCTTTTTGTTTTCTGCTCCTAACGCTGTGTTGTTCATGTTCTGATCCTCCTTTAGATAAATAAAAAGGACTTTACTAATTGTTTTTCACAACTAATAAAGTCCTAAGTTTCATATTCATTTCTAAATTCGTGCTAGGGATTTCTTACTAATTTTTTGTTTTAGTAAATTCTTAGTAAAATGTTCCCATAGAGTCCAAAACATACGATAAATTCAAGGTTTTCAGAGTTTTTGGAAAATAATGCCGTGGCAGATGAAAAGCACTTTTATTTTATCTTGCATATCGTCATTTTTCCTTGCTTATCATTGATTTTCCTAGGTTTTATCGCATTTTCCCGACATCTAACCCAATGGTCTTATCCTAGCATAAAATCGCATATTTTACCATATCTCGGTAAGTAAAATGAGTACAAATCTAGGTACAAACCCGATTCGTACTCATCAGTACTTTTTCCCTATGCCCTTTATTTCCTTAGATGATTCGTCTGTTTCGTTGGCACTGTATGAACTTAGGTTCAAGACTTGTCCTAAACTTGTTCCTGAGCCTGAACCATCTATTCCTTCAGTATACCTTGCATAGGCAGTTATGGGAATATTTAATGCTGTAAAAATAAACAATATTGAAAATATCATACATAGGATTGTGTATGATATTTTGGGATTGCTTGTGCGTTGCTTTTCCATGTTGCTCCTCCTTATTTTGATGAATTTAAAATTTTTATTTATATTTAGGGGAGGGCATGAAAAAAGGACATCCACTGGGATGTGGGTGTCCTTGAACCATTTATTGCATATTTCTTTTCAAATTAGAGTTTCTCATTTCTTTCATAGCTTTCTTTATATTATCATCTGTTAATAACAATCCTAATTTATTGTTGTTTCTTCTTAACTCTGTGCCTATTGATGCTAAGTTAGCCTGTGGACTATCATGCAATGTACTGTAATCCATTTGTTTTAAGTGATAAAACATTTCAGATTTTATGATAACTGAATATGCATCTGAATATGAACACTTTGTAATCTGCATCATAATGTCTATAATTATTGATATCTTTTCTAGTATGACATTATCCTTGTCTGTAAAATTTACTTTATCCACTTGACTGCCCTCCTATCATTTTTAGGATATCCCTTAATATACTCTGTATATCTTACATTCTTAATTTTTAAATCATTTAAAATTTTTTGGTTTTTAAAACAAATTTGATCTTTATTATCAAATACACGTATTTGCCCTCTTACCATTGCAGGAGTTGCATTTCCAATAGCATAATCATTAGTAGCCTTGATTATTTTTGCTTTATCGTTGTCAATTACGTATCCGTAAACTGAATTGACTTTCTTTATTTGATCTACATCTTCCTCAAAACCAGCTCTACACAAGCAAAATGTATTAATAAATTCATCACTATAATCTAAATACTGCTTTATTACCAATAAACCTGAATCAACTTCAACCATATAGACTGCTCCACTATCTGATTGTTTAATTGACCATTGCATTGCTTGTTCTTCTGATGTTGTAAAATATATCCCCCTGCCAAAATCCAAAAAGGATTTTCTCGAATAAGATATATCAAATTTTTCAATATTCTTTACAGGCGAGCCGTGATATAATCGCAGCATTCTCCTCGGTTTTGTCAAATCTTTCAATCCCATTTCTACATGCTGCTCCTTACCCTTTTGTAATATTCTGCATTACTGATTTGCTTATTATTATCGTATGCTAATTTAAAATCCCTCTCTGTACCATTTCTTTTAAATTGTGCTATTAATATATTTATATCTGTTTTTTCTTTTTTAGAACAATATTTCAAGAAATCAGTATAGGCTTCTGCATAACTTAAATTTGATTTTTTCATATAATTAACACCCTTTCTCTTATTCACATATATTATAACGCTGAATTAGGGAAATTACAAATTAATGCTTTTTTGAAATTAAAATTTTTATCCATTCAAAATTGATGAATGTTGTATTTTTATCTATATATGATAAATGGGAACCACTTGGTTCCCATTGCTAAACTTATTAAACTACTCTATGATGATGTCTCCATTTTCATCAATTGTTAATCCATCTCCAAACTCTCCGTTTTCATACATTCTTTGAAATTCTCTATCATCGGCGATACCATGTTCATGAATGTTGGCTCCTGTGAAGAGGACACCATTTGGCAAGTAATCACCTAGGTGAAAGACCTCTCCATATCGTGGTGAGTCTTCCTTCATGTATACAGCGTAGCTTTCTTCTGAGCCTGCTCCTTTACCTGTGTCATAAACCCAGCACCAACCCATGGTTCCGTCGGCTCCTTGAGATTTTACATATTCATCATATGCCTCTACACTACCATATTTATCACAAATCTCTGCATTCTCTTTTTTACTAAGGGCCATGGCGGTGTCTCCATCCATGTTGGTTGTCTTTGGGTCTACATCTTCTGGGTTTACATCTGGATAAACTATGTTGTCTGTAATTTCATCTGTTAAACTATCTTGTCCTGCTATTTGATAATAGCTTAAAGTCATTGATGTAAATAACTTCACTGCTTCACCTTTTGTTATTGCTGAATCCCAATCTTCTAAGTCGTTTCTAACAGTTCCTCAATCGTCTCATTTTTAAATTCATTTCCCCGGTCTGTGTGGAAGATATGGATTTCCGACAGATTGCCTTCTACCTTCCTAAATGCCTGTTTTACAAGCTCTGCTGTTTTATGTTCTCCTGCACTGTATCCAACGATCTCCCTGTTAAAAAGGTCTATCAGTACACAGATATAATTCCAGTGGTTTCCTACCCTTACATAAGTTAAATCACTTACCACCACATTACGGTATGGCTGGTTTTGAAATTGTCGGTTCAACACATTTGCCACTTTTGATTCATTACATCTGTCTTTTTGCGGCTTAAACTGAGCTGTAGTATAGCTTGATATCAGACCTTCCTGCTTCATGATCCGTCCAATCCTGCGTCTTGATACCTGTTTCCCGCAATCAGCCAGTTCTTTCT
>ERZ772937.2394-NODE-2394-length-11781-cov-13.042043_pt1 | contig 11781 bp, 9 predicted proteins | sample MGYA00512113_ERZ772937 | MGnify/ENA primary metagenome ERZ772937 (study PRJEB29015, sample SAMEA2737649) | human gut metagenome | biome: human gut; feature: human-associated habitat; material: faeces | place: China | collected 2012 ... | reverse complement strand
GATTTTCCACCCTCATCAGTATAAGATAATGAGACCATGAGAGAGCGAATGTCGGTTCAGAGATATGTTCCTCTGCCTTCGGATAATCTGCTAACCACTGGTTAGCCTTTTGAACATCTTCAATTTGATAACCACTGGTTGTCAAATTACCGTAAACCAAATAAAACTGTCGAATTTGACGTAAATTAGAATATGACCATCCATCGCCCAGTCTATCAGTCAAACGTTTGGAAAGTTCTTTCAGCACAGACTTTCCATATTCGGCTCTTCTCTCTCCCTTTTGCTCATATTCTACTATATATTGTCCGATATGGAACTTAGTATAGACCTCTGCTATATTGACGGCTGTTGCCACACGTCTCCTTGCCTGCGTGACGAGGTCAACAACCTTCAAGAACAGGTCGTTTATATCTTTATCATTTGTGATAATGTCTTTTCCCATAACTCAATTTTCTTCAATATTTGCGAGCAGTTTTTCAAGTTCAGCAACAGCCGCACTTATTGTTTGGCTTTTATCTTTTATGTCAGCCATCAGTTCTACTAATGAACGATCGTCCACCTCACCACCCCGCTTTATCCAAGTAATGTCAAGACTTGTTTTGTCTCGGGCAATAATTTCCTCTACAGGATATTTACGCCAACGACCTTGCGGATTATTCTCGGCATCGTAGGTCTCTACCCGATTATTGTAGCAAGAAACAAAATCATCCAAATGATGCCGTTCCAATTTATTGGTGGCAAGCGTATGCTTTACATCTGTACGATAGTCGTAAAACCATATTTCTTTGGTCGGTTGCCCTTTGCTGAAAAACAACACGTTTGCTTTTACGCCTTGGGCATAGAAAATACCTGTAGGCAAACGCAAGATAGTATGCAGATTGAAATCCTGCAATAAGCGTTTACGAATAGTCTCACCTGCTCCGGCCTCAAAGAGAACATTATCAGGAAGCACCACTGCTGCACGTCCTCCTGTTTTGAGCATAAGCATCATGTGCTGGAGGAAATTTAACTGGTTATTCTTGGTCTCCACATAGAAATCCGGACGATTGATATCCACAGAGCCTGCCGGACGAGTACCAAAGGGAGGATTAGCAAGTATCACATCAACAAGTGTTGAAGGCTCTTTTTCCAAAGAATCTTCACACACAATCGGGCTGCGATCTGTTCCTATACCATGCAAATATAGATTCATGGAAGCAAGCGTTACCACCAAAGGTGTATTATCCACACCATGCAAAGCCTTATCACGCAAGAAATCACGTTTTTCCTTACTTGCTGACTGCCCTTTCATATAGTCATAAGCCGTAAGCAAAAATCCGCCCGTTCCACAAGCCGGATCACAAACCGTTTCACCCATTTGTGGATTGATACAATCTACCATTGCCTGAATAAGTGGACGAGAAGTAAAATACTGTCCTGCGCCACTTTTCTTATCTTGTCCGTTCTTTTCAAGAATACTTTCGTAGATAGCACCTTTGACATCACCGTCCATGATGAGCCATTGCTCTTCATTGATCATGGTGATAACCTTTTTCAGATAAACAGGCTTGTCTATCTTATTCTGTGCCTTCGTATAAATCGTACCTATCAGATTATCCTGCTCACTAAGCAGTTTAAGAGTTTCTTCGTATTGTTTGACCAAATCTAACCCATCAAGAGAAATCAAATCGTTCCATTGATACCCTGTCGGGATTGCCGAATCCTCTCCAAACATTTCTACATTTTCTGCATCCATCTTCAAGAATAGAAGGTAGGTCAGTTGGGTGATATAATCGGTGAAGCCGATACCTTGTCCGGCAAGAGTTGTTGCCAGATTCCATACTTTTTTGGTGAGCGATTGCTCTGTTGCATTATTTGTTGCCATTTTCTTATGCTGCTTTTCTTAATACTACAAATGTGTAAAGTGAATGAAGTGCCTCGTCTGCTTTCTGCATACCACCAAACGCCCTAATCATTTGAGCGGCATGGGTTGCATCATCTTCACGAATATCCCTGACCGTACAAGATCCATTAGAAGCAATGTAATCCACAATACGGCTGATAACTTCTCGCTGTTTGTCGGTTATTTCACGCTGGGTCTGTCCCAACCACAAGTTGAAATACTGCTTGGATGTAGTGACTACACTATCCAGTCTCTCTATTTGGTGGAAAGCAAAGCGTACCAGTTGTATGATATTTGTTAAGGCATCGCTTTCTTCTTTAGTTGTAGAACGCTTTACTTTGTTAGGAGAAAGAATGGCATACGAGTTCCATATCTGTTTTGGTGTAAAATGGTTATTTGCCATTTTGAGTTTGTTTTCCAAATCTTTCAACATTGAATAGGTTATCGGTTCACCTTCATTGTTATAGATAATGCGTAGAGCTTCTATTTCATCCGCATTATCTTTACAAAATTCCTCAAATGCCTCCGTTGTGTTTTTTGCGTCTTCAATAGAAAACCCTTTTGAGATAAGTGTATCTTCTCCTGGCATCAACGTATTGACAAATCCTGCTGCAAGTATAAGGAGGTATTTTCGAGCATCTGCATGATTGGCAAGCGGAGACACCAGCCCCTTACGTTCATTATTAGATTCATTCGTACTAACAAACGGTGGGAGAATGCCTTTTTCAAGCGCATCATATATTCTGGCAGAGAGTTCTTTCATATCATCATGAGATAAACGAGCGAACTCTGCCCGTTGCGAATCATCCGCTTTATTGTATATTCGTGCAAGCGTAGCTGCAAGTCGTTTGAGATATTCGTCAGGAATATAGCCATGACTGATACGTTCCAACAACTCCTTCAGCGTAATAGTTTTAGTAGCCGGTTCATCTGTTGCAGTTGGAATTGTCTTTTCATGTTCCGTCACACCTACTGCATCAACCAAATAGAAACAATCCTTGCTAAATGCGTTTGGAGTGACGTTGCGCAATTGTTCATCACCGATAGTACGCACTCCACGCCCCTTCATCTGAATATAAAGCGGAAGGGATTCTACATCACGCATAAACATTACTACTTCCAATGGCTTTACATCTGTTCCGGTAGCAACCAACGTGCAAGTCACTGCTATACGGAAATCCTTGTCGTTACGGAATTGGCGTATTAGTTCGTTGCTATCACCTGCCGAATAGGTGATTTTCTGAACAAATCGGTCATCCGTTCTTCCAAACACCTCTTTAGTTATTTGCACAATATTGGTAGCGTGGACTTCATTAAGAGCAAATATCAACGTCTTAGGCAAATAATCCATATTCGGCTCACGCTGAGGATCATTGAAGAGTTCGGTATAAACCACATCCCGATAAGTTGAAAGAATCAACTTTATCTGTGCAGGATTGATAACACTCCGATTAAGTTCTTTATTGGTGTAGGTCTTGGTCTCCTTGCTGCTCACAGTCTTGACCTCACCCGTATATCTCGTTTCTTCCTTTACTTTCTCACCCTCTAATATAGCTCCTCCGGTTTCTGTAACTTGGGTTTTTATTCTGTACATCCTGCAATCTACGTTCACACCATCAACGATACTCTTTTCTAATGTATAGTTGACAATGCGATTGTTATTGAAAAATGCCATCGTTTCGGGAATAGGCGTCGCAGTCAAACCAACCAATCTTGCCGTATCAAAATACTCCAGCACCTTGCGCCAGTTTCCATAAATTGAGCGATGGCACTCATCTATGATAATCATATCAAAGTAATCGTGCGGTAAATTAGGATTGGGCGGTAAAGTTACTTCTTCTATAGGTTCGCTCTCATCATCGTCATCATTATCCTCTATAGCTTCTCCCTTCAAGAATGAGAACAGACGTTGTATTGTAGAGATAACCACATTGCTATCAGAAGGGATAGAAGACGAGCGAAGGCGATTGACCGTAAAGATAGTATTAAAAGCGTCTCCATTCTCTGTCAGACGGAAAGTTCCAAATTCTCCCTCTGCCTGTTTTCCAAGATTATTTCGGTCAACAAGAAACAACACTCTACGCATGGGTGTATAAGAAAGCATTCGGTAGGCTGCAAGACAAGCTGTATATGTTTTACCCGCACCGGTGGCAAGAACCATCAACGCCCGATTTTGCCCAGCACGGAAACTCTTTTCAAGTTCTGTTACCGCTTCATACTGGCAATCACGAAGCCCCTTCCTTTTCAATGTCGGAAGTCCGGCAAATGTATCCTCAATCCCCAATTTCTTGACCAATTCATGTGGCGTAGGGATAGCCATTATTGGCTTGAAATATGAATCCGGTTCACGAAAATCACAGAAATATAGTTCCTTGCCATTCGAGGTAAAAATAAAAGGCAATGGCTTTTGATATGTCTGATAGATATTCGGAACACTTCTTGCATATAAGGCGGCTTGCTCGCATACTTTTGAAGCAAAAGCATCCGTTTCTTCACGTTTAGCTTCAAGCACACCCACTGCTTTCCCATTAATAAAAAGGAAATAATCTGCTTCAAGATTTCCTTTCAACAAGCCTTCTCTTATGGCTACAGCCGTACAAGTTGGTTCATAATCATCCCTATTGACTACTTCCCAACCTGCATCAGCGAACCACTGGTCTATCTTTTTTCTTGCTTTTTCTTCAGGAGTCATGTTCTTGATATTGTATATTATCGGAAGTTCATAGACACATCTGCAATAAGTTGCAAAAGGATCCAGAGCCTTCCAAGCTAATTAAATACTATTGTAACCTTTCCTTTTTATCGGTTATCAAATCTTTCAAATCAACTTGTAATATCTCCGCAATCTGTTGCAAGGTTTCCAAATTAGGCTGAATCCGATTACAAGCATAGGCATTTACCATACTGAAACTCTTATCTAGCTGTTTAGCTAACCACGTTTGAGAAATACCTTTTTCGGATAAAACAGTCTTTATTCTATTCAGTTTCATTCTTTGATATGATTTTATAGCGCAAATATAGTGAATTATATTCGATAACTTGAATTGTTTTTGTATATTTGTTGTCGAATATGCAAAGCTACCTACATTCTCTCCAGCTATAATAATGGATTTGCGATGAAAATTTGTAGTATGCACTAATAACAAACAAATAAAAATATGAGACTAAAACATTTTATCGGTAAAAACATTAGAGGCTATATGAACCTAAATGTTACATTTAGAGAAAACATCACTTTTCTCATTGGAATAAATGGTTCAGGAAAGACAACCTTACTAAAACTTCTATCAGGATTATTATCTCCATCTTACATTGATTTAGCTGAGATTGAATTTACTGAAATCCATTTGGTATGCGAACGGTTATCTGATAGTAAAACATTCACAATCAGTGCCTCTAAAAAGGAGAATCGAATGTTTTTAGAATACGACGAAATTTCCTCAAACAAAAAAATCTCAAATGAAATATTAATAATAAATCCATATATTGATAAACGATATTATAATCGGAGAGAATCTGTTGATTTTGAACGGTTAAATCGGCTTATAATAGAATTTGAAGAATTAGAGATTGTGAATCAAATAAAAAACATCAAAACCCCTTTATTTTTAGGACTAAACAGAAGAATTACAGAAAAAAGTAGAATTTATATTGAGCGAGAGGCTTATTACCCAAGAAGAAAATGGCAAAATATTGACCTTTTATTTGACTCTGTTGATGAAGCTTTAAGCGACATCCAAGACATGGTATACGAAAATATTCGACAAAACGCAAAAAGGCAAAGTTTATACTCTGATGATTTTAGAAAAAAAGTTATAAAAGACTCCTTTAAAATATATCAAGAAACACCAATTGTTTCAACTAATTACAAAGATGAACTTGCGAAGTTGCCATCTAGAAAAGAGAAGTTAACAATGGCTATTTCCGAATTAGACATAAAAGATATTTCTGAACAATTAGATACTCTATTTGAACAATTATCAACAATATTACGCACATTATCAGAAACGGCTGCAACAGATAAAGGAAAAGTATCAAATGAATACTATGAAGCATTACTTAAGTGGATGATAAATAGTGCTCAATTAGAAAAAATAGATAATATCACATCATATTGGAATCAATATGCAGAAAACATAATGAAATTAAGAGAGCCAATTATACGATTTACAGAAGGAGTCAACTTATTCTTTACGGAAGGTCATAAAGAAATTTTAATTGATGGTCAAGGTACTATTAAAATTAAAATTATCGAGGATGGACGAACTAAAATAAATTCTATTTATGAATTATCTTCTGGAGAAAAACAACTTGTCATAATGATGGCTCATTTGGCTTTTTACAGAATAAACAAAAGAGGCTCTGTATTTATTATTGATGAACCTGAATTGTCTTTACATATTAGTTGGCAGGAGATTTTTGTCGATGCATTGTTAAAAGCAAGTCCGGACACTCAATTTATCCTTGCAACCCATGCCCCTGCTATATTGGCAAAACCTGAAAGAAAATATTTATGTGAAGATTTATCTATTTAAGTATGATGTTAGAATATTCAACAGAAGTACGTCAAGCAGCAACAGTTTTTACTGAATACAGAAATACTATTGATATTTATACCGAAGATTGCGAGAAAGACAAAGAATTCTATGTAAAACTCCTCAAAAGACTATTATCTGATACAGATATTATTATCAACGATATTCATCCATTAGGTTGTCGAAGAACTGTAATTCAATGTTGTCAAGACGATACCGATAATAGAAGAAAAAAAATATATATAGTCGATGGGGATATTTATCTACAATATAAAGAAAAGGAGTGCATTCCCAACTTATTTGTATTAGATGCATATTGTATTGAGAATTTTATGATTTGCGAAGAGGCAATATGCTATGTAGCATATATGCTTCATGCAAGAGACTCATACGAAAATGTACAATTGTCACTACAGATTCCTGCAATTTTAGCAGAAATAGCAGAACCTCTAATAAATCTATTCTTCTATTATTCCATTCAAATGGAATGCTTAGGGCAATTTTGCATCATGAATATCGATGCCTATATGGATAAAAGTACTAAACAAATTGACATTACTAAAATCAACAAAAAGATTAGTGAGATTAAAAGTGCATTAATCTCAGAAGGAATCTCGGAAATTAAGCAGGAAGAACTACTTAATCAAAGAAAATCTAAATTTCCATATAACGTAGAGACGCTATTAACAATAGTATCTGGAAAGAACTTTCTAATTCCATTTATGAAATATCATATTGATAAACGACTTAATTGTAATGTTCGTTTGCCAAACGAAGCATGGAAGTTTAATTTAGTTGAAAAATGCGATATAAATAGATTATGCTCATTAAAACAAGCCGTTATTCAAGCTATATAGTTTACACCATGTTCATATTAAGAGAAAATTGAAATGCTAAACTTCGACGAATACATCCAACAAGGCGATCCACAAAAGCGTGAAAAAGGCTATGCGTGGCAAACGGCAATAGGACTTCAAGCGGTAGATGGCTTGAAGCCCTCGGATTATCTTATTGAAACTGCTCGCAAGCATATTGAGGGAGATATAACCATTGATGAAGTACAGCAACTTATCAAAAGTTACTACGATTCAAAAGATATTCGTACTGAAAAGGATAATGAAACAGAAGAAGCCGATAAAGTTTCTGCCAACATAACCAAACTATTGAATGAGCGTTCATTTGCTTTTACCGTTGCCGGACTAACCGCCATTCATCGACGGATATTTGATGGAGTATTCAAGTTTGCCGGACAAATCAGAGATTACAATATCACCAAAAAAGAATGGGTGCTTCGTGGTGATACCGTATTTTATGTATCTGCACCCGACATTCGTAGAGCCATAGAGTATGACCTTGAACAAGAAAAGTCGTTTGATTATACAGGATTGGATATAAATCAAATAGTGAGTCATATCACCCAATTCGTATCCGGGTTGTGGCAAATTCACCCGTTTGGGGAAGGCAATACCCGAACAACAGCAGTGTTTACCATCCAGTATTTACGCTCAATGGGATTCAATGTCGAGAACGACCTTTTTGCCAATCATTCTTGGTATTTCCGTAATGCCTTGGTTAGAGCTAACTATCAGAACATACAAAAAGGCATCAAAAGAGAGTCTGTGTATTTGGAACGATTCTTCCGCAATCTATTGATGGGAGAAAACAATGAGTTGAGGAATCGTTTCATGGTAGTCGATGTGCCTGAAAATATGGTTATCTCCACCCCGACAAGTACCCCGACAAGTACCCCGACAAGTTCAGATAATCCGTTACAGATAGATAATGAGAATATCGGCCGTTTAATAAAGGCACTTGCGAACAATAGATTATCAGTCAAAGAGATGATGGCATCCGTAGGATTAAAGAACCGTGAAAATTTTATGGAATACTCACTCAATCCTGCAATTAAAGAGGGATTTGTTTCTATGCTCTACCCTGACAAGCCTCGCCATCCTCGTCAGAAATACCTATTGACGATTAAAGGATTAGCAGTGTATAACTCTAACAATCTGAAATGATGATAGACGAGAACAACATCCCCCCTATTCAATCCGACTTTGAACGGATTAAAAAGCGAGACGAAAAAGGTTTAGAGTATTGGACTTCCCGTGAGTTGTGTACTGCATTAGGCTATAGTACATTCCAAAAATTCAATCATACTCTAAACAAAGCTATTGCCATAGCTAATAAGAAAGGTTGTAATACTACCGAGCATTTTAACCCTACGTTTGAGATGGTCAAACTAAATTCCGGTTCCTTTCGTAAGGTTGAGAATATACATCTATCACGAATCGCTTGTTTGATGATTGCCGAAAATGCCGATAGCAAGAAGCCGCAAGTTCAAATGGCAAGAGAATATTTCAAAAGAGAAATATCAACTCCTGAATTAATCGATAATAGTCTATCATCCAATATCTTGTTATATAAGACAAAACAAGGAGAAAGCCGTATAGAGGTCATCTTTAATAGTGAAACATTTTGGATGTCGCAAAAGCGAATGGCTGATTTGTTTGGTGTCGAAACAAATACGATTAACAATTATCTGAAAGAGATATTCAAAAGCGGCGAACTGGATGAAAACTCAGTTATTCGAAAAATTCGAACAACTGCCCATAATGGCAAGAACGATGATACATTGTTCTATAATTTGGATGCGGTTATTGCCGTTGGTTTTCATGTGGGCAATTATCAAGCGAGCCAATTTCGGATGTGGGCTACATCGATTCTAAAAGAAATGATTATTAAAGGTTTTGTTCTTGATGACGAGCGGCTAAAACAAGGCAAACATTTTGGCAAAGATTATTTTGATGACTTATTAGAACGTATCCGAGAGATAAGAGCTTCAGAACGTCAGTATTATCAGAAAATCACCGATGTCTACGCTGAATGTAGTGTCGATTATAACCCTAAGGCCAATATCACCCTACAATTCTTCAAAATGGTGCAAAATATGATGTATTGGGCTACTTCCCATCAAACAGCAACCGAAATCATCTATTCGAGAGCAGATGCCCAAAAACCTCGCATGGGACTTACCACGTGGAAAAACGCTCCTGACGGCAGAGTTCAAAAGTCGGATACAATTATCGCCCAGAATTACCTATCAGACAAAGAAGTCTCTGCTTTCAATCGTCTATCAACCGCTTCCTTGATTTGGCCGAACTTCGTGCCGAACGGCAAATCATCTCCACAATGGCAGATTGGAAAAAGCAATTGGATGATTTCTTGACTCTATATGAGTGTGATAAATATAATGAGGCTGACACCATTTCCGCCGAACAAGCGAAAGAAAAGGCATACGCCGAATATGATAAATTCCGCTTGATTCAAGACAAAGAGTTTCTTTCGGATTTTGATAAAGAAATCAAGAGGTGGGAAGAAAGAGGATTATTTAACAAACATATTTAATCGTAAATCGAACGTTTAGTTTAAAACAATACATAAATGGCAATACATTATAGCAAATATTTTCATGTTGAACATAAAGATTTCATATCTAAAGGTGTTTATAATGGATATTTAGACAAAGATTCTTTACTTCATATTGACCCTTTATTGCTAAAAGGTTGTAAAATTCCGGAGTTTCAAAATGCATATGATGAATTCCTTCAATACTTTAAAGACTTTATTCCACTCGCCAAATTCGTAAGAAAAACAGATACATCAGACAGATTTTTCAAACAGATAGTAAAACGCTTTACCTTAAGCGAAATTCCAAATACTGGATTAGGTTATTCTACTGGTAATACTCGTGGGCGTGGTATTAGTGGAGCACTATCTATTCAATTGGCAAATAGTGCTTATGAAATTATTTCAGCGGGGTTAATCGAGCCTGAAATATTCTGTTTAATGCAACTTATTGAAGATAATATGGGTGCAGACAGAATCAGTGATATGACTCTGTCAATACTTCAAAAGAATATTCTTTTATATACTCAACGTGTTGCAAAAGAGCTAAATATACCCACTAAAAGATATGCCTGCTTAGGAGAATATTTCAATGTGCCTTTTTATAAAAGGAAACCTGTACATTTTATACCTATGTGTTTGCTAACAGATTTACCTATTGCCCGTGATTATGACGAAATTGATGATGTGTGCCGTTACAATACTGAATTAAAGAGAAAAGTAGCCAAGATTATTGGCATATCTTGGAAAGAATATAAAGAATACAAGAAACCTGACTGGAAACATATTATTCTGAACAACAAAGAATGCTATGATGCAGCTATCTCTTTTTATAAAGGATTAACAGGAGTAGCTTATGATTTCGGCACTGACGCAAAAGAACAATATTTGGATATTCTAATGGAAGAAATTCTTGAAAAATTCCCATTTGATTTTATCTGTTCAACAGATGTGAATACCAGAAATAAAGTTTATGAATTTGCAATGGCTATATGTAAACAGTTTAAACATCTTGTAGAAGACAATCGTTTATCAGAAGTATTTTATCGTAAAAATAGAACGCCTGATGAAACTGATTGGCAGATGTTACTTTATACAGTTGCAGATACATATAGAACGGCTGGAGGTTTTGATATTGCAATAACTCGTGAGGATAATCCGGGGGTAGGTGAAATAGATTTTCATATAACACGAGGAACAAAAGCAAATACTATAATTGAAATAAAAAGGTCTTCAAATCAAAACCTATATCATGGTTATCGTTCACAACTTGCGGCCTATATCAGAGCAGAAAGAGCCACAGACGGTATTTTTATGATAATAGTCGAAGATGACAATTATGAAAAAATAAAAAATAATCTAGCAGTCATTCAAGAAGATATGAAGAGCAAAGGTGAATATGTGCCAGAAGTTATATATGTGAATGGTAACAGGCAAGTTTCAGCAAGCAATCCAGAGTATCATAATCCTGTATTACCATAAGTATCGGAAACAATTGTCGCTTATTTAATGTAGTATAGTAAAAATTTATCCGTACCATGCAGAAGTATCACATACATGGTTTACACTTTTCCAAGCGAATAAATCAGATTCGCTACACTTTTTCCAACGAATATCACCAATTACCATACACTTTTTCAAGCGAATCAAATGCGTATCCTACAAAAGTTCTCTGCTTCTATGACCGATTCTCTACTCTCAAGCACCTTTGGGAGAATAAAAACCACACCGCAAAACACAGAAATCCCAAGAAAACCACTACCTTTGTATTCAACAAGCGTTCTGTAACATACCAGCGGAAATGTCCTATCACTCAATACCTTGTATCTGATAGCTAACATTCCTCAAAAGGGCTGAAAAGAGGCGGTACAACACGTATATGCAAAGCGATGAAATACAATGGTTTGCATTTGTCCCTACATTCTGTGTATTTGTCAAAACAGAGGTTGTACCGAT
>ERZ772937.2383-NODE-2383-length-11814-cov-2.775066_pt1 | contig 11814 bp, 11 predicted proteins | sample MGYA00512113_ERZ772937 | MGnify/ENA primary metagenome ERZ772937 (study PRJEB29015, sample SAMEA2737649) | human gut metagenome | biome: human gut; feature: human-associated habitat; material: faeces | place: China | collected 2012 ... | reverse complement strand
AGACGACAGGAACCTCGCCCTCCGTGGCGCAGCGCTGGGCCTGCATGCGATAAATCGCATCGTCAATGCATTTGCTTGTTGAGGATGCGGAGGCACCATATATCTCACCGGAAAAATGCACGTTGCCACCCGCGTGTGCCGGGGTAATCAACGCCGAAAAAAGGAATGAACTTGCGAGCAACATGGCGCCAGATAAGTTTTTCATTTGTTTATTACACATTATTGAAAAGAGCGCGAATAATATGCCTATTCTTTAAAGTTACAATATTGCTGGTTATTTTCTTTAATTACATAACCTGGCAATGTGAATAAAATGCATACAAAACCAACCTTTGCGTCGATGAAAGATAATCCCAGAGGTTTATGAACAAAATCGCAATAGTCTATTGCCGGAATGACCGTTTATCCCGCCTGCTCACCGCCGTATTCTTGTCGCCATCGAGTTGCCGAACGCAACGTTATGCCGAATACAGGATACCCATTATGAAAACCCTCACTCAGATTGCAGCTGCTTCTCTTCTCTCCGTTATGGCTTTTGGCGCATCTGCGCAAAGCGTAACGGCAACCGCCTCTACCCTCGATTCTGCTGAAGCGGCGATTGCGCAGAAAGCGAAAGAGATGAATGCCTCTCAGTACAAAATCACCAGCGCCCACATGGGCAACCGCGTCACCATGAGCGCTGAACTCTACAAATAAGCGTGCGGCAAGACGGTTTTCCAAAAAACATGAGAACCGCCTGTATATTACCCTCACCAGGAGATGATGATGTTATTTGAAAACTATGCACTGAATGCCGTCGCGCTGAAAAACCGAATTGTTATGCCACCGATGACCCGCTCACGTGCCGGAGCGGGCGATGTCGCCACCGATATGATGGCGGAATATTACGCACAGCGCGCCAGCGCCGGGCTCATTATTAGCGAAGGTACGCAGATCAGCCAGCAGGGCCAGGGTTATGCCTGGACGCCGGGAATGTACACCGAATCACAGATTGCAGGGTGGAAAAAGGTCACCGATGCCGTGCATCAGGCGGGCGGTAAAATCTTTGCGCAGCTGTGGCACGTTGGCCGCGTTTCGCATACCACGCTTCAGCCGGGCCACGCCGCACCGGTTTCTTCATCTGCTATTCAGGCCGAAGGCGTGAAGGTGTTTGTGGATGTAAAAGGCTGCGGCCCGGAGAGCGGCGTGGGCGAGATGCTGCAACATACGATGCCGCGTGCGCTGACTTCTGAAGAGATCCCCGCTATCGTGAATGACTATGCGCAGGCTGCGCGTAACGCGATTGCCGCAGGTTTCGATGGTATCGAACTGCATGGCGCGAACGGTTATCTCATCAACCAGTTTATTGATTCGCAGGCTAACCTGCGCGATGACCAATACGGCGGCGCACTGCAAAATCGCCTGCGCTTTATGAAAGAGGTGGTTACTGCCGTTTCGAACGCGATTGGCAAAGAACGCGTCGGTATTCGCCTGGCGCCATTGACCACCCTGATGGGTTCTCGCGACGATACGCCGGAAGCAACCTATCTGGCGGCGGCCAGCGTGCTGAACGATCTCGGCATTGCCTATATTCATATTGCTGAAGCGGACTGGGAAGATGCGCCGGTGATGCCAGCGGCTTTTAAAGAAGCGCTGCGTCTGATATTCCGTGGCACGCTGATTTACTCCGGTAAATACACCAAAGCGCGTGCGGAAGAGGCGCTGCAAAACGGCTGGGCGGATTTGATTGGTTTTGGTCGTCCGTTTATCGCCAACCCGGATTTGCCGTATCGTTTACAAAACGATCTGCCCCTGAACCAGCCAGTGAAAGAGCAGTTCTTTGGCGGCGGAAAAGCGGGATATATCGATTATCCGCAAGCGAAATAAAACAGGCTGCCGGGTTTCGCATCGCGCGGGCCCGGCACTGTGCGTTACCAGAACTTAACGGCCAGGCTCAAAATAAAGACAAAGCCGACAATGGCAACCGTCCAGCAAAACGCCAACATATGGGCTTCATGTTTTTGTTGTTTTAATACTGCTTCGTTTTCCATTTTTCTTTTCCTTGCTCACATCGTGTAGGGGCAGAGGCGCCCCATATTACCGTGGGACGTTAATCCCTCCCGGTACTCCGTGCGTCAGAACCACCTGCCAGAGCTGAATATTTCTGGCCCTGAAGGCACCGGCGCAGGCTTTCAGGTAGTAGGTGAACATCCGTTTGAAACGTGCTGAATAGACATCTTCTAATTGGCCCCATGAATCCTGGAATCGCTGTTCCCAGGCCATCAGGGTTTTATCGTAGTCAGAGCCAAAATTGTGCAGGTCTTCAATCACAAAGAAGGGCTCACAGGCGGAAGAAAGTTGTGAAACCGACGGCAGGCAGCCGTTCGGGAAGATGTATTTATCGATCCACGGGTCAACGTTCAGGTCGCTTTGATTGGAACCGATAGTGTGCAGCAGGAAGATACCGTCTTCCGCCAGGTTTTTATTGGCCACGGTGAAGTAAGTTTTGTAGTTTTTCGGCCCGACGTGTTCAAACATCCCCACCGAGACAATGCGGTCAAATTTGCTGTCGAGGTCGCGATAGTCCTGCAACAGAATTTCCACATCCAGCCCGGCGCAGCGCTGCTGTGCGAGCTTTTGCTGTTCAGCCGAGATGGTGACGCCGGTGACTTTCACGCCGTAGTTTTCCGCCGCATAAGCCGCCAGCCCGCCCCAGCCGCAGCCGATATCCAGCAGCGTCATACCTTTTTGCAGATTGAGTTTGCGGCAGATAAGCTCCAGCTTGTTTTGCTGTGCTTCAAGCAGATTGCTGGCGTCACGCCAGTAGCCACACGAGTACTGCATGTACGGGTCGAGCATCAGCGTGAAGAGGTCGTTGCCGAGGTCGTAGTGTTCTTTCCCGACAATCCACGCCCGCTTTTTTGATTGCAGGTTGATTATCTTCGCGCTCACCACGTGCATTAAATCTTTCAGGTTGTGCTTAATCTGCGACTCAATATCGATTTTCAGCAGGCGGGAGATAAACTCATCGAGCTGTTCGCACTCCCACCAGCCATCCATATAGCTCTCGCCCAGGCCGAGAGAGCCCTGCTGAAGAACGCGTTTGTAGAAGTGTTTGTTTTTAACCTGAATGTCGAAAGGACGTTTGCCGTTGATTTCAATGTCTGCGCGTTGCAGTAAGTCACGGCAGATGCGATACCACTGATTGCCGCCATCGGGCATGATTAGTTTTTTGTTCATCGTTTGTGCGCCTGAGCGAGAATCTATTTGTCATACAAATGTGCTAAGGGCAGGTTATACCCATGATGAATATTCGTAAAGTGAATCTCATCAATGGAAGGGATGCGGAAATGGAATGGGGAGGGAGCACGCTGATGCCCTCACCCCGGCCCTCTCCCACAGGGAGAGGGGGGAAAGCGGGAATCAGAAGTCGTACTGCAACGTCAAACGGTTCTGCCAGAAGTCTTTCTCATACAGCGGTGAAGTCTGCACGCCGACAAAATCGCTCAGGCTCAGGCCTTTCAGCGCACCCTGGAAGTTCCAGATAAAGTAAACCAGATACTCGGACTGGCGCAGGCTGCCGGTATTCACCGTCGGCGTCAGGTCCATCCACGAATAACGTGCACCCAGCGTCAGGTTCTCGTTAGCGTTCCAGTTCACGTTAGTGGCATATGCGTCACCGCTGCCCAGATCCTGAGTACTGGTGAAGTACGGCTGCGCGAAATACGGGCCCGATGAACTGTTATGCGCATACGGCGTTACCAGTGAACCATAGCCGTAGCTGTTGCCGCTGGAGGCGATATGGTCATAACCCGCCGCCCAGGAGAGCGCTGGCGTGAAGTTCAGCGACAGTTGCGCGCCGTAAGAGCGGTTATCCACTTCGCCCGCCAGCGCTTTTCCTTCACTGGTGCCGCGAATGTATTGCAGTGCTACATCCGGCGTGAACAGCGCCTGCTGCCACTGGAGATGACCTTCGGTATAGAAGATGTTGGAGAAATCCGCGTAGCTTTCGTACCACATCTGGCCGGTCAGCTTTTTGTCATCCCACATCATGTGACGACCCGCGCCAACGGCCCACATGCCATCGGTCTCTTCGGTAACTTCGGTATACGCGGTGGTGCGTTTCACCTGATCGCTGCCCCAGCCTTTATAACGCCAGATTTTGGTCGCGCGCAGGAAGTCGTCACCGCTGCCGTACTGCATATCCAGCGCCTGATAAAGAATCGGGGTAATACGCCAGTCATAGTCGCCGACAAACGGCAGGTCCAGACGTTGGTTCCCGCCGGTGATACGGAAATCGCCATAGCGCCAGTTGAGATACGCTTCGCCAATATTGGTCTGGTTTTCGCCGATGTCGCTGATCACGCGTTCTTCCGGCGGATGGTTAATGCCGCGCAGGAACAGACCGCTTACACCCACATTGAAGCCGTACATCGGGGCTGTTTCGTACTTCAGGAAGCCGCCGTAGCTGATGGTGTCCTGGTTAAAACCTTTGGCGAAATAGGCGTTGTGGGTGGTGTAGTAAAGAGATCGAACGCTGCCGCTAACTTTACCGCAGCTGAATACATCGCTCAGGCTGCTGACGTTGCCGTTGGCGTCGAAACACTCACTGTCGGACTTAAAGGAGAGAGCCGCTTCTGCGCTGGCGGGAAGCGCCAGGGCCGCAAGCGTGACCAGGGCGGTGAGACCACCGGTTAATCGTGATGGTTTAACTGCACCTGCTGCCCGACACATCTTCATGCTAATACCTTGTAAACAGAGATAAAAAAAGAAAAAGTGTGCGAATATCGCCTCCGCTATGTCGCTACTCTCGCGGGTGGAGAGACCCCTGATAGACGCACTAAACGTATGGGCGGTTTCGCACAGGGCTGCGATTATCTTCATCGGAAGGGGTGTGATCCAGATCTAAACGCAAACGTTTGCTTTGTTTTTCCAGGCATTGATGCTGAATCAGCGATTCAAATTGAATTATTTATGATGCTAATTATTAATGGGCAGATATTTGAACTGCATATTGATTGGGTGAATGGAAGATAGTACTTATTTTACCGTTTGGCTTAAACCGCACCGATTGGATAGTTTTCAGGCGCTTCCCGCGCGTAAACGCGCGGGATATCGGTCATCAAAAATAGTAGCCGATATTGACGTTGGTGCGGAAATACCATTTTCCGCTGCCTTCCGACTGTGTGCTGGTCCAGCCCGTGGCGTTAAGCGCACCGCCCCACGGATTAACATTTTTCGCCCAGCTAAGGTCGACCCAGAACATCACCGGTAGCGCGAAGACCTGCACCCCGACGGTGTTCATCTGGGAGTTACTCCAGTCGCTTTTGTCTTTCCATAACACGCTGTAATCGTTATAGAACCGTAGTTTTGATACCGCGCCCCATTTGACGTCCACATCACGGGCCACGTTGAGCGACGCGGTGGTGGCTTTTGCCGGGATTAAATACGACGGCGTCAGGCCGTTGCCACCCATCAGAATGGTATCGTCGCTTACACCCGCCGGATTTTTCGGATCGTACTGGTAACGGATCACCTGTGAGGAGAGCTGCCACGGCCCGTTTTGCACGGTTCCGTGCAGGCCCGCCGCCCAGAAAGTGCCGTCATCATCGGTCTCGCGATTGTGCAATCGCGCCAGCGCCAGCGATCCGCCCAGCTCATTATTCCAGCCCCCGCCGTGGAATGTTCGCGCCAGCCGCACGTTCACCTGATCGCGTTTCTCATTACGCTGCTGATGCTGGCTGGGATAATTGGTATTTTTTAAGCGGTCATAATCCCCGACATCTGGCGCATAGCGTAGGTTCTCAGGCTCCATCCACGGGAAATAAGCCACATCCAGCGACCAGTTATTATCGTGATATTGGTAATTTACCCCGCTACCGGCATTGACGCCGAACCCTAAATAAAAGGGAATGCCGTATGACCAGCCAAATTGTGGATACGGCTCCAGGCCAAAAGGTTTGCCGGGAATGCCAAGCTGCACGCTATTATTCTGATCTAACCGATACCCCACATAGGCGCGGTCAATCGCATATTTATGGTGATCCTGGAACCAGAATCCGGCATCAAAGAAATAGTTATTATAAAAACCGCTGCTGTCGATACGGAATGTATCAAAACGCAGATGCGGCGGGTCGCGATAATTACTGCCTTTCCAGTCTTCATAGCGATAATTTGCCCGCAACGCTCCGCCAATATCTAACCCGGCGCTGCTGTCCGCACTGCGCCAGCCAATATGCGGGAAGGGCTTACCGCCTTCCGCCAGCGCGGATGCGGCGGTGCATGCGCCCAGCAGCAGCGCGAAAAATTGTTTACGCATAGCTCACCTCTTATTTCATATTCAATATGCAATAGCTCGCCGCCGCGGATAAAATCAGCGAGAATTAATTGATGTCGTTTCGCCAGTGAAACGAATATTATTTTTTATGAATTTGTTTCAAATATGAAACTCAGTTTATTATTTGATATAAAGAAAATCGCACGTGAAAGGTAGGCCGTCAAGGCATAAAACTTGAGCTATAACGCAATATTATTAAATGATTGAATATCGATTGGTATTTTTTAGAGGGAGGAGGGTATGTCTCAAATATGAAACAAAAGAATTTATTGGCGGCTAAGTGGAGCCCTATCCGCCATGTAATGACTAGATAAGTAGGCTATTCCCAAGGATGATGATGAGCACAAAGAGTGTCCAGTTAAGCCGCTTAAATAGCAAGTTTTTATTTAATCCTTTATAGCCTTTGCAGACTGCATAATTCCCATGATTTCATCATAATACTCATCAGCATATTTCTGATCGATAACCGCCGCCACCTGGATAAAATGGGTATTATCAAATAGCGTTATCAAAATAGACCGTTTTTCATCGCCATCATCGGTTGTGGCGATATAGTCCTGATAGGCGCAGCGGAAGCCGTCAACCTGACAGGGAAAAAGCGTAAACGCATCCGCCTGATAGCTACTCTTGAAGCGAATCTGCTGTGATGTGAGTAATTCATCAAAGTTATGAACATTACTTGAATCCTGCATGCTGGATATCACGGAGATCCCGGCATGAGCATTTTTCATTACCACCGTCATACGGTAGCCATGAGGCGTGGTCACCACCGTTTTCCACTCGTTACTCGGGAACGTCAGCGTGATGGGCGCATTCGGGGCGGTGTACTCCCAGCTAAAAAATTGCCAGAAGTGTGTGGCGCAGCTGAACAGGAGTATTATCCCCATCACCCAGCTTGTACCGGCAATAATTTGCGGCTGCGCCGTTTTACGAAATATTACGCAGAATGCAGCCGCCACAAGGCAAGCGGTACCTAAAGGATAAAAAAAGACGAGATTAACATAGGAGATAATATTACCGGCGTCGTCCGTGATCAGGTTTTTCCATTGCAGATGCTTGATAATAATAACTGCAATATATAAAACGACTAAAACTATAAATCGCATATATACATCCGTGTATAAAAAAAGGGGAAATAAATTTCCCCTTTATCATATGCGAATTATTTACTCGATATCCAGCGGATCTTCAGAAAGGATAATGCCGGTGTTATCAGCATAGAGATGGTCGCCGGAGAAGAAAGTTACGCCGCCGAAATTGACGCGCACGTCGCTTTCGCCAATGCCTTCGCCAGCTGCGCCAACCGGAATGGCGGCAATGGCCTGGATGCCGATATCCAGCTCTTCAAGGTCATCAACCTGACGCACGGCACCGTAAACCACAATGCCTTCCCACTCGTTCTGGGTGGCGATACGCGCCAGTTCCGCATCAATCAGCGCGCGGCGCACAGAGCCGCCGCCGTCAACCAGCAGAATGCGGCCACGGCCATTCTGTTCGAGCAGATCATACAGCAACCCGTTATCCTCGAAACATTTCACGGTGGTGATTTGCCCACCAAACGACAACCGCCCGCCAAAGTTGGAGAACAGGGGTTCCACGACGTTGACATCTTCCTGGTAGATGTCGCAAAGCTCGGAAGTATCGTATTTCATAGGATTAACACTCAGTTGCTGCGAGTGATTTCAGTATATCGCGCTCTGTGCACTGTTGGCAAAATCATCAATTGTTAATTGATATTTGTCAGTTAACCCAGTGCCTTGCTCAGGATAATCCCAACGATAAACAGGACGTTAGTGAGCAGCGCGCCTTTGACCGTGCGTTCAAGCATCGGGCGCATTGCGACCGGCTCACGCTGCGTCATGACGTAGCGCGCCTGTTTGAACAGCAGCGGCGTGGCGAGAATAAACAGCCAGCCCCATACGTTTTGCAGCGAAATCAGGTTAAACAGTGCCAGACACACCAGAGTGCCGCCAAGCAGGCAAGCGTGATAGCGACGTGCACCCACCGGGCCTAAACGTACCGCAAGCGTGTTTTTGCCGTTTTCGCGATCGCTGTCGATATCGCGCAGGTTATTGATATTCAATACCGCCGTTGCCAGCAGCCCGCACGCCGTGGCGGGAAGAATCAGCGTGGCGCTCAGCATATGCGCCTGCAAATACCAACTGCCGATAACGCTCAGCCAGCCGAAGAAAATGAGTACAGATATATCACCCAGACCGATATATCCGTAAGGGCGAGTGCCCACGGTATAGGTGATTGCGGCGACAATTGAGAGCAACCCCAGTACCAGGAAACCGATAAAGTCACCGATGTTTTGATACGCCGCAAACAGCAGCCCCAGACCGGAAAGACAAATGAGCGCCACGGTAATCATCAGCGCGCGTTTCATCTGCGGCTGGGTGATGGCACCTTTTTGCATGCCGCGCAGCGGCCCGATGCGATCGGGTTTATCGCTGCCCTTCACCGCATCGCCATAATCGTTCGCGAGGTTGGAGAGGATTTGCAGCAGGCCCGCAGTAACCAGCGACAGCACAGCCACAGTTGCATCGAAGTGCCCTTGCCACCAGGCGAGCGTAATGCCCACAAGGATAGAGGCGAAGGCCAGAGGTAACGTTTTAGGGCGCAGGCTTTCAAGCCAGGCCTGGGTGCGGCTGATTTCAGTCATAGTGATTTTTTGCCAATAAAAATGGGGCTTTTCAGCCCCATCAACAGTGATGAAAATGCATTGAACGCGATTATAGGATAAAACGGCTCAGATCTTCATCTGCAACCAGCGCATCCAGGTGTTTGCTCACGTATTCCGCATCAATTGTGATGCTTTGACCATTTAAATCACTGGCGTCATAGGAAATATCTTCCATTAAACGCTCCAGAACCGTGTGCAGACGACGCGCACCGATATTCTCGGTGGTTTCGTTAACCTGCCATGCGGCTTCGGCAATACGCTTGATACCGGATTCGGTGAACTCAATGTTCACGCCTTCGGTCGCCATCAGCGCTTTGTACTGAACGGTAACGGACGCATTCGGTTCGGTCAGGATGCGTTCGAAGTCGCTGGTGGTCAGCGCCTGAAGCTCAACGCGAATCGGCAGACGGCCCTGCAGTTCCGGGATCAGGTCAGACGGTTTTGCCACCTGGAATGCACCGGAGGCAATAAACAGAATGTGATCTGTTTTCACCATACCGTGCTTGGTGGACACGGTGCAGCCTTCAACCAACGGCAGCAGGTCACGCTGTACGCCTTCGCGGGAAACGTCCGGGCCGGAGGATTCGCCGCGCTTACAGATTTTGTCGATTTCGTCGATGAACACGATACCGTGCTGCTCAACCGCGTCGATAGCGTCTTGTTTCAGCTCTTCCGGGTTAACCAGTTTCGCCGCTTCTTCTTCAATCAACAGCTTCATCGCATCTTTGATTTTCAGCTTACGCGGTTTCTGTTTCTGCCCGCCGAGGTTCTGGAACATCGACTGCAGCTGGCTGGTCATCTCTTCCATTCCCGGAGGCGCCATGATTTCAACGCCCATCGGTGCAGCAGCGAGATCGATCTCAATTTCTTTGTCGTCCAGCTGGCCTTCACGCAGTTTTTTGCGGAATGCCTGACGCGCGGCAGACGGTTCAGCCTGCTGCTCCGCCTGGCCCCAGTTGTTTTTGGCCGGTGGGATCAGCACGTCGAGAATGCGCTCTTCCGCCATCTCTTCGGCACGGAAGCGGTTTTTCTCGATTGCCTGCACGCGGACCATTTTAATGGCAGCATCGGTCAGATCGCGGATGATGGAGTCAACTTCTTTACCAACATAGCCGACTTCGGTGAATTTTGTTGCTTCAACTTTGATGAACGGCGCGTTGGCCAGTTTTGCCAGACGACGGGCGATTTCGGTTTTACCGACGCCGGTCGGGCCAATCATCAGAATGTTTTTCGGCGTGACTTCATGACGCAACTCTTCGTTGAGCTGCATACGACGCCAGCGGTTACGCAGGGCGATCGCCACGGAACGCTTAGCGTTATCCTGGCCGATGATGTGTTTGTTCAGTTCGCTGACAATTTCGCGTGGGGTCATTTCAGACATGGGGGATCCTTACGCTTTGGAGTTCAATTCTTCGATGGTATGGAAGTGGTTGGTATAAATGCAGATATCCCCTGCAATATCCAACGCTTTCTCAGCAATCTCGCGTGCGCCAAGCTCGGTGTTTTCCAGCAGAGCGCGTGCAGCAGCCTGGGCGTAGGGACCGCCGGAGCCGATGGCAATCAGATCGTTTTCTGGCTGGATGACGTCGCCGTTACCGGTGATGATGAGTGATGCCGTTTCATCTGCGACGGCCAGCAGCGCTTCGAGTTTGCGCAGCATACGGTCGGTACGCCAGTCTTTTGCCAGTTCAACGGCAGCTTTCACCAGGTGACCCTGGTGCATTTCCAGCTTGCGTTCAAACAGTTCAAACAGCGTGAATGCATCCGCAGTACCGCCCGCAAAGCCCGCGATGACTTTGTCGTTGTACAGACGGCGGACTTTCTTCACGTTGCCTTTCATTACGGTGTTACCCAGTGTGGCCTGACCATCACCGGCGATTACCACATGGCCGTTACGGCGTACGCTTACTATTGTTGTCACGAGCAGACCCCTTGTTGCAAATACGGAATAGGGGCCCCGCAAGCTTTGCGGGGCAGAATGTCATTATAGATGGGGGGTATTTCGGGGGTTTCAACCCCCGGAAGCGAGTCTTATGCAGTTTCCGTGACCGGCCATTTTCAGGCGGTTGAGGGTGCTGTCGGCATTATCTTTGCCTTTGATAGGCCCGATGACGACGCGGTTCCAGCCATTATTGGTGGTGATGCGCGAATCAAACCCTTCGAACGCCAGCTGTGCACGCACGGTTTCGGCCTGCTCTGCGCCTTTAAACGAACCGCACTGTACCATCCAGCGGCGCTCGTCTTTTTTCTCGGTCGCTTTGGGCGGCGTGGTTTCACGCGTCACCGGCGCGGCGGCCTGCTGTTTAGGCGCAGACGTCGTGGTGTGCGCAGGCGTTTGCAGCAGATCCTGATACGGCTGCTGGTTAGAAGCGGCCGCTTTCGGCTGCTGCGACTGACGCGGCGGCTGCTGTGTGGTTTGCGCCTGGCGCGCAGGTTGCTGTGTCTGCTGTTGCGTGCGCGGCTGCTGCACAGGCTGCGTTTGCGCCCATTGTTGCTGCTGTTGCGCTTGCTGAGCCTGCTGCGCTAAACGCTGACGTTGCAGCGTTTGTTGACGCTGTTCCGGCGTTTGCTCGTTCCACGGCACTTCCGTCAGCTGCGTCGGCTGCTGGCGCATATCGGCCTGCATTTGCGCAAGCAGCTGGCGCTGTTCGTCGGTCAACTGGTTCGGGTTCATGACTTCCCCGCCCGCAGACGGTTCCGTTGGCGCACGCACGCCTGGCTGGCGGCTTTCCAGTTCTTTAATGTAGCGCCAGCGTTCTTCCGGTTTCGGCGGTAGACCATTCCCTGTCATCTGACGGCTTTGCAGCGTTTC
>ERZ772937.2382-NODE-2382-length-11817-cov-21.347985_pt1 | contig 11817 bp, 10 predicted proteins | sample MGYA00512113_ERZ772937 | MGnify/ENA primary metagenome ERZ772937 (study PRJEB29015, sample SAMEA2737649) | human gut metagenome | biome: human gut; feature: human-associated habitat; material: faeces | place: China | collected 2012 ... | reverse complement strand
TCCTGGCAGGGACAGGTCTTTCTCGTTCTCACGACCTTCGAAGTTGAAGTTGTTCCAAATGGGTAGAGATCGCATAAAGCCGTAAGTCATATTTCTTTAACAGATCCTTGATTCCTTGATAATAAGCCGTATCCGTACGTCGGACATCCACATGATCGGGAAGTCCCAATTCCACACCGTCGTATCCGAATTCTTTCGCTTTTTGACAAACTGTTTCCAGTGATAAATCTCCCCACTGGAGGGTATACAATGTTACAGGACGTGCCATAATAGTATTATTTTTAGTCGATTATTTTTATCCATTTATTCTCTGTCGATCCGGTAGCTACAATCGTCTCGATAAACCGCATACCACGGACACCGTCTTCGGCGGAAGGGAAATCCAAGGTCTCAGGAGCCGGTTCCTCACCAGTCAGAATCGATTGCAAAGCCAAGGCGAAATTCCGATACAAATTAGCGAATGCCTCTATATAGCCTTCCGGATGCCCGCCCGGTGTACGGGAATTATGAGCGGCGATACCCGACATATATCCATTGGAAGTACGGACGATCTCCGCTGGACGATCCGGCCAACGCATAACCATCGTATTCGGTTCTTCTTGACGCCATTCCAACCCACCTTTCTCTCCATACACACGAATATTCAAGCCATTCTCTACACCTACGGCGATCTGGCTAGCGGTCAGCACCCCTTTCGCACCTCCCTCATAACGGATCAATGCCGCCCCATCGTCATCCAAAAGACGATCCGGCACGAAGGTATTCAATTCACCGCATAATTCCACGGCCTTCAGCCCTGTTATATTCCGCCAGATTAAACGCATGCGTCCCGATATCCCCCATGCAACCGGCCTTGCCCGACCGACCGGGATCCACCCGCCAAGCCGCCTGCTTATTAACATCAGCGCAGTCATTATATAGCCAGCCTTGAGGATATTCCACATAAATACGGCGTATCTTACCTAAATCCCCCCTGCGTACCCTTTCCCGAGCCTCCTTCACCATCGGGTAAGCGGTATAGGTATGAGTCAGCATAAACAATTTTCCGGTTTCCTTCACTTTGTCTCGTAATTGCTTCGCCTCATCCAAGGTATATGTCATCGGTTTATCCAGTACGACATGGAAACCATGTTCCAACGCCATCATGGCCGGACCGAAATGCACATGATTCGGGGTAACGATAGACACAAAATCCATCCGTTCGCCTTCAGGCAGGGCGGCCTCTTTCTCTATCATTTCCTGATAAGATGCGTAAATACGATTATCCGGTAAAAATAAAGATTGTCCGGTAGCCAATGAATTCTCCGGGCGAGAACTGAAGCATCCACAGACCAACTCGATCTGTCCGTCTAAATTAGCGGCGATACGATGAACGGCCCCGATAAACGAGCCTTGTCCTCCACCGACCATTCCCATTCTGATTTTTCGTTTCATGGTATTATTCCGTTTTATTAAACTAAGGTAATTACATTGTTGATTCACAAAGCTATGAAAAATAACCCTGCGTACGCCAATTTAACAGCTTAATATTTTTTAATTCACAAAATATATCGTTCCTTTGCGTCAAACATTTACCAAAAATATCAACTATGAAGAAAAATGAATTAGTGGCTATCGCCTGTCTGCTTTGTTTTTGTTGTTGTAATGGAACGGAAAAGGAAGTACCTAACCCCGACCTACAAGAGGAATTATCCCCCATACAGTTTACGATCGATTTACAAAAGGAAGTATTACCCTTCCCCGTAACCAAGAGTATTCCCGAGCTGAATATCCCTGAGCCTATTCCCCAAAATCCCGATGCCGAGGAAGATCCTTCTACACCGGATATCGATCCGGATAATTTATACAACCGGATCGATTATATCGTATACCAAAGCGGAAAACCGGACATTCTGGTAAAACATAAGCAATTCACGCCTCAAGATCCGGATTTCACGATCATTTATGATTCACTGCCCTCCGGCGACTATCATATTTGTTTCCTAGCCCACTCAGACAAGAATATCTCCGTGTCCGGACAAACCGCACTATTCAGTAAAGTCTCAGATACGTTTCATCTTTTTCTCACCCAAGAAGTACAAACGGGAGAAAGAATCATTAAGGATATCACCTTACAAAGAATCGTCGGCAAAATAGAGTTCATATCCACCGATGCCGTACCTAAAGACCTAAAAAGCTTCACGATAAATGTCTCCAATTATCAAAACAAGATTGACTTAACCACTGGGAATGGCATTTCTCAAAACACGCCTTATACACAAACCGACACTTTTAACGACTCTGATATCGGGAAAACAAATTTCTCCCATTCCTTCTTCACGTTTATCCCGGCTCCGGAATTCATGCTCAAAGCACACCTCTCGGCCAAAAATCAGATAAATGAAGTAACCCGGGAAAGAGAGGTTAATGACATCCTGCCTCTCATAAATCACATTATTCGTTATACTGGGATTCTCTACACCCCGAAGGAATCAGACGATACCTTCACCCTTGATATATTAAACGGTGGCAAATGGGATAGCCCCATCGACAAAGATCTAAAAGATTAATACAAAGCCGGTGTGCCAAATTTGACACACCGGCTACCTTTTTCCTAACCTTCACACTTATTTTGCGTCTTCTATCTTGAAGAGAGCGTTAAATCCCGTCAAACTAAAGGTCTCACGAACCACATTCCGCATACCGATCAAACGTAAAGACCCTTTCTTGGCAGTCGTCATTTTTTGTAATATTAAAAACAATCGGAGGCCCGCACTACTCACATATTCCAAATCAGAACAATCGACACATACTTTTACTCCCGGATTCTCCCATACCGGCAAAACCTTTTCCTCGCATTCGCGAGCCGTATTCGTATCCAATCTTCCTTTGATCTTAATTACAGTCTCTTCACCTTTTTGGTCAATAACTACTTCCATATCTTTATATTTTATTCGGTTATTTTTTTCTTCATGATAAAGACATTCCGCTCATCTACTCTCTGATAAGAGACCTCATCCATAATCTTCTTGATCAAGAAAATACCCAACCCTCCGATTGGACGGTCTTCGGCAGATAAAGTAATATCAGGGTCTTTTCTTAAAGTCGGATCGAAAGCAATCCCATGATCTATCAAAGTCACGATCAATTCCCCACCTTCCCTGACCAACGAAATGTCTACGGCATCCTCAACATCTCCCTTATACGCATAAAAAATTATATTTGAGACAGCTTCTTCCATCACCAGATTCAGGCTCATCATGAAAGCGGTGCTTAATCCCAATTCTTCTCCAGCTTCTTCCAAGAACTCATTCATCATGGAAAGCTCATGAATATCGTTCTTAATGCGTAATGTTTTTTGCATATATCTGAAAATTTTGCGCTAAAGATATAAAAAAAAGAAATATCCTTTCCTTAAATTTGTATCTTTACCTCCGAATCGTATTTAAAGGTATAGAGTTATGGCTAAAAGATATTTAATAAACATATTCTTATTGATCGCCGTCTTATGCGGGTTCAGTAGTTGCGAGGAGGATCCGTATTATGATCCGTATGAGGAAATCACCTATGATTTATGTAATTATGTATGGATAGATTGGTTTGTCGTAGACGGCTTGGATTGTGAGCAGCAACTTACATTTAATCCGGATGGGAAAGGATGGGATACAAGAATTTACCATTACCCAAGCGGACGCATAGATCGAGAGGAAATTCCATTCTACTGGGACTGGGACAATTACTATACCGATATACTTTATATGGACTATGAAGACGGCCGAACAACACTAGAGAACGTATGGATTAGTGGTCGGACTTTTAAATGTCTATATAATGGCGAATGGGTAACATTTAAGGCCTATCAAATAGGTCTCTAAAGGATATCTTTACGTACTTCCCCGGCAAAATCATACAATCCATCAAAAAGACAGGGATCTTTCCTCAATTGTTCGAACAGTCATACAAGTAGTCTCGCCGGGAATCGAACCCGGATCTAAAGTTTAGGAAACTTCTATTCTATCCGTTGAACTACAAGACCTTTTGCATAGATTCTGCATATTGCAGTAGATTGCGGATGCAAAGATAATGTATTCTGTCGATTTTCCGAAAAAAGTTTTGTTAATCCGATTAACTTTACGAAATTTGTCGGTCAGTGATAGAATACAGTAACCCCCAAAAATTAATCTATAGTAATTCGTAAGTTATGGCAAACGACATGATGGTCAAAGAACTGGAGCAAGTGGTAGTCCGCTTCTCCGGAGACTCCGGCGATGGTATGCAGCTCGCCGGCAACATCTTTTCAACAGTTTCGGCTACCGTGGGCAATGATATCAGTACATTCCCCGACTATCCGGCAGATATCCGCGCCCCGCAAGGCTCACTCACCGGTGTTTCCGGTTTTCAGGTACATATCGGTGCAGAGAAAGTCTATACCCCAGGTGACAAATGCGACGTATTGGTAGCGATGAACGCCGCCGCACTGAAAACCCAATATAAGTTTGCTAAATCCACTGCTTGTATCATCATCGATACAGATGCTTTCCAGAAGTCAGACTTGGAAAAGGCCGCTTTCAAGACCGATAATCCGATAGAGGAAATGGGTATTAAGCAGGATGTCATCGCCGCCCCCATCTCGAAGATGGTGAAAGACTGCCTTGCCGACACCGGAATGGACAACAAGTCCATGCTGAAATGCCGCAATATGTTTGCAGTAGGCCTGGTATGCTGGCTGTTCAACCGCGATCTGAAAATAGCCGAAGATTTCATCCGCGAGAAATTCGCCAAAAAGCCCGAAATTGCCGGGGCAAATATCAAGGTCATCCATGCAGGATATGACTACGGACACAACACCCATGCTTCCGTAGCCCATACATATAAGATTGAAAGTAAGACTACCGTTCCCGGCAGATACATGGATATCACGGGGAACAAAGCAACTGCTTACGGTTTCATCGCCGCAGCTGAAAAGGCTGGCTTGAAGCTGTTCCTCGGCTCCTATCCCATTACTCCGGCAACCGATGTACTGCACGAACTCTCCAAGCACAAGTCTCTGGGCGTGATGACCGTGCAATGCGAAGACGAGATTTCCGGTTGCGCCACTTCTATCGGCGCCGCTTTTGCAGGTGCGCTGGCTGTGACCTCCACTTCCGGTCCCGGTGTCTGCCTGAAATCGGAAGCTATGAACCTGGCAGTCATTACAGAACTTCCGCTGGTTGTGCTCGACGTGCAACGTGGCGGTCCTTCTACCGGTCTGCCCACCAAGTCAGAGCAGACAGACTTGTTGCAGGCATTGTTCGGCCGCAACGGTGAAAGCCCAATGCCCGTCATCGCCGCCTCTTCACCCACAAGCTGTTTCGACGCAGCCTACATGGCAAGCAAAATTGCACTGGAGCACATGACCCCGGTCGTATTGCTGACCGACGGCTTTGTTGCCAATGGCTCCGGCGCCTGGAAGCTGCCCAAACTGGCAGACTATCCCGCCATCACCCCTCCCTACGTGACTTCCGAAATGAAGGACAACTATACTCCGTACAAACGCAATCCCGAAACAGGTGTCCGCTATTGGGCCATCCCCGGACAAGAAGGCTATATGCACATCCTCGGCGGTCTGGAGAAAGACAGCAATACCGGTGCCATCTCCACCGATCCCGAAAACCATGACTTGATGTGCCACCTGCGTGCCGAGAAGGTTGCCAAAATCCCCGTACCTGATGTAGAAGTGCAAGGCTGTGCAGACGATGCCGATTTGCTGATTGTCGGTTTCGGCGGTACATACGGCCACTTGTATTCGGCCATGGAAGAGATGAACAAGGCAGGCAAGAAGGTTGCCCTCGCCCACTTCACTTATCTGAATCCGCTCCCCAAGAACACGGAAACCGTTCTGAAGAAGTACAAGAAGGTGGTAGTTGCCGAACAGAATCTCGGACAATTTGCAGGTTATCTACGTATGAAGATAGACAACTTCACCCCGTACCAGTTCAACGAAGTCAAAGGACAACCGTTCGTCGTTGCCGAGCTGGTCGCAGCGTTCAATAAATTAATTGATAATTGACAGTTGACAATTGATAATAACCATGCGTAATATGCGGATTATCAATGACCAGCCACCAATTATCAACTATCAATTATCAACTATCAATTAAAAAAGATTATGTGCGAATATACAGCAAAAGACTATAAAAAAGGACAACCCCGTTGGTGTCCGGGTTGTGGTGACCACTTCTTTCTGGCTTCACTGCACAAAGCAATGGCAGAAATCGGCAAAGCTCCTTGGGAGAATGCCGTCATCTCAGGTATCGGCTGCTCCAGCCGTCTGCCCTATTACATGAATACGTATGCGATGCAGACCATCCACGGACGTGCTGCTGCCATCTCTACAGGTGCCAAGGTTGCCAATCCCAACCTGACGGTATGGCAAATCTCCGGCGACGGTGACGGTCTGGCCATCGGCGGTAATCACTTCATCCACGCCGTACGCCGTAACATCGACCTGAACATGATTCTGCTGAACAACCGCATCTACGGTCTGACCAAAGGTCAATATTCTCCGACCTCTCCACGTGGTTTCGTCAGCAAGTCGTCTCCCTATGGTACGGTAGAAGATCCATTCCACCCGGCAGAGCTTTGCTTCGGTGCCCGCGGCCGTTTCTTTGCCCGCGCGGTAGCTACCGATGCTCCGGGGACAGTGGAAATATTGAAGGCAGCCATGGCTCACAAAGGGGCTTCCGTTTGCGAGATTCTGCAAAACTGCGTTATCTTCAATAACGGTACGCATGACTCCGTAGCCAAAAAGGAAGACCGCGCCAAGAATGCCATCTACTTGAAACACGGCGAACCGATGCTCTTCGGCGAGAACAACGAATACGGACTGATGCAGGAAGGCTTTGGTCTAAAAGTCGTGAAACTCGGTGAGAACGGCATTACAGAGAAGGATATCCTCATCCACGATGCCCACTGCATGGACAACACCCTGCAACTGAAGCTTGCCCTGATGGAAGGTCCCGACTTCCCGATTGCACTCGGTGTTATCCGCGATGTGGAAGCTCCTACTTACGACGATGCTGTTCATGAACAAATCGAAGAGGTGTCTGCCAAGAAGAAGTATCACAACTTCGAGGAGTTATTGATGACGAATGATACGTGGGAAGTAAAATAAACCACTAAGATTTATTAATATCATGTTTGCACGAAACAAATAAGGTGCAAACATGATATTAATTTCCTAAAAGTAAGAGTACCTCCCTATCCTTTCTCTCCCAAACATAGATACTTATTACGCCAAACATGCAGTTCTTCCATCAAGAATAACTATATTTGCCACAGTAACCATAGTAGTCACATTTTGAAAGTAATTCTCTGATTTATACTGGCTTAATATCAATCTCACAAACCGCAGGCTGATAGCTCTTTCGTTCGAGTAATCCTTCCCGGATAAAGGTCAAAAACACTCCCACCCTGAAAAGAAAATGCAACCACTGCAACTGCACCAGATTTTATTGTAGTGATAGAGCATACCTCCGATGAACAAGGCTACCAATAAGGGTCGACAACAAGACTTCAAGGGAAGAGAGGGAAATTGTGGAATACCTACTGTGGATTTTTTCCACATCTCCACACCACAAACACCCGAACTTCCCTTTTTCCCGATAGAAAATAAGCAATTGATTATCAACATTATTCATCCTTAAAAGGATAGTCTGCCTTTCGTTTGGCATACCTCTTGCTAAAATATCCGCCGAAAGGACGTAACATTTATAATAAGATAAATCAATTATTTTTCAGTAGTATGAAAATCAGGATGAGAAAACGGTGTGACATTCCACATTCAGCGTCGCACTTCCAAAAAAGTTTGATTATTGCAAGTTGGTTATTAACATTTCTTTTCACCGGAACAGCCTTTGCACAAGAGAACCGAACCATTACAGGCATTGTAAGAGATGTAACGGGAGAACCGCTTATCGGTGCCAGCGTCATACAGAAAGGCACCAACAACGGCGTCATTACCGATGTGGACGGCAACTTCACACTGACCGTTCCTGCAGATGCAACACTCTCTATCGCTTACATGGGCTATGCTACCCGGGAGATAAACCTGGCAAAACGAAAAAAGCAAGGCGACCTGAAGATTACACTCAGCGAAGATACCCAGCAACTGAAAGAAGTCGTAGTAACGGCAATGGGTATCAAAAAAGACACGAAACGTGTCGGCTATGCCATCAGTACCATCAGTGCAGACGAATTGGTAAAGGCAGGAGCACCCAACTTTGCCTCTGCCATGTACGGTAAAGCACCGGGAGTCCGCATCACACAGACACAAGGCGGTTCTGCCGGAGCTGTCTCCATCAACGTACGCGGACTGACTTCCATCACTGGAAATAACCAGCCACTCATCATTCTGGACGGTGTACCCATCCGCAACGGCGGCACGGGTAAAGGCACGGACTTCGCCGAATTTGGCAACGACGGACAAATCCGTTCCAATGGTCTGGTAGACATCAACCCAGAGGACATCGAGAGCCTCAGTATTCTGAAAGGAGCTTCTGCCACAGCTCTCTACGGCTCGGAAGCTGCAAACGGTGCGGTAGTCATCACTAGCAAGCGCGCCAAAAGCGGCAAGCTGACGGTGGACTTCAATGCCCAAGTCATGGCAAACTTACCGGCTTATCTGCCAAAAGTACAGACCGTATACGGGCCGGGAACCTACAACACCGCATACAGCGATTATGAGAAACAGACGGGAGGCTTCTATCAGAGAACCCTAAACGGACAAAGCTACAAAAGCCTCCGTTCCACCACCTTGTCCTTCGGCCCGAAATACGACGGCAGCGAGGTACTTTACTGGGACGGGAAGATGCGCCCCTACCAGGCACTGACCGACAACCCGTGGAAAGAGTTGTTTCGCACCGGCTGGACCCAGACTTACAATCTCGCCATCTCACAAGGGACGGAAACCACCAGCAACCGCTTCTCCTACACATTCATGGACGAGATTCCCAATGCCCTGACCGGAAGCTTCACCAAACACAACTTCAAGCTGACCGGTTCGTATCAACTGGCGAAACCGCTGAAACTGGAATACTCCCTTAACTACATCGTACAGAATGTAGAAGACCGCCCGCAAACCTCGCTCAACCTATACAGCGGTTTCGGCAACATGTTCTCCACCTTCCTGGACATTCCCTATCTGAAACAAAGTTACGTCACCAGTCTGGGATACCGTAATACCTTTGTCGGAGGAAACGCCACGCTGACTCCTGAGGAATCATGGGCCTACGACCCCAGTTACGCCACCGGAGTGAACAACATGCTGTGGAATATGTACCATCACCATAGCGACGAGACAGAGAACCGGCTCATCGGTATGATTCGCCCCACCTGGCAGATAACCAACTGGCTGAGTCTGCGCGCCCAGGTTTCAACTGATATCACAGATGTGAAGCAAACACTGAAATATGAAAGCGAACAACCCAATTCCCTATACGACCCCAACGGTAGCTTCCAGTCCATCAACCGCCGTTACGACATTGTCTATGGAGATGTTATGTTGAACTTCAACTATAATATCAACCGCTTCGACATTGCCGCCACCGTAGGCTGGACCGGACGCTACGAAAATATGAACAATATGAGGGTCTCCACCAATGGCGGGCTTGTCACGGAAAACTGGTTCGACCTCAATGCCAGCCGCTACACGCCAAGCAGTACCCTGCAACGTATGGAACTACTGAAAACCGGCTATATGGGTACACTGAGCCTGGGATGGGACAACTATCTATTCCTTGAACTGACCGGACGCCAGGAACGCTCGTCTACCCTAAAAGACCAGAGTTTTTTCTATCCTTCCGCCAATCTGAGTTTCCTCTTCACCCAAGCCTTCCACATGCCGTCATGGTGGAACTATGGAAAATTGCGCCTCTCATACGGTATCGTAGGAAATGCTCCTGAAACCTATACCGCCAATATCGTCTACGAGCAAGGTTCGGACAACGGATTCACCTGGAACACCATTCCCTCTTCATGGGGGAATGCAGATATCCGTCCGGAAAAGAAATACGAATACGAGATAGGTCTGGAAAGCAAGTTTTTAAACAACCGGTTGGGTATAGATATATCCTACTACAACAACCGTGTAAAGGACCAGATACTCTCCACGCCGCAACCTTCCACATCAGGCGTAAAGAATGTGTTGATGAATGTGGGTGAGGTAGCCAACCGCGGCTGGGATATATCAATCAGTGCCACTCCCATACTGACCAGAGATTTCCGCTGGGACCTGACAGCCAACTATGGTGTATATAAGAACAAAGTGGTGAAACTGGCCGATGGAGTGCCCTATCTGGAAATACTCAACTCCGGAGGCAGTGGAATAAAAATACAAGCTGTGGAAGGCCAGCCAATGGGTGACATCTATGCGCAGGTTCCCCAGGTGAACGAAAACGGTGAGTACCTCGTTTCCGATAAAGGTCTTTACCTCAACCAAACTGAATTGCAGAAAGTCGGCAACATCAATCCGGCAGGCGTAGGAGGTCTATTCAACTCTTTCTCCTACAAGAATGTATTCCTCGATTTCAGTATCGACTTCCGCATCGGAGGAGATGTCATCAACGAAATGAACCAATATGCCACCGCAGTGGGTCTGACACCCGAATCCCTGAAGTACCGTGATACGGAACACGGCGGACTATCCTATTACTATCCGGGCGACAACAATTCCAGCGGAATTCCGGTACAAGTAGACCCTTCCACGGGTGCCGGCCCCAACGGAGAGATAATCTACCACGACGGCATCATCCTTCCGGGTGTAGTGGCCTCCACTGGCGAAAGAAACACACGTATCATTCCGGCAGGCTATTACTACAACACCACCTATAATTGGGGAACGGAGGCCGAACAGCTGACATACCGCCATTCGGTATTCGACAATTCTTATGTCAAACTGCGTGAATTGACCATCGGCTACCAATTTCCCGAAAAGATGATCTCCAAACTGGGACTGGGCCGGCTGAGTGTGTCGGTCTTCGGACGTAACCTCTTCTACTTCTACAAAGCACTGAAAAACTACGATGCGGAGTCGTCCGTCGGAACATCCTGGGCCAACCAGGCTACCGTGGGAAGTTCTACCACAGCTACCCGCAGTTTCGGTGTTTCACTTCGTGCAAGTTTCTGACAAAACAACCATCCAAAAAACAAAAAAGAGTATGAAAAAGACAAAGATATTATCTCTTGTTTCATTGGGAGCATTCCTCCTGACAACATCAGGCTGTACGGATTATGACTTCGACAGCAAATACGAAGACCCCTCCAAAGTAACCCAAGTCACCATCAGTAATCTGATGGTAGGAGTCTTCCAAAAAGTAAAGGACTATGATGTTTACGAATACAACCGGTTCTTCGGATTCGATTCACAGTTTACAGGCAAGTATGCACAAACCTTCGGCTACTCCAACACTACGGATATGTATACCCCCGGCTATATACCCGCTATTGACGGACAGTGGGACAATGTGTATTCGGCACTGGCCCAGTTCCGTAAGCTGGAATCTCTCTACGAGGAAGAAAGCGCGGCAGAACAAGCCCAGGACGAGGCATTCTATCTTGCCGCCAAAGTACAGTTGTACGATTTCTTTGCCGCCACAGTGGACGTTTTCGGGGATATGCCTTTCTCGGAAGCTTGTACGCTGCCGCTTACCAACGATGTAGGTAAATCGTATGCTCATTATGACAAGGCCGAGGATATTTATAAAACCATTCTTGATGAGCTCAAAGAAATTGCTCCACGGTTCCGTTCCATCCCCACACCGAGGAACTTCAATACACAAGACTTTATCAACAACGGGGACA
>ERZ772937.2375-NODE-2375-length-11840-cov-3.165465_pt1 | contig 11840 bp, 9 predicted proteins | sample MGYA00512113_ERZ772937 | MGnify/ENA primary metagenome ERZ772937 (study PRJEB29015, sample SAMEA2737649) | human gut metagenome | biome: human gut; feature: human-associated habitat; material: faeces | place: China | collected 2012 ... | reverse complement strand
CTATATTCTGGCCTGTGTCGGTGAAAATTCTTATTGTGAAACACCGGGCAACCTGACTAATCTTTTCCTCTCACAAAACCAGTTGAATCTGGTGAAAGCTCTGGCGGCTACCGGAAAATCGGTAATTCTGATTCTGAATGAGGGGCGTCCGCGTATTATCAATGAGATAGAGCCGTTGGTAAAGGCGGTTGTTAACATCATGTTGCCGGGTAATTACGGGGGCGATGCACTGGCTAATCTTTTGGCCGGCGATGTCAATTTCAGTGGGAAGATGCCCTATACTTATCCTAAAGATATCAATTCTTTGGTGACTTATGATTATAAACCGTGTGAAGACCTTGAGAAGATGCAGGGAGCTTATGATTATGATGCGGTGATGTCTGTTCAGTGGGCTTTTGGCTACGGGCTTAGCTATACGACTTTTGCCTATGATCGTCTGAGCGTGAATAAACCTTCGTTTACTGCCGGTGATGAACTCGTTTTTACGGTCGATGTGACCAATACCGGTGATAAGGCAGGTAAGGAGAGTGTTCTGCTTTTCAGTAGTGATCTGGTGGCTTCCTTGACTCCTGATATCCGCCGTCTTCGTGCTTTCGAAAAGGTAGAACTGCAACCGGGTGAAACGAAAACCATTACATTGAAAGTAAAAGGCAGCGATTTGGCTTTTGTAGGCTATGATGGTAGATGGATACTGGAAAAAGGAGATTTCAGAATTCAAACAGGAAAGCAAACGCTGAATATAACCTGCTCGGAAACAAAAAAGTGGAATACACCGAATAAATAAAATCAATCTGTTGATTTTAAGAAATATAGTTGCATCCTGATACTATGAATAAAAGGTATCAGGATGTTTTTTTTATACGATTATCCTCGATCTTGTGTTGCAAAACATATTTTTTATTCTTGTTGATCTTAAATAAATTACTTTTCTTTGCAGCAGGATGGTTCAGCATAGTTGCCGGACGTTTTCTGAAAACCTTTTGATCTGTAGATATGGAGATTATATTCGGACAGCAAACAACCAAAGTGAAGCAATTGGCCGATCTCATCAGCCAAGATATTTCAATGGGTAGATATAAGGTAGACGATGCTTTGCCTTCTATCAATCAGTTGAGCCGGGATTATAAGGTATCACGTGATACGGTTTTCAAAGCTTTTATCGATTTAAAAGACCGAGGAATTATCGATTCCACCCCCGGAAAAGGGTATTATGTGGTAAACAGGCAGAAAAGCATATTGTTGTTGCTCGATGAATATTCCCCATTTAAAGACACCCTTTATAATAGCATTATCAAGCATTTGTCTTCCCGTTATAAAGTCGATTTATGGTTTCACCAATACAACGAGAGCTTGTTCAATGCTATTCTTCGTGAATCCTTGGGGCGGTATAATAAATACGTTGTTATGAACTTCGATAACGAAAAGTTCTCTCCTAATCTTTATAAAATAGACTCTTCCAAACTCTTATTGCTCGACTTCGGCAAGTTCGACAAGAAAGATTATTCTTATATATGTCAGGATTTCGATGATTCTTTTTATCAGGCATTATTGCAGCTGACCGATCGGTTGCAGCACTATAAAAGGCTCGTTTTGTTGTTTGTGAAAGGGACAAAGCACCCCCGGAGTACTTGTGACAGTTTCCGGAAGTTTTGTGCCGACCGGGAATTCATGTGCGAAGTGAGAGAGGATGTGGAAGGAATGAAAGTGCGCGAAGGCGAGGTTTATATCGCTATCCGACAGGTCGATGTGGTACATATCATCAAACAAAGCCGGATAGAAGGTTTGGTTTGCGGAACCGATTTCGGCTTGTTGGCCTATAATGAAACTCCTGCTTATGAAGTGATAGACAGGGGAATAACTACGCTGAGTATCGATTGGGAAAAGATGGGGACATTGACAGCCGATTTTATCCTTACCGGCAAGCAGATACATACGTATTTGCCTACCGAGATACGTTTAAGAGGATCTTTATAGGATTTTTTATTCCTATATTTCAGCACAGTTCAGTACAGATGGAAATGTTTTACTTATTTAAATCATAAGAATATGAAAAAGTATCCGAAAATTGGAATTCGCCCTACCATTGATGGTCGTCAGGGTGGTGTTCGTGAAAGTCTTGAAGAAAAGACAATGAATCTGGCTAAAGCCGTAGCCGAATTGATCTCTACAAATTTAAGAAACGGAGACGGTACTCCGGTAGAGTGTGTGATAGCCGACGGTACGATCGGACGTGTGGCCGAAAGTGCTGCATGTGCCGAGAAATTCGAACGTGAAGGGGTGGGGGCAACCATTACCGTGACATCCTGCTGGTGTTATGGAGCCGAAACAATGGATATGAACCCGTATTACCCGAAGGCGGTCTGGGGATTTAACGGAACCGAACGTCCGGGAGCCGTTTATTTGGCAGCCGTATTGGCAGGACATGCACAGAAGGGCCTGCCGGCTTTTGGTATTTACGGACACGATGTACAGGATCTGAATGATAATTCCATTCCTGCCGATGTAGCCGAAAAGATATTGCGTTTTGCCCGTGCTGCCCAGGCGGTAGCTACTATGAGAGGAAAATCTTATCTTTCTATGGGTAGTGTTTCCATGGGTATTGCCGGTTCTATCGTTAATCCTGATTTCTTCCAGGAATATCTCGGTATGCGAAATGAGTCTGTCGACCTCACAGAAATCATCCGTCGCATGACAGAGGGTATTTATGATAAAGAAGAGTTCGCCAAAGCAATGGCTTGGACCGAAAAGTATTGTAAGAAGAACGAAGGAAAAGACTTCAACCTTCCGGAGAAAACAAAAACCCGTGAGCAGAAAGACGAAGACTGGGAATTCATTGTCAAGATGACTATTATCATGCGCGATTTGATGCAGGGAAATCCGAAACTGCGTGAGATGGGCTTCAAAGAAGAGGCTTTAGGGCACAATGCCATCGCTGCCGGATTCCAGGGGCAACGCCAATGGACCGACTTTTATCCTAACGGGGATTATTCGGAAGCCTTATTGAATACCTCTTTTGACTGGAACGGTATTCGTGAAGCTTATGTGGTAGCTACCGAAAATGATGCCTGTAACGGCGTAGCGATGCTCTTCGGGCATCTGTTGACAAACCGTGCGCAGATATTCTCGGACGTGCGTACCTATTGGAGCCCCGAAGCGGTAAAACGCGTGACAGGAAAAGAACTTACAGGCATGGCTGCCAATGGTATTATTCACTTGATCAATTCCGGTGCTACAACGCTCGACGGAACCGGTCAGCAAACCGATGAGAAAGGTGAACCGGCGATGAAACCTTGCTGGGAGATCACGGAAAAAGAGATGGAGAAATGTCTGGAAGCTACTACCTGGTATCCTGCTAACCGTGATTATTTCCGTGGCGGCGGCTTCTCTTCCAATTTCTTATCCAAAGGAGGCATGCCTGTTACGATGACACGTCTGAACTTGATTAAAGGATTAGGCCCGGTACTCCAGATTGCCGAGGGATGGACGGTAGAGATTGATCCGGAAGTTCACCGTTTGCTGGATGAACGTACGGATCGTACATGGCCGACCACTTGGTTTGTACCCCGTTTGTGTGATAAACCTGCATTCAAAGATGTTTATTCGGTAATGAACAATTGGGGGGCCAATCATGGTGCTATCAGTTATGGGCATATCGGACAGGATCTGATCACATTAGCTTCTATGTTGCGTATTCCTGTATGTATGCACAATGTCGAAGAAGACGCCATCTTCCGTCCGGCCGCATGGAATGCTTTCGGTATGGAGAAAGAAGGAGCGGATTACAGAGCATGTGCTGTTTATGGTCCTATTTATAAATAATGGAATAAAATGATTAATCGATTTATATTAAACGAAGTTTCATACTTCGGACCGGGAGCACGGGAAGTGCTCCCGAAAGAGATCGCCCGTTTGGGGCTGCATAAGGCTCTGGTCGTTACGGATAAGGATCTTATTAAATTCGGGGTGGCCGATAAAGTGTTGAAAGTACTTGAAACAGCTTCTGTTCCATACGAGGTTTTCAGTGATGTCAAACCGAATCCTACCGTAGCTAATGTCAAGGCTGGTCTACAGGCTTTTGCAGCTTCGGGTGCCGATTTTATTCTTGCAATCGGTGGCGGTTCATCGATCGATACTTCCAAGGCGATCGGTATTATAACCAATAATCCGGAATTCAGTGATGTAGTATCTCTGGAAGGGGTGGCAGATACGAAAAACAAATCTGTTCCCATTATTGCTTTGCCTACTACGGCGGGTACGGCGGCCGAGGTTACTATTAATTATGTGATTACCGATGAAGCCAATGAAAAGAAAATGGTTTGCGTAGATCCCAATGACATTCCCGTAGTTGCCGTTGTAGATGCCGAATTGATGTATACCCTTCCCAAAGGACTGACAGCTTCTACCGGGTTGGATGCTTTGACGCATGCCATTGAAGGACTTATAACGAAAGGTGCCTGGGAGATGAGCGATATGTTCGAGATAAAAGCGATCGAAATGATTGCCCGTTATCTTGAGACGGCTGTCAATGAGCCATCCAATGCCGAAGCCCGTAATGGTATGGCGGTTGCCCAGTACATTGCCGGTATGGCGTTTTCTAATGTAGGTTTGGGAGTTGTGCATGGCATGGCACATCCGTTGGGAGCTATTTTCGATATACCTCACGGTGTAGCAAATGCCTTGCTGTTGCCTATTGTGATGGAGTTCAATGCTCCTGCGGCACTCGATAAATATGTAGAGATAGCCAAGGCTATGAATGTATATACGCCGGATATGACTCGTGAAGAAGCCGCTGCTGCGGCGGTCAAGGCAGTCCGGGAACTTTCTGTCCGTGTAGGGATCCCGCAGCATTTATCCGAATTGGGAATAAAAGAAGAAGATCTGGATAAGTTGGCTACGGCGGCGTTTGCCGATGTATGTACCCCGGGAAATCCCCGTGAAGTGAGCAAAGAAATAATACTTGAACTTTATAAAAAAGCATTGTAGTCATTATGATAACGAATGAACAGATAGAACAGTTTATAGCCCAGGCTCATCGTGTAGGCGATGCCGGACTTACTATTTGCAGTAGCGGTAATATTTCCTGGCGTATAGGGGATGAAGTGCTGATTTCCGGCACAGGCTCTTGGGTGCCTTCTCTGCCCAAAGAAAAGGTCTCCATCTGTAAACTCTCGACGGGAGAAGTGCTGAATGGTGTGAAGCCATCTATGGAGAGCGGTTTCCATTTCGGTGTTCTCCGTGAGCGTCCCGATGTGAATGTGGTGCTTCATTTCCAGTCTCATTATGCTACTGCGGTGGCTTGTATGAAGAATCGTCCCACTAATCTGAATGTAACGGCCGAAATACCTTGTCATGTAGGCAGCGAAGTGCCGGTAGTTCCTTATTGTCGTCCCGGTTCGAAAGAATTGGCACAAGGGGTGATCGACGGATTGAAAGACCACAATTCGGTATTACTGTTAAAACACGGACAAGTGGTATGTGGAAAAGATTTCGACGAAGCTTTTGAACGTGCCATGTTCTTCGAGATGGCATGCCGTATTATTATCCAGTCCGGTGGTGATTATACCGTGTTGACGCCCGAAGAGATTGATGATCTCGAGACTTACGTTTTGGGTAAGAAGACTAAATAATAAGATGAAAAGGAGGGGAAAATGGGGATGTATTTCCAAGTCTCTTTTTCTCCTCCTTATTATTTAGAAAAGAGTTGAGCTATGAATACATATTTAGCAGTGGATTTTGGTGGAGGTAGCGGGCGAGTGATGGCCGGCACCATCGACAACGGGCGGTCAACACTGGAGGAAGTATATCGTTTTCCCAACCGGCAAATCCGAATGGGGAACTATATTTATTGGGATTTCCTTGCATTGTTCGGTGAAATGAAAACCGGGCTTCGTCTGGCTGCCCATAAAGGATATTCCATAAAAAGTATCGGAATCGATACTTGGGGGGTAGATTTCGGATTGATAGACAGTCAAGGCAATTTGTTGGGTAATACGGTTTGCTATCGCGATCCGCGCACGAATGGATTACCCGAAGAACTGTTCGGGCATATGGATATTTCCCGTCATTATGCGGAGGCCGGTATTCAAGTGATGCCTATTAACACGCTTTTTCAGCTTTACAGTATGAAAAAGAACGGGGATGTACAATTGGAACTTGCAGATAAGTTGCTGTTTATGCCCGATCTTTTCAGTTTCTTTCTGACAGGCGTGGCAAATAATGAATATTGCATTGCTTCCACCTCCGAAATGCTCGATGCCCGCAAGCGTACTTGGAACTATCCATTAATAGACAGTTTGGGTTTACCCGAACGTCTTTTCGGAGAAATAGTAATGCCCGGAACCGTACGGGGAAAACTGAAAGCCGATATTGCTGAAGAGATCGGTATGAATGGTGAGGTCGATGTGGTTGCCGTAGGTTCGCACGATACTGCAAGCGCCGTATTTGCAGTGCCTGCCGTCACCGGTGGTGTTAATACCCGAAAAGCTTTCCTGAGTTCCGGAACCTGGTCACTTCTTGGAGTTGAATTAGACGAACCTATCCTTACCGAAGAGGCTCGCTTGGCAGGGTTTACCAACGAAGGAGGCGTGGGAGGTAAAATCCGTTTTTTGCAGAATATCACAGGCTTGTGGATTTTGCAGCAACTTATAGCTCAGTGGAAAGAACGAGGCGAAGATGCGGAGTACGAAACTCTGATAACTGCTGCGGAGAATGCGGAAATCGATTCAATTATTCGTGTGGATGACGAGGTCTTTCAAAGTCCGTTGAATATGGAGAAAGCAATTGCCGATTATTGCCGTGAACATCGCCTTGCCGTACCAAAAACTTGTGGTGAATATGTTCTTTGTATACTTAAATCGCTCGCGCAACGTTATAAACAAGGAGTCACTCAGTTAAACAGCTTGTTACCGTCACCTGTTACCCAACTTCATATCATAGGGGGAGGGTGTCGTAACCGCCTTCTCAACCGCCTGACGGAAGAAGCATTGGGCATTCCGGTGTATGCAGGTCCTGTTGAGGCCACTGCTATTGGAAATATCCTTGTGCAAGCTTTGGCGTGTGGGGAGATTAAGACACGTGATGAAATTACAGAAATTATTTAAAGGGACAGATAAAAATAAAACCATGGAAACATCTATTAAAAGTTATGCGGCTAAAGAGCATCATCAACCGGTGAAACGATATTGCCGGACATTGGATCTGCGTGACGATCCGAAGCTGATAGCCGAGTATCGCCGACGCCACAGCCAAGCGGAAATCTGGCCGGAAGTTATCGCCGGTATCCGGGAAGTCGGTATCCTTGAAATGGAAATTTACATTTTGGATACACGTTTGTTTATGATAGTCGAGACTGCACTCGATTTTGATTGGGACACGGCAATGGAACGGCTTGCCACTTTGCCCCGCCAGCAGGAATGGGAAGATTATATGGCGATTTTCCAACTTGTGACTCCCGGATCTACTTCCGCACAAAAATGGCAACCGATGGAACGTATGTTCCATTTATACGAATAACCTTTTATTTTTACGAACAACCTCAAACGAGTTTATATCCTAACGAATTTATACCATTATGAATAACACCAAACGCTTTTCTATCCTGAGCAAAGACGGCGTCAGCTATCTTATTCCTTTTATTCTCATCACCAGTTGTTTTGCACTCTGGGGATTTGCCAATGACATAACCAATCCTATGGTAAAAGCTTTCTCCAAGATATTCCGTATGAGTGTGACGGATGGCGCATTGGTGCAAGTCGCTTTTTATGGTGGTTATTTTGCAATGGCTTTTCCGGCTGCTATATTTATCCGCCGGTATTCTTATAAGGCCGGCATTTTGTTGGGATTGGGGCTGTATGCATTCGGTGCTCTCCTTTTCTTTCCTGCCATGATGACCGGAAATTATTATCCTTTTTTAATTGCCTATTTTATTTTGACTTGCGGACTTTCCTTTCTTGAGACCAGTGCTAATCCGTATATCCTGTCGATGGGCACGGAGGAGACGGCTACGCGTCGGCTCAATCTGGCCCAGTCTTTCAATCCGATGGGGTCATTATTAGGCATGTATGTGGCGATGAATTTTATCCAGAACCGTCTGAATCCGATGGATACTGCCGAACGGGCTCAGTTGTCTCAAACCGAGTTCGAGGCGATGCGTGATTCGGACTTGGCCGTACTGATTGCTCCATATCTGGTAATCGGTATTGTCATTCTGGTTATGCTATTGCTGATCCGTATGGTGAAGATGCCCAAAAACGCTGACCAGTCTCATTCCATCGATTTTCTGCCTACGTTGAAGCGTATCTTTTCCATTCATCATTATCGTGAAGGGGTGATTGCTCAATTTTTCTATGTGGGTGCACAAATCATGTGTTGGACATTTATCATTCAATACGGTACCCGTTTGTTTACCTCGCAAGGGATGAGTGAACAGGCTGCGGAAGTTTTGTCTCAGCAATACAATATAATAGCAATGGTTATTTTTTGTGTGAGCCGTTTTGTCTGTACTTTTATACTGCGTTATCTCAATCCCGGACTACTGCTGAAGATTTTGGCTATTGCCGCCTGCTGTTTCACAACGGGAGTTATTTTCCTGCAGAATATCGGAGGTATGTATTGTTTGGTCGGTGTTTCGGCATGCATGTCATTGATGTTCCCTACTATTTACGGAATAGCTCTTCAAGGTTTGGGTAATGATGCCAAATTTGGCGCTGCCGGGTTGATTATGGCTATTTTAGGCGGTTCGGTTTTACCTCCGTTGCAGGCAAGTATCATTGATCAGCATGCTTTATTTGGAATGCCGGCGGTGAATCTTTCGTTTATACTTCCATTTATTTGTTTTGTGGTGGTAACTATATACGGACATCGTTCTTATAAACGTGTGAGAAAAGGGTAATTGCCTTTATCTTTACAAGGGAGGTTGGGGCTTACTTTCTCATTTTACTCCCTTTGTCATATCTTATGGACTTTTAGATAGTTCCTCTACGAGAAAAGTATCGTTTCTCGTAGAGGAACTATCTTTTTCCCGTAGAGAAACGACCTGATTCTCTACGGGAAAAAAATGTATTCATCTAATGTGCTGATAGCCAGCTCTGTGTGTTTTGTTTACCCTGTGTATTATCTTTACTGTAAAAGAAACTCTGTTTTTACTTTTAAGCAACCTGCCGTTTTGTTTAAATCATTACAATTTTAGTTTTTGGATAACTGATAGGAGCAGTGAATTTTTTGTTTCTTAGACTTATTGTCTAATTCCCTATTGTTTTTTGCTTGTGCCGGTTAGCGAATCGGCTGTTTTCAGCACTTAATTCTGTGAGGTTTTTCCATTCTTATTTATAATTACTTTTCGAATTTCTTCTGATAGGTTGTCATTACCTTAATCGGTATATCTGTTCCATAAAATGGTATGGAGGTTCTATTCCATGGATATTGCCCCTGCTGTTACTACGAATTTTCTATTTTTTGCTTGTATTTTGCAATTTTAAGATATACGAATCGGCTACTTTTGGCTAACAAAGTAATGCATCTGTTAATTTTTAAATTTAATAAAATGAAGAGACGAAATTGTATATTTAAGTATTCGCTTTGCTTATTGTTCATTCAGATCTTATTCTTGGAAAGTGCTTGTGCCGATAGCCGTGAATTTTCTGCCGGTGAGTGGACGGTTCGTTTTAAAGACGAGACAAAGCAAATTGATTTGTTGAAGAATGGAGAGCTCATTTTGAGCGATGTGTTTGTTCGGTTCAATAATTCTTCGAATTACTATAATAGTTCCGAATATACAGATGTGAAGTTTACAAAGGATGAGATTACCGATGAGTTCGGTCCGGCTCAAAAATGTACGATACAGTATAAGAAAGAGGGTGCTCCTACCATCGAACAGATTTTTTATCTTTATTCTTCCAAAGATTTTTTTCTGACGGAAGTTTATCTTACTTCTGTGGATGGAAAGGTGTTGGTAACCAATTATATCTCTCCGATTTATACGACGGCAACCAATCAATTCTTACCTCAGGATACTGACAATCGTCTATTGTTTGTCCCTTTTGATAATGATGGTTTTATAACTTACGGTTCGTTACCGTTGTCGCAATCAAAATCGGCAAGCGCCATACACGCTTCCGGACCGTTGGCTCGCGATACGATTTCATTCGAAGTGACTTCCATCTTTAACGGTGGTAGCCAGAATGGTCTTGTGATTGGTTCCGTAGAGCATGATACCTGGAAGTCGGCTATACGTATGGTAGGATCCCGTGATAACCGGAGTATCACTAAATTGGAATGTTATAGCGGTGCCAGCCATTCTGCTACACGTGATGATAAGGTGCACGGTTCTATAAAAAGCACAACGGTGAAGTCATCCAGAATGTTTGTGGGTTTCTTTGATGATTGGAGGCTGGGTATGGAAACGTTTGGAGAAGCGAATGCAGCCGTTGTTCCTAAACGGGAGTGGACCAAGGGAACTCCGTTCGGTTGGAATAGCTGGGGGGGTATGAGTACGCATGTGAATTATGAAGGAGTGCTTTCCGCTTCTGATTTTGTGAAAGAGTATTTGCAGGGGAAAGGCGGTTTTGGCGCAAGCGGAGTTGTTTTTGTCGGTTTGGATTCTTATTGGGATAACTTGAATTGGGAGCAACTGGAAGATTTTGCTCGGCATTGTATTGCCAATGGGCAGGTGCCGGGTATTTACTGGACTCCGTTCAATGACTGGTTTCCGGACAATGAACGTGATATTGAAGGGAATAATGGCTATAAATACAGCCAATCACACTTAAAGGTGAACGGTCAGAAACGGAAATTATATGGTGCCGGCTGTATGGACCCTACAGCCCCGGCTACACTGTCGAGAATTAATTATTTCATTGATAAATTTAAAGCAGCCGGTTTTAAATATCTCAAACTGGATTTTCTTACTGCCGGTATGGTTGAGGCAGACAAATGGTATAATAAGGATATAACAACAGGTACCCAAGCCTTTAACTACGGGATGAAATATCTGCGTGAACGCTGTGGAGACGAAATGTTTATTGTCGAATCGATCGCTCCCCTTTTCCCTTATCAGTATGCGAATGCCCGTCGTATCAGCTGTGATGCCTGGGGAGAAATGTGGCACACCAATTACATGATGAACAGTTTGTCTTTCGGATGGTGGCTGGATCGCGTATATGCTTATAATGATCCTGACCATCTTGTGATGGGAGACCGGAGCGAAGCGGAAAATATGTCTCGTATCACAAGTGGAGCTGTGACGGGTTATTTCATGATTGGCGATAACTTATCGACTAAAGGAAATTATATCGGAACAGAGGTGTCACAGGAAAAGGTGAAGAAATTCGCTGTTAACGACCGGATCAATGCAGTTGTCAATCTTGGTAAAACGTTCAGACCGGCTTATGGTCATAAAGTATTCGGTTCTAACCGCTCGGTCGACCTGTTTACTTTAGAAACGGAAGACGCTTATTACATTGCTTATTTTAATTATGACGAAGGTGTGAAGAGTGGTGAACTGACTCTTCAGGATCTTGGGATCACTCCGGAGAAAGTTTCCGGTGGTATAGAGTGTTGGTCGGGAAATAACGTACAGATTCAAGAGGGCAAGCTTTCTTACAATCTACCTAAGCATCAGGCCGAAATTTACCATTTGTATAAAAAATGAGATTCATGGAATTAAATAACTATATTATGAAAAAGAGTAACAGATTTAGAATTTTCACATCTTTGTTGATGGGCTTCCTTATTGCAGGATTCTCTTCTTGTAAAGATGATGAAAGCCAAAAGAATGAACACGATCCCAACAAGCCGATTGTGTTGACGGATTTTTATCCGAAAGAAGGTGGTATTGCTACTAA
>ERZ772937.2371-NODE-2371-length-11855-cov-3.694407_pt1 | contig 11855 bp, 6 predicted proteins | sample MGYA00512113_ERZ772937 | MGnify/ENA primary metagenome ERZ772937 (study PRJEB29015, sample SAMEA2737649) | human gut metagenome | biome: human gut; feature: human-associated habitat; material: faeces | place: China | collected 2012 ... | reverse complement strand
TATAGAGAATATAGTTTGTTGTTTACAAAAGTGAAGGGGCGCACTTATAATAAAATAAAGGAGTAAAACTTGGATAGAATTGAAGAATTAATAAAAAGAGTAAGACAGTTAAGACCAATAGATGATGCTATGTTTAAGAAGTTAGCAGAATCTAAGGCAGTGTGTCAGGAAATACTAAGGGTAATACTTAACGATAAGAAGCTTATAGTAGAAGAAGTGATATCAGAAGACAGTATTGCCAATATATTTGGAAGAGCAGTAAGGCTTGATGCATTATGTACATTAGGCAACGGAGCGCTGTGCAACATAGAGATACAGAAAGAAAATGTAAACGATGATGTAAGACGAGTAAGATATAATGCATCAAGTATTGTATCAAGATTTTCTGAAAAGGGTCAGAAGTTTTCTGAAATACCAGATGTCATAGTTGTGTATATTTCAGAGTATGATGTATTCAGGCTGGGAAGAACAATCTACCATATTGATTCAGTTATAAGAGAAACTAATACAACTGTAGACGATGGATTATCAAGAGTGTTTGTTAATACACAGTATGCAGATACCGATAATACAGATGTAGGAAAACTTATGAAGTGCTTTTTACAGAAAGAAATCGATAATGATAAGTTTCCAGAATTATCGGATAGGTTATCATACTTTAAGAATGATGGGAAGGGAGTTGATTCTATGTGTGACATAATTAAAGATTATGCTAAGGAATATGCAAAGGAATATGCAGAAGAGAGAGCAGCAGAGATGCTTGTGAATAATATTGAAACATTAGCAAAAAAGATAGGTACTGTAGAAGAAGCTTGTGATATGTTGAATATCACAGAACAGCAGTATGAGAATGCTAAAGCACTATTAGAAAAAACTCTTACAGTATAAAAGAGAATAATAATAATTTCAGAAAGATAGCTTTTATGTCTGTAATAAGATGTAGAAGCTGTCTTTTTATTTTGGCAGCTTTTATTTGATAACTTAAATATTGCTAAAAGATAGTGGTGTTGATGATTCAGCAGTTGAATTGTTATAATGTTGTGCGTTTTAAACTCACCGTTGCCATAACCCACAAAATACAGTAAAATATTAGCAAATCAGTAAAAAACAAGGAGTAACAGTTATCATGCAGTTTAAGAAAACACTGGAAATCAAGGCAAATCATAAGCATATGATAATCAATGTCGCAGATATACTATATATCAAGGCATCGGTGAATGACTGTTACATCCATGTGACAAGCGGAAGCGTATATAAGACCAGAAGTACCTTAGAGTCTATGGAGGCACAAGTTGGAGAATACTTCCTGAAGGTACACCGCACTTATCTGGTATGTATCATGGCAATACATGCACTGGAGAAAACATTGACACTTATCAATGGAGAAGAACTCAACTATGCAACACGCAGGAGAAAGGAAATCCTTGCACAGCTGCAGGAGAAGCAGAGAAAGCTTATAGCAACCTTTGCCCTGCCAAACACTCCTCAGACGCCAGAAGAGTATCATGCGTTCTATCGGAGCTTTGATCAGATGCCATTTGCCTTTACGGATATCGAGATGGTATTCAATGAGGACAGGCATGCAGTGGACTGGATATTCCGCTATGGCAATGAGAAGCTGGCAGGAGTGGAACGTGTACCTTTAACAGGGCTGGTAGGGAATACCTTCGGAAGTATCTTCTCTAATATGGACGATAAATGGCTGTGCACTTACGAACGGGCAACGCTGTATGGAGAACGTCTTGAGATTATGGCTTACAGTCCGGAGATAGATACCGAACTTAAGATTATCTGTTTCCCGACATTTTCGGGAGACTGCGGATGTATGTTATTCCCGTTGGATGAGACACACTGTGTACAAAAACAAGATGAGCTGTCACAGATATGGAAGAATTACCTGTTAAAGCAGGAATAAATGCTGTGACGAATTACATAAAGAGACTTAAAAAATGTCATTTCATCACAATAAGTGGTGAGATGGCATTTTTTATGAGAAATTTTATGTGATAATTGAATAAATTGCCACATGAACCTTGAATAAAATGGGGGGGGGGTATGGTAAAATTTTTCTATATATATGATAGAGAATCTTCTATCAATGACATATAAGATAGACGTAGATGATAGGATACACGAACTGCCATACGGCTACGAGCCAAAAGCAGTTTAATCCACAGATATAAGAAAGGAGGCAGTCTATGAGAAAAAAGATACGCCGGATAAAAAGATGTCTGGCAGTAATGATATCTGTCTGCATGGTATTAGGTGTGGCACCGATTCAGGCAGGGGCAGAGGAAAATGATTCAGAAATTGCAGTGCAGGCAAATGATAGTGCTGGAAAGACTGAACAGCAATCCACGGAAGAGGAAGAGTGTAAGCATGAGGGTGTTGAAATAACTTTCAACAGCAACGGTTTCGGAAACTGCCCGAAATGCAATGCAACCGTATATCAGCCAGCTGTTGAAACAACTGACAAATATGATATTGACGATGACAGCATGAAAGAGACTGTTTACGAAATCAGCAATGCAGGTCAGCTGTACTGGTTTGCAGGACTTGTAAACGGTACTCTTGATGGAGTTGAACAAAACACATTAGCCAATGCAGTTCTGACAGCCAACATCACAGTAAATGAAAATCTTCTTGATTCCTTACAATACGATACAGAGGGCAATGTTTCCAACGGAAGTGATTTTATAACCTGGACACCGATTGCAGATTGTATGGAAGATCATATAACACTGTATTCAGGAACGTTTGACGGAAATAATAAAACCGTAAGTGGTTTATACTTTAATGATAATTCAACACGTATTGGATTATTCGGAAGTTCAGAAGCTGATGGCAACATAAAAAATGTTGGAGTTGTTGATTCCTATTTCAAAGGGAATGATTTTGTGGGCGGTGTGTGTGGACGCAATGACGGCACAATCACAAACTGTTATAATGCAGGGAATCTTACCGCTATTGAGTCATCTGCTACTATAGGCGGTATATGTGGATATAATAATGGTGGCACAATCGCAAACTGTTATAACACAGGAACTGTTACCGCTACCGGCCAAGTAGCTTCTGTAGGTGGTGTGTGTGGTTGTAGTACTGCACCAATTTCAAACTGTTATAACATAGGAACTGTTACTGCTACTAGCTCAAGTGCTGATATAAGCGGTATATGTGGATACAATTTTGGCCCAATCAAAAATTGCTATTACCTCGCAGACACAGAAGATGAAGATGGCGGCAAAACCACCGCACAATTTGTAAGCGGTGAAGTTGCGTATCTCCTCTCACAAGGTTGTACAGTAGGTGAAGGTGAAGATGCCGTAACTTACAGTGGTTCTGTATGGGGGCAGGCACTTGGCGGAAATGGTGATACATATCCTGTTCTTGATAGCACAAAAAGAGTTTATCAGGTAGATAAATATGACGGCTGTGAAGGAAAACCGGGCAGTTCAACAAAGGTATATTCCAATCAGAGTACGTCAATATATGAAGAACACTCTTTTGCTTATGAGCCTGTAGAAAATGGTAATGCTATTAAGGCAACTTGTAGCGAGTGTGGTGCAACCTACACTGTAAAACTTACACAGCCGGCAGCAACATCAGATGAAAAGATTGTCTATGATGGAACAGAAAAGAAAGCCGGAACAGCAATAGACTCTGGCAACACAGGTATAGAGACAATTCCTGAAAATGCCATTACCTATGCTGCGGTAACAAATGGCACGCCATCTACTTACAGTACAACAGCACCGAAAAATGCCGGTACATACAAAGCAAAGCTTACATTAGGCACAGGAGATAACATAGTTTCTATTGAGATAAATTTTACGATTGAAAAAGCAGCTTCACCGACCATAGCTGGTGAGGAAAGGAGTTATGCATATTCAACCGGTTCAGACGGCAAGACAATCGGTGTGGATATTGCAGGAAAGCTCCCGACGGATAGGGGCATTACAACATATGCGGTTGCAAAGACAGATACAGAGCAGCTTTTAAGTGAGGTAACTGTCGATACAGCCGGAAATCTGACCTATAAAGTAAATCAGGTAGACTCGACCAAGGTTGGAAAGACAGCAATTATCGCGGTAACAGCCTCAATGGAGAACTATGAGAATGCTAGATACACGCTGACGATTAGTAGTATTGATAAGAAGGCGGTAGAGATTAAGAGTGGAAACAGCGTATCCGTAGATGGAAGCAATGTGCTGATCTATGGTGAAAAGATTTCAAAGCTGACACTCGGAAATACCGTTTTTGTGGAAGCCGGTACAGATGATGTGATAGAAGGTATCCTTTCATGGAGTAATCCGGACGAGATACCGGTAGCCGGAACCATACAGGCGGGCTGGGGATTCAAGCCAGCAGACGGTACGCATTACGCAGAACTTACCGGAAAAGCAGCCATCACAGTAGCCAAGGCAACACCTGTAATTGCGGAGAAGTCGACAGCAACCGCACTTACTTACGGACAAAAGCTTTCTGACAGTACCCTGACAGGAGGCAAGGCAACATACAAAACAGTCGATGGAACAGAGGTAGCAGGAACATTTGCATGGAAGAATAGTAATATTAAGCCTACAGTAGCCGACAGCGGAAAGACAGAGTATGATGTGACATTTACACCATCAGATACAGATAATTATAATGCTGTTGATATGAAAATCAGTCTTACGGTCAACAAGGCAGCGAAAGCTCCAAACATGCCGGAAGCTGCGATGGCACCGGCGCACAGTGCAAAGAAGGTTGGTGACATCACGCTTCCGGATGGCTGGAACTGGTCAGACACCGACAAGGATAAAGAACTTACAGATGGTGTGGCTGTGACAGCAACAGCAGTTTATACAGGAGCAGACAAGGGCAATTATGAGAATGTGAGCGTGACAATCACCATTACTCGCAGTTCCTGTGAACATAAGAATACGGAAGTGAGAGATAAGAAAGAAGTTACCTGTACCGAGGATGGATACAGTGGCGATGTCTATTGTAAGGACTGTACCGTATTAGTGACCAAAGGATCTGTGATCACGCATCCGGGTCATCTGTTAAGAGAAGTAGCAGCAAAGGATGCGACAGCGACTGTGGCAGGCAATATAGCATACTATGTATGTGAGAATGCAGGCTGCGGCAAGTACTTTGCGGATAATGCGGCGAAGACGGAGATTACCGATAAGTCAAGCATTATCATTCCAGCTACAGGAGGTGGTTCATTGTCAGGAGGTGGTTCTTCATCCAGTGGCGGTGCCTCAAGTGGAGGCTCATCAAGTGATGGTACATCTGGTGGCGGTACATCATCGGGAACAACCGATAAGCCGTCTGTACCCAAAAAAGGTACGAAGATAAAGGGCAACGATGGTTCGACTTACATAGTTACGAGTGGCAAGGGCAAAACACCGACAGTACAGTACACTGCTCCAAAGAGTACTGCAAAAGGAACGGTTACCATTCCGGCAAAGGCTAAGGTTGATGGAGTATCTTATAGAGTAACATTCATCGCCGACAATGCCTTTAAGAATAATAAAAAGATTACAAAAGTCGTGATTGGAAATAACATCGTTTCCATCGGCAAAAATGCCTTTGCAAAGTGTACTAAGCTTGTAAGCATTATCATAGGAAAGAATGTGATAAAGATTGGCAAAGATGCATTTGCCGGATGTAAGAAGTTAAAGAAAATCGTAATCAAGACAAAGAAACTGACGAAGAAGTCAGTTGCCAAAGGAGCATTTCGCAGTGTTGGCAAAAAGGTTGTCGTGCAAGTGCCAAAGAGTGAGTACAAGGCATATAAGAAGCTGCTTCGTGCGAAAGGACTTTCTAAGAAGGTCAAGATTAAGAGATATTAATTTCAAAATCCGGATGCTTGCAATGGAAGCACTTTGTAAATTTGTGAAAATTGAATACAAACATCCTTTTACACCTCTTGCCGGGGCTAACCGGTAGGAGGTGTTTTTTGATGTGTAATGACAACAGAAGTGTAACGAACAGGTTCTAATGAGAGTAATCACTCAAAGAGCCTCTTTTTTGTTGGTTCATTTTAAAAGTTTTCGATATTCGGATGGCGAACAGCCCTTTTGTTTATGAAACAGCCGACTGAAATACAGTGGGTTATCGTAACCGACAATGCGTGCAATTTCATTTACGGCATAATTTGTGGTTTCCAATAACATTTGGGCATTAGTGATTCGGATGGAGGTGATAAACTGCATAGGTGTTGTACCGGTAGATTTTTTGAAATTCCGAATAAACCAACTGACACTCATTCCTCTGGAAGCAGCATATTCTTCGATTTTGATATCACGGTTATAGTTTTCGTTAAAATAGGACGCAGCAGTATCCATTTCATGATCTAGGTACTCATTTTTTAGGACATATTTGCTGTTAAGTTCCCGGTGAAAGACAATCAGTAAATGACGCAGCAATAGTGTCAGCATTTCTTCATAGTTATCCTGGTATCTTTGTAATTCTAAAATAATTCGTTTGAAAATACGCTCGTATTCCAGTGATGTTCCAACATGGAAGATACGCTGGTCATTCGGGAAACCATAACCTCTTAAAATGTTCTTTACATCACTTCCGGTAAAATGCACCCAGTAAACTTCTGTTTTATCAATGCCATAGTATTCATATTTCTGAAATTCCTTGGGGCGGTAAAGTACGATATTGCCTGCTGTAACGACAGTATCATCATCTGTGTTGTCAAAATGAAAATGAGCTCGTCCGGCAGCTATATAGATGATTTGAAAGTCAAGTCTTCCTCTGGGACGATAAGTTGGAAGCTTTGGGTGTGAAGATAGACGATAGGTGCCACAGCTTCCTACAATAAGTGGTCGGCTTTTATCTTTGAAGTCTATAAGGGAGTGGTTGTGATAACCGGAATTTATATACATTTTGAATCCTCCTTTGGAAAGTGAAATATCTGACTACAAGTAGTCAATGGTGAACAGAAGTTATAAAGTGAATGCCACCTCAAAACCTACGGTTTTTCGGTGAGAGCTACGCTCATATAGTTTTAGCCCTTCTCAAATATCTGACTACAAGTAGTCAATATTTGAGAAGGACTAAAACTGCATTCACTTTAGTGTATCATTTTGTGCATATTTTGTCTATTTCTGTTTATAGACATTTTTTTCGTGAAATTGTATGATGATTTCAAGGTAATACAGGGACGGAATATAATGACACGCAGACGAAATTATATTGACTGCGTATTGCAGTGAATAAAAAAATATATGTTATAGGGAGGTTTTTGCAATGATTGTACCACGCTTTTATGAAGATTTGAATGTTATGCACGACAAGACGATGCCGGCGAGGGCATATTACATTCCGGCATCAGTTCGTATGGATGATCTGGTGGAGCATAGGGAAAGCTCAGATCGTTTTCAGATGTTAAGCGGAGAGTGGAAGTTTCAGTATTATAACAGCATTTATGATGTGAAGGAATCATTTTACGAGAAAGGTTATGATGTTTCAGAATTTGATCATGTGACTGTCCCGGATGTATGGCAGATGGATGGTTATGACACGCATCAATATACGAATATTCGTTATCCGTTTCCATTTGATCCACCATATGTGCCACAGGATATTCCATGTGGAGCATATGTTCATAACTTTGAATATAACAGAGAAAAAAAGGCATCAAAAGCATTTCTGAATTTTGAGGGTGTCGATAGTTGTTTTTATGTATGGGTAAATGGTGCTTATGCCGGATATAGCCAGGTATCTCACGCTACCAGTGAATTTGATGTAACAGATTTGTTGAATGAAGGGGAAAATACATTAGCGGTTCTGGTGCTCAAATGGTGTGATGGGTCGTATTTGGAGGATCAGGATAAGTTTAGGATGAGTGGTATTTTCAGAGATGTTTATTTATTGAAAAGACCGGAAAAGACAATCAGAGATTATCACATTACGACAGATGTAGAAAAAGACAGAGTTACTGTGAAATTGGATATGTATTTTTCAGAACCAGTGGAAACGAAAGTTACTATAGAAGATAAATATGGAGCAGTCGTAGCAAGAGGGGAAGCAGCGGAGGATGGTGTATTAGAACTGACCGTGTTAAATCCGGTTTTATGGAATGCAGAGAATCCTTATTTGTATCAGATTATTTTGACAATGCCGGATGAAGTGATTGTGGATCGGATTGGCTTTCGGACGATTGAAATTAGGGACAAGGTTGTTTATTTCAATGGAGAAAAGATTAAATTCCGTGGCGTCAACCGCCATGATTCTGATCCGGAGACAGGATTTGTAATCGATGTCTGGCAGATTAAAAAGGATCTGATGCTGATGAAGCAGCATAACTTTAATGCTATTCGTTCCAGTCATTATCCAAATGCACCATATTTTTATCAGATGTGCGATGAATATGGATTTATGGTGATTGACGAGGCGGATATTGAGGCACATGGACCATTTATGCTGTACCGGAAGGAGGACACAGACCAGAACCGTTTTAGTCGTTGGAATGAAAAGATTGCAGATGATCCGGCATGGGAAAAGGCAATTGTGGATCGTGTCCGGCTTATGGTACAGAGGGACAAAAACCGTCCCTGCATTGTAATGTGGTCTATGGGAAATGAAAGTGCATATGGATGCAATTTTGAAAAGGCACTTGCCTGGACAAAGAATTTTGATCCGGATAGGATCACACAGTACGAAAGTGCAAGATACCGTAATTATGATATTACATATGATTATGACAATCTGGATCTTTACAGCCGGATGTATCCATCACTGCAGGAGATAGAAGATTATCTGAAAAATGATGGAAGCAAACCGTTTCTGCTGGTGGAATACTGCCACAGTATGGGAAATGGACCAGGAGATTTTGAAGATTATTTTCAGATGATTCATAAGGATGACCGTATGTGTGGAGGGTTTGTATGGGAGTGGTGTGATCATGCAATCGCACATGGAACGGCAGAAAATGGAAAGACCAGATATTATTACGGTGGGGATCATGGAGAAGCCATTCATGATGGCAATTTCTGTATGGACGGACTTGTCTATCCGGATCGTACACCGCATACGGGACTGCTGGAATATAAAAATGTCTATCGTCCGGTTAGGGTTGTGTCGTATGACTGGAAAAACGGACAGATAGTTCTTCACAATTATATGGATTTTGATGATTTGAATAATTATGTGGATATTTTCTATGAAATGACACAGGATGGAATAACGGTGGAAAAAGGAAAGCTGGCAAATGTTGTTGCAGCACCCCATAGCGATGCGATGGTGGAGTTGAAGCTGCAGATTCCGAGTACCGGTAAGGTTTATCTGAAACTTATTTACCGATTGAAAAAGCAAATGCCATTGCTTGAACCAGGTCTTGAATTAGGTTTTGATGAAATAAAGCTCGCAAATGAGGATGACAGAAATCGACAGGCTGTAAAGTGGCTGGAGCAGGAAAAAGAAGTCGGAGCTATTGATGTGAAGGAAAATGAACGGCAGGTTGTGTTACAGGCAAATGACTTTACTTATGTTTTTGATAAGCGTACCGGATTATTTGAGGATATGCAGTTTGCGGGAAGAAGTTATATTGACCATCCAATGGAATTGAATATATGGAGGGCTCCGACGGATAACGATATGTATATAAAAAAGGAATGGAAAAAGGCACATTATGATGCAGCATATACAAGAGCATACCGTATAGAAGTGCTTCAGAACAAGCATGGGGTCTTTATCATGGAGCATGTGGCAGTTTTAGCTGATACAGTACAAAAGATTTTGGATGTGGAAATGACATGGAAAATCAATGAGGATGGGAAAATAGAGGCGGTTATAGAGGCAGTAAAAGATAAAGAATTTCCGGAACTGCCAAGGTTTGGAATTCGGATGTTTTTGAATAAGAAAATGAATGAGGTTACTTATTTTGGAATGGGTCCACAGGAAAGTTACCGGGATAAACATCAGGCTTCTTGTCATGGATTATTCCGCTCTAAGGTGGCTCAGATGCATGAGGACTATATTCGTCCACAGGAGAATGGAAGTCATTATGACTGCGATTATGTAGAGATTACGAGTGGTCAATATGGAATTGCAGCAGTTTCAAATGATTCATTTTCGTTTAATGTTTCTGTTTACACTCAGGAGGAGTTAGAAAGGGCATCACACAATTATGAACTGGAAGAATCGGATAGCACCGTATTCTGCATGGATTATGCAATGAATGGTATTGGTTCAAATAGTTGCGGACCGGATGTTTTGGATAAATATCGGTTTGCTGAGGAAGCATTTCGATTTCAGTTTGAATTAATTCCATTTGTAAAAGGATAATACAAGACACTTGACAACCAAAGCAAATTTCCTGAGTAGATGATAAAGATTTTGTCCGGACAGTCAGACTCTTCTCAGGAAAAAAAATTAGAAAAGACAAAAATGACAAGACTACAGGGATTTCTAAACAATAAATAGTGAAGGAGCGATTCTTAATGGAGGAAAAGAAATATTTAAAATGGTACAACAAGATAGGATATGGATCCGGTGATATTGCAGGAAATGTAGTGTATGCATTTCTGACATCATTTGTGATGGTATATCTGACAGATACGATTGGATTGGCATCCGGAATAGTTGGAACACTGATTGCAGTTTCAAAATTATTCGACGGATTCACAGACATCTTTTTTGGAGCAATGATTGATAAGACGCATAGTAAGATGGGAAAGGCAAGACCATGGATGCTGTATGGTTACATTGGTTGTGCGATTACATTGGCAGCCTGTTTTGCAATTCCAACAAGTATTGGCAGGACGGCACAGTATGCTTGGTTCTTTATCGCATATACGCTGTTGAATGGTGTGTTTTATACGGCAAATAACATTGCTTACTCTGCACTGACATCACTTGTTACCAAGAACAGTAAAGAGCGTGTGCAGATGGGTTCTTACCGTTTCATTTTTGCTTTTTCAACCAGTCTTCTGATTCAGGCGGTTACCGTTGGATTTGTTGAAAAATGTGGTTCAGATGCAGCAGCATGGCGTCTGGTTGCAATTATTTATGCAGTAATCGGATTGGTTGTGAATACTATTTCCGCATTATCTGTCAAAGAACTTCCGGAAGAGGAATTAAATGAAGGAAATACAACAAGTGAAGAGGAAGAATATGGGCTGGTTCAGGCATTCAAGCTGCTGGTAAAGAATAAATTTTACCTGATGATCTGTGGTACTTATATTTTACAGCAGTTATACAGTGCAATGATTGGTGCCGGTATTTATTATATGACCTGGGTTTTGAAAAACAAAAATCTGTTTGGACAATTTGCCTGGGCGGTAAACATTCCTCTTATCATTGCGTTAATATTTACACCAACACTGGTTGGAAAGTGGAATGGTATGTATAAGCTGAATTTGAGAGGTTACATTCTTGCCGTGATTGGCAGAGCTCTCGTTGTTGTTGCCGGATATATGGGAAGTATTCCTTTGATGATGGCATTTACAGCATTAGCAGCATTGGGACAGGGACCTTGGCAGGGAGACATGAATGCAGTGATTGCTTCATGCTCTGAGTACACTTATCTGACACAGGGAAAGCGTGTGGATGGTACAATGTATTCCTGCACTTCACTAGGTGTTAAGATTGGCGGGGGTATTGGAACGGCAGTCGTAGGGTGGCTGTTAGAACTTAGTGGCTATGTGGGTACTCATGCCGTTCAGCCGCAGTCCGCATTGAATATGATGCAGTTTATGTATCTCTGGCTGCCACTGATCTTTGATGTACTTATTATGTTTATTCTTTCCAGAATGAATGTGGAAGAGACAAACGCAAAGATTAAAAAAGAAAAGGGAATTACAGTAGAAACCGCTCAGCAGTAATGAGCAGAAAATAGTAAAATGAAAAGGACC
>ERZ772937.2370-NODE-2370-length-11861-cov-48.294088_pt1 | contig 11861 bp, 10 predicted proteins | sample MGYA00512113_ERZ772937 | MGnify/ENA primary metagenome ERZ772937 (study PRJEB29015, sample SAMEA2737649) | human gut metagenome | biome: human gut; feature: human-associated habitat; material: faeces | place: China | collected 2012 ... | reverse complement strand
ATACTCCATTCTTCAACAACTACAGACCACAGTTCTACTTCAGAACAACTGATGTAACTGGTGTTTGTGAGCTTCCAGCTGGTACAGAAATGTGCATGCCTGGTGATAACGTAGAGATGACAGTTGAACTTATCCATAACGTAGCTATGGAGCAGGGTCTTCGTTTCGCTATCCGTGAGGGTGGTAGAACAGTTGGTTCTGGTGCTGTTGCTACAATCATTGAGTAATTGTTATTAATACAGTTCTTTCAAGGGTTTCCGAGGTTATCGGAAACCCTTTTTTGCGCGAGCAGCTCCTTGAGAAGTCATGGGCAGTTCGCAGTCGTGCTCGCGAAGTAATGAGCTAGAATATGATAAAAAGAGGAGTACAACATGCTATACATAATGCGTCATGGCAGGACGGACTGGAATGTACGTCATAAATTGCAGGGCAGAACTGATATACCTCTTAATGATGAGGGAAGAATGATGGCGGCAGAGGCTGGGGAAAAGTATGCAGATATACATTTTGATGAGTGTTATTCATCACCTTTGGCAAGAGCAAAAGAGACAGCCGAGATTTTTCTCAAAGGAAGAGGAGTACCTGTATATACAGATGACAGACTTGTTGAGATGGGATTTGGAATATATGAGGGAATAGAGAATTCATTTGCAATAAAGGATTGCCCAATTAATTCTCTTTTTAAAAATCCAGAGGATTATGTGACGGTTGAAGGCGGGGAAAGTTTTGAACAGCTTTTTGCAAGAACAGGGGAGTTTATAGACAATGTAGTTATGCCGCAGGTAAATAGTGGCAAAGATATACTGATTGTTGGTCATGGTGCCATGAACTGCAGTATTATAGCAAAATTCAGAGGAACACCACTGGATAAATTCTGGGATGGAATGACTGATAATTGTCAGGTGGTAAAGCTTATATAATATTATAAAGCACAATTTTTACGATTTATTCAGACCAAATCATGCTAGGTTTCGTATATAAGTATAGAAGTTAATAAATGAGACTTTGACTTACAACGGAAGGTTAGGATGGTGATTGGGATGAGTAGGAGAGATGGCAGGAGAAAAAACAAAAGAATAGGAAAAAGGAAGAATCAAATATTCCTTGTAATGATGACTATACTGGCATGTACGGTTACAATTGTATTAACAGTCAAGATGAATAATCAGAATGTCAGCAAAGGTGTAGCAGTTGGTGCAGAATATACAGCGATTAAGAGCGATGGTAATGTGACGGAGGAACAGCTTTCTGTAAGTGAAGAGACTGTAAATGATTTACCAGATGTATACAGAATAGAATGCTATGAATCGCTTAACCAGAATCCAGAGCTGCCAACAGGATGCGAGATTACATCGTTAACCTCTGTACTGAATTATTATGGATGTAATGTTGATAAAACAACTATGGCAGATGAATATCTTAAGAAAGGCAATGGCAGCTTCTACGAAATGTTTCTTGGTAATCCAAGGGATAACACAAGTTATGGATGCATGTCACAGCCAATTGTTAATGCAGCTAATAAATATTTCAAGGTTAATAATATGTCAGCAGTTGCAAAGAATATAAGCGGAACAGATTTTAAAGAGATTCTTGGTATGGTTGCTCAGGGTGACCCGATAGTAATATGGAATACAATAGATATGAGACAGCCATATGAATCTAAGACATTTGTATTTAATGGGAAAGAATACACATGGATGTCTCCAGAACATTGTGTTGTAATTACAGGATATGATCTTAATAAGAATATTGTTTATATAATGGATCCTATGGAAGGTAATGTAACAAGGAATCTTGAGACATTTCAATCAAGATATGAAGCGATGCACAGCCAGGCTGTCTATATTATAGAATAATTAAGGGAGGGCAATATTGTCCTCCCTTTAGTCATGTTATTAGTTTGATTTAATATTGTGCCTTGCATTAAGCTTTTTGGCACAATGTATGAATGCAGGGAACAAAAATGCGTCAGCAGCAATCCATGCGATTGGTGAGGCGAGGCATGCACCCATGAATCCAATACTTGGAATGAGTATGATGGCTGCAAATGCACGGCCAATCATCTCTAAGATACCTGCTGATATTGCAAATACTGAGAAACCCATACCCTGTATGCAGAAGCGGACCACGTTAACACCTGTAAGCGGAATGTAGAAGCATGCAGATGCAAGGATGAACTGTCTTGTAAGAGCAATAATTGTTGTCTCAGATGCATTAACGAATAATAATGCAATATAATCTGTAGTGAAATACAGTGCAATAAGAGAAAGAACACTGTAAACTGAACCGATTATCATAGCGGAGCGTACACCCTGACCAAGTCTTTTAATCTTGGCAGCTCCAACATTCTGTCCGGCATAGGTTGCCATGGTTGAGCCGAGTGCATCAAATGGACAACAGGTAAAGTTGAACATCTTAGAACCGGCAGTCATTGCGGCTACATATGTTGAACCAAGTGTATTGACAGCAGCCTGAAGGATTGTACTTCCGATGGCTGTTATTGAATACTGGAGTCCCATAGGAACACCGTTCATACACAGGTTGGTGATGAATCTTCTATCAAGTACCCTTTCTGATTTGTCACCTTTTAAGATGTCATATTTCTTATACATATATATAAGGCAGGTAAGTCCCGAAATTAACTGTGATGTTACAGTTGCCCAGCCAGCTCCGGCAACACCCATCTTACATACAAGAATAAGAAAGAAATCAAGTACTACATTTATTATTGAAGAAAGCACAAGGAAAACTACAGGTGTTTTACTATCGCCAAGCGAACGGATAACACCGGACACCATGTTGTACAGGAATACAGTTGGGATTCCTATGAATATAACTACTATGTAATTATAGGCATGGTCAATAATATCTGCCGGTGTATTCATGATAATAAGTATCCTGCGGCAGAATATTACGGATGCAAGCGTAAGCAATATGGCAAACACAATACTGCAGATATATCCGTTAAATACATATTTTCTAAGGTCAGCAGGCTTCTTTGCACCAAAGCATTGGGCAACCGGAATCACGAATCCGTTACAGACTCCCATACAGAAGCCGATTATCATGAAGTTGATAGAACCTGTTGCTCCAACTCCGGCAAGAGCTTCAACACCGAGAGTTTTACCAACGATTATTGTGTCAACAAGGTTGTAGAACTGCTGAAACAGCATTCCGAACAGCATTGGAACTGCAAATCCAAGAATATGCTTGGAAGGTGAACCATTTGTCATGTCTTTTACCATAGGATTTCCTCACTTTCGTATATTTATAAAGCCAAATGATTATACTATATTTTTACGAACTGTCAAACTGATTTTGCACGAATTTGAATTAATTTAACGAATGATTGTCTTAATATGAAATGTCTGTTAAAATGCATAGGTAATATTTATGCGGAGGCAGACATGAAGAAAACTTTTGATGTTAAGAGACTTACAACGCTGGCATTACTTACAACAATTGCACTGACAATATTTGTTGTGGAATCAGCGATACCTACGCTTGTTCCAATACCAGGAGTTAAATTAGGACTTGCCAATATAGTCACACTTTTTGTATTGAAAAGGTATAAATTCAGTGATGCAGCGATTGTGTTAGCTATGAGAATTATACTGGCTACAATATTTACAGGGCAGGCAGTATCATTTATATATAGTGTAAGTGGTGGATTCTTATGTCTTATTGTGATGGCAGCTGTTAATAAATTGCTTAGGGGACAGTATATATTCCTTACAGGTATACTTGGCGCGGTGTCGCACAATGCAGGCCAGATTCTTGCTGCATTTTTCATACTCAGATTGTCAGGTATATTTGCGTACATGCCGTTCCTTGTGATAAGCGGTGTTATAACAGGTCTGTTTACGGGCCTTGTGTGCTTCTTTGCAGACAGATATATTCCTAAAAAATATACTATGTAGCAGATGGAGGAGATTGTGAAAAAAAGAGTTATTACAGTGGTGGCCGTGATTGTTCTGCTTGTTGTGGCAAGTGTGGCTTCTATTATATATATGAAATCAGGAAAGAATGACGGTAGTAAGACCGCTTATATATACAGAGATAATGAATTGTTAAGAACTGTTTCGTTAGATGATGTTAAGAATCCGTACACGTTCAGGATTGAATACGGGGATGGAGAGTATAATGATATTCTTGTCGAGAATGGAAAGATTAAGATTGCTGATGCAAGCTGTCCGGATAAGCTGTGTGTGAACATGGGCTATATATCTGAGCCTTTAATGCCAATCACATGTCTGCCTAATCATCTTGTTATTAGAATTGTGAATGACGGCGAAGAATCGCCGTCACTCGATGGTGTTGTGTATTAATTATTTCATCCAGCGGCCAGAAGCACCACATGGAAGTACAAGTCCGTTACTTGAAACAGGAAGACCTACTTCCTGTGAATCACAGTGTCCGCCAAAGCTCTTAAGTTCTGTGCTTAACATATAAGTAAGAACGGCTGGCTGAAGACCTGTAGTGTATGAATTAATAAGGAAAAATAATGGTTCATCAGAAAGAAGCTGTGCACAAAGCTTAACAAGCGGGTGTATGGCTTCTTCTATTTTCCAGATTTCTCCTTTAGGACCACGTCCATATGAAGGCGGATCCATGATAATTGCATCGTAATGGTTGCCTCTTCTTATCTCTCTTTCTACAAACTTTACACAGTCATCAACTATCCATCGGATAGGCTTGTCAATAAGTCCTGAAGACTGTGCATTTTCTTTAGCCCATGCGACTATACCTTTAGAAGCATCTACATGTGTAACATTAGCACCTGCGGCTGCACATGCAAGTGTTGCGCCACCTGTATAAGCAAACAGGTTAAGAACCTTTATGGGTTCACTGCCACGTTCTTTTCTGGCATCAGAGATTATCTTTCCAAACCAGTCCCAGTTAGCAGCCTGCTCAGGGAATATTCCTGTGTGTTTGAAGCTGAATGGCTTTAAGTTGAATGTCAGCTCCTGTTCAAATGAAGGACTGTTGTAGTGAATCTGCCACTGCTGTGGAAGGTCAAAGAACTCCCATTCACCTCCACCCTTAGAGCTTCTGTGGTAGTGACCGTTCATATTCTTCCAGCCACGCTCTTTCTTAGGAGTGTCCCATATTACCTGTGGGTCCGGACGTACAAGAATGTACTTGCCCCAGCGCTCAAGCTTTTCACCTTTAGAGGTATCTATTACTTCATAATCTTTCCAGTTGTCAGCTATAAACATAATTAAGTATCCTTTTCTATATTAAAATATGTTGCGGTTTGGTACCGCATTTGTTATTAAATAATTATATACGAAAATATTAATAACTGCAATCGTGCAAAAATGTTTTGAACAGGCTTGTTTTATGTTAATATATTTCTATCGAAATCTAATTAAGGGGCGATGCATATTGAAAAATGTTAGTTTAAAGAATATACAGAAGGATATTGTATCAGGAATAATTGTTGCTCTTGTGTCAATTCCTATATCAATGGGATATTCACAGATTGCGGGACTGCCAGCGGTGTATGGTCTGTACTGCTCTATTCTGCCAGTGCTTATATATGGATTTGTTACATCTTCGCCGCAGTTTGTGTTCGGAGTGGACGCAACTCCGGCGGCACTTGTTGGTGGAACACTTGCAACGCTTGGAATAGTGTCAGGATCTGAGGAGGCAAAGGCAGTAGTTCCGGCGATAACTTTGGTTGCAGCATTGTGGCTGTTGCTCTTCTTCTTTATTAAAGCAGGGCGTATTGTCAATTATATATCGACACCTGTAATGGGTGGATTCATAAGCGGTATTGGTGTGACAATAATTCTTATGCAGACAGCGAAGCTGTTTGGCGGTAATGCGGGAACAGGAGAGGCAATAAAGCTTCTTATACATATAGCTGGGGAGATGAAGTCATTTAATCTGTTGTCAGCAATGCTTGGAGTCGGAACAGTTGGGATTATTCTTATTGCGAAGAAGTTCATTCCAAAATTTCCAATGTCAGTGCTTCTTATGGTACTTGGTGCACTTGCAACTGCAATTTTTCATATTGACAGATTCGGTGTTAAGCTTCTTCCGCATGTTGATAAGGGGCTGCCGGGATTCTCATTTCCTGATATGTCAGTTGTGTTTAAGAATCCGTCAGATATAATACTTCTTGGACTTTCAGTGGCAGGTGTTGTCATGGCGCAGACATTGCTTGCAACTAATAATTATGCCAACAAATATGGCTATAAGGTAAGCAACAACAGAGAAATTCTGGCATATGCTGCTGCAAATGCGGCTTCTGCTGTAATTGGCGGATGCCCTTTGAATGGAAGTGTGTCAAGAACAGGAATTGCAGACCAGTTTGGCTGCAAATCACAGTTCATGTCAATAACAGCTTCTCTGACAATGCTTCTTATAGTGCTTTTTGGTACGCCGGTGCTTGAGTATCTTCCTGTACCAATACTTACAGGAATTGTTGTTGCGGCACTGATTGGAATTACTGAATTCGGGCTTGCAGTTAAATTATGGAAAACAGACCATACGGAGTTTGCAATATTTGTAGGAGCATTTTTAGGCGTTCTGTTATTCGGAACGATATACGGAGTTGTAATCGGTGTTATTCTTTCATTCATAGCTGTTATTGTAAAAGCTGTTGAACCGCCGAGAGCATTTCTCGGGGTGATACCGGGACAGGAGGGATTCTATAGTCTTAACAGATACAGCAATGTAAAGAAGATAAAAGGTGTGGTTATATACAGATTTAACGGAGCACTTTTCTTTGCAAATATTAATACATTTATAGATGATATAGAAAAGAATCTTGATGATAATACTAAATGGGTAATTGTAGATGCTGGAGGCGTTGGATCTATTGATGTGACGGCAGTTGACAGGCTTATGACTTTATATAAGGTGCTTGAAAAGAAAGGTATCAGATTCTATATTACAGAGCATGAACACACGCTTAATGACCAGTTAAGAGAGCTTGGTGCAGGCGAGTTTGTTGAAAAAGGTGTTGTAAGAAGAACTATTCCGCTTGCCCTAAGAGATGCAGGTCTTGACAGACCTTATCCTGTTGAGGAGGAAGAAGAGCAGGCTGTTTCTGGCGAGGTACATGAGGACAATGAAAGACTTGCTGAGATTGAGTGGGCTTTTGGTGAAGATGCAGATGAATGGCTTGAGAAGATGGCGGCAGAGATGGCTGATGAGATTGGCAGCGTCAAGAAAGATGAGAAGAATGTTATTGTTGATGCTGAAAAGCATGCTGCATGGGGAAGAATAGGACTCTTTGATGAGAATGAACTGCTTGAACGACTTGAGATGCATTTGTTTGATGATAAGAAATATCCTAATCTTGATATTGATGATATTGAGAAAAGAATTGATGAGCGCCGCGTGGTTGTTGAGAAGAAGCTGGCACAGATTAATCCTGATGCAATACAGATGCTTAAGGAACACAGAAAACAGATACTTGACAGAATGAAGCTTCACAATCCGTATGCATATGAGCATATGATGGAGCAGAAGAGAAAGCATTATGAACATCTGAAGAAGAAAGACCCGGAGCTTGCACAGAAGCTTAAGAATTTCTATAATCTTTCAGATGACGACAAATAATTTATATAACGGAGATAATTGTGAATATATTAAATGTTGAAAAGGTCAGCAAGACCTATGGAGAAAAGGAACTTTTTAATAATATAAGTCTGGGAATTAACAGTGGAGATAAGATTGGACTTATAGGGGTGAACGGAACCGGAAAGTCTACACTTTTAAAGATTATTGCGGGCATTGAAGAGCCGGATGAAGGACAGGTTGTAAAGGGTAAGGGGATTGAACTTGCGTATCTTGCACAGACGCCTCTGTATTATGATAATGAAAATGTACTGGAATATGTTATGCGTGGGAAGCATGCAGACAGCCAGCCAAAAGCAAAAGAGATTCTTAACAAGCTTGGAATAACAAATCACGCTGCAATGATGAATATTTTATCAGGTGGTCAGAAAAAGAGAGCGGCACTTGCGAGAACTTTAGTTGAGCCGGCAAGACTTCTTATTCTTGATGAACCTACGAACCATCTTGATAATGACATGGTACTCTGGCTGGAACAGTTTATTAAGAATTTCAAGGGAGAACTTATCATGGTTACTCATGACAGGTATTTCCTTGATAATGTAACTAACAGGATTGTAGAGCTTGATAAAGCTTCCCTTTATAGCTACGATACGAATTATTCAGGCTTTCTTGAACTGAAGACCCAGCGTGAGGAGATGGAGAGGGCAACTGAGGCTAAGAGACAGAATATATTAAGGAAGGAACTCGCGTGGATAAGAAGAGGATGCCAGGCTCGATCTACCAAGCAGCAGGCACGAATTGACAGATTCGAGGATATGAAGGAGGCTTCAAAGCAGGCGAGAGCAAGATTTGACAAGCAGCTTATGGATATGAATTCAGTCAGCAGCAGGCTTGGAAGAAAGACTGTTGAACTCCACAACATTTGCAAAAGCTTTGGAGAGAGGACAATAATTGACGATTTTACCTACATTTTTCTAAGAGATGACAGAATAGGTATTGTCGGTGATAACGGATGCGGAAAGTCTACGCTTATGAAGATTATAGCAGGCCAGCTTGAACCGGACAGCGGCAGTGTTGAGGTTGGAGAGACTGTAAGAATCGGATATTTCATGCAGGAGAACGAACCACTTGACGACAGCCTTACTGTGCTAGAGTTCGTAAGAAGCATAGGTGAATATGTTACGACGGCAGATGGAAAGGCAACAGCGTCACAGATGTGTGAGAAGTTTCTTTTTACGCCGAAGCAGCAGTGGACGCCTATAAGCAAGCTGTCAGGTGGTGAGAAGAGGAGACTTTATCTGTTAAGTGTTCTTATGAGTGCACCAAATGTACTTATTCTCGATGAGCCTACCAACGACCTTGACATTGAAACTCTTGAGATACTTGAGGAGTATCTTGATGGATTTGCGGGTATTGTAATCACTGTTTCACATGACAGATATTTCCTTGACAGAGTTGTTGACAGGATATTTGCATTTGAGGAAGGAGGCCACCTTACACAGTATGAAGGTGGTTATACGGACTACAGGGATAAATGTGTTTCTTCTATATATAATGTGGAATCAAATGGAACATCTGATGCGCCCAAATCAAAGGCAGCAGGGCAAGTGAAGAAAGCATATAACAGTCATGAGGATAAGATTAAGTTCACATACATGGAACAGAAGGAATATGAGACTATAGATGATGATATAGAGAAGCTTGAAAATAGAGTTTCAGAACTTGATGACGAGATTGCAAAGAATGCAACTTCTTATTCTAAGCTTGCAGAACTTACTAAGGAAAAGGAAGATGTGGAAAGGCAGCTTGAAGAAAAGATGGAGCGATGGGAATATCTTAATGATCTTGCAGAAAAAATAGAGAAACAGAAACAGTAGTAAATATTAACAAAACAAGTGACATCAGAACAGATTATTTGGTTGAGCAAATCATATATTCATGGTATGATGATATATGATTTACTATATTAATCATATGAGGGAGGAAAAATTATGTTTTGTCCAAATTGCGGAACAAAGAACGAGGACGATGCACTATTCTGTGGAAACTGTGGAACACGCCTAGTGATAGATGTGCCTCAGGAGACACCGGTCCAGGAAAGTGTGGAAGAAGAGCCAGAGGAAACACCGGTACAGGAGAATGTGCCAGCAGAGCCAGAGGAAACACCGGTACAGGAGAGTGTGACAGCAGAGCCGGAAGTAACACCAGTACAGCAAAGTGTTCCAGTTCAGCCACAGCAGGCTTTTGGTCAACAGCCTGTACAGCCTACACAGTTTACAGGTCAGAATTCTGGTCAGCAGCCTGCCAATAATAAGCCTGCCAGATTCCCTAAGGGTATAATTGCAATTGTAGCTGCGGGAGTTGCTGTGATAGCTGCCATAATTATATTTGTATGTGTGGGAAAGAATGTGACAGATTATAAGAAAACTGCCAAGCAGTATGTTAAGGCGGTTGCAGAGTGCGAATGGAATGATGCGTATAGTCTTATTAATCTACCTGATGGGGAGTTCCTTACAAAGGAAGCATTTATTAATGTTCATGCAGATGCGACTGGTGAGAAAGTTGAAAAGATGGCAGCAGATGACATTGTCTCAACATATAGCAAGATGCCTGGTAACAAGGCTGTTAAGGTCGGATATATAACAGATTCGGGAATGCAGTATAATGATGTGTATCTAACAGTAGCCAATAAGCACTATATGCTTTTCTTTAAGAAGTATAAAGTCAGCGCTGAGAATCTTGTAGTAAAGGATGTTACAATAAAGGTTCCAAAGGGACTTTCGTTATATATTAATGATGTTATTGTTGGCGATGGATATAAGTCGGATGCATCTAAGAATGGAAACGGCTCTTCTGATGAATATGTTATACCATATCTGTTCAATGGAAAGAATAATATTAAGGTGACTGGAGAATTTATAGAGGACTACACAACACAGCTTTATGCAGCACATGATGAAGATACATTTACTGTTGGAACATACAATGCAAAATATGTTAATTCGAAGCTTGAAGAACTTAAGACACAGGCAAGAACAGATGTGGATGCAATAATTAACGCTGTACAGGCAAAGAAAGATTATTCAGCTATAGCCGACAGGGTGTGTAAAGAAGAAAAGAAGAACATAGAGTCAGCTTATAAGAATATTTACGACAGCTACAATGACAAATACAAAACTGTATCCAATTTGAAGATTTCCAAATTCACAGCTTCTATCGCGGATACATCTTTCAGAGTGGATTCAGATGATGGATGCCCGGTGATTAAAGTTTCAATTAAACTAGGATATACATACAAGATACAGTACTCAGGAAGTGATAAAGCTAACGACAAGAATAATAACAATAATTCAGCTTACATATATTATAAATATGAAGATGGTAAGTGGAAGATTAATTCTATGTATCTTGGATTTGGATTTTATTAAAATACTGTTTTGACCGGGACTTATGTTCCGGTCAAATTTGTTTTGTATTGTACTAAAAAAAATACAATTTTTTCTGTTGATTTTATATAGAGAGTAGTGTATATTAGTATTTGCTGTGACATTGATAGCTGTGAAGCGTGAGGTTGCTGCTTTAATAAAGCAGGTTTTCCGTGGAGCGAATGTCAATGCTGGAGATAATCTCCGGCGAAGAAACTGGCGACAAGTCACTGTACCAAAATCATCTGCAATCCGCAGAAATGACGCGCGTGGGTCGAATTATGAATGAGACTATATGATACGCGTGGGAGTGTGTACAGTCACCGCTTGTCGTACTTAAACAATAAAGTGCGAAGGAGGCGACTTTTTTTATGGCAAATCAGGTAATCAGAATTACTCTGAAGGCTTACGATCATCAGTTGATTGATCAGTCAGCTAAGAAAATCATCGAAACTGCTAAGAAGACAGGAGCACAGGTGAGTGGTCCGGTACCTCTTCCAACAAAGAAGGAAGTTGTTACTATTCTTAGAGCTGTTCACAAGTACAAGGATTCAAGAGAGCAGTTCGAGCAGAGAACTCATAAGAGACTTATCGATGTATTATCACCATCTCAGAAGACTGTAGATGCATTATCTAAGTTAGAGATGCCAGCTGGTGTATTCATCAACCTTAAGGTAATGAACTAATCATTATCTGGAATTTTTCATTATTAAAGCAATAATCCTAAGGGTTTAATATAGAAGTAACAAGCAGTGGTGCGGGTTCCACTTATATTAGCTGTTCTAGGATGACAGGATGCGCTGTGTATCACACATCATCTTGTCCGCTGTAGATTAAACAGGAGGAAAATCAATGAAGAAGGCAATTTTAGCTACAAAAGTCGGAATGACTCAAATCTTCAAC
>ERZ772937.2367-NODE-2367-length-11885-cov-2.951226_pt1 | contig 11885 bp, 1 predicted proteins | sample MGYA00512113_ERZ772937 | MGnify/ENA primary metagenome ERZ772937 (study PRJEB29015, sample SAMEA2737649) | human gut metagenome | biome: human gut; feature: human-associated habitat; material: faeces | place: China | collected 2012 ... | reverse complement strand
GGCGTACGATCAGATCATGCATGACGTCTGTATGCAGAATCTCCATGTCGTCTTTGCGATTGACCGCGCCGGTCTTGTGGGCTACGACGGGGAGACACACCACGGCATTTTCGACCTTTCCTATCTGGGTTCGATGCCGAATATGACAATTCTTGCACCGAAGAACCTCTGGGAGCTTTCGGATATGATCAAATTTGCGGTCGATTACGACGGCCCGATCGCGGTGCGCTACCCGAGAGGGGAAGCGTATACGGGATTAAAAGAGTTCCGTGCGCCCATCTGCCTCGGAAAATCAGAAGTGATCCATGAGGGAAGCCGTGTTGCACTTCTTGCCGTCGGCAGTATGGTAAAAATGGCAGAAGAAGTGCAGAAACAGTTAAAAGAGCGGATGGATATGGATGCGGCGCTTGTGAATGCGCGGTTCGTCAAACCAATCGATGAAGAACTTCTTCGAAGCTTTGCCGATACGTATGAGCTTGTCGTAACACTCGAGGAAAATGTAAAAGACGGCGGCTTTGGAGAGCGCGTCCTTGCTTTTGCCGAGGAAGAAGACCTTCCGTTTGGCGTGGAGATCATTGCACTGCCGGACCGCTTTATTCCGCACGGAAGTGTATTATACCAGATGAAACAGGTCGGCTTTACGCCGGAAGATATCTGCGGCAGAATTGAGGAATACTACAGAAAACAGGGGCAGGAAGAAAGATGAAAAAACGAATTTGCAGTTTGCTGCTGATATGCAGTATGCTGGCAGGTCTGCTGCCGCAGATCGTGCTGCCGCAGGCGGCGGCTGCGGATACTGCAACAGCAAGAGACGGCTTTGGTCTGCCCACGGAAGAAAAAACGGGCATAAAAGACGAAGCCACACTTCGTAATAACCCATACGGCACGCTGGGATGGGTTCCGCTGTTCCAGAACCACGAGCTGGTTGTAGCCGGCGTGGACTCGGATGAGTTCCAGACGACATACGAGGGCGCAGCCAACGGCAAGGACGGCAAGGGTGGACAGATGTCCACGTTCCGGTGGAGCAACTCGACGGATGTCGGCAATGCCGAGCGCATTGCGACTGTGGCGTTTGACCCGAACGGCACCGGCAAGGATGAGTACATCGCTAATCTGGTGTTCGATAAGGGCGCAAAGCGGCTCAAGCTGTATGTCACCAACAAGGACCGCAAGGTGTCTGGTGTTATGGATGTTTGCGGTGGCGACAGTGAGTACATCAAGAACCTGAAATTCTATCAGACCCGCGCTATGCTGTGTCTGACCGCAGGCGACTTTGACGGCGACGGCAAGGACACCCTGATGGGCTACACGCAGCGCAACAACAAGAATACGGATACGGTAGACAGCATTAAGGAGTATACGTTCAGCGGCGGCAAACTGGATAATGGTAAGCGCGTTATCAACCTCGGTGACGTCATTGACGGCGGCCGAGATGCGCTGAAAGCAATGCTGTACCACGACGGCAACGGCGATAACGAGCTGCGTGCGCATCTGAGCGTTGATATGGAAGTCGGCGACGTGGATATGGACGGTATCGAGGAGCTGGCAATGACGGTCAACGTCAACGACCTGAAACAGAGCGAATACAAGCTGGATGGTAAAAAATATACCGACTTTGAAAAGTCTTATCTGACGGTCTACGACTACAACGACAAGAACAGTTGGAATCAGAAGCTGAACGAAAAGCTGCTGAACAAGGATGGCGGCGCAAGCGGCCGTGCCCGTTTTGCAGGCGTGACCATCGGCTACGTCAGCGATGCGCCGAGCGGCAGTATGCCGCCGGAAGTTGTTGCGGTAGGCTACTACGATAAGAATGGTGATTATCAGGACTGCGAGTTTGACAAGAGCAGACTGCTGGCATACAGCTATCAGTACAGCACGAAGGATAATTCGTGGACAGAGAAATGCAAGGCGACAGAAGTTGTCACCAACGGCTTTACCGATACCGGCACCAAGGGTGACGATGTGCAGAATCCAATCGCGGTAGCGGCTGTTGCGGCGGACGGCGTCAACACCAAGGAATATCTGTTCATTTCCGGCAGTATGTATCAGATTGGCACGGTGGACGGCAATCAGCGGCTGTCTATCCTGAACGGCTCGGATAAGGGCCATGACCGCTGGCTGGGCGGCCGTCTCATCAACAACAGCGGTATTCTGGACTATGCCGTCGGCAATTTTAACGGCAACAAGCAGGGCATGGAACAGGTATACTACGTTGAGTACCGCAAGCAGGAGACCTTCGACAAGCAGTTTTTGAAGATTGGTCAGCTTTATAAAAAATCGAGTACGAGCACCTCGGGCGGTCAGACAACGGTTACGCCGGACAGCACGTTCAGCCGCTGGGAGGATGACTGGACATACTATGACAAGAGCAACTGTAATCTGGCGCTTACAACGGCAGATGTAAACAACGATGCCATGCTTGCGAAGATCAAAAGCGTCAGCACCGGCTATACCGACCCGAAGGTAATGGCGATTCTGGAGGCGTCGCCGCACTTTGCGGAGGTGAATGACGGCGATATCGGAAACTCCGCGACGTCGATCGGCAAGAGCAAGGAGGAAGGTTTTAATGCGACCGTATCCGGCTCGTTTGGTTTTGATATTATGGCGGGCTTTGAATATGTCGCGCCGCTCATTGAGACCGGCGGCGGTGTGGAGTTCAATACCAGTCATACCTTTACGGCGGGTACAACACAGTCTACCAGCCGCACGATAGAGGTTGTTTATTCCAACTCTACGAATGAAAACATGGTGGTCATGTATGCAACGCCGATGACTTACTATGAGTACGAGGTGAAATATCCGGACGACACAAAGAAGGGAAATTCGCCGAAGCTGACCAGTGCCATGACGCTGGCTGTTCCGGGTAATCCTTCGATGAACATGGTTTCAGTGGATACCTATAACGAGGCCGCATCGGCGTACGAGGGTATGCAGCAGATTGGCAGCAACCTGCATCTGGGTACGCCCGGTCAGCCGAATACCTATCGTTCCAGTTTGCCGAGTGGTAAACATTCGTGGGCTTCTGAGGCTAAAGACGCAGGTCACTACAGGGACAGCGGCACAAAGACACAGCGCATTACCACTTCCACAGGCAGCAGCGTGAACTTTGAGTATTCCTATGAAGGCTCGGTGCAGATGTACGGCGTCGTAGGCGGCTTCAAGGCAGGCGGCGGCTATCACTGGGGTGCAAGCGTCGGTACGGAAAAAGTTAATACCACCAGCATTACCAAGGAAGGTACTGTTACCGGCGGCGGCGATTCGCGCTATAACTTTGATTGGAATTTTGGCACATGGACGGTACCGTTCAACGGCGATGAAGTACCGGTATTGGGGTATATCGTCAGCAATGTGACGGCACCGCCGTCTCCGGCGCAGGATCTGTCGCTGAGCGAGCAGACCACCAACAGCATGGTGCTGTCGTGGGAATCCGGCGACCGTCCGGCAGAGTATTACAAGATTTACCGCTATATTGAGAATAATAAGAATAAGCCGTTCGTATTGATTGATACCGTAGACGCATCGGAATCACCGAGTGGTGAATATGCGTATCAGCTGAAGGATCTTGCGTCGAACGAAGAGTATCAGTATACGATCACTTCCGGATATTATACCAGTAAGGAAGAGTCGGTTGAAAGCGAGATCGTTGTCGGCAAGACGCTGGCGAATGAGATGAGCCGTCCGATTATCAATGGACCGGACGATGTAACCATCCCGCTGAACGGCTCGACAACTTTCCGTGTGCAGGCTTCGACTCCGGCAGAATTTTCGAGCACGGATTATCAGTGGCAGAAGCGTCTGCCGGGAAGAAAGTGGACGGATATTGAAGGTGCTACGAAGGACACCTATACCGTAGAGTCGGTAACGAGCGAACTGAATGGTGCGATGTACCGCTGCGTGGTAACGTGTTATACCAAGTCGGCAACGCCGATTTCGTTCTACAGTGATGCGGCCGCGCTGACGGTCGGTACACCGCAGGCAACCGCCGGTTTGACGGTATCCGGTACTTTGGAGGGCAGCGGCACTCAGGATACCCCGTATATCGGTCAGAGCAATTTCAACACGGTTAAAACCACGACAGAATCCGTACAGACAACCGTTCCGTGCACCGTAGAAGCCGGCGGCATGACGCTGAATGTTTACGAGGTAAAAGGTCAAGCAGGTACGGTACCGGGATATGTCGGCATCGGTGAAAAGAAGGAAGCAGACGGTTCGGTATCGACCGTATACTACACCGTAACAAAGGATGGTGAGACGTATACCGTAGGTGCGGAACTCACCATGAAGATCACCTATCAGTGGAAGAACAGTAAGACGGCAGTAGCAGTAGAGGTGCCGGAAACGATTACGCCGGAAACCGTGGTGATAGACCAAAGCAAAAACGCAAAAGCGTTTACGTTGGTCAGTGAAACGAATGTACCGACAGACGCGGAATACGACGAAAGCAAGTACCGGAACGGTGAGCAGTACCTGATTCACGGTATGGATACCGTGACGGAGAACGGAATCGCGTTTGAACGCTATATCCTCAGCAAGATGGATAAGACGACCAAGGATGAAAACAGTAGTACCGCAGAGGACACCTATACCGTCAAGTATTATCAGCTGGTGAACAAGGTAGCAGGCGGCTATGAACTGACCGAGCTGACCTGCACACAGCAGACGAAGCTGGGCGATTATGAGGAGCCTTCCTTCACACTGGTAACAGAGGAAACTACGGTTAAAAATGAGGTTACGACCTCTGCACCGGGTTCCGGTACGGCGCTGACCCTGACAACGAAAACGGCCGAGAAGAACGGCGCTGCACTCGGCAATGTAGAGTACACGCTGACGATTACGAACACGTCGGACGGCACGGTCAGCACGATTGTCGGCAGAACGGACAGCAGCGGCACGGACAGCAAAACATGGACTGCACCGACAGCCGGTCTGTATGCCATCACGACCACCGCGACCGGCGGCTTGACAAGTGATACGGTATATTATCTGGCAGGCGTGCAGAGTGTAGAGGACGGCAAGGCCAGCACAACGGAGACCGTTTACACGCTCGAAAGCAAGGCCGACGGAAAAACCAAGATTACAAGCGTATACGGCACGCCGATTGCTCTGACCGTGCAGCAGCAGACTGTAACGAAAGATGACAAGGGTGTTACCGCAGGCAGCAAAACAGAGGTTACGGAAAATATCACCTACACCTGGCGGCAGTCCGGTCAGAGCGAGAGCAGTGAAAAGACTATCTCCGACAGCACTTTCCGGCCGGAGAAGGCAGGAACCTATATTCTTACGGCATATCAGAATGATAGCGATACTTCCAAGCGCACCAAGCTGGCGTCCACGACCATTACGGTAAAGCGCAAGCCGCTGGAGCTGTATGTTACCTGGCCGGGAGATAATAAAGATCATAATTCGACCGAGGCACCGGACAACAAGAGCGCATTTGAGGTTAAGTCGGATGATTTGGAGATGGGCGACACCTTGCCGTCGGCAATTACAGCCGTATGTGCGCTGTATGATGACAATGGCAATCGAAAGAACGTCAGCGGCCGCTTTGAGGTAACGATTGCGGTCAACGGTGAGAATGCGGATGTGAAGTCACTGCTCGAAAAGTACGAGCTGAATCTGACCAAGCGTATGCTGGTTGTCAAGCAGGACACCCTGAGCGTAACCTATCGCGCCGGTGAAGGCGGCTCACTCAGTGCAAGCTACAACAGCGGCAATCTCGACCAGAAGTTTGAAAGCGGTAAGAACATCGCTAAGAACACCAGGCTGATGTTTGATGCCAAGAGCAACGACGGTTTCCTTGTAAAGGAATGGAAGGTCAACGGTCAGTCCATTACCGATACTACCAAGTACAAGGTGACGGAGATTCTGTCGAACGGCAAAAAGGTCGGTGAACGACTGACGGTAGCGGCGCTGACGGAAAAGCTGGACGTAGAAGTAGCCTTCAGCAGTGATTCGCACACGATTACCTTCAGCAGCGGCGAAGGCGGTAAGCTGACCGCAGCACTGAAGGACGGCGGTGCGGTCACGACCGGACAGAAGATTGCGGAAGGCGCAAATGTGACGTTCACGGCTGCGCCGAACACCGGTATGTCGGTAGCACGCTGGGTGGTGGACGAAAAGCCGTATTACTGGCCGGGTACGACCGATCTGTACCGTGAGTCCACGCTGACACTGGAAAATGTGCAGAAGGACCGCAAGGTAGCGGTAGAGTTCAGCAAAGCAGGCACCTATAAGCTCACCTTCAACATCGAGTCGGAAACCGGCAGCACTTTGCCGTCCGTGCAGACCTCGGCGAAGCTGGCAGACGGCACAGCGGCAGATCTGAATGCGGTTCCGGACGGTGCGGCAGTAACGTTTGCACTGGAAGACCTGGGCAGCAACTACACGGTCAAAACGTGGAAGGTGGATGGTAAGGAAGCCGCAAATTCGGGTACGCAGAAGCAGTTTACGCTGCGCAATATCACTGGAACGCATACGGTTACGGCTGTGATCAATGCGGCGCAGGAGGTGAAACTGACCTTCAAGGCAGTGGATGCAAATGGTGCCCCGATAAGCACAGACATTGCTTCTGTTACCGCAAAGATTAAAAACGGCAATGCGATTACCAGCGGCAGTACGGTCGGCAATTATTCGACGATTGAGTTTGCTGCTGCGGTAAACGAGGATTACTACGTTTCTAAATGGACTGGTGCGGAAGCGGATAAAAATGATTCGGCAAAGGCCTCCATCGCAAGTCTGGAAAAGACCACTGAGGTTATTGCGCATATCGCGGAGAAGCCGCAGGTGACGGTGGCAGCTGCTGAGAACGGCGCGGTTACAGTCGAGGGCACGCGCGTGAACGAGGTATCCATCACGAAGGACAGTACCAACACGCACGTCGATTATGACAGCGCGATTACCATCACGGCGAAGCCGGAGGAAGGCTGCTATGTTAAGAGCCTTACCGTTGGCGGCAAGACGTTTGATTATGATTCTCAGGATACCTATCAGTCGGGTACTCGCACGGAGACCGTAACGAATATCACGGCGGATACCGCGGTGACGGCTGTGTTCGGCAAGGAACCGGTTATCGTGTTCTCCGGCACATATGCGGATATTACCGCGCAGAACGGTTCGCTGAACAGCGGCAGCTTTGTATTCATGCACACGCCGATGCTAGAATTCCTCGCGGCGCCGCATTTCGGTTACGAGCTGACCGCATGGACGGTGAACGGCAATGCAATCACGAGCGGGATTGAGCAGCAGCCGGAGGAGAAGCAGCTTTACAAGCTGAACGGTCCGATTACTGCAAATCAGACCGTCGTTGTTACGGCAGCCGAGATTCCGCAGTACGACTTCACCCTGTCCGTTGCTTCGCTCGGTGACGAGGGCTTTGGCGGCACAGTTTCCGCAGAAATCACCCGCAAGGGTATGAGCACATACGAGCAGAAGAACCTCGATGCAGGCACGCACAGCTTCTACCGCGACTCGGATATCACGATCACGGCGGTGCCGAGCGCAGGCTACCGCGTACAGGACTGGACCATCAACGGTACGACCACGGCGGATACCGCAACGAGCAAGACACTGAGCAATCTGCAGGATGAAACGACGGTTCAGGTTCGCTTTGTCAAGCTGGTGACCGGCATCACCTTCGGTCCGACGGGCGAGAACAGCGAAGGCGGCTATATCAGCGAGGCAAATCTGGTAAACAATAATGAGTCGATTCTTGAGAGCGCAGATACCGGTGCCAATATTGCGGAAGGTCTGTCAATCAAGTTCACGGCAGAGGTAAAGCCTGGTTACGAAATCGAAGGCTGGTACGTCAATAATGTGCGTGACGAGGAAGCAGGCAATTCGGAAATCTATACCTATCCGAATACGATCAGTGCAAGCTCGATTTATATTACACCGAAGTTCCGGCAGGTTGAGTATGACATCACCACAGGCGATAACGTCACCGTAAACGGTCGGAACAGCACAACCGCACGCGGCGGTGAGTCGCTCACCTTTACGGCAGTACCGCCGGCGGGTCAGAATGTGACCGGCTGGACGGTAAACGGCGAGGCGGTACAGGGCAGCGGCAATACGCTGACTTGGACGGTCGAGAACGGCTATCTCACGAATCCGAATGTAACGGCATATCACGTTGCGGCGCAGTTCAGCGCAGGCGAGTACGAAGTAACGTACAGTCAGCCGGAAAACGGCACGCTGACGGCTTCCGTTGAGAGCGGCACACAGGTCAACGGCGGTACCAAGGCTGCATTCACAGCAAAGCCGGATACCGGTTACGAAGTGGCAGAGTGGACGGTAAACGGCAAGTCTGTTGCGAACAGCGGCAGCACCTACACGCTGAACGTAACCGAAAACAGCACGGTTGCAGTCACCTTCAAGGCAATGGTTCCGGTCAGCGCAGTGCTGAACGGCCGAAACGGCAGTATCGCCATCACCGCAAACGGCAAAACGATTACGGACGGCTATGTATCCGCCGGCTCGGACGTCACCTTTACCGTAACGCCGGAGAATACGGACGATATGGTGCAGGCATGGCAGGTGAACGGCTCGACAGTCGCTGAGATGACCGATACGGCGGATGCACCGCTCAGTTACACCGTGCAGAATGTAACCGCAGATACCGAGGTTTCCGCAATGCTGATTGAGCGCCCGACATACACCATTACGGTAACGAGCGAGGGCAGCGGTACGGCGTCGGCGCAACCGGCAAGCGTCAAGCGCGGCGGCAGCACGATCATTACGGCAGTGCCGAGCAGCAATAGCTACTATCTCAAGGAATGGTCGGTCAACAGCGTCGAACCGCAGAGTGCCTCCGGCAATACGCTGGCACTGACGGAAATTCGCAGAGATACCACAGTCAAGGCCGTATTTGACGGCGCGATCAACTACGATGTAACCTTGGATATTCAGGGTGCAGATACCGGCACAACGGTTGCTGCAGCGGCAAACGGCAAGACCATTACACCGCAGAAGAACAGTCCGGCAAGTGTTACCCGCGGCAGCAAGGTCATATTCACGGCAACGCCTGCCGTAGAAAACGGCCGAAACAAGCAGATGGTTGCACAGTGGACGGTAAACGGCAAGGTGATGGATACCATCTCTAACGAGCTGGTTATCCCGAGCCTGACCGGCAAGACCGATGTGGCTGTCGAGTTCGTTACCTACGAAGGCTTCGCTATTCCGACCGGCGACACCGGCTGGAAGGTCTCCGACGCAGTGCGCGTACCGGATGATACGCAGCCGACGAACGAAATCCGCAAGAACGGCGATCTGACATTTACAGTCGGTCTGGCAGGCGACTACACGGTAATCAGCAAGCTGCTTATCAACGGCTACGACTGCATCAACGGCAAGGTTGCCGAAAATGCAGCGCTGCACGGCTGTAACGCAGTGGAAGCCAAGAAAAACGCAAACGGAAGCTACACTGTCACGATCAAGAACGTAACGGCAGTGCCGGATATGAGCGTAGAAGCGCATCAGGTAATCATCGGCGGTCTGACCGTTCCGGAGAAATTCAAAAATAATCCGGAACTGGATACGGTCGAAAAGATTCAGGCAAAGCTGACAGCGGAACTGACCGGCAGAAAGGATGGCGTGGCGTTCTACGACATCGCGCTTAAGTGCTATGACGGCGGTAAGTGGATTCCGGTAGACGAAAAGAACTTCCCAGCGGGAGGCGTAGACGTTGTTCTGCCGTATCCGAACGGTACGGACAGCAAGGACACCTTCCAGATTGTCCATATGCTGACCAAGACCGGCTCCGAGGGCAAGCTCGATAAGATTGCCCATACCAAGGAGACCGATGGTCTGCGGTTCCGTGTAACCAGCTTGTCTCCGTTCGGCGTAAGCTGGACAAAGTATACCGCACCGACTTCGGGAGGCGGCGGAGGCGGCGGCGGAGCTGTTGCACCGACCACCTACGATGTTGTCATCCCGTCCGCACTGGCGAATACCGTCAAGGCGGATAAGACCAAGGCGGCCGCAGGCGACACCGTAACGCTGACTGCTGCCGGAGAAGGTACGCTGACTGTCACGGACGCAAACGGCAAGACGGTTGCCCTGACCGACCTCGGCAGCGGCAAATACACCTTTAAGATGCCGTCGGCTAAGGTCAACGTGGGCTTCAAGACCACCGCAGATCAGCCGTGCGACGGCGGTAAGGATTGTCCGTCCGCACCGTTTACGGATGTAGATACTGCAAAGTGGTATCATCTGTCCGTTGATTATGTGCTCACGCACAAAATAATGAACGGTGTATCGAGCCGTGCATTTGCGCCGAACGCCAACCTGACGCGCGGTATGCTCGTGCAGATCCTGTATAACCTGGAAGGCAAGCCGAAGGGCACAGCGGCGAACTTCCCGGATGTGCAGGCTGACGCATGGTATGCCGAAGCAGTCGGCTGGGCAGCGGCCAATAAGGTCGTAACCGGCTATGTAGATGGCACCTTCCGACCGAATGACGCCGTCACCCGTGAGCAGGCGGCAGCAATCCTGTATCGCTACGCCCAGAGCAAGGGTATCGACGTAAGCGTGGGTGAGAATACCAATATTCTCAGCTATGTGGATGTTGGGCAGGCCAGTGAGTACGCGATTCCGGCTCTGCAGTGGGCGGTTGGCGCTGGTGTGCTGAACGGTAAGAATGGCGGCCGTCTGGCACCGACCGGCACCGCCACCCGTGCCGAGATCGCAGCGATCATGCAGCGCTGGTGCGAAAACATCATCAAAAAATAAAAGGCAGATAGAGCAATAAGATGAGCAAAGGGTCTGTTGCAGAATGAAGAATTCTGTGGCAGACCCTTTTCCGTGCCCGGAGAAAGAATGGGGCTTTAAGCGTCCGTTTTCCCGCTTCATCCAGGGCAACATCGCACAATGAAAGCTGAGGCGTTTTTGTCCAATTATGCGGGATTGCCTTAAATGTGATAGATTGCATAAAATTTGCCAAGAATGAGCGCGCCGCGGTTCTGTAAAAAAGCACCGACCGTAAGAAATGCACAGATGTCAATCCTTTGACGACGGTATAATCCTTGGATATAATTGCAAAAAACAGGTATAGACTATTGAAATCTTGCTGTTGTTGCGATAAAATAATGTAATAATGCTGATTTTGTGCTCGCACCCCTTTGCGCAGCGCGGTGCACAAAACAGGGACCCACAAAGAAATTGCGGTAGTATTTTTATGGGTCGTGATGGCATTTACAGAGAAACTCAAGCAGCCTGCCGGATACGCGCAGGCTGTCTTCGGGTCGTGAGGAGAAGGATTGGATGAAGAAGAAACGACTGTGCAAGGTTTTTGCCTTGCTTGCTGCCATGGTGCTGGGTGTATCCCTGCTGAGCGGCTGTGCCGGAAAACGCATTGAATCGCTGCAGGCGCAGGAGGATGCCGAGACCATTCAGGTATACCTGTGGACTACCAACCTGTACGAGAAGTACGCCCCCTATGTGCAGGCACAGCTGCCGGATGTAAACATTGAGTTTATCGTAGGCAACAACGATTTGGACTTTTATAAGTTTTTGCAGCAAAACGGCGGTCTGCCGGACATTATTACCTGCTGCCGTTTCTCTCTGCACGATGCTGCCCCCTTAAAGGACAGCCTGATGGACCTTGCCACCACCAACGAGGCAGGCGCTGTCTACAATACCTACCTCAACAGCTTTAGAAATGAGGACGGCAGTGTAAACTGGCTGCCCGTATGCGCAGACGCCCACGGCTTTGTGGTCAACCGCGGCCTTTTTGAGCAGTACGGTATCCCCCTGCCCACCGATTACGAGAGCTTCGTTTCGGCCTGTCAGGCGTTTGAGAAGGTAGGCATCCGGGGCTTTACCGCCGATTATGCCTACGACTACACCTGCATGGAAACGCTGCAGGGGCTTTCCGCTGCCGAGCTTAC
>ERZ772937.2360-NODE-2360-length-11898-cov-2.422781_pt1 | contig 11898 bp, 10 predicted proteins | sample MGYA00512113_ERZ772937 | MGnify/ENA primary metagenome ERZ772937 (study PRJEB29015, sample SAMEA2737649) | human gut metagenome | biome: human gut; feature: human-associated habitat; material: faeces | place: China | collected 2012 ... | reverse complement strand
GGTCGCCTTGACTCTCCCGAGCTCCAGCTGATACAAAGGAACAAGAAATTAATAACATACGCAAAACAAAATATACAAAAAGCCCAAATTTTCCTACGAAAACAAAAATTTCACCGATGAATCGAGAAATATTACAGATCGTTTTCATTTTTTATCCGCATCTTTGCCTAAAATTAAGAACAAATCATGAATAGCTATATCATCCTCTTTATTATAGTCGCTTATTTCGGAATCCTTCTACTGATTGCCTGGATCACAGGGCGGAAGAGCTCAAGCAATGAAGCGTTTTTCCTTGGTAACCGTAAATCACCTTGGTACATCGTATCAATCGGAATGGTCGGGACATCGCTTTCAGGTGTCACATTCGTTTCTGTTCCGGGGATGGTACGCAGCATAGACATGACCTATATGCAGACGGTTTTAGGGTTCTTTTTTGGATATATACTGATTGCCAAAGTGTTACTACCACTTTATTATAAGCTGCAACTAACTTCCATCTATTCGTATTTGGATGACCGGATCGGGCAGCATAGTTATAAAACAGGGGCTTCCTTTTTCCTTCTGTCCAAGATCGTAGGGGCGGCGGCGAGGCTCTATTTAGTTGTGTTGATCCTGCAACATTATGTTTTCGCGTACTGGAACATATCTTTCGCCGTAACAGTCGTTATCAGTATTTTCCTAGTCTGGCTCTACACCTATCGGGGTGGTATCAAAACAATCATCTGGACAGACACACTTCAGGCGTTATGCCTAGTCGCCATGCTAATCGTAATTATCTGGCAGGTGAAAGACAAGATGCAACTGGATTTTGCAGGCATGGTGCAGACCTTGCAAGCCAGCCAGCACTTCCGTATCTTCGAGTTCGGAGACTGGCACAGCACACAACATTTCATGAAACAGTTTTTTAGCGGCATCTTTATCACCATCGTAATGACCGGCCTCGATCAAGACATGATGCAGAAAAACCTTTCCTGCAAGAGTTTGAAAGACGCACAAAAGAATATGTACACTTATGGCTTTGCTTTCACACCGGTTAATTTCTTGTTCCTTTCGCTTGGCGTCCTATTGCTGACGCTTGCATCGCAGCAACAGATCGAACTGCCCGCATTGAACGACGATATCCTCCCAATGTTCTGCACCTCCGGCATATTGGGACATTCGATCCTGATCTTCTTCACAATCGGTATCATCACGGCAGCGTTCAGCAGTGCAGATTCTGCCTTGACAGCCCTTACGACCTCTTTCTGCATTGACATTTTAGGGGTCGAAAAGGAAAAGGCACAATCTGCCAAACGTACCCGATTGGTAGTCCATTTAATGATCTCCATCCTTTTTGCTATCATCATACTTGCATTTAAGGCAATCAATAACCGGAGCGTGATCGATGCCATTTATATGATCGCGTCCTATACATACGGTCCGCTACTCGGCCTTTTTGTATTCGGGTTATTTACAAAAAAACATCCTCGTGACAAATTTGTTCCTTACATTTGTATCGTCTCTCCTTTGCTCTGTTTCCTGACAGATTATTTAGTGAAACAGCATACGGGATATGCTTTCGGCTATGAGATGTTGATGCTAAACGGAGCTATCACGTTTGGGGGATTGTGGCTTAGTTCAATTGGCAATGGACAATTGACAATTAGAAAAAAGAGTATTAACACATGACAAGCGACGATGGCAAGAGACATTCAATTGTCTATTGTCAATTGTCTATTTAAAACACTGTTTCAATGGAAATCAAAAGTGCAGAATTTGTTATCAGTAACACAAACGTAAAAAAATGTCCCACAGGTGACCTGCCGGAATACGCTTTTATCGGGCGTAGCAATGTTGGCAAATCCTCCCTTATTAATATGCTAACTGGAAAAAAAGGGCTTGCCATGACCTCGCAGAAACCGGGAAAAACGTTGCTTATCAACCATTTCCTCATCAACGGACAATGGTATTTGGTCGATCTCCCTGGCTATGGTTTTGCCCAGCGGGGAAAAGAGGGACGCGAAAATATCCAACGGATCATCGAAGATTATATCTTGGAACGCGAACAACTCACGAATCTGTTTGTCCTGATCGACTGTCGCCACGAACCGCAAAAGATCGACTTGGAGTTTATGGAATGGCTCGGGGAAAACGAAATCCCCTTTTCTCTCATCTTCACAAAGATCGACAAAATCAGTAAAGGTCGTTTGCAGGAAAACCTGAAAGTCTACCAGACGAAATTATTAGAATCATGGGAAGAACTTCCCCCCATCCTCCTCTCCTCTTCCGAGAAGAAAGAAGGAAGGGATAAAATCCTTAATTACATCGACGAGATCAATAAAAGTCTATAGAATTTAGAACGCTCAATCGCAACTTGGGGTGATAAGAGGTACGGGTGGTATGGAAATCGCCAACAACTTTACCGAAGCCGGCATAGCTATACCAGCTTCGAGGGGGCAACACCCCGCTGAGTACAGTTGACCAGCCACCGTACTACTATCTCCACGCTTTAACGGTCCCATCAAGTCAATTTGCTATGAAATAATTTCTTTCCTGCTGAAAAAGAGCTACATTTTTGAACATTACAAAACCTAAATAAATAAAAATATGAATAATACATTGAATTTACAAGGAGAACGTCTCGGGCTGTTCAACCCAATTACCGGTCTTGACAACAAAAGTTTTGCCAAGGTAAAAAAGAATGTCAAAAGGCTTATCCACGATCTCCAACGAGGAAAGATGGAATCGGACAGCAAGAAAAGAAGCACGAGCAATCTATGCCTGGCATAAGAAAAATATAGGAATAAATACAGCGGACAAATTCGTCAACGGGATTCTGACAAATGATCGAAATAAAAAAGTCCGGTAAAGACACCAAACCCTTACCGGACTTTTCTTTTTTCACCGTTTAATAGCTGATTTTACACCCCACAAAATAACTGCGCGGCATTCCGGGACCGTAGATATATTTGGAGTCACGGTCCTTGCCTTGATCGAAATCACTCTGATAGGCCTCGAATATGTTTTGTACTCCGGCATTCACCTGCAAAGTCACCGATTTATACAAAGGAAAGTCGTAAGCGACCTTCATATTCAAATCAAAGAAATCAGGCGTTTTCTCTTCCCGGTCTTCCGGAATATAGCCGGCCAGATGTTGAACCAGCATGGTTCCCGTATAAGTACCAGTGAAAGAAATAGCCAGACGTTTGACCGGAGTAAAGGTGGAGGTAAAATAACCGTACACATCCGGCGTACGGAACATTTTTTTCTGTGCCGGCAGATCCGGGTTTGTCTCACTCCAAGTAACGGCTTCTTTATAACGGCTGCGCTGGATGGTGGCACCCGCCTGAAGTTGCAGCCAGGCATACGCCATCTTTCCTTCCAAATTGACTCCCATCACGCGGGCTCCATCCTTATTGCGACGTTCCATAATCAGGTTTCCCTGATCGTCATGCCCTTTTTCTTGCAAGAAGAACACATCGCTCAGATCCGTATAAAAACCTTCCACCAACAGGTTCAACTGAACCGGACCGAAACAATGATAGAAATCTGCCGAGGCACTGATACTCTTGGACTTCTCCTCTTTCAAGTCCTCAGCAAGCTGGATAATCGCCACTTCACCACCGACGGCCGCCACATGCAAATCTTCGTCAAACGCCTGCGGAGCACGGAAACCGCTCGAATAAGATAAACGAAGATTGATGTCCTCGGTCGGATTGAAACGGACATTCGCACGCGGACTAAAGATCAGATGATCGATCAGATTATGTTTGTCGAAACGACCGCCGATCAGAAAGCTCCATTTCTCATTCTTCCACTCGTTCTGCAAAAACAGGCTACCGATATGAACCGTCTGGTCCACGATACGATTATATCCTAACATTTCGTCCTTTAGCTCGTCAAAATTATATTCCAGGCCGCCGGTAAATTCTGCTGGCATAAACAAACATTTATCAACCGAATAGGAATACTGCGAACCGGCAACAATCGTCATGTCCGTCGTATGCCCGTATGCATCCGGATTACGATTAGTCCCGTAATAACTCTTCCGGTTCGTATGCTGCGCAGAAGTATAGACGTTCAGGCGATGTTTATAATCTTTGGAGAACAGATCGAACTTCAGACCACCGCCATTGATACTGTGATCTGTCTGTTCTGCCACCCACGCTTCATGAGGCGGTCGGTTAATCTGGTCGCCACCACGACGATATTCGCTTATATTATGATATTCGAAACCCAGTTTAGAATAGGTGCTTGTCTTCAGATAAGAACGGAAACCGACTGTTCGGGCTTCCAACTGGCCAAGTTCGGAGAAGCCGTCTCCGTCATGATCGTAAGCTGAACGATGACGGCTCTGCCTGAAAAGATAGACGCCGGCTTTATGGTCGTCTGTCACCAAAGAAGCATTCAAGGTCGTGTTATTGTCCGGGCGACTTCCTCCGATCATCGTCAGCGAATGGGCAATCTGGGCTGAGTTGCGCAAAGGCTCTTTTGTAATGATATTGATCGTACCTGCAATCGCCGAAGAACCAAAAAGAGCGGAACCGCCACCACGCATGATCTCGACACGCTCGATCATATTGGCCGGAATCTGTTCGAGGCCGTACACACCCGTCAGTGCACTGAATATGGGACGACTATCCACCAATATCTGCGTGTAAGGACCTTCCAGTCCATTGATACGCACCTGTTGGAAACCGCAGTTCTGGCAATTGTTTTCCACCCGCACGCCCGGCTGGAAGTTCAGCCCGTCGGCAAGCGAAGTGGCATGCGTCGTCTCGAACATTTTCGAATCCAGCACGTTCACAAGCGACGGAGCCATACGCCGAGTCGTCTCGTTCCGGTTGGCCGAAACCACGACTCCATCCAAAGACAAGGCTTCTTCTTCCACCTCAAAGTTAATTTCCAGCGTCCTACCTTTTTTCAACATCACGGGCGTCTCGATCGTTTTATAGCCCATCGTCTTCATCACGACCGTAAACTCTCCTTCCGGCAGGTTCTTCAGATAATAATGCCCCGTGCCGTCAGTCGAAGTCCCGATAGTCGTCCCTTTCAAAAAGATCGTAATAAAGGACAAATGTTCGCCGGTTTTCCGGTCCACCACATGACCGACAATGTTCGCGTCCGATGGATTCAAGGCAGGACCCTCCTCCGCCCGCGCGATCGTAAAGGCACAGCACAGACACAGTATAAGTATAATAATTTTATTCATTTCGTTTGTTTTGATAAAATAATGATTAAAAAACAAATACACCTTATGCATCTGCCGCTGGAAAGCCTTGCAGACAACAGCTGTTTCCATTGCACGAAAATTTTGTTTCATGCAATGGAAAATAAAGTTTCCTACCAGGGAAAATAAAGTTTCACCTATATGAAACAAACTGAAACTTTATTTTTACTATCTTTCAGAAGGTGAAAGCTTTTTGATACTCCACTAACGGACAGACGCTATTTTATCAGACAAAAGGAGGAGCGCGGAGAGACAGTTTCCCTAAGACAGGGACCAAATAATCCGGATAGACCGGATTATCAATTATTTTATAATTCGGTGTAACATAAATTTGTAGAAGCAGCGAATGGATGGCTCCATCCTGCACATGAACAGTCGTCAGCAAATGGAACAACTGGATTTCCGAAAGAGACGAGTGATGATGGTAGGTGCCGTCTGCCGCTCTCTCGAATGGATGCGAATGGACAATCGTCGTGCCATTCTCGACATGGACGTGCATAAATAAAGAAATACTACTGTAGTACACTATAAAAAGTGCCGGCAGCAGCCATTTCATATATTTAGCCATTGTCTGTTTCACATTCCCCCCCTATTAAATTAAAGGTGCGAAGATAAAACAAATAGCCGAGACCAGCAAACACACAAAATTCGAGCAACTAAATGTAAGCGACCGACACCATATTCATAATAATTTGTTACTTTTGTGTGCAATTTTCGAAAGACAAACAACAAATTAAAAACTATAAAATAATCTATGGCTAAGATCACTAAAGAAGAAGCACTTCGCTATCATGCGGAAGGCAAGCCGGGAAAGATAGAAGTCGTTCCCACCAAGCCCTATAGTACCCAGATGGATTTGTCGCTGGCTTATTCGCCCGGCGTTGCCGAACCCTGTCTGGAAATCGAAAAGAATCCGTTGGATGCTTACAAATATACTTCTAAAGGAAACTTGGTTGCCGTTATTTCGAATGGTACCGCCGTATTAGGATTAGGAGATATCGGTCCGTTGGCCGGCAAGCCGGTGATGGAAGGGAAAGGACTGTTGTTCAAGATCTTTGCAGGTATCGACGTATTCGATATCGAAGTGAACGAGAAAGACCCTGACAAATTTATCGAAACGGTAAAGGCCATCGCACCCACTTTCGGAGGCATCAACCTTGAAGATATCAAAGCTCCCGAATGTTTCAAGATCGAAACACGCCTGAAAGAAGAACTGGATATTCCAGTCATGCACGACGACCAGCACGGGACAGCTATCATCTCCGGCGCAGGCTTGATCAACGCGCTGGAGATCGCAGGGAAGAAGATCGAGGACGTGAAGATCGTGGTGAATGGCGCCGGAGCCGCTTCCATCTCTTGCACGAAACTATATATAATGTTGGGGGCAAGGAAGGAAAACATCATCATGTGCGACAGCAAAGGGGTTATCTCCACACATCGCACGGACTTGAACGAATCCAAGAAATTCTTCGCTACCGACCGCGACATCAAGACATTGACGGAAGCCGTCGTCGGAGCTGACGTGTTCTTAGGATTATCGGTCGCCAATGTGTTGACTCAAGATATGGTCCGCTCCATGAATACGAACCCGATCGTGTTCGCTTTGGCCAACCCGAATCCGGAAATCTCGTATGCCGATGCAATGGCCTCACGCGACGATATTATTTTTGCCACAGGCCGTTCCGACTATCCGAACCAGATCAATAATGTATTAGGATTCCCTTATATTTTCCGCGGCGCATTGGACACACACGCCAAAGCAATCAACGAAGAGATGAAATTAGCAGCCGTTTACGCAATCGCCGGACTTGCCAAAGAACCGGTTCCCGACGTCGTGAATGCTGCCTACAAACTGAAACGGACGACTTTCGGACGCGATTACATCCTGCCGAAAGCGCTCGACCCACGACTCCTGACTCGTGTCTCCTGTGCCGTTGCCAAAGCAGCCATTGACTCGGGCGTATCCCGCCGGACGATCACCGACTGGGAAGGATATGCCAACCACTTGCGCGAAATGATGGGATATGACAACAAGCTGCTCCGTTCGTTCACCGATATGGCTAAAGCCAACCCGAAACGGGTGGTATTTGCAGAAGCCAACCACGGCAATATGCTGAAAGCCGCTGCCGAAGCGAAAGCCGAAGGTATCTGCATCCCTATCCTTTTAGGCAACGAAGAACGCCTGCAAAAGATCGCAGCCGAAGAAAATATCAGCCTCGAAGGGATCGAAATCGTCAACCTTCGTCACGACCGCGAGACAGAACGCCGCCATCGTTATGCCAAGATCCTGTCTGAGAAGAAAGCCCGCGAAGGTGTCACGTATGCGGAAGCCTGCGAAAAGATGGTCGACCGCAACGCATTCGGTATGATGATGGTTGCGACAGGCGATGCCGATGCTTTCGTGACAGGCGTTTACAGCCGCTATTCCGAAGTGACCAAAATGGCAGAGCAGATCATCGGTATCCGTCCGTCTTACACACATTTCGGTGCTTTGAATATCCTGACTTGCAAGAAAGGTACGTTCTTTATTGCCGACACGCTGATCAACCGCCATCCGTCGACAGAAGTACTGATCGATATCGCCCGCCTGACTCAAGATGCTGTGAAATTCTTCGCGCACGAACCGGTTATGGCGATGTTGTCCTACTCCAACTTCGGTTCCGACAAGCAGGGTAGCCCGCTGAAGGTCCACGACGCGATCGACTATCTGCACAAAAACTATCCGGACATGATGGTAGATGGAGAAATGCAGGTCAACTTCGCTCTGGACAAGAAACTGCGTGACGACATGTATCCGTTCAACAAGTTGAAAGGCAAAGATGTCAACACGCTGATCTTCCCGAACCTGAGTTCTGCCAACAGTGCTTACAAGTTGCTCGACACACTCGGATGGGATTGAACAAACCGATCCACTTCACCGACGTGGAAAGTTCTACGCGTGACATCCTGAACCTGACGACTGTCGCTGTCGTAGATGCGATCGTACAGGAACAGATCGAAAAAGGAGAATAACTCGATTAAGCTTAATAAAAAAATAGCGATGAGGCATTGAAGTTTCATCGCTATTTTTTTGCTATCTGTATACGCTTATCGGAACAACTTCCCATCCTTTTCTCTATCTTTGTCTCCCAAAATTGTTTAGGTATCACATTTATGGCAACTACTACTAAAGAAATGACGGAGGGTGCTCCCCTGCCGCTTATTCTCAATTTCACCTTCCCCCTGTTGCTCGGAAATATATTGCAACAAACCTACTCGCTTGTGGATGCCGCTATCGTTGGAAAATTCTTAGGGATCAATCATCTGGCAGCAATCGGGGCAAGCACTTCGGTCGTATTCCTGATTTTAGGATTTTGCAACGGGTGTTGTTGCGGGTTCGGGATTCCGGTGGCACAGAAATTCGGGGCGAGAGACTACAAGACAATGCGACGGTACGTGACGGTCAGTTTACAATTGGCAGCCCTAATGTCGATCGTCATTGCGGTTCTGACAAGCGTATACTGTGCAGATATCCTGAGAAGTATGCAGACTCCGGAAAATATTTTTCACGGAGCTTACTATTATCTGCTCGTAACGTTTATCGGAGTACCTTGTACGTTCTTCTACAACTTGCTGTCCAGCATCATACGTGCACTCGGCGATAGTAAAACACCATTTTGGTTCCTGCTGTTCTCTACCGTATTGAACATCGTGCTCGACCTGTTCTGCATCCTCGTGTTGGGATGGGGCGTGTTAGGAGCTGGTATCGCCACCGTCGTGTCACAAGGTGTGTCGGCACTTCTCTGTTATTTTTATATGTACAAGCATTTTCCGGTCCTGAAAGGGACGGCTGACGACCGCAAATTCCGCTTTCCACTGGCTAAAAATCTTTTATATATCGGAGTACCTATGGGACTTCAATTCTCCATTACGGCAATCGGCAGCATCCTGCTCCAAAGTGCCAATAACGCTTTGGGAACAGCTTGTGTAGCCGCATTCACAGCAGCAATGAGAATCAAGATGTTCTTTATCTGTGCCTTTGAAAGCTTAGGTATAGCGATGGCTACCTATACGGGGCAAAACTACGGAGGCGGAAAACCCGAACGCATCTGGCAGGGGATCAAAGCCAGCTCGCTGCTGATGATGATCTATGCCGTCTTCACTTTTACAATACTGATGTCGGCCTCCGACAAGATATCATTGCTGTTCGTAGACGCTTCGGAAACGGAAATACTTAAAAACACGGTACTCTTCCTACACGTTTCTTGCTATTTCTTTCCGATCTTAGGGCTGCTCTGTATCCTGCGCTACACCATACAAGGCGCAGGATACACCAATCTGGCGATGCTTTCCGGAGTTTCCGAAATGATCGCACGCACACTGGTCAGTATCTATGCCGTACCGATATTCGGATTCTTAGCTGTTTGCTTTGGCGATCCGACCGCCTGGATAGCAGCAGACCTCTTCCTCGTCCCGGCATTCATATATGTCTATCGGAAACTGAAAAAGAGCCTTAAGGAAAATTATGCAATCCCCAACAGTTCGACTTCGAACAGCAGTGTGGAATAACCGGGGATCGGACCGGATGTACGTGTCCCGTAACCTAATGTATACGGGATATAAATCATCCAACGGTCTCCCACATGCATCCGCCGGAGCGCTTCCTGCCATCCTTCGATCACCTGATTGAGGCGGAATGCCTCCGGACATCCCCGTTTCCAGGAATTATCAAACTCGCGTCCGTTGGCCAGCGTTCCACGGTAATGGACAGAGACGACATCCGTCAGTTCCGGTGAAACCACACCGGTCCCTTTCTCTATCTCCTTATACAACACACCACAAGGGAGCTTGACGACTCCCTCACCGGTAGCCACTTCTTCTAAAAACCGTAGATTCTTTTCTTTATATTCTTCTTTCTTTCCCATTGTTATTCTCATTTCATTTCGTGGCAAAGATACAAAGCATCCCACGTATAAAATAAACAGAAAGAAATAAAAAGAGGCAAACAATTATACGGCAAGTCTGTTCTTTAATGGCTAAATCTAAACAAAAAAGTTATGCATATACGTACATGGTGTTATGCTGTGCTTTGCCTGTCCTTGCCGATAACGTTGCCTGCACAGAAAGAGCACAAATACCTGGATCACGCATTACCGGAAGCGTGGCAGGAAAACGACAGTGATTTTCAACAGACATTACCGGTAGACGACCAGTGGTGGAAAAACTTCAATGATCCCACCCTGGACTCGCTGATTGAAGTAGCCGTAAAGCAGAACTACTCCGTACTGATGGCGGCAGACCGTATCGCTATGGCAAAAGCCAATCTGCGCATACAACAGGGCAGCTATTCGCCGACCCTGGGACTCGCTGCCGGCTGGACCCGGCAACAAAGTAGCGGGCATACAAGCAACCTGCCGCAGACGATAACCCAATACAGCGATGCCGCCCTGTCTATGAACTGGGAAATCGATGTATTCGGAAGCATCCGCAACCGCGTAAAGGCCCAAAAGGAGAACTTTGCAGCTTCCAAAGAGGACTCCCTTTGCGCCCAAGTGGCATCCGCCTACATCAACTTGCGGGAACTGCAACAGGAAATGGAAGTTGTCAAAAAGAACTGCCTGTCACAACAGGCGGTCGTCAAGATCACAGAAAAAAGGTACGAAACAGGGCTTGTCTCAAAATTAGATGTCGCACAGGCCTTATCCGTCTACTACGACACAAAAGCCTCTCTCCCCATGCTGGAAGCCGGAATCATCCAGTACACAAACGCTTTGGGCGTACTGATGGGACTTTATCCCTGGGACGTCCGGGAAATCATGGAAACACGGAAGCCATTGCCGGAATACATCGAGACAATCGGCATCGGCATTCCCGCAAACCTGCTGCTACGCCGGCCGGACATCCGGGCGGCTGAACGCCTGGTAAACGCACGGGCGGCATCGCTCGGCGCCTCCAAATCAGACTGGTGGCCGAAAGTTTTCGTCAAAGGGTCGGTGGGCTTCGCATCTCATGATTTGGACAAACTGGTAAACCATAACAGTTTGACCTACGAGATCGCCCCGGCCATCTCCTGGAACTTCTTCCAGGGAACGAAGTTGGCGCAGGTGACACGGCTGGCAAAAGCCCAGCTCGACGAGTCGATCCGACAATTCAACCAGGATGTACTGACAGCTGTCCAGGAAGTGGACAATGCCATGAATTCCTACAAGAACTCGATCAAACAAATTGTCGCGCTCCGGGAAGTCGTCAATCAGGGGAAGCAGACATTGGAGCTTTCGCTCGACCTCTATAAACAGGGACTTACTCCTTTCCAGAATGTCCTGGACGCACAACGTTCTCTCCTCTCCTATGAGAACGAACTGACACAAGCCAGAGGATCGTCCCTCTTGAGCCTGATCCAGCTTTACCAGGCTTTAGGCGGCGGTTGGGAGATTGAGAATTAAAAATTATTCGAATTAAAAAATAAGAGAGATGAAGACTGCTATTAAAATAGGGATGATGGGATTGTCCATCGTCCTGCTTGCCGGATGTAAAGAGAAAAGTCACCAGACGGAGATGCCGGCCCCTTCCATCAGTGTAGCGACACCGGTCGTGCGAGACATCACGCTCACAAAAGACTATCCAGGCTATTTGAGTTCCGACCGCATGGTCAACCTGGTAGCACGCGTGAACGGATATCTGCAATCCTCGCAACTCGTGCCGGGCGCCAA
>ERZ772937.2353-NODE-2353-length-11924-cov-3.231190_pt1 | contig 11924 bp, 9 predicted proteins | sample MGYA00512113_ERZ772937 | MGnify/ENA primary metagenome ERZ772937 (study PRJEB29015, sample SAMEA2737649) | human gut metagenome | biome: human gut; feature: human-associated habitat; material: faeces | place: China | collected 2012 ... | reverse complement strand
TATATAAAAAAATCTTTGCAAACAAAAGAATATATAAATTAGTCATTCCACTTAATATATAACTTAGCAGTACAAAAAGTAGAACGCTAATAATCAAATAAGATAAGACATCTTTACATATGAAAATAAATCTTATTGGTAGAATCTTCTTCACATAATGATGCCAAAAGAAAAGACTAAGGAAATAAATTCCTATATATCCAATTACCATATTAAATATGCCAAAAGGATATAACACCCCAATTATCAATATCTGGAATATACCTATAAGAACCATTCCCAATAAATAAATATCTGATCGAGAATAAATCATCAATACATTCACATACAACTGAGATAAATATCCTATTGCTCCCCAAAAACAAAACAACTGAAGAAAAGGTACGCTGTCCAACCACTTTTCTCCTAATAAAATCCATACAAATTCTTTTGCAACAAAGGCTAATCCCAACATGGCCGGAAAAGAAATAAATGCGCCAAAACGAACCATCTTTCTAAAAACAAGCACTTGTCTTTCCTTATCATCCATTACCTGAACTAACACTGGCTGTGCTACTCCATTAATCATTCCACCTATTAATTGGTGCCCCATTCCCATCCATTTCTGCCCCTGTGAATAAAAGCCCAACTGCTGTGGGGTATAAAATTTCCCTAAAACAACAGAAAAGACATTGTTGCTTATCTGTGTAAAAATATTTGTCAATATCAATTTTGAGCCAAAGCCAAACATTGATTTCAGAGGGCTAAAATTTATCTGAAATGTAGGTTTCCACGGTGCAAAATATAGTTTCAACAACGAACTGATTCCTATATAAGTTGTCGTTTGTATCGCCAATCCGTAATAAGCAAATCCGTTTAAAGCTAATATGACTCCGATAGTTCCTGAGCTGATTAACGATATGATATCAATCTTCGCCTTCTCTTTAACCATCAACATCTTAAACATATAAGCATTCGATGCAATTCCAAAGCCTCCAAATAGAAAACTTAAAAAGACAATACGAGACAAACCTATTAATTCCGGTTTATCATAAAATTGGGCGATCAACGGTGCACAAAAGAAAAGGATCAAATAGAACAATACTCCTGTTAGCGTACTAAACCAAAATACGGCATTATAATCCTCATGCCGTATTTCCTTTTGATTTGTAAGTGCTGCAGTAAAGCCGCTTTCTTGAATCGTTGAAGCAATCGCGCTAAAGATTGCCAACATTCCAACCATTCCGTAGTCGGATGCATCCAGAATACGGGCCAACATAAGACCAAACACCAAGTTCAACACCTGTTGTACCCCATTACTCAGCCCTCCCCAGAAAAGTCCCTTGGCTGTTTTTTCTTTCAGAGTTTGTTCTGCCATTTATTATTTCATTCCTTTAAAAATTTTCAATAGCAGAAATAAACTCTTCTGATTGATGGCTTAACGCATCAAATATTTCCGCATCATAAGACAATTTTTCTTTATCGACAAGGATCAGCAAGCCGATATCCGAATCCAGCCCTACATTCTCCTTAGCTATTGGGTGAAGCAAATTACTGACTTTATGTATTAATTTTGATCTTTGCATTATTCCTTACATTCCTCCGATTTTCCTTTCTCCAATCTCAATCCACTCTTCATAATTAAGCGAAGTCAGGACAGAATAAATATTATCCGACTGATACAAACTTTTGGTTCGAATGGCCCGGATTATCCGGGATTAAAGGGATTAACAGACCATATTCAACCAAGTCACTCATATACTGTTTGATGTTCTTTGGGGTGATAAGACACTCCCAAAGAACATCAAACATTTTAAACACAATCGCATTACACAGATCACTGATGCTCCCTTCAATAGCTACGGCGTCTTTTTCTTCAATAGAAAAGGTATAAACCTGACGATGAAAAAGCGGGTTGTCGCTTACTTTCTATTTATTATTGATTTGATTCCAAAAAGATTGGATAATCTTATCTATCTCCCTATGCAATGATAAACAAAGCCATTCTCCTCCAACTCCTTCACATCATAAATGTTCCGGCCATCCAAGATCAGCGGGGTTGCCATCAGTTTTTTGACGGCCGACCAGGAAGGCATCCTGAATTCTTTCCATTCCGTGACGAGCAGGAGGGCGTCGGCATCCACTACCGCGTCATAGATGTCTTTGGCATAGTGGATGGTGTCTCCCAAACGACGACGGGTTTCTTCCATCGAGACTGGATCGTAGACATACACTTCACAACCGGAAGCCAATAATTTATCAATCAAGACCAGAGAAGGGGCTTCGCGCATATCGTCGGTTTCCGGCTTGAAGGCCAGGCCCCACATAGCGATACGTTTACCTTTCAGATCACCCTTGAAATAATCGTCCAACTTGCGGAACAAGATGGATTTCTGCTCTTCGTTGACCGCCTCGACCGCTTCTAGGATACGCATCCGGTAACCGTTCGACTTGGCTGTTTTGATCAACGCTTTTATATCTTTTGGGAAACAGGAACCTCCATAGCCGATACCGGCATACAGGAAACGGTTGCCGATACGGGCATCCGAGCCGATCCCCTTACGCACCATATTCACATCGGCACCGACAATCTCACAGAGGTTCGCCACATCGTTCATAAAGCTGATACGGGTAGCCAGCATGGCATTGGCCGCATATTTCGTCATCTCGGCGGATGGTACATCCATGAAAATCACACGGAAGTTGTTCAACAGGAACGGACGGTACAAGCGGGTCATCAACTCCTTTGCACGTTCGGATTCGACACCGACGACCACACGATCCGGACTCATAAAGTCCTTGATGGCCGCACCTTCTTTCAGAAATTCAGGATTCGAAGCAACATCGAACTCAAGCGGCAAACCCCGTTTATCCAGTTCTTCCTGGATCGTCTCACGGACTTTACGGGCCGTGCCTACCGGAACAGTACTCTTCGTCACGACAAGGAGATGTTTGGTCATATTGCGACCGACGGTACGGGCTACTTCGAGCACATACTTCAGGTCGGCACTGCCATCTTCGTCGGGCGGAGTACCTACGGCGCTGAAGAGGACTTCGACCTCGTTCAGGCATTCTGTCAAATCGGTTGTGAAATGGAGACGGCCGGCTTGCTGGTTGCGGTGAACCATCTCTTCAAGGCCGGGTTCGTAGATAGGGATGATACCTTGTTTCAGGTTTGTGATCTTTTCGGCATTTACGTCGACGCAGAAAACTTCGGTTCCCATTTCTGCAAAACAAGTACCGGTGACAAGCCCCACATAACCTGTCCCGACGATAGCTATTTTCATGATTTTATAATCAAATAAAAGTTACGATTAAGTGTTTCCAAATAAAGTTTCAGATACACAAAGGTCCGTCACTCCCACACAAGGAACAACGAAAACGCCACAAAGATAAGAAATTGGAATCATTACACACCTTAAAATCGAGTTATTTGTACAAAAGGACAATACAGAGATAAAAGCACAATCCCTTTCATTCCATCGACAAACCATTACGATCCGTTTCAATTCCGATGCAAAATAGACGCCAAAGATTTTATGGGCTCAAGGAGAGAAAACATTTTCTTCTTGCCAACCGGCACTAAAAATGAATTAATTGTGTAAATTTGCCGTTCAAACTAAATGACCGATGAGCGTAGTAATTAAAGAAGTTACCAGTAAGAAGGAACTCAAAAAGTTCGTAAAGTTCAATATCGAATTATATAAAGGCAACCCGTATCATGTGCCCGGCCTGATCGAAGAAGAGATGGTGACGTTGGATAAAAAGAAGAATCCGGCGTTCGAAGTGTGTGATGCGATCTACTTTTTAGCATACAAAGACGGAAAGGTTGTGGGACGCATCGCAGGAATGATCAACCGCCGGAGCAACGAGACATGGAACCAGAAATATGCACGTTTCGGGTTCGTAGACTTCATTGACGATGCCGAAGTGGTGGATGCCCTGTTCGGTGCTGTAGAAAAATGGGCGGTAGGACAAGGCATGGAGGCACTGCAAGGGCCGATGGGATTTACCGATATGGATCACGAAGGAATGCTGATAGAGGGATTCGACCAGATCGGGACGATGGCGACCATCTACAATTATCCTTACTATCCGAAGCAAATGGAACGTATGGGATATACAAAAGACCAGGACTGGCATGAGTTCAAAATCTATATACCGGACGGAGTACCGGAAAAACATCTGCGTATCGGCGAGATCGTAAAGAAGAAATACGGACTGAAGGTTATGAAGTTTAAGAACGCGAAATCGATCATGCCGTACGCGCAGAAGGTGTTCCGGACATTAAACGAGTCGTACGCGCCGTTATACGGCTTCGCACGTCTGACTCAAAAGCAGATCGACTACTACATCAATATGTACATTCCGATGCTTCGCTACGACCTGGTGACGCTTATCGTCCGTGAGGAAGACGACGAAGTGGTCGGTTTCGGAATCTCGCTTCCCAACCTGTCCAAGGCTATGCAGAAAGCGAAAGGGCATCTTTTCCCGTTCGGTTGGATTTATCTGCTGAAGGCTTTGAAGAGCAAGCCGAAAGTGATCGACCTCTACCTGACGGGGGTCTTGCCGGAATATCAAAGCAAAGGCGTGAACGCATTGCTGTTCAACGACCTGATACCTGTTTACAAGAGTGTCGGAGCTATTTATGCGGAAAGCAATCCGGAACTGGAAACGAACAATGCCGTACAGGCACAGTGGGATTACTTCAAACGCGAGCATCACAAGACAAGAAGAGCATACATTAAACAGTTGAAAGGGAAGAGTTGAAAGGGGAAAGTGATTCTTTATTCTTTTATTCCCAGTCTTTCAATTTTCAACTTTCAATTTTCAATTTTCAAAATGGACGAACTAAATTCAACAATGCAACAGCCGACAGCGTACAACGATGACGATATCAAGACGCTTGACTGGATGGAACATATCCGTCGCCGTCCCGGTATGTATATCGGGAAATTAGGAGACGGTAGTTATGCCGATGACGGTATTTATGTATTGCTGAAAGAGGTGCTGGATAACTCCATCGACGAATATATGATGGGTTACGGTAAAACCATAGAAGTGACCGTCGAAGAAGGCACCGTCTCCGTACGCGACTATGGCCGCGGCGTTCCGCTGGGCAAGGTAGTCGATGTCTCCAGCAAGATGAATACCGGAGCAAAGTACGATAGCAAGGCTTTCAAAAAGTCAGTCGGATTGAATGGAGTCGGAATCAAAGCCGTAAATGCGTTGAGCAGCTATTTCCTGATCACCAGTTACCGGGACGGCGAATGCAAGCGGGTAGAATACAACAAGGCAGTCATCACGGAGGAAGCCCCGATCTGCCCGACGGAGGAGGCAAACGGGACGCTCACCTATTTCATCCCGGACAAAGAGATATTCAAGGATTATCAGTATAAAGACGAATATATCGAGAGTCTGCTGAAGAATTACGTGTTCCTCAACTCCGGACTGACGATTGTCTTCAACGGCAAGAAGTTCCATTCACGCAACGGACTTGTGGACCTGCTGAACGAGAACATGACGACAGAGCCTTTATATCCGATCGTCCACCTGAAGGGAGAAGACATAGAAGTGGTCATTACCCACAGTAACCAGTACGGAGAAGAATATTACTCGTTCGTCAACGGCCAACATACAACACAGGGAGGTACGCACCTTTCCGCCTTCCGCGAAGCGTTGGGACGTGTCATAAAGGAATATTACAACAAGAACTTCGAATACTCGGACATTCGCGCCGGCGTGGTGGCAGCCATCAGCATCAAGGTGGAAGAACCGGTGTTCGAAAGCCAGACAAAGACCAAGTTAGGCTCGAAAGACATGGGACCGGACGGACCTTCGGTCGGCAAGTTTGTCGGGGACTTCATCAAGAAGGAATTGGACAACTACCTGCACAAGAACGCAGAGACATCGGACGCCCTATTGCGTAAGATCCAGGAATCGGAAAAAGAACGCAAGGCGATCGCCGGTGTGACCAAGCTGGCCCGCGAACGGGCAAAGAAGGCGAACCTGCACAACAAGAAACTGCGCGACTGCCGTATTCACCTAAACGACACGAAAGGCGACAATCTGGAAGACAGCTGCATCTTCATTACCGAGGGAGACTCGGCAAGCGGTTCTATTACGAAAAGCCGCGATCCGAACCTGCAAGCGGTATTCAGCCTTCGCGGCAAACCGTTAAACAGTTTCGGACTGACGAAGAAGATCGTATACGAAAACGAAGAATTCAATTTGCTACAGGCTGCATTGAACATAGAGGATGGATTGGAAGGCTTACGTTACAATAAGGTGATCATTGCGACCGATGCCGATGTGGACGGTATGCATATCCGCCTACTGCTGATCACCTTCTTCCTCCAGTTTTTCCCGGACCTGATCAAGCGGAACCATGTCTATATCCTGCAAACACCACTGTTCCGTGTACGCAACAAGCAGAAGACCTGGTATTGCTACAGCGAAGAAGAGCGTGTGAACGCAATCGCTGCCGCCGGAAAAAACGCCGAGATCACCCGGTTCAAAGGTTTGGGAGAGATCTCACCGGATGAGTTCAAGCATTTTATCGGAAAGGATATCCGCCTGGACCCGGTAACCATGAAGAAAGAGGACCTTGTGAAAGATATGCTGGAGTTCTATATGGGCAAGAATACGATGGAACGACAGAACTTTATCATAGATAACTTAGTTGTAGAAGAAGACGTTATCAATTGATAATTGACAATAAATTGAGAATATGGATAATACGATAAAAACAGGGGAGGGACAGGAATCGACCGATAATTGTCAATTGTCAATTGCCAGTTGTCCATTAAAAAGGATCGCTCTTTTCCCCGGAACGTTCGATCCTTTCACGATCGGGCACGAATCGCTGGTAAGCCGAGGACTCGAACTGGTGGACGAGATCATCATTTCGATCGGTATCAACGACACGAAGCGAACCTATTTCTCACTGGAGAAACGGCTGGAGGCGATCCAAGAGCTCTACAAGGACGAACCGCGCGTACGGGTCATGTCGTACGACTCCCTGACGGTCGATTTCGCCCAACAGATGAATGCCGGGTTTATCCTGCGCGGTATTCGTACGGTGAACGATTTCGAATATGAAAAGAGCATAGCCGATGTAAACCGCAAGCTGAGCGGGATCGAGACATTTATTCTTTTTACGGAACCGGAACATACGCATATCAGCTCCAGCATCGTGCGGGAGTTGCTGCGTTACGGCAAAGATATTTCCCAGTTTGTGCCGAAAGGGACAAACCTTTATTAAAAAATAAAACAATGAAACGAATTTTACTTCCACTCCTTATATTGAGTGTATTTGCCGCCTCGATGTCGGCACAGCGCGGTAACAACATAGATGCCCGCAAGCTCCAGTTGGCCCTGTATGCCATCTCCAACCTATATGTAGACTCTACAAGCGAAACGAAGTTGGTGGAGGACGCCATCGTCGGCATGCTGGAAAAGCTGGACCCTCACTCTACCTATACGGACCCGGAAGAGACGAAAGAGATGACGGAACCGTTGCAAGGTAACTTCGACGGGATCGGTATCCAGTTCAATATGCTGACGGATACTTTATACGTGATCCAGGTAATTCCCGGCGGGCCTTCGGAAAAGGTCGGCCTGATGGCTGGCGACCGCATCATCATGGTGGACGACACGCTGATTGCCGGCGTCAAGATGAAGAATACGGATGTGATGAAACGCCTGCGCGGTCCGAAGAATACGGAAGTGCGGGTAAAGGTCCTGCGCGGCGGAGTGCCCGACCTGATCGAGTTCAAGATCACACGTGGAAAGATTCCGGTATACAGCCTGGATGCCGCTTACATGGCGGATAAGGCTACCGGATACATCAAGCTGAACCGCTTTGCCGCTTCGTCGGCCGACGAATTCCGGGAAGCACTGGAGAAACTGAAGAAACAGGGAATGAAGAACCTGATCCTCGACTTGCAGGGGAACGGCGGGGGATATCTGAATATCGCGATCGACCTGGCCGACGAGTTCTTAGGCAAGGACAAGCTGATCGTTTATACCGAAGGAAACAAACAACCGCGCGAGGAAGCCAAGTCTTCGGCCCGCGGAGGGTTTGAAGAAGGACGTTTGGTTGTGCTGGTAGACGAAACATCCGCATCCGCCAGTGAAATCCTTTCCGGTGCGGTGCAGGATTGGGACCGTGGCGTGGTCGTAGGCCGCCGTACGTTCGGAAAAGGGCTGGTACAGAAACCGATCCCGATGCCTGACGGCTCAATGATCCGCCTGACGGTTGCCCGCTATTATACGCCTACAGGCCGTTCTATCCAGAAACCGTATGTCAACGGCAACCAGGAGCAATACAACCATGACTTGATCGACCGCTACAACCGGGGCGAACTGATGAGTGCGGACAGCATCCATTTCCCCGATTCGATGAAGTACAATACGCTGGAGACGAAACGCATCGTGTATGGCGGCGGCGGTATCATGCCGGATGTCTTTATCCCGGTCGACACGTCGCGCTACACGGACTATCACCGTAACGTCGTAGCGGCCGGCCTGGTGAACCGCATCGCCATGAATTATCTGGACCGCCATCGTGCCGAACTGAACAAGAAATATCCGAAGTTCGCCCAATACAAACAGAACTTCAACGTGACAGACGACATAATGCAAGAACTGGTCACACTGGCTAAAGACGACAAGATCGAATTCAACGAAGAGCAATACAACCGTTCCAAGCCGCTCATCATGCTCCAGATCAAGGCGCTTATCGCACGCGACCTGTATGATATGGCCGAATACTTCCAGGTCATCAACGACGACAACGAAAGCTTCCAGGAAGCCTTGCGCCTCATCAACGACGAACAGCGGTACAAAAAAGAATTGGGACGGTAAACCTATTATCGATAATACTTCCTATATTTGTATTCATCAACGAAAAGAAAGGAACACAAAAGATGGACACAACGATGAAAACGATAGAACTTACTTTGCCGGATTCGGAATTGTCTTTCATTAAGACAATAGCGAAGAAATTCGGATGGACTCTGACAACCAAACACACAAAAACTCAGAAAAGTCTTGATGAAGGCATTGCCGATATCAAAGCCGGGCGTGTTCGCGAAGTTTCTACGGATGAATTAAAACAAATGATGGGATTATGAGTTCATACACGATCCTAATCACTAAACGATTTGAAAAGGACTTGGAAATATGTAAGAAGAGGGAACTAAAACTTAGCCTCCTCTATACTGTAATAGAGCAACTCAAATTGAACGGGACATTACCAAAACAATATCGTGCCCACAAACTAAGTGGTAATTATGCTAACTATTGGGAATGCCATATTAAAGGCGATTGGTTATTAATATGGGAGCAAAACGATGATGAACTCATTTTGATATTAACCTCAACCGGAACACATTCAGATTTATTCTAAAGGATTATGTACTGGACACTTTTTCTGACATTCGTCAAAATAGGGACTTTCACTATCGGGGGAGGATATGCGATGCTGCCCCTGATACAGCGGGAAGTGGTAGATAAAGGATGGCTTTCGAAGGAAGATTTCATCGACCTCTTCTCCGTAGCCCAGTCCTTGCCCGGCATTTTCGCCGTGAACATCTCTATTTTTGTAGGATATAAACTGAAAAAAGTGCCGGGTGGTATTGTTTGCGCTTTGGGAAGCATCCTTCCCTCCTTCTTCATCATTCTGGCTATCGCGCTGTTCTTTACACACGTGCAGGACAACGTATGGGTAGAGAAGGCGTTCAAAGGATTGCGTCCGGCGGTCGTCGCCCTGATTGCCGTGCCTTGCCTGACAACGGCACGTTCGATCAAGATGAGTTACAAAGAGCTGGTTATCCCTATCGCTGCCGCACTGCTGATCTGGCAGGGAGGGTTGTCTCCTGTGTGGATTATTCTGGCGGCTATCATAGGAGGACTTGTTTACGGACTGAAAATAAAGAAAGACTGATATGATCTGGTTGCAATTATTCTATGTATATCTGAAAATCGGGATATTCGGTTTCGGTGGCGGCTATGCGATGCTCTCCCTGATACAGGCAGACGTGGTGGACCGCTACGGATGGATTTCGTCACAGGAATTTACGGATATCGTCGCCATCTCGCAGATGACCCCCGGGCCGATCGGGATCAACAGCGCCACCTACATCGGATATACAGCCATCCACAATGCCGGCTATTCGCCCGCGATGGCCGTATTAGGCTCCTGCCTGACGACATTTGCCGTCTGCCTGCCCTCTTTCCTGCTAGTGCTGGCCATCTCATACGCCTTTGCCAAATTCAGGAACAACAAATATGTAGCAGCCGCGTTCTACGGCCTCCGTCCGGCTACGGTCGGCCTGATTGCGGCAGCGGCTTTGCTATTGATGAATAGCGAGAACTTCATCGACTATAAAAGTTTCCTGATCTTCGGGGCTGCGTTCATCCTCACCTGGAAGTTCAAGATCAACCCGATCCTGATGATTATCCTGGCAGGAATCGCCGGGATAGTTCTCTATTGGTAAATTTTACCGCAAAAGTCAAGACTTTCGTAACAAGAAGTCAGGACCTTCAGAGTAAAAAACCTGGACTTCCACAATCAATATTCAGGGCTTTCTCTCAAAAAACACCCTTATTTCAAGTCAGGCTTTCATCGATAGAAAGTCCTTCTTTGTCGAGGAAACGCTCCTCTTTTTCTAATCTGATTGTGTAGGCTTTCATCCTGTTGTAGTTTTGCTTTCGTAAAAAGGTAAAAAGATTGTCAGGTTACAAAACGAAAGCATCATGAAACAGATTTCTTCCCTACTCCTCTCCTGCCTGCTTCTCCTGCCCACCGGGATGAATGCGGAGGAAGACACACCCAAACAATGGACGCTTCGCGATTGTATCGATTACGCCCTGGAGCATAACATCACCATACAGCGGAACCGCATCAGCGCCGAGAGTGCCCAAGAAGACGTAAAGACAGCCAAGGCGGATTTCCTGCCTTCCTTGAGCGGGAACATCAGCCAGCGCGTCGTCAACCGCCCGAACAGTGCAAGAGGCACCATCATCAGCGGCGATAACATCACGACAAGCGAAAGCAAAACCTCGTACAACGGCAGCTACGGCATCGACGCCAACTGGACCGTGTATAACGGCAGCAAACGGGTGAACACCGTCAAGCAACAGAAGCTGAACAACCGCATCGCCGAACTGAACGTGGACGAAAGCGAAAACTCGATCGAGGAAAGTATCACCCAACTGTATGTACAGATCCTCTACTCGGCCGAAGCTGTCAAAGTAAACGAATCGACACTTGAAGTAAGCCGGAAAGAGTTTGAACGGGGACAGGAATTGTTCAACGTCGGCAGTATCGCCTCAAGCGATCTCGCCCAACTGGAAGCGCAGGTCAGCAGCGACAACTACCAGCTGGTGACCTCCCAGGCTACCCTGCAGGATTATAAGTTGCAATTGAAACAGCTTCTCGAACTGGACGGGGACATCGAAATGGACCTCTACCTGCCGCAACTGAGCGACAGCAACGTCCTGATCCCGCTTCCCGAAAAAGACGATGTCTACAACACCGCCCTCAGCCTGCGTCCCGAAATAGAAGCAGGAAAGCTGAACGTGGAGAGCTCGGACCTGAGCATCAAGATGGCACGTGCAGGATATCTCCCGACCTTAAACCTCAGCGCAGGCATCGGAAGCACGAATGCCAACGGCAACGACTTCAGCTTCAGCGAACAGGTCAAGCAGAACTGGAACAACTCGCTGGGACTGACCCTCAGCATCCCCATCTTCGACAAGCGGCAGACGAAAAGCTCCATCAACAAGGCCAAGCTGCAAAAGCAGACCAGCCAGCTGGACCTGCTGGACAACAAGAAGACACTCTACAAAACCATCGAAAACCTCTGGCTGGCCGCCAACAACGCACAACAACAATACGTGGCAGCTTCACAGAAGTTGAAGAGCACGGAAACCAGCTA
>ERZ772937.2349-NODE-2349-length-11937-cov-3.468271_pt1 | contig 11937 bp, 10 predicted proteins | sample MGYA00512113_ERZ772937 | MGnify/ENA primary metagenome ERZ772937 (study PRJEB29015, sample SAMEA2737649) | human gut metagenome | biome: human gut; feature: human-associated habitat; material: faeces | place: China | collected 2012 ... | reverse complement strand
AATAAGATATTCCACTGCGGTAAAAATTCCACCTAACAATAGCCACAATAAATTCATCAAACAGCCCATATTTATGTCTTTTATATATTAATTTCTTCTTTGTTGTTTTATCCATGTACCTTGGAAGTACCGATTTATCACCTTCGCAAGTACTTGCTTATAAATAATAAAATTCAATTGTACATTAAAAGATTAGCCAAGCTACTCTGGATAGAAATACTTAACCCATGTTGTATACGTATCTTGTGCCGACAGGCAAGTATCAAGCAAATAGCCACGAGTAGTTGCAAATTCTCTGAGGCCACGATAATAAAACTGCTTATGCCGTTCGTCTATAATAAATGGAACTATATTATGGCGCAAACACTCACGAAATAGAATCAGACGTCCCACACTGCCATTACCATCTTGAAATGGATGTATCTTTTCAAAATGATAATGATACTCAATAATATCTTCAAAAGTAACATCAAAGGTTGAGTTATATCTATCATTTAAGCGAGTTATTTCAGTATCAACCTGTTGTGGCATTACTGTTTGAGTTCCTCCAACTTCATTTGGCAACCTTTTCCAGTCTCCCACGTTGAACCATGCTTTTGTAGCATCAGCAGTTCCTGTCTTCAATATTCGATGCAGTTCCTTTATCAACTTGCCGGATAAAGGTTCATCTATTGTATCTAGTAGATAATCAAAAGCAATAAAGTGATTGGAAGTTTCAATAATGTCATCAACAGACACAGCTTCTTCATCTTTAAAACCTATCGTCCGGGTTTCAAAGATATAGCGGGTTTGCTCTTCAGTAAGCCGACTACCTTCTATTCGATTGGAGTTGTAAGTCAAACTCACCTGTGTCTTATGGTATAAGCCACCTTTTCGCTTCGCTTTCTTTTCCTCTAAGAGGTATGTAACAATTTTATCCATGATTTTCTACTTTCAATTGTACAGAGACAAAGATACAGAAGAAATATGAGGATTCAACATAGCTACTCTATTAACTTTATAATAAAGAATACTAATATCATTAGTTCATTGCATATAAAGACCTAAGGTACTTCACAATCGTGGGCAAAATAATCGTAGGAAACACCTGTTAAGAATGCCCTTTCTCGTTAATAAAATCTATATTATTGATCCAAAAGAATGTAGTAATCATTTTTTTTAACCCTTTATTATGTAAGCACAAATAGATTAAGAATATTGCCACTATTATATCCACAACATTCCAGATATCACGTCCTAACGGTACTTTCATAATAGGCTGAAACAAACCAGCCAAAGCAGCACAAATCACACAAAAGAACTTTTGTTTATTCTTCCCATATTCATAAGCCATAAAAGTTAACACAATAGTTAATCCATATCGAACCAATACATAATATCCATAAGGCATTGGAGCTAAACATACCAACAAAGCCACAGCTAATACTATTCTAATCCATTTCTGCTTCATTCTTAATATGAGTAATTTGACAGATTTAACACTTTAATATTTTTAGCAAAATTCAAATTAGCACCAGATTCGTCATGTCCACCCGTTGTAATGCCAATCGCTTCACCATAAGCATTAATCAAAACACCTCCACTACTTCCATGATCTATAGGACAACTAATCTGAATATAATTATCATCCCTAATTTGAGATATCTCTCCAGATGAAAAAGTATTTTCCAATCCGCGAGGACTACCTATCGTATAAACTTTTTCACCTACGTTATTCTTTCGATGGGATACTGGTATGTGAACAAAATGCCCTTTTATACGAAATAATATATAATCTTCTGATTCACTTTTTGCTATCACTTCAGATATTTTAAGATCGGAAGAGTCTGCCATCTGATAGTTTAATAACTTCAGATCCAACAGCAGTTCCCTTAAACACATGGTAATTACTAACAGCTACACCATTCTCACTAATAAAAAAACCAGATCCTTGAAAGACTCCCAATCCATCAGTTGTATAAATCATAAAAACAGCCGAATTGTATTTTTTGAAGATTTCCGTAGGCTCTAATATATGAGATTGAATAGATTTGGAAATAGCTTGCTTGCTTTTTATTTTTTTCTGTTCTAAACTTGGAATAATAACAGTAGAGGACGAACGATGAAACTCTCCTTTATTCCTTTTTGCTTTAGTGCAAGAAGTATACCCAAATAACAATACAATTAATAAAGCATCGACAAATAATTTCATTTTAGTCTCAATTTATATTTCTACTTTATGATTCCTGGCTTTGGCAATATATGTATTAAAAAACGCTGGTTCTTTTCATTGCCAGGAATATCAGGCTCCATACGTAGATCTCCAGAAGCGCCACTTCCAGAGACAATCACCTCACATTGTTTGGGATCAAAAGTTATCAAACTATCTTTCCAAAACTTTTTTAAAGCTAATGCTCTATTATAGCTCAATTCATCGTTGAATAAATAATTATCCTTAGAAGCTTGCCCTTCAATAATCAGCAAATATTGAACACCAGCATACTTTTCATATGTCTTTAGAATAAAACTCTGAATCGTTTTACCCGCATTTTTTAGTTGTACAAGAACTGAATCGTTAATATTAGATATATCTGCACTACCCGTTTGAAAGCTTACATCTATCTTAAGAATATGTTTCTTATGCTTCTCGTTATATTCAAAATAAGTAGAGTCAATATTACTAACCGCATTTTGTATTTCCCGTATTTTATTTAGTTCTGTTTCTGTAGCTTCTGATTGTCTTTTTAGCATTACAATTGTCAATACAAATAAAGTCAACATTATAAAAAACAGACTCGTCATTAAGTCAGCATAGCTTGCCCAAAAGAAAGACTTCTTACTCATACTCTTAGTAATAGATTGAAGACGTAGGACACAATCATTATCAGAAATGCTATTATTCCTATCCCCGCAAATCCAAACAATAAATACTTAGCATACTGAGGAATTTTTATGGACACATTACTGCTAATATTTGGTAATTCGTTGTCTACATGTATTGTTATATTTTCAATTGCGTTAGCTAATAAAGCCAATTGTTCTTTCTGTTCATGAGCGATAACAATTAACTCTTCTTTAAAAGAATTAAGGTCGCTATTCTTACTTAGGAAATCTTTCAATCCATCCAACAAGCTTACTGTTTCTTGCATTCTATGTTTAAATTCCTCTCTTTGTTCAATAAGAGCATTATTAAACAACTCTTGTTGAGTAGCCAATGTTACTTTCATCTTTTCCGGAAAATCCTCTTGCAAACGATTGAGAATACTATTAAAAGAATCTTGTTGCGTTATCAATGCGACATTCAATTTCTGCATACCTGTTTCTGAATTCATCATTAAATTCTCTAAAGCCTTTTGCAAATAATCGTCAACTTGTCCTACTGTTTGGCTAATAGCAGCTTTACGTTGACTAATTGCAGATACTTCCTCTTTAAAAAATGTACTCATTTCTTCAATTAATTTAGTACGGTTCTCGTTTGCATCTAACTTATGATTCAAAGCATTAACATTGGAAATATAATTATTAACACTTTGCAAATACTCATAAAACTGTTGTAATTGAGGCATACAACCATTCAATTCCTGTAACACTCTAACATTAGCAGTTGCCATATTCTTCATATCTAGTTTTTGAAGTTCCTCTATGAGAGCAATCTGATCTCTGTAACATCCCCCGATCTTCTCAAAAGCTTGGTCTAACTTATTCACATTATCTGCAAAAGTCCGATTAAACTTCATCAAATTTTGTTGGAGCATTACAATACTGTTTGCAGTTCCTCCAATATTGGGCAATAAATCCGTTTGGATCCACGTATAAAATTTATTCTTACCCTCCTCTACTTTCAATGTTGCACTTTTAGCAATCCACGATCCACAAGTAGTAAACAATATACCTATAAAACTAGCAATCATAGCAATAGCAACACCCCCCATTAATATACCTATGGATTCACTTGGTTTATTAATAAATTCACTAAATCCATTTCCATTTTTCAAAGCAATGCCACCAATACCTGTTATAATACCGAGCATTGTTCCCATTAACCCCAAATAGAGTGGCATTGGCAATTGGGAATCTATTTCTTCCCGTTTCATATCACAATTACGTTCAACAATGTCTTTTATTAATAAAAAATCGGCAACAGCCCCTTCATTCTTAGAAAGATACTGATTGATAGGTGCAACAATATTATCAGACAAAAATAAAGAGGGATCATGGACAACAATCGTATGAGATTCCTCATCTCTATCAAACGCCACTCTTTTAAAAATATTAACATATTTGTTAAGAGAATGCCAAGTACGGATAAATATTCCGATTTGTATTGTAACAACGATAATAATAAGAGTTAGTATTATTGGATCCATAATAGTTATGATATTAATTCAATATTAGCTTTTTCAATCACTTTATAAATATTTCCTTGTTCCAGTTGGACAATACCAGGATTAATAGTTTTAATATCAATAGCAGATTGCTGACTTCCTTTGATAATATTACACAATGGATCTAAGCATACTGTTTTATTCTTTATCGCTTTCTGTACATTAGTACTATCCACAATAAAGCAAACTCCATGTCTATTCTCTCCTTTTTTTATAATATAAATGGTCTCTGAGTTAGGAGAATTAAACAATCTCATTTTTTGTTTACCAAGGTATTCCGCATAGCCTATGATATCACTTAAGTCAGCTTCTTCAAGGGTACTTTGAATATTCTCAGATTTCAAATTTTCTTTTGTTTTTTCATCTTTCACATCAGATATAGTTGAATCAATTTCAGAACCTATACTTTCCTTAACTCTTCTGTGCATATAATCAACTCTACTCGAACAATCTTGAACATTCTGTTCAAGCCGCTTTACACATCGCTTCATTACATAAGCTTCATTTTCGTATTCTCTATTTCTAATACTCAATCGTGAATAAAGATAATACAACACACCTACTACCACACATAAAATAATAAGAAGAACACCTAATATAATATGTAAAGTTCTTAATGTAATGCCCCAAATTATCTTAGTTTTCATAATCTTATTATCTATTTCATCTTTCGAGAGATACGAATTAATCACCAAATCCTGTACTTGTTCTTTTGTAACATTAACAACCAAGGAAGTATCTAAATTATTCTCCTTTACACTACCAATTTGTATAGCATCTTTTATCTGATGAGTTTGCGTCCATATAATTGGTACACAAAACGTCAAATACATTATTATCATTATCAACTTTTTCATAGACTCTCTTATTTATAAAGTTCCTGTGCCATTTGATTCAAGATTCCAACCAATGGATAAAAGAATAATGTTTCTTCTATTTTAGGTTCAGTTCCAGTTTGGTGCAATTCTTCCTTTTTTTGCGTAATTCCATCTTTTAAATGCTTTTTAATGTCTTTCTCACAACATTGCTTGACAAGATTCCATTTGGAAGGTTCTGCACTAAACTTGTTTACATATGAGAACTCATTATTTAATTGAATAAAAACGTCTATAAAATGTATTACTTCATTTAATACATCGGTTTGCATCTTCTCTCCTACAGCGTCATATTTTATATCCCCTGTAATGAACGTACCCATACCATCGCCTAATAAAGTTTGTTTCAGATTATCAATATCACTATAAGGTTGTGGCTCCGGATTCAAGATTCCTCCCTTGCATGTAGCTTCTTTAGGATTCTCAAAGTTTCGAATAATTGTTACTCCATCAATATCATAATCAACTCCATAAACTTTTTCAAAAATCAACTTCGTGAAATTTTCCAAAGTCTCATTACTTGGTGTTAGAATCTGTAACATTTTAGAACCGTTTCCACTAAATGTAATATGTCTTGGCATTGGTAATTTCTTTATCTTCATAATTGAAGCTATATGATACATAATAGCCGCATAGAACAAAATAAATAAATATCTGCAATTATCGTCTTGTGACAATAATTCATTAAAATCAATCTTCAATCCAGACTCTAATATCTTTTTGTTTCTTGCTAACGAAAAGAAGAAAGAGAATATATCAGCAGAAACCTTCTGAGTATCTAATTTCCCTAGCACATCAATCAATTCATTAAAAGCATTTGCAGTAAACTTCTCTTTTATCTCTTTAATATAGTACCGTAAAAAAGTATTACTATCAGCATCTAAACCATAACCATCTCCAAAAATTGAATTAGCAGCAAATCTGAAAGAAGTAAGCAAATCAGCTCTTCCTTCTCTAACAATCAATACATCTGTTGTTCCACCACCTATATCAATAGAAACCACATCCGTTGTCGCCCCTTTCTTATTTTTATAAAAAGAATAAGGAGCTAAAGATTCTGAGACAGGGACAACATTAAACACATTTTGCCCAAAATAAACCTTATATAATTCGTTCCATATTTTAGCATATTTATTGTATCGACCTTCGGTCATACTTGCCGGGTAAAACCATACAATCTTAGTTTTCTCCAATTCACCATTGTTCAACAATACTTTATTTCTTAATAATAAAAACAAAGTTTCCAAATAATGATATACCTTCTGTTGACTATCAATAGTATTACCCCATTTTAGCTCCGTCGTCCATTTATCAAAATCAGGTAACATTTCTTTTTCATAAGTAAATGGAATATTAGTATTCGCCATCGCAAATACAGGTTTCTTCCAGTCCGTGTTTTTCCCTTCTGATAAAACAGTTCGAATTGGAAAGTGATACTGAGAAGATTGGTTGATCTCTGCTGGAATATAATCATTATTGAATATTGTATTTGCAAGTAAATATTCATTAAGCTTATAAAGCTGCCTATCTTTATATGATATATCAAAAGGTTCAGAGACCTTTGACCCTACAATAGCATATTCTATATGGGTGTTACTTGTCCCAAAATCAATGGCAAAAATAAATTCACTACTTCCAGAAGAAATTTTCCATTGAGGAACAATTATTCCACTGATACCTTCTTTTATATTCATCTGAACATAATCAAAATTCTTTTCTAAAATATAGGTTACATTAGAAGCAAGATTCTCTACATCAACATTTCTTTCAGATTTACCTGCAATATCAACTCTTTTACATCCCTGATAAAAATCAAGACTTGAATTAAAAAAAGAACTATTACCTGATATTATAACTCTATATTTAGCTTTCTGATCATTTACGAACTTTATAGCAGGAAATAACCCTATACAATAAGCTTCAGATACAAAAATTCCACCTTTATTTTCTTCCTCTTCTGGTTGGCTATTAAAATAAATACGTTCATAGGTTATGTATTCCCCCTTTTGTATTGGAATTCTTAAAGTTGCCTTTATACCTCCTGCATTGGATGAAAGTTCAAACATTTTCTTCCCATCAGGCATCTCACTTTTCAATTCTTCTATCGTAAAATAAGAAAAAAATTCTTTTCTTATAGGCAATAAATAACATTCGTTATCTTTCTGGTAACCAGCATTATAAAAGTTATCATCATTTAAAGTATAGCCAGTAAAAATTATATTATCTTCTAAAAAATCACCAATGGTTAAGTAAGGGTATTTCGTTCCAACCTCTGGCAATATCCTTTCCTGAAGCAAGCGATCGTCAGTAATAGGTGCTTTTAGACTCTTATCCCAATAAGATGTTACATAACGCATATTGGGCTTAGTATATGTGTTAATCGGTAAGACTAACGGTTTTATTTCTCCTTTATAAACAGAGGATTTAATAGTGAAATCACTCTTGAAATTATTTGCGCTAACCGGATTCTGTTTTTTCAAAGGGAATCCTAACACTTCTACTAAGTTTGCAACATTTCCTACTGACAGTTCACTGAATAAAGATTCATAATCACCGACCTGCAATTTATCAATTTCATCCTTTGTATTACCATCCAGACATTGATAAGTAAGTTCCAAATAAGCATTTACTTCTGGAAATAACACCGCAAATTCTGGCATCTCATTTTTCAAAGCAAACCAATAACGTATGTAATCAATATCTCTTTTATATAATGGTTGATAATCATCATCAAATGGACGGTCATTACCAAAACAAATATTTTTAGATACATAAGACAAATTATTGGCAGGAGTGAAAAATAGTGTTATCGGAGAAGTTCCTCCAATAATATTCATTTGAGCAGGTCTATTCGGACCTATGTAGTCTAGTAAATAAATACGCTGTAAGTTTTTAAAATTAAAAGCTTGCGCATCTTGTTCCATATATAGCTTCAACGTCTCACCCAATAAACGATGCTGAGAATCATTAGAATCTAATAAAACTTTCAAATCGTTTTGTCTATCCCAAGCTATAATGCGTAGCTTATCCGATAGCTTATCAATATTGAAAAATATCTCACCGACATCGAAGCAATCAGAGACTAACTTATGAAATATGGTATCACCCTCTACTTGATGATTATCCGTTACATTCTTAAACGCCACTTTCACTAAATCCATTCGCGCAAATGGAGACGGTATAGATGTAATTTCTTTCTTACTTGTCGCACCATTTGGATCTTTAATCTGATTTATTGCTGAAGTTCCATAGGGAGCATTAGCATCGTCCCATCCTTCTAAGGTATTAGCACCTGTATGTAATCTAAACACTTTTCCCATGATTAAGCTAATTTTTTTTCATTTACTAATTTTTCTGTCGCCTGATAAAATAACTCAATAAAGCGAGCTTCCACATTCAAGTTATTGGATATTTTAGGTTCAATACCAGACAGTCGATAATCAAACAACGCATAATTACTTTTAAGTGTCATTACCTTACTAGGTACTATTCCCTTCACAAGTCCAAATACATCTTTTTTCATTTCCGCCAATTCAAATGGTGCGAATCCCCGCTGATTGTAGGCTAATTCTTGCAACCATTGTAAATAGGCTTTTTTGATCACTGATAAGTGGGCATAAAAACTACTTTTAAAAAAATTTTCATCAAACGAACGCTTACCTTTCGCCCAAGCTTGATCTTTGGATGAAGGAAGCTGTTCATCCATATATTTACAGAAAAGTATAAATTGCGTCATCGGTTTTTGCAATAATCTTCTGGTACTATCATAGAAATTAAGGAAACTAAGTACATCACTTCCTTCATTAATACCAAATTCTTTATAGAAAGGATTTACAGCTTTACCAGAAGCCGAATCGAGTAATGATATATCAATCTCACAAAAATCAACTACAGCTAAAGCACCAAGCAGCTCTACCAAATGCGCATCATTCTGCTGCGTTGTACCACCTTCACTATAAGCATAACTTTTATTTATATCATCTGCTATATAATAGAAAGCATTCAATGAATTATTTCCACTAATATTTTTTTCATAGTACTCTAATGCAGCTTTTGCTTTGGAAATAAATGTAGAACCATCAATAATATGTCTTCCGTCAGCATCCGATTCTACATTAAAATAAGGTAATACAGTAATAGCACCAATAGGAGCATTTCGAATCAAATCTGCATTTGGTAACTTAGAATCAATACCTCTTAGATTTTTCAACAATAAGGGAAAACCACTAGCACCTGTTCCTCCAAAAATAGAACTGATAATAAAAATACGATCCCCCTGCTGAAAATTGGCTGCGAAATCAACAAAATCTTGCGACCTAGTAAATTGATTGAGTACAACACTACCAATATTAGGGTTTCCTTTAAAACCTACATCCATCATAGTTCCCCAATTAATATCAGAGAAAAGGATACGTGCCAATGCTTGATTTTCCACACTCAATGTTCCAAAATTCATATATTGTGCAAAAGTACCATTAGACACATTGGCTAAATTCATTTTAAAACCTGAAATAGGTTCACCGATCCGCGTTTTAAAGAATTTATCTTCCACGTCTTTTGTAAACAGTATGTGCTCATTTATTATTTGATAACTTCGCAATACAGTTACAGTTCGCGTTAAGTCTGCCGCCGCATTATCAGGATCAATAAATATAGGAACTATTTCATCTGTATGCATATCAATCCCGGCACTCATCAACATAACAAGTGATTTTATAACTCGTGCACCTGTACCTCCTATGCCAAATACGTATGTTTTCATTTTAGTGTTAATTTTAGTGTATTAAAAAGGAGAATATTTAGCTGCCGTACTCCACCATTTAAATATAAGTGACAATATCAAGAAAAAGATAAATGCAATAATCATATTAGAGATGCCGAATCCCCAACAATCAGATTCATTGATTAACTGGCTAACGACTTGTCCTTGTTCATCTCTTACATACATTAAATCATCGGATATCCTCCCCGAATCATAATCCATATATGTGAAATAATATCCAAGCAACAGACACATTATGCTATTGAACACAGCCATGATAGCCCAACTCCACCACTTGCAAAAGCGTGGATGATCAATAAAATAATAATATGTGACCATTACGATAGTAGATATAAGTAGCGTATATAATCCTATTGTATTATAACATAGCTCTTTTGTAAAGCCGTGTGTATTCATATCCCATCCCCAAAGATGCTCCGAAAGATTGCGGCAATAAAAAAAGTCAAACCAGCCATACATATTTCCTAATAATGTTTCTAAAAAAGCTCCCATAATATTATTTATTTAATCGTTACTATAAATTGCGCATAATCATCTGAAGACTTAGTATCTACGAAAGCCTTATAGACTCCTTCTACCAAATACTTCAACCCGAATGTTTTATTTTCTGCTTTATCAATAATCAAATCCTGTCCTATAAAATCGGTTTTCTCATTTACCCAATCTGGAAGTTTATTTTTTAGAGAAACTGTTATTTGGCAAGGTGAAATAATTTCTGTAGTTAAACTCACTTGATGAGAGAAGTTATCTGAACTCATTTTTATCACTTCAACAGAATAGTCTTTATTATTTACCTGATAATTCTCTGAATTATACAAGTAATTATCATCTAAAGGAAAAAAGTTTAAATCCACTCCTATAGAAAACCTAAACTTTCCAGCGTTCTTTCCTTTATTCTCTTTTTTCACTTTACATATTGTTTTAGACATACCCGCCGCACGAGAGTGCTCATACTCGAAACTCCCCCAACAACCAGTTTTTACAACCGCATACTCCACTTGTTGTTCTAAAGAAGTCAGTACATACAAATTTTCGACTTTAGCTCCTTTATCATTAAAATCACTCCAAGGTATTTTATCCATTATAGACTTTATTTGTCGTGTAGAACCTATTAACCAAAAATAAAAAGGACGTTCACCCTTATAATAGCTCCATTGATCTATTTTATTAAAGAATTTACCATCAAAATGAGATTGTAGTTGACATATAGCAACTGTTAAATCTTTATATTTATTCAGTTCTCTCCGAAAAACGCTTGTCATATCAGTACATTGCTGCAATAGATAGCCATTTATATCATCAGGATGTGTTGCGTATTTTTTCCCGGGAGAAACAACACAATCGGAAATAAAAAGAACAACTTCATCCTTTTTACGTCTACTTAATAAAGAATCTAATACTGTAGCTATATCAGATGTTCCCAAATCTCCTCCATTTGCTTTAAATGTAGTAGGCGTTGTACTATGGATATAAGTTTTTATATCATTACCCATAGAAATGACTTTGCTATTTATGTAAAATAAATGAATGGAAGAAGTAATCTTGTCGCGTAATTCTGTCAAATAATAATAGATTGTTTGTTTAAATCCTGTATTCCCATTTACATATCCGTCCATGCTACCAGTATTCTCCAGATATACAGTCAATACAACAGGAGAATCTACTTCAGTAACAGGCTTAGGTATTACAGGAGGATCTACTTTACCCATTCTTTCTTTACAAGACGAAAAAGCCGAAATACAAATAATGACCATCAATACACTACTCAATAGTATCTTATTCATAAAGACATTTTATATCCGCAGATTCCCGAACCGGACGGTTCATTAATTAGATAAGTAAATACTATAAAAGAAAAAGCGTAAGCCCCCGATAAAGTACCCGTTGTCTTTGTATCTTTAAGTCTCGATCTTTG
>ERZ772937.2348-NODE-2348-length-11944-cov-2.564808_pt1 | contig 11944 bp, 10 predicted proteins | sample MGYA00512113_ERZ772937 | MGnify/ENA primary metagenome ERZ772937 (study PRJEB29015, sample SAMEA2737649) | human gut metagenome | biome: human gut; feature: human-associated habitat; material: faeces | place: China | collected 2012 ... | reverse complement strand
GGAGAAGTATCGAATGTTAATTGAATAAACGAATTGAGTTAAAATTTTGATAAGATTAGCGCTATTTGGCGATAATACGATTATAGTAGGTTCTGTTTTATATTTTATTAACATGGAATACTTCTTGTTTCTCGTATTATTTTATAATTAAATTAAGAATTGTCTATTATATTGTTTCTTAATAAGTTAGTCTTGTTGTGAAAAATGTATATTTATGAATCTCCGAAAAAAGAGAATGGGTTTTATCAAAAAGAAAGCCCGAAAGGTATGTTTTCTTTCAATTTGATTTTTATATTGATGTTTTTTGCTTCAATCCCCTCATAAATAGCAGAATTGCGCTTCACAAAGTCCTCTTTTTCAATGGTTTCTTTACTCTCATTTGTTATCATTTCATACATTTCGCTATAGTTTTTCTGACGAATGCAATTCATATATGACTTCAAAACCTGTTCAGGACTTTTGACAACCTCTTTCTTAGTTATCCCTTTTACAGTAAACAGGACTACACCAGCTATAAATATTATACTTAGCACCAAAAAACCAACACGGATCATTCTTCTTTTTCTATTATGTCTATATTTCATAATTACTCATTTTCCTTTCATTTTTCTTTCATCCAATCTATGCAACCTAACACCTTTTTTCCTGTATGACCGGATTAACTTTTGATCTACAGGAATAATACACATACGAACACTTTCGCCGTATGCGAAATAAGGATAAATTCCTACTCCATCTCTATAATACAAATCGCTTGGTAGATTATAGCTATGAAATCCTTTTTCTGTCTGAAATATATGATCATATGCCTTTTTATTTAATTTTTTATACAAACTTGTTATCTTATTCTTCTCCATATTCGGAAAAAGCATTTTCAAACAATAAAAGCATAATTTCTCATATTTCTTATACATTTTTTCTGTATAACTATGATCATCAAAATTAACAGTAATAGCTTCTATGTTTTTTGTATGTTTTATAGTGTACACAGCAACAGTGGGTAGTGTCAGTATTTTCTTATTTTCCGTATATTCATAACACATATCTCCTTTCAGCCTTCCAAAATCTTGTTTATATGAATACCATGTTACAAGCGACTGAATATATTTCTTTCCATAATCTTGGTAATAGCAATAGTTGTAAGCATCTATAAAATCTTTAATCTCTATTGCAAAGTACAATTTCTCATTTTTCCTGGCAACACTATTATTCCAATCAATATAACTCTGCTCACAAGGTAAAGCCGTACTTTCTGATGTTTTAGTATCCTTTCGTTTATCTTCAATCACTTTTTCGTTTTTGCAGGCAGTCAAAACAAATATACATATCGTCATATACAAAGCCCATTGTACTATATGTTTATTCTGAAACATCTTTTACTCCCTTCTTATAATTCTTACATTTGTAAGAATTAAGATTAAAAAATATATGTTTTTTTGTTTTTATATTACACCTGTAATATTTGCATGTCAAGATAAAAAATCTATGCTGGCTAAACACATTCATATCCACGCTTTGTCAGCAAAACTATTTCCATTCCGTTACTACAAACACCATCTCTGCGAATTCTTTATCTGTCATATCATTTAACTTGGCAACTGCCCGATTTGACAATTAAATTTTACGCTTTTCTTTACTATCTAACAACTATAAATCATGTACCATATACCAAACTTGGAATAATACAAAATCATATTCGTTATTATAATTTACTAGTTATAGTGGATTTTCCCCTTTTCTTGAAGCAATTACTTTCCCTTCCATCTCCATCCACATCGCCTTTTTCTGCAACACCTGTCCTTCCTCTATCTCCGGGCGGATGATTGACTTTATTACTTCTTCCGGAGCCTGTGCCTGCAGCAGATCTCTTATCACATTTCTTCGTGTCTCACCGATCCACTCGGAAGCATAGATGTCAAGAAGCGTCAGCGAATCAAAGTTTTCTACAAACCACGCTTTCCGTTCCGCTTCCTCCCGTTCTTTCTCGGCATGAAGAGCTGACTGTATCATACCGGCAGTGATGGTCGGCTCTCCTGCCTTTCCCTTTTTATCGTTCGGAGTAGAATGAATCTTCTTTTCCATCTCATCCAGATCCATCATCATAAACGAAAAAGCATCCATTTCATACAAGCGGATATTTTCATTTTTTTCTTTCTGCTGTTTTAGATAATTTAAGGATTCTTCGCCGAGAAATTCACACTCTTCCATCGGCTTTTCCTGTTTTTCTTGCTGCTCTTTGGGATTAAAAATGCCATACTTTCTTGCTTCTAAGTACTGTTCATGCTCCCACGGAAACCACTTTTTATCACGGATCGGATTTTCCCCACGCACAAAGATAATACATTCATCATCCGGTAAAAGACGCAGCTCATACTCTAACATCAGCTCCCTGCCAAGTACATCATAGTTCTGACTGTATGAACCGCTGGAGCCTTTGCTTTCCCCACTGGTTCTTTTATCAATCGTCCACTTGCCAAGTAACTTTGACACATACTCGTAGGTACTTGCCTCATTTCCGCCAAGATAGATAAAAGTATCGCAGTTTCCCACAATCCCTTCCCATGCACCATCCGCAAACAGTGTTTTCAACTGTGCCAGAGACTGTAAAATCGGTACGCAGTACACACCTCGACTTCGGCAGGTTGCAAGAATCTTATCGAAGTTGTTCGGCATCTTGATATTTGCCATTTCATCCAGCCAGAAACCGACATCCATCGGCAGCTTTCCGCCAAAGAACCTTGCCTGACGGTACAACTCCTGAAAAAGCAGCGTGTAAACCATGCCCGGCACGAAATTAAAGGTGTCATCATCATCCGAGATAATGATAAACAGATTACTTTTTGTTTTCTTGTCTCCGTCAATTCCTGTTCCAAACTCATCCAACGGAATGTCATTGGATGAAAAGATTTCCAACAGTTCTTCATTATCGAAAGGCTGCATACGGGCATTTACCGTCATAATGACAGAACGGATCGTTTCATCCGGACCTCCCCGGTATCGCTGATAGGCTTTTACCGCCGGATGATCCGGCTTCTTTTTTGCCAGTTCTTCCATACGCAAATCCAGTTTCGGCGGTGTGTCCGCATCCACAAACTGAGCCTCATCTAACAGATATAAAATCGTTTTCCAGTTTTTCTGCAATAGTTCCGCCCGCCCTCTTTTCTGGTTATATACTCCCTTGGGACATTCCATCCATACATAGAAGAAAAGGCTCTCCAGAAACATTCGTTCCGCCTTCTCCCAAAATGGGTCTGCACTTGAATTTTTGATGTTTGGAGAGTTTGTATTCTGTATCAGATTTGTCACGAGTTTAGTCACATCACTTTTACTGCGGATGTAGAGAAACGGATTAAAGTGCATACTTTTTTCCATTTCACACAGGTTTAATGTATATACTCTTGTATCTCTCTGCTCTGACAGCCATGCTCCCAGTTCTTCCACAAGGCTTCCCTTTGGATCAGTATAAATGTTGCAGTCATGCAGAGACAGTAGGTTTGGTGTCAGGAAAAAAGCGGTCTTACCGGCACCGCTTCCACCAACGACAAACACATTGTTGTTGCGGAGCGTATCGGAATCATACCGAAACCGTACATTCTGTGACAGCACTTTATTTTCCTGTGACAAATCCCCTTCCCCGTCTGCTGTCTTTGCCGCATATTTTTCATTAAACTCCCGCACTTCGCCCCACTTGGCAGAGCCAAATTCATTGCCCGGCATCCGGTTATGATCGCTTCTGCTATACGCCGTGAAACTTAAAACCATCCATAAAAGTCCGCCGACAAACATCATACTGAGACTTTTATCGTTATATATCTTCAGGGGATGTAACAGGCACCAGACAATCTGTTCCTTCAGCTTCGTCATTTCCACATCTATGATATACAATCCGCTTAAACAGTAAAACAAATAGAGTGTGGGCAGCAACAACGCCACACACACTCGTAATAAACTCTGCAGTCTTCGTTTTCTCATATCACCGGCAACATGGGTTGCACGGCTTTTCCCTTTTTGTTTTTTCACCAGAATCACCTCTACAATTTTTTGTTCTTCGGAGTACTGACAGATTTTTGCAGCAACCTCTTTTCCAAAGACGGACTGTCTGTATTCCACTTGCCCCGCTGATGTTTCAAGCATTCTGTCGCAATCTCTTCGTTTTTCTTTACATACTTTCGCAGTTCCTTTCCATCTTGATCCAGTTCTGTGATCTCTGACATATCCGATCGTTTCAAGTAAGCGAACAGCCGCTTTCCATCATCCGATAAGCTGGTTGTCTCCTTGTCCAGGCAGATACAACGCACAAAATCCTTTGATTCCTGCTGTTCTTTCGGCAGATTGGCAATATACAGATTCGGAGATTCTGCCACCATCTGTGTCTCCATATCAAAGGGAACCGGGATGTACTCCGGACTTTGGTATCGCTCTTTCATCTTTTCAAGAGACAGCACTTTTTCCACTGTTTTTTCCGGAACCAAATGAGGGACAGAAGATTTTTCCGGAATCTCCTGTCCCTCATGAAAAGATGGAAAGATTGCTGCATACTCTGGCTTTAGTTTCCCGATCATTTTCACACGGTCATCGCCTACCGGGGCAAATGCTTTTTCCAGTTTTGTAATATCCAGTTTCACTTTTTCTTTCTCATTGATGTTTTTTCTTTGATCCAGTGCATATCCCCAGAGTTCTCCATCCCGTTCCAAACAGGTAATCACCGTCTGCCCCTCATCCAAAAGAATACAGTCTGATTTTTTGATCCGTATGGCACTCGAAAGATCTTCTCCCCGTCTGCCACGGGGAATACGAAACAGATAGGCATCCTTTTCTTCCCGCAAAAGAAGTGATTCCACATTGATGCTGATGGGAAGATATTCTTTATCCCTGATTCTTTCCTGAATCTCTTCCAACTGCTCCTCGTGCATCCTGCCCTCATATCCTTTGGCAGCAAGTTCATTAAGATATTCCATTCCTCCCGGACTTGCCGTTCCAAAATACTCATCCTGATCCATTTCTTTCGCTTCCTGCCGAAACTTCTTTTTATAATAATCAATCACCAGCCGTACACTTTCCACATCATCCGGATTGTAGGCAATCTGTGTATAGCCGTCTCCGAGATTTAAGTCCGGCAACTCAGAAAAAGAAACTTTTAACTTCTTTAACCGGTCATAAAAGGCAATCAGCTCTTTCTCATCCTCCAAGGGAATGTTTAAGATGGTGTAACGACCGCCTGTCATTTTCTCCAGATCGGATAACTTCATAGTGTTGTGGGTTTCCTCACTGGCATAATGAAGTTTCATTCGATGCTGTAATGCTTTCACCTGTGCGATCTGCACTCCTTTCTCGGCTCCCTTTGCGGAGAACCGTATGGCTTTTCCCAAACCTTCCAGACCTCTTCCATATAATTCTATGATCTGCACTAACGATTGTAATTCTTCACTCATTTGCTTGCCCTCCTGCTTTTCTTTACATTTTCCTGTTTGCCTTTTTGCTGCATCATTTCATAAAATTCGATACATCGTCGTATCTCCATCACATCCTTTCGCTTCTTTGCCATTTCTAAAATGTCCTCTGCCGGCATTCCTGCTTCTACCGCTTTCCGAAGCTGTTCGATCTGTGCTGCTGACAGGTCACTGTCCTCAATCACATACTGCATCACACTTTCATAACCACTCTCCGGTTTCTTTCTTTGGAAATGATTTTCTAGCATAAACTGTATTCTTTCTGCGGGATTTTGAATTTCATTGGTTGCTCCTTGCATTTCTGAATCCATCCCCAAAAGAATACAGAGCATCTTTTCATGCTTTGTCAATAGGTCAGTAGTATTCATCACAAGATAACTGTCTATCTCCTGTTCTGACAATCCATATCCTACTCCCATAAAAATCAATGTCCACTCGGCATCCGTTGCTTCAATCTCATGCTTTTGGATCAGTTTCTTCACTAATGCCATCTGTTCTGTTGTCATAATTGTTTCTTCCTCCTCTGCTGCATCGTTTTGATGAGTTCTTTCTGCACTCTTCTTGTCTCTTTTCGTTTCACATACACGCCACATTGTTTCGTCTCATTTTTCATTTTTCGAAGAATACTGACACTTCGTTCATGGATATACAGCGGTGTTCCGGTTCGTTGATACAACCGCCTTGCCTCCAACACCTGCCGTACCATTACCTTCTGATATTCCGCCATTTCTTTATAAGGGATAAATTGATAATTTCTGCTCATTGCCCAGTCAAGTTTTGTATTTCTCTTCTCTGCTTTCTCCCTTTTCACCGAAACTCTGTCGGCAGTCTTTGAAGCAATGCGTCGGTCAATGTCTGCCGGCATATAGCCCTCACTTAAACGATAGGTACGAATGGCTTTTCCTCTCCCCGGCGGTGTCAGGGCAAGATAGACACCATTCGAGCCTTGCAAGATACGCATGATGTGGACACATCCATGCACATATCTTGTAAGGGGATACCCCTTATACCCCATTATGCAGGTGGTAATAGCGTTATTTTTTATGTTTTCGTCCGGAACTGACTTTTGACGACTTTTTCTTGTCCTTTTTTGCCTTATGTGATTTCTTTTTCGCTTTCTTCTTTTTATGAACCGCCTTCTTCTTTTCCAGTTTTTCCCTTTCCACCTTTTGTTGCTGTTCCAGCTTAGCCTGTTCTTCCTGCAATTCCTTTTCCTTCATCTGATTGACTGCTGCTTCATCGTATGATGTTTCTGAAAGTGACATCTGACAGCTTTTCAGATTGTAGCTGCACTGATAGACGCTGCCATCTGACAAAAGAACAAAACTGGTTACATCAAATGCCTTAGTCTGCTGATAGGTCAGTTTTTTGACAGATCTGCATTTCCTGTCCTTACAAATCTGAATCAACTGATTCTTCAAATCTTCATAAGCTGTGTCCGACATAAACCCTAAAAATGTATTAAGATTTGTGGTATCCACAGAAATCGTCTCTTTTGTTTCTTCCGGCAGCTCACGATCCGGAGCAGTCTCTGTCGCAGTCACAGATGCCCCCGATGCTGTTTCTGTAACGACCGCTGCGCTGGTTGCCGTGTTGTTTTTATGAACCGTTTCCAATCCCGTACCGTGTCCTCCCATCATACTTTTTATGATAGCTGCCACAATAATCGCAACAAAAAGGAAAAATACCAACACTGCCATAACAGTCTTTCTTCCCTGTCCCCTGTCTCTTTGCTTCCAATAAAATCTTCTTATGTTTCTTAACATGATTTCCTCGCTTTCTGTCCCGTTTGGACATAATGTCCAAACGCTACTTTTTTGTCCTATCTCTTTAACTGTCTGGACATTATGTCTAAACGCTGCTTTTTGTCCTATCTCTTTAACTGTCTGAACATTATGTCTAAACGCTACTTTTTGTCCTATCTCTTTAACCGTCTGAAATAAGTAAAATTCGTATAAACACCAAACATCGGTCCCTCTGTATTTCCGGTCAATGAAGAACCGCTGGAACTGGTGCAGTGGAGCCAAACTACTCTGCCATCCTTCATTTTTCCACAATAGATCCCAACATGATTTGCTCCACCGGTTCCACCTGTCTTACTTTTCAGTCCAATGTCTCCCGGCTGTAACTGGTCAGTAGATATGTCCTGAAACTTTTTTGAACCGATAAAAGTTGCTGTCGTAGAACCATATGGCACACTGGTCACTCCTGCTTTATGAAATGCCCATGCGGAAAAAGCAGAGCAGTCCAAAAACTCCGGTTTATCCCGGCCATCCGACTGCCGTTTCTCCATGCTGTATTTCACCGTCCCGATCAAAGAAGCACCTTTTTCGATCACATTCCACGCCTCCGCCGGTGCTGTATTATTTTTCTTCAATTCTTCTAAAATCTTTTTAGCGGATTCATTGGATACACTGGTTTCTTCATTCATCACATAGTAACGAAGTACATGAGGTACATACTCGGTATCACCATAAGAACTGTACCCAAGTTCCGCACACATCTTCGCTGAAAAATTTCCGGCATTTTCTTTGGTGTAACAACCATAATTTTTTAATGCCCAGTCTATGTAACCATTTCCAAAGTTGTACCCCTGCAGGGCAAGAGAAATTCCTTTTATATCATTCGGACTTTGACACTTCGCTTTTGTCAGGCAGTCCGATAATTCATGCGTTCCGCAGTCAATGCTTTCTTCTGCACTGTCAATCGGTGGATTCACGTTGTAATAGGATTGTGCCGTCTGCATGACATCCGGTTCCGTTCCGCCGCTTTCCTGTTCGATCACGGCAAGACACAGATCCACATAATCATCAATTCCATATTTTTCACAGTATTCCGAGACAAGTTCACGGAAACTTTCTGTCTTTTCAGATACCTGTGCCTGATAGGTTCCGTCCTGTGATTCATTAGCAGCACCGCCGAAGCCAACCACTGCTCCGATTACTCCAACGATAGCTGCCACAAGAATAATCAAAAGAAGTGCTATCCATACAGCGGGATTTGCCGCCACTGCCTGAACAACACTTTGTATTGTCTTTACCAAAGATTTTCCTACCTGTGCTCCTGCTTTTGCTCCCGATCGAACAGCCTGTGCCGATTTCTCCGTTGACTTTCTTGCAGCCTTTCTTTTTTCCCTGCTTTGCAGCTTTTTATGCACAAGCGTTCTCATGCCGCCCACTGCTGTATGTGCACCTTTTCTGGCAGTTTCTTTAGAAAGCCTGATAGGTGCGTCTTCTGTATACTCCGTATTTCTTTCTTCATAAGAAGCATCTGCCACACTGCTTCCAAGCAACATCAGATGCATGGACTGCACCATAAGTTCCCTTGTTTCATGAATAGAAAAAAGGACACGCTCACTTTTGGATGAACTGCCCTTCTTCTGCTTTTTGCCTTTATTTAGTTTTTCAATGCCTTTTTTCTTGAACCGTCTCTTTTTCCGCCGTTTCATTTTTTCTGCCTTAGCCATTTCTCTGGCTTTCTTTAACATTCGCTGTTTGGAACGATAATCCAGACTTTTGAACACACGCTTCGCCGGTTCACTTAATGATTCAATGACCTCTTTGTCTAGATGATCCATTTGCTGCCACCTCCAATTATATTCAGTGGGCTGTATGTATTCTTTTGATTTTTCTGTTGAATGTTTTGGGGAAATATGATATATTGATATTAGAAAAGGAAAGTACCCACTCCAAAGTGGATGCTCCCAGGGAAATTTAGATGTCCTTACGGACACCGCCTATCCTGTTGGCAGACAGGATAGGCATTTTTATTTTCGCTTGTTTCTCTTATTGAGAAAGGCAAGCAACGCTATAACAAGACTACCAAAGGCACATAACAATGTTAATATGCCGATGAAAATCGAAAGGATTTCAAAAGCTGTCATCTGCGCCACCTCCATTCCTATGTATTCCGGCAAGCCGGTCATTCGGTGTTGGGAGGCTACCACCCTGTCATGGGTACTTTCCTATGGCTTACGCCATGTAACTAATATATCATTTTTTCCGCCATAATTCAACGATTTTCGTCAATTCATTTGCCCTTATTTTCCCCTATTTGCCTGATATTTTTTTATTAACCATCTCATGGAAATTGGTATTAAATAACTGGTAAAGACTACTGTCTTTTTCCATTGTATTATCAAACGGAACAATCTTATCGCCAAACCGGATCAGTCCCATTCCCGGCTCTGCTCCATTCACACAGGCAAGCTGCTCGGAAGAAATATCAAACAAATCTTCCACTGCTTCCTTGTCCATTGTTCCCTGATCCAACAAAAGCATAAATTCGGAGTTGGAAACCATTGTTTTGGTAGAACGGTTTCTCTGTGCATCGATTAAGTTCTGGCTCATCCCGGTACAGATACCACCACGCTTGCGGACCTCACGCCACATCTTCTCCAGTGCATGTAAACTGTATTCTTCTCCCCAAAGTTCGTGCATCTCATCCACATAAACCCATGTAGCAACTCCATCCGACTGGTTATATTTGATCTTAGCCGTGATACTTTCAATCATCACAAGCATTGCCATTGCCCGCATTCGTTTTCCCAGTTCCGAAAATCCATACACGGTAAAACGATTCTCATCGGATATGGACTGCTCTCTGGCAAAAATGTCAAGCGTACCATCTGCAAATACTTCCAACTGGTCTACGATCTCCTGTGCTGCCTCATTTCCATCGTAATGCTCAAGAATATAATCTCTCATCACCGGAATTGTCGGAGATTCCGGACGGTTTCGTGTCCGTCTTTTATCTTTTCGTTTCTTAAAATATTCCTCATACATATGACTGACTGCCTTATCAATCACAGCGATATGTCTGCTGGTAAGCGGCACCGGTTTCAATGCCTGCTCACAGATCGCATAAGCAAACTCTGCTTTTTCCGCCACAAAGCGGTCAATGTCAGGCACAACATCCGGTACACGAAACGGATTCACATAAAAGACATTTTCCGCAGACTGTGTCAGATTGATATACTGACCGCCCCACGCTGCTGCAATGTCTTTGTATTCTCCCATTGGATCTACCACGATAATGTCATCCTTTGAGAAGCATAACACCTCATAGATGGATATGTCCGAATCATCATATACGCCACCGTCAATCTCTTTCATATCCAATCCATAAATGGTATAGTCATACCCTTCCGTTGCATTCTGGATATAGATATACCGGTTTCCAATAGAAAACACCATCTCACTTTCCATGTAAATTGTGGCTTGCTGCAAAAACTCTGCGATATTTCCGGACTTGTCCACTTGAATCGGATTGATATCCACCTTATGATTTTCTAGGAGAAATTCATCCTCATGGAACAGATTAAATAAATCATCTTCCCGAATGTCTCCCTTGTATTCAACTACGATGTCGATGTCCGAAGTCGTTTTTTCTGTTCCCCGGCATCGGCTTCCATAAACCATAACCTCACCAATCTGTATCAATAAATCCTGTCGTCTTATCGTATCCATCAGATAATCCCGAACCGCATCTTCCACTTCTCATGTTTTTCTTTGAGGTCCAGGATCCATTCCTTAAATGTCACAAATCCAGCCTCTGTGTTGCTAAACTTAAATGGCTTCTTCGAATACTCGATTCCTCTGTAATCAAAAGCTCTGGCATAGTGCATTTCACTTCCGACATCAATTCCGAGTACCAAAGTTTTTTCTGTAATAGCTTCAATTTTTGCGTTCTGTGTGTTAGACTTCATTGTAGATACCTCTCTGTATAATAAGATTTTTACTAACCTGCCAGTCAGTAGTCTTATTGTACTCCGAGGTATTTTCAATTTTCAACATCCACATTTTTTATTATACAGGAAGCTCCTTTCCTCTGTTATAAGGTTAATGACTATGGATTAATATCCTTCAACTCCCATCTGCTTGCAGATTTCAGCAAGTTGCGGATCCACATATTTTCCGTTTTCCTCAATTGTCACGCCATCTACGATAATTGTAGGTTTCGATACTACACCGTCTGTGTGAGAAGCTGCTGTCCAGTAGCTTCCGCGAATCATTTTACCCTGACTTCCAATACCAAATTCCATGCATCCAAAAATTCGTTCATCTTCTACGATACGTCCGGTTGGTTTCATAACGCCCGGATTGAATCCGAGTGAATAGTGTGCCAAACGGAACATATTCGGATCGTTGAACGAATGCAGCCATGCGCTGAAACGTTCGGCCTCTTTTCCGCCTTCAATCTTAGTTACACGTCCATTTTCCAAGGTGAGTTTCACATTTTCAGAAATTGCACCCATGTCGGTCGGCGGGAAAATCGCAACATCGAATACAAGGGTTCCATTAATCGTTTCCTCTATTGGACACCAGCTAATCTGGCCAGCCATCATGAACGGATACCCCTTAAAGGTTGCCAGCTGACCGGAGTGACGAACTTTTCTTCCCTCATTTTGGGCTGTTAAATAAGTTCCATTATTATCTTTAATGATAATATCGTTTCCTGCCTCTAATTTAGCCCTTAAAGCCTCTCCCAGCTCT
>ERZ772937.2346-NODE-2346-length-11952-cov-3.329495_pt1 | contig 11952 bp, 5 predicted proteins | sample MGYA00512113_ERZ772937 | MGnify/ENA primary metagenome ERZ772937 (study PRJEB29015, sample SAMEA2737649) | human gut metagenome | biome: human gut; feature: human-associated habitat; material: faeces | place: China | collected 2012 ... | reverse complement strand
TCTGTTGTCATTCCCCAGAGATCTTTCTGGCCCTTTTTTACTCCCCGGCTATAGACCGGCACATCCTCCAGCGAGCGGATACCTCCGGCCGTAACCGGAACTTCATACCCGTTTCTTCCAAGGATCTCCTCTGTCTGAGCCTTCAAGAAGAGAAAGCTCTCCGACGTTTCGTCTGAAAGGTCACAGTCCTCCAGTTTCACCTGAAACCGCTCATCTTCCTCATTGACAGACAGATTTGAAAGGCTCATCGGTATCTTTTCCGGAATCTGTTCTGCCTTTAAGATCTGCGGTTCTATCCGGCTCACCGGTTCCTGTCCGGTAATATTTCCCGCCGCATCCCGCTCCGGCTGATAGAGAAGATCACTGGTATCGCTCTCCGCCCGTTTCCATACGGTTCTACCTGCCTCGTCTTTTACAATCACCTCTTCTGTTCCCGTCACATGAGGTCCTGTCACCAGCTCCTCCCCTGTATCAACGCGGTAGAATTTCGTTCCTTCCGAAAAACCATAGGCAAAGATCTCATAACCTCCATCTCCATTTTCCCCTGCCGCCCCCGCTGATGTGACCGAAAATGGAAGTTCATCATATCCTTTTCCTCTTCCGTCATCGCCTTCCATTGCCGCTGCGAGTTCCGGCATCGTGACCACAGCCGTTCCATTTGCATCCGTCACAGATCCTGGAGTTTCAAAGCCTGCTCCCCGGTTGGTGATCTCCTGATCCATTCCATTTACTGAAAGCTCGTATCCCTCACTTCTGGAAAGTTCTTTTATATAATATTTTCCCAGAATCAGCGGTCTCCCGATCCACCAGTTTCCGTTCTTCTCCATGTTCTCCTGATACAGGTTTCCTGGCCCGTTCCAGGAGATATCCGTCCTTTTTCTGATCTTTCCGGCCGTATAATCGTACTCCACTCCCGGTGCTTCCGTATAACACAGGAAATCCGCATTTCCATCCCGATCTGTTGCTGCCGCTGCCACAAGATCATTTTTCTTATAGACAACGCCAGTATTGGTCAGAATTCCGTTTCCTGTCACCTCCGCATCCGGATGAACGATATCTTCCGCCGCAAAAAGGCCATACACGGCCCCTTCAAGTGTTCCATCTCCTTCCGCATCCCCGTAGGACGAATAATCATCCGATTCTCCCCGAAAGAGATCTCTGTCTTTTTTCGTGATATGGATCCGCCCCTCAGTTCGATGGTCATACACATGCCAGGCATCCCCACAGTCCTCAGCGCCATTACAGTGCGAATACCTCTCGGAATCCCCGAGATCCAGATGCCGGATTCCGTCCTCCTCTGCATCCGCCAGAATATCCTCAAAGTCCCCGACGCCTTCAAACTCTCCCCAGTCATCAGATTCTTCACCATCATCAGCTTCATCCCGGCTTCTTCCCATAAACCAGCCATAAAACCGATCAAAAATACTTTTCTTTTCTGCATTGGACGCCGTTGCTTTAACCGCAGCTTCTTTCGTATCCGCTTCCGCGTTAGACGCCGTTCTCTTCATAATTGTTCCCGCGCGGCTTTTTACCACCGGTATTTTTCTCTCCGAAACAGTACTCCCGCCTGTCATTCCATTTCCCGAATACCAGATGTTTTCCGTGATCTCACGGCTGCTTCCGGATCGCTTTTCCGCGTCTGCTCCCGCCTGGGAAGAATCCGTCGTGATCATCTCCACAGGGATATCATCCAGGTGCAGATCATGGAGGATATACCCGTTTCTTGCCTGGATCTCCCTCCATGTATAGGTAAACCGCAGTCCGATAAACTTCCGGTATGTCTCCTCACAGTCCGCCTTGCAGCCGGATTCCTCAAATGCGGCTTCGGATGCAGCCCGGAGCTTTCGCTCATTTCCAGCATTTTTTCGGCTTCTCCCATCCGGTTCTCCGCTTTCCAATACTTCCTGTACCTCATCGTAGACACTCTCATCCGCCAGCCAGTGAAAATGGCAGCCTCCTTCCGCCTCTGCCTCACAGGCCTCTACCAGTTCCATCCACTGCTTTGCCGCAGCCCTGTTATTATCCCTGGTCTGTTCTGCGGCCTCCTCATAGGCATCGCTCTTTTTCCCGTCCTCATTGCCGGAATCCCCATCTTCCTGGTCCTCCGGCATATTTGCCCATGACGGCGCGGCATGTCCGTCACAGTATGTCTTTTCATACGCATACTTTCTGGTATCTTTGTAGATTATCTCCCCTTTTCCGTTCGTGGTTCCTTCCGAAAACACCTGAAAGCCGCTCCATGGACGAAAGCTCAGGTTCTTTTCCGCAAGTTTTCCCTCGCCGTCCGTCTTTGAGATCTTTCCTCCGTCCTCAAACCTTTCATACAGATAGAACTGGCTTCCCTTGAGCGGCATTCCGGTCTCACCGTCATGTTTTACAAGCCTGACATTGTAATCCGCTGAAAATGTCTCCTTATGGCGATAGATCTGAAATTCAAGCGTCGGCGTCTCCACACCATATTCCGGTATTTCCCCGTCACCCGAAGTGCCTGATCCGCCGCCTTCCCCATCCTGGCTGATCACCAGATAGAACACCATATCAGACGGAATGATCCTCATATCCGCTTTGTAGAGTCTCTGATGTTCCGGCGCGTTGATGCAGACCTTAAAGTCCATCCACTCCCTGAGATATTCCGGATTCCAGCTGCCTTCCGTATACCAGCCTGAATTGCCTCTCATGGTGATCTTATACCGCACTGTCGTCTTATTGTACTTCTCTTCATCTGTCATATTGCTTCCGACAGCATTCTCATTTGCGGTCACCGAACCATTATTGTGGATCCGGATCGCATCCCCGCTCCAGGTCACCTCATACAGATTTTGTCCCATCACCGATTTCGCGATATTTTTATCCTGGGATGCGTCAAGCCATCCCACGTTTCCCCCTGTGGATCCATTGTCCCACACACTCTGGGGCTCGATCTTCGCGATATCCCGGATAAACTCTTTTCCGAGAACAAACTCCGTATCCAAGGCGCCAGGTCCGTCAGAAAAAGGCAGTACCTGAAATGGCACTGCCGTATCTTCCGAAGTTGCTCCCCTGATCGCATCCGGAGCTTCTTTTCCCGCCGCCAGCCCGACGGAGGACGCCTGCTCCATAACAGCGATCGCGCGGTCTTCAATTTCCGGATTGTCAGCCACCCAGGCAAATTTTGTCCCTGCATCGTCTTTCACATACTTTACGATATTGGCACTGGACGTCGTAGACGCGATCTCCGCATAAAGACCCGGATCAAACTTTTTTGCCGCGTCCTTCAGTGCCGACCAGTTGTCCGGATATGCCCAGAATAACCGTTTCGCCTGCGTTTCCGTAAGCGGAGACGGCATCGTATCAAACTTATACATATCATACCGGTCGACCTTCTTCCAGCCTTTTCCCCCATCGAGGCAGTAATACGGGGCCGTCGATTTCTGCGGCCACACATCCGATGCCTCGGACGGGAACGGGAGTGGAATCCCCACTCCCGTGATCGTCATAATGACTGCCAGAAATCCAGCCAACCATCGCCTTCTTTTTTTCTCTTCCATACTGATCCCCCGCCATCATTTCTTTCCAATCGTCTGTACCGCACCTCTGACACACCATGCGCCTGTCTCATCCACAGTGTAGCCGTCCGGCGTCACACAGTCCGCCAGCATATGTCCGTTTTTCTGGTCCATATAGTAGCATTTTCCATTGATCCAGTTCCAGCCTTTCGTCATCCGCCCGGTCGGTCCCAGGTAATACCACGCTTCTCCTTCTTTTATCCAACCAGTCTGCATTTTCCCCTGGCTTCCGTCATTTGTCTTCTGGAGATAATACCAGCTTCCATCTTTTTCATCGAGAAACCACCCTGTCTGCATCCTGCCGTCAGCCGCAAAATGGAACCATGAAGTCTTTTCCTGTCCTTCTTTCGCATATGGGTTGTAGATCCAGGCCCACTCATTGGCATACGTTCTTCCGCCGGAAACAAATTTCCAGCTTCCATCCTCCTGCTTTCTCCACTCACCGGTGACACTGCCCTTTGGCTGTTCCCCTGTGTTCTGGGCCTTTTTCAGCACACTTCCCGTTCTTCCGCCGCCGGAAGAACGTCCTCCTGAGCTACCGGACCAGGTCTTATCCACAAGCTTAAACTTTAATTTCACAGGAATCTTTTTCTCCAAAGCCCCAGCACTGACCGTGATCTCGTCCTCATATTCCGCCGTATACGGATATTTCTTCATCCCCTCCGCGATCCAGAATGCCTCCGTATTTACTGATACCGCACCGTTTTCTACCTTTACAGCACCATTTTTTACGTTCCAGTTAAATTCGAAGCTACCGTCCCCATTTCCTTTTAGCGCTTCCTGCGGTATCAGCTTTGCCGTAATCTTCTGTGCATCTGCGCCCTGCCATATGACCGCCGGGTTATATCTCGATCCCGTTTTCGTGAGTATCAGGTCAAACACCAGCTCTCCCTGATCCACCTTGATCTCCTCCGGCATCACCACAGTCCTGTCATCTGTCACAAAATCCACTTTCACGCTGCAGACTGCCGACTGGATATTTCCAAGAGCATCCTTTGCCGCCATCACTACCTCCGTGCTTCTTGTTCCACACCCAGTACGTTTCTCATAGATATGTTCCTTATGAGCCGCTTCATCCGCCTCTATGAGATCCAGGATCCATCTCGTATCCTTTTTCGCCATCACCTTAGCGTTCCGGTAATCTCCGTCCGCGATTCCCTCTTCCACAAAACCGGCGTCCACCTGGATAATGGCATTATCGCCGACGGTCCAGCTGATATCTTTTTTATCGAAATAGTCCGGTGCAAAGGATCCTGACAGGATCTGCGGTGCGGATACCGTGATCGTTTCCTGCGGCTTTTTCCTGTCACCGGTCAATGTTCTTGTCACCATAAAATTCAATGCCGCTTTGTCGAGAGTCGCGCCTTCCGCTGCGATCTTCGTCCGGTCCTTGATCTGGAATGTCACCGGGATCCTGCAGTTTGCGGTCACAGACTTCTCCTCAAAGCTGGATGCCGGTCTCGTCTTTGCTGTCAGAACCGCAAGTCCGCCCTGGGTACCGTTTCCGTAGACCGTATCCTCGATAGGGTACCGGTACTGTTTCTTCGCCTGTTCTGTCTCCGCTTTCTCCACAATATCCTTAAAGAATCCTGCATTCAGGTTCAACTCGATGGATGCGCTCTTTTTCGTATATCCGGACTCATCCTCATCATCATTTTTCTTTAAGATGATCAACTCATCGTCATCCACACTCCATCTCACCGCCTCATCGGCGACATCGTTGTTCTTATCGACCACAGCATGGATCTTCACGTCCTGGACCTTCGTTCCCGACTCCAGCTTTCCGTTTAAATATCTCGCCAGCAATTTCCCCGCGGTATCCCTCACTTCCGTGGTGATCGACGGGTTCATCCGGTCTCCGGTGCGCTCCTCGATGACCCGGAAACCAAATTCCTGGGGCTCTACCCGCACACCTGCTGCCACTTTCTTATAGACCGCAGAGACCTCCGTATCATGTTCCGGCATCACAAACTGGTAGGAACCTCCTGTCTGATAGGTCGTCTTCCTTCTGCGCCCAAGAGAATCTGTATAGGTCGGCACACCATCCATCTGGAATTTCTCTGTCTCTGTGTTCTTCGGAGCCGTGAGGACTGTAACGGTATCTCCGGCAGCCACCGCGCCCCGGTATGCTTTGTGGAATTCCTTGCTGTAGGCAGACGGACCTCTCGCCGTCAACACCGCCACATCATAGAAATTCCCTGAATTTGCCGCTGTATCCACCTGAAGGACCGACAGCAGATATCCCCGCATTGGTCGTCCCACGGAATTCGGCGCGAAATGATCCGGAGTATAGAGATCCTGTCTCGCCACAGACTCGGTATCCACTACATGGAGAACGCCATTCTCGAGTTCCTCATAGAAATAGAGTTCGTCCTCCTTCTTCGTGTTCTGTCCCTGCACCAATGTGTAGAAATTATCTCCTTTGTTCCAGAAGCCAATATGGGCATCGTAGGTGAACCGATTGTCATCCGAGACACCTGAGCCGCAGACACCGGCTGCAATCTTCTCCTCTGTATCCGCGAACAGGTACGCCACATCCGCTCCGTCCTCAACCCCATAACGGAAGTGGAAGCCAGTATCATGAGTTCCAATAAAAGTTCCCTCGCGCGCCGCACTTCCAAGCCCGGAAGATGCGATGGTCCCCTCAAACCGTGCCACCTTCATCTTTCCGGAAGCGTATTTTCCCGTGATACCGCCGATGGACTGAGAGCCGCTTCCGCCGATGGTTCCCATCACATGCGTATTGAAAATATCCGCGGAATTCTGGAATCCCACGATTCCGCCCACATAGCCGCCGCCCTGGATCCTGGCACTCAGACTGTCCCCTGTGTTCACCTCACAATCCGCGATCAAAGACTCTGCCGCCCGTCCGGCAATTCCCCCGGCAAAGATCTCCTTTCCGCTTCCCGTATCGATAGCCACATGGTCGGAAATACAGTTTTCCACCACAGAGTCTTCCAGGACATCCGCAATAACTCCACCGGCTGTACCGGTAGTCCTTAATGTGCCGTTTACCGTCACATTCCGGATCACCGAATGTTTCGCACGTCCTGCAAGAATTCCTCCGTTTTCCTTCACCGTGATCACATGACCCGGTTTTACCTTGAGATCTGTGATCTCCGCGTTCTCCACTGCGCCGAACAGTCCCCCAAAGTCCCAGGACGGCTGGTACATGCGGAAATTGGACACAGTTTTTCCGTTTCCGCTAAAATGCCCCTCAAACGGCGATACTCTTCCGGCCCGCATATCCGCCCCGGTGTGATAGAATCCGATAGGGATCCAGTTCATTCCACCAAGGTCAATATTTTTCCCCAGCTCAAACCAGGCACCTTTATAATTTCCCGGATAAGTGCCCTCTCCACTTCCAACCTCCATTCCCATGGACGCAAGGGCAGCGAGCCCAATGAGGTGCTCCTTCGTTGTGATCTGGTACGGCTTTTCCTTTGTTCCATCCCCAGTTCTTCCACTTAAAAAGCTCATATCGCCCACATCAGCGCCCCAGATCTCCTCATCCGCAGCGAGCACAGCAATATTTTCCACGGCATCCGATGCCGTCGCCGTTCTCTCCGCCGCTGTTTCCACACTTCTCAAAACTGCCATTCCTCTTACCGGTGTTCCAAGCGCCATGCAGAGTCCTAACCCTGCTAACATCATCTGGCTCTTTCTGCCTCTGTTTTTTCTGCTCTTCTTCATTTCTTTTCTCCCCTCTATGCCTGCGGCAGACAGAATGCCGGGCAGATCCCGATCCCAACATCTGACACATCCGCCTGTCTGAAGCATCCATTTTCAATATCTACAACATACTCCCTGTTTCCATATACAAAACTGCCTCTTTCATCCACCTCATAAGCCGGTGTCCGAAGCCAGAACCCCCGGCTGTAAGAACTTCCCTTTCCTTCCGGATTCCAGATCTCATCCCGATACCGGTATGCTTCCTCCAAAGACAGCAGAAAGAATCTGTCCCTGCAGTCCTGGTATGGCAGCAAATGGCTCTCAAGACCATCCAGACGGCTGTCAGCAAAATCACCATCCCCTGTTTTCCCTGTAAATGCCGTCAAAGCTCCCGTGTATACAAAAGATACATCTGGAACCGCAGTCTCCGCCTGTTCCCCCAGCCATTCTCTCACCCGGGATTTCTTATAGTTATTGTTTTCTCCAAACGGAAGTAAGATCCGCTCCTCATAAGTACTGTCCACATCGGACCGAATCACATTTTCCGCCAGAAACAGCGCACGTTTCCCATAACTGCCTCTGCCGTCCTGGTAATCATCATCGATACATCGAAACCGGCATACTTTTCCCGCAATCTCCCGCGAGACCACATCCCCGGTCCTCCATGCGGCCCGGTCTTCCTTCTCCCCGAACTTGTCTCCCGTTCCTGGAACGGTATTTTCCCCGGAATCCGGCGCCATTCAAAGCCGATCCGGCAGTCCGTAACCGTCTCACCGTTCACATTCCTGGTCCCCAGATCCAGCTTTGAAATATTTACCACTCCGGGAAACATCTGCGCGATCACCAGCGTATCGAACGAGCTGTCTTTTCCCGTTACCACAATTTCCTGCCGCCCTTCCCGTTCTGCGGCAGATACCGTCTCCATCAGAAACCGCCTGCCCGCTTCCCGATCCCTCAGGATCACAGGTTCTGCTGTCAGAAATTCTGCCGTTCTCTCCGCCGCGTAGGGAACGAGTTCTCCCCGGCAGCTTGTGAGTACAGCAAGAGAACCGGCCGCAGCAAGCCACTTCGCCACTTTCTTTCGATTCATTTTTCCTCCTGGATATTCCGGCTAAAGCCGCCGGCGGCTTTTCGATAAAGCAGATAATATCTGCCTCCAAAGATTTTTAAGACTTCCAAAAGATCTATTATGATTTGACTGGAACTCCCCAACCGGTTCGTTCCTCCGTTTGTCCATAACTATATCACAGGCCATACCCGGAATCCATATCGGATCCGTAAAACCAAAGCCCCATTATTTAGCCAGTTTCACGAAAATATTTTTGCATTTTCGTCACTTTTACCATACCATTTTTTCACCGATGCCAGTAAAAGCATTATTTATAAGCATTTTTCGATGTCAAAAAAGACAGGACATGCCGCGCACGTCCTGCCTTTCACCTGTCTTACCACGTCTCCACCGTCCGCAAAAATTCCTCCATCGAAATCGCTCCGGCGCACACAAGATCCGCCAGCTCTTCCCGCATGGTCCGCATTCCCTGTGTCTTCACTATATATTCCTCGATCTCCCATGCAGGCCGGTTCTCCGCTGTCATCCGCTTTAATTCCCGGTCATGAACCGCAGTTCTTCCTTTGTATCCTGTATTCCGACAGAATTCACATCCGCGTCCGCGCCTTGCGCTCCGGATCTTTCTTCCAAACAGCTTCTGCTCCTCATTCGTAAGTTCCACCGTCTCCGCACAGTGCGGACATACCTTTCTCACCAGTCTCTGTGCCGCCATGCCGCATAAACTGTCCGCCGTGAGATACGGCTCGACACCCATATCTGCCATTCTCGTGATTCCGCCCGCCGCGCTTTTCGTGTGCAGAGTCGAGAGCACCAGATGACCGGTGATTGCCGCGCGGACACTGATTTTCGCTGTCTCCGGATCCCTCGTCTCGCCGACCATGATAATATCAGGATCCTGTCTCAAAACGGCACGGAGTCCTGCTTCAAAAGTAATCCCCGCCTGTTCATTCACCTGCATCTGGCTGATCCCCGGAAGATATCGCTCCACAGGATCCTCGATGGTCACGATATTCACCGGCTGTTTCGCGAGATATTCCAGGATCATATATAATGTGGTAGTCTTTCCGCATCCTGTCGGTCCTGTAAGATACAGGATCCCGCCCGGACTTCTGAGGATCCTCTTCATCTTCTCATAATTTTTCTCACGCATTCCAAAGGTTTTGCCATGATCGATCTCCGTTTTCATATTCAGGAGTCTCAGCACCATCTTCTCGCCAAAGATCGTCGGGACCACGCTGGTCCTCACATCCAGGCAGATCCCGTCGATCATCTCCTTAAAATGCCCGTCCTGCGGCACTCTCTTTTTCGCAATGTCCATTCCGCTGAGGACCTTCGCCCTCGTCACCAACGGCTGATGCATTTCCTTGTCATATTCCCGCACATGGAGCAGCATGCCGTCCAGCCTCATCCGGACAACCATCCGGTCTTCCTGCGGTTCCAGATGAATGTCACTGGCATTTTTCCGGTATCCCAGATTTAAAAGTTCCTCAAGGAGCTTCACCGCAGATCCGGCCTCTGCCCCATAGTTCTCCATCTCCTGGACCTCATTCTTATTTTCCTGTTTTCCTTCTCCGCCTAATATGCCCAACATCCCATTTTCCTCTTTCTATCATAACTCATTCCCCCTCGCTGACGCAGACGGTTCGTGAGTTGCTGTCTGTACTTCGGATCCGCGGCTGCCGGGGATTGTATCCAGCACCATCTCCGGTCTGCACACTGCCATTCCTCTCATACAGGTCCTTTTTTCCATCCATCACCCGTACCGTGACAAGGACGCGGCCAGACCGGCTCTCTTCCACCTCAATTTCCGGTTTCAGCGTATCGATATGAAACGCGTCCATGGACAGTCCGTCCAGTTCTTCCACTTCCACAGCACCTGTCTCCAGCCGGTCCGCCACATATCTCCATGCCGCGTCCCCAAGCATTTCTGCCTGCTCCTGTGTCCTTGCGTGATCCAGTACCCACACCGCCATCCGCCGCATCGGAAAGATCATAAGGAGCAGCATACTGAAAAGCAGCATGACGATCATAACCTCAACCAGTGTAAACCCCCGTCTATGACCCTTCTCCATCTTTAATCTTTCCTTTCACCTGTCTCTTCTTCCGAAGTCATGGACACCCAGAATCCCGAGACCTGGACGGTTCCGGTATCCGACGTTTCTTCCGCGAAATATCCCGATTCCAGAAATTCTTCTCCATCAACCGCCAGATGGATCTCTGCCGGTTCCCCGTATTCCGCATCTCCCATATGGCGTTCCAGTCTGTTTCCTGCCTCATAAATCTCCCGATACCGTTTCACGGTCTTTGAATAGCCGGAGACACTGAGAAGCATCGCCTCAGCTACCAGAAGAAGGATCAGAAACGCCGTCATCAGCTCCACCAGTGTTGAGCCATTCTCATTCCGTTTCCATCTCTTTTTCATGGCTTTTCCTCCCCACTCCGTTCCGCCGAAGACGGCGTACTCACGAAAACAGGTGCCATGGGGATCAGTCTCGACGCACCTTCCTTCCGGTCATTTACAGTACAGACCGCCTGTAACACAAGTCCTGAACCGTCCTCTTTCCAATAGGAGGAGATGACTGTCTCGATCCTCTTTTTCTCCCCATTTCCAGTCTCTGCCCACACTGCCGCCTCCGTCTCCGGAAGTCCCTCCGGTCCCTGTAATTTTTCAAGGATTCCTGTCGGCTCCTCCTGGCACATATTCTCCACAAGGATCTGCACCACCGCCTCGGCGGCCAGCCTCGCTTCCGTTCCTGCGGCAAAGTTCAATGCTGAACGATAGCGCCTTGCCCCAGACGAAAAGAGAAGTGAGGTAAATACCGTGACAAACAGCACGGTCACCAGAACCTCCGCCATCACAAATCCTTCGCTCCGGTTCTTTCTCACCGCCACTCCCTCCTTATCGAATACTTCCATACATGTTCCACATCGGCTCCATGATTCCAAGGATCAGGATTCCGGTAAAGATCCCGATCAGCAGGATCATTACCGGTTCCAGCAGGTTCACCAGCTTATTCAGCGCCAGATCCGACTCATGTTCATAGCTTCCCGCGATCCGCTCCAGCATTTTATCCAGGTGACCCGCCTCTTCTCCTGTAACGATCACCGCCGCCAGTTTCTTTTCAAATCCACCACTCTCCCGGATTGCCTCACTCAAAAGCATTCCGCTGCTCACACGCGCCATGATCGTCCTGATCTCCCGGTCCAGATACATGTTTCCGGTCGTTCCTTCCGTATATTTCAGGCAGGATGTGATCGGAAGTCCACTGGAATAAAGGCTGGACATGTTCTCACAGAATCTTGCCGTACAGATGATCCTTATCTGCCGTCCGACCACCGGAAATTTGCAGATTACCCGGTCATAGCTGTAACGAAACCATACTCTTTCCGTCAGGATCTTCCATCCTACCAGGATCATAACGGCCGCCACTGGCAGGAAATAGCGGTACGCATACAGAAAATGGCTGATCCCCATGAGGATTCTTGTAAGAAGCGGCAGCGTCACATCCACCAGGATCGGCTCTAACGTCGGCAGGATCTCCAGAAATACGAACAGCATTAGAAAGATCATCATCAGAACCAGGATCTTCGGATACAAAACCGCGCTGCGGATTTTTCCCTCTGTCCTGTGTTCTTTCTCATAATGGACCGCCAGCCGTGCCGTCG
>ERZ772937.2344-NODE-2344-length-11967-cov-3.410510_pt1 | contig 11967 bp, 8 predicted proteins | sample MGYA00512113_ERZ772937 | MGnify/ENA primary metagenome ERZ772937 (study PRJEB29015, sample SAMEA2737649) | human gut metagenome | biome: human gut; feature: human-associated habitat; material: faeces | place: China | collected 2012 ... | reverse complement strand
ATACGTATAAAAACAGCCTTAACGAGCCATCTTCATCAACTCGTCGATAGTCGTTTTATCATATCCCATATCCTCAGCTTTCTTGAAGTCTAAGGCGGCCGATGCCTTCTCATATTGGGCGAGTTTTACTTTGCCTCGCAATACATATAAAGCGGCTGTCGGGGTACTTTCCACGAAAACACGATTGATATCGGCCATAGCCCGGGCGTTCTTGCCCATCATGAAATATAGATCGGCACGGCCCTCGTATAAGATCCATTCACGGGGCATCTCGCTGATCAAGTAATTAAAGATGCGTTCGCTCTCATCGTAATTCCCCCGTAGCTTTTCGAGAATTGCGTGTCCCAGACGTCCTTTCACGGATTTCTCGTTTACTTCCAGTATCTTATCGAAATCCTGCTCGGCCAAAAGATAGTTCTTATGTTGCAAATGAAGCATTGCCCTGCAATATAACGCCTCTTGATGATGGGGGTTCAAGATTAACAGGGCATTGTAATCGTTCGTCGCTTTTTCGATCTCACCCATTTCCGTATATAAGCCGGCACGATTTTCCAGTATGGCCTCATTATTCGGATGGCGGCTTAGGGCGGCGGTATAGGAGAGAAGGGCATCTTCCAGTTTCCCTTGCCTGCGCTGTATCGTCCCGAGGTTCATGAGCAAGGCATAGTTATTGGGGTTGCCCGGTTCAAGGTGCATGGCGGCTCGTAGGCTCTCTTCGGCGGAGACTAAGTCGTTCTTGTCCAAGAAGTCAAAACTTTTCTCGACAAACTTCTCGTATGTCTGAGCGTGGCCATAGCCTATTGAAAGGAAAAGGGCGGCGAGTATCGCAAGGATTTTCATGCTGTCGTATTTAACGTGTTATTTGATTGATGCAAAGCTACGTAATTATTTCATGGTTTTACCAGATTAAAAAAACTTTATACCTTTGCTACATTTCATAATATTTTTGGAAGATCAGATTGTTATATAATTAATAGATTAACTAAAATAGAAGAGATATGGTATTATTAGCAGCTGTAGAAGCTAGTTCTAAATTAGAGGAAGCTATCAGATCCTTGGTTGAGCATGGCTCCCAATTGGGTTTTACGATTATTAAAGCCCTTATTGTCTTTTTGGTGGGACGATTGGTTATAAACTTACTAAATAAACTGGTTCGGAAGATATTGAGCAAACGGGATATCGATCCTTCTGTCAAGACTTTTGTGGGTAGTTTGGTGAATGTCAGTTTAACCATTTTATTGATTATTTCAGTCGTAGGGGCGTTAGGCGTTCAAACTACGTCGTTTGCCGCCTTGTTGGCTTCCGCCGGTGTCGCTGTCGGTATGGCATTGAGCGGTAACCTGTCAAACTTTGCCGGTGGATTGATCATCCTTCTTTTCAAGCCTTATAAGGTGGGTGATTATATTGAGGCGCAGGGTGTTGGCGGTACCGTGAAAGAGGTCCAGATGTTCCATACCGTATTAGGTACGGTTGATAATAAGGTCATTTATATACCGAACGGCTCTTTGAGCAGTGGCGTTGTGACTAATTTCAGTAACCAGACGACTCGCCGTGTAGACTGGACCTTTGGCGTGGAATACGGCAGCGATTATGAGAAAGTAAAGCAAGTGATAGAGTCTGTATTAGCGAAGGATTCCCGCATCTTGTCCGAGCCGGCCGCTCCGTTTATCGCCTTGACAGCCTTGGCGGACAGCAGCGTAAACGTGGTGGTACGTGTTTGGGTAAATAGTTCAGACTATTGGGGCGTGTATTTCGATATTAACAAGAATATCTACGCGACCTTCAATGAGGTAGGTATCGGTTTCCCATTCCCGCAACTAACCGTACACCAAGCGAAGGATTGAAGTTCGTGATAATCTATGACTTGTCCTTAAAAGGAATCTTTTTGTTCAAAAATCTTTGAGTTTCGTTAGATGTGCGGTTATTTTATAGATGGTTGAACAAAAAGATTTATCTTTGTGAATCGCAAATTAGAGATTAGACACAGAGTGTATACGATATTACGGAACTTTATTTTATTACTTTAGTATTTTTATTTGATTATATTTAAGTAGAATGATTTAAGGCTCATCCTTATATAGATTAAGGGTGGGCCTCGTTTTTTATAGTAGTGTGTAGAGATTCCACACTCTCGTGGGGAAATTTTCCACATTCCACGGTTTGTTCCACACTTTGGCAACCGAATGATTGATTCTTCGCTTTTGGTTAATTGTCGGATTTACAACTTGTTATTCTCTTGTCGTTTTTTAGGGTGAGTTTTGGCACGGAGATTGCACCCTATACTGCGAATTTATGATGTAAGAGAAAAAAGGTTTAGGTATTTAGGTTTTTAAGGTATGAAAAAGATTGTTTACGGGGCTATTGTCGCTTTATGTGGCTTATTTATTGCCCCTGATGTAGAAGCGCAAGCCGGGATGGCCGGTAGCGCTAAGGAAACAGTGGCACAGGATAAATTTTATCCGATCGAGGTAACTGATATGCCCCAAGTATTGCGTGATGCGGTAAATACTTCCTATGAGGGATGTATGGTGAAATCAGTTGAGGTGTCAAACAATAGCACGTTTGTGAAGTATAAGGTAGTATTACTTTCCAGAAATGGTAAGATATATAAGGTTTATTTCGATGACAGAGGTCATGTCGTAAAAGAACATGCTTATTTCGAGTAAGCCTGTGAAGATATTTATTGAGTAGATTAGATTTCCAGCCGTTTTGCCTGTGAAGGTGGAGCGGTTTTTCTCCAAAATATATAGTTTCATGATATTACTATATAAATACACTGTTTACATTTTTAGTAGTATAGTCGTCCTGTTCGTGAGAATAGGACGATTTTTGTTATAAGACGCTAAATCGATTGTTAATCTCATACGCCCTCAAAACCTTTTCTAAACAACCCCTGTTTAGACTGTGATTAATAAATAAAATCTATTTGATTATGGACAAAAAATGTACTCTTATTGCTGCGGCCCTGATGGTTGCGGGCGTATTCTCGGCTAATGCTCAGTCGAGTACGACCGTTCCGGAGGCTCAGTGGAAAGCCGGTAACTATTATTATTTAAAGACAGGTTCTTCCGTTTTGTCTTTAAGTGGTGAGAAAGCCGACTCAGTAATTGTTAAAACTTTGGCGTCAGACGCTACCAAAGCCGCTATTGATTCTGCCTTGTGGCAAATCACGAATGCGGGTACGACTCCTGCTGGTCCTGTGTATCAATTCAAGAACAAGAAGACACAGGCCGTTTTGTCGTTTGCGGCTTCATCTACGGCAAAGCCTGTTATCACATCGGGCGTGAATCAGTGGACATTCTCTGACGCTGCCGGTGGTAGCGCTATTCAGGCTTATTACGGAAACAATCAAATCTTGGCGTTGGATGTAGCTGGGACAGACTTGAGCTTAGGTTCTTCTGCTTCTTCTACGAAATTTACCGTAGAGGCTCCTAGCGACGCTATGTATTTGAGCGCAAGTGAGCTAGGGGATGGTTTCCAAGTCTTTCAATTGACGTTTGGAGGAAATTATCAAGGAAATATCTTCGAGGGTAAGAACTTGATAGCGAAGAATACGGCGGCTCCCGCTACAGGCGCTATTGCGAACGCTAAATATGTGACCTTGCAAATCCAAGGTGACCAAGTATTTAGTGATGGTAAAGCAAAATACTTAGGTGTCGATACATTGAAGAATGTGATCGCCGGTGCTACCGGTGTATATGGGGCTAAGTTTACGGCTGACTCCACCTATGACGCTAGTGGCTTGCATACACTGGGTAACGCTGATTTCCAGAAATTCTATTTCACGATCAACTTGAAGAACGATGCTTTGGCTATGTATGCCGCTGCCGCTCCGACCGTGAACGCAAGTCCGATGAGCTCCGTTCCGAACGTACGTGTCGTATATGCCAGCGTGATCGAGACGAAAGCCTTGACCGTATCTGACTTGCAGTCGGGTTCTACTCAACCTGCTCAAGGAGCCGCTCCTGTTATTACCGTAACGAAGGGAACTCCTTCTACGATCGCTACAGGTACAGGCGTATACTTCTTGAAGAGTGCGAGCAAGGGCGATAAGGGCGGACAATACGCTGTCGCTTACGATAAGAGTGCCGCTTCCGATAAGTTGGTAACCGCGGCAGGTTTCAAACCTTCTATTTATCAACCGAAGGGACAATGGTATATCAAGGAAAACAACGGGATGTATTCGGTTGTAGACCGTAATACGAATACGACTATTATTTCTAACGAGGAGATCTTCGCCGTTCAAGGTATGGCCAATACCTATACATTTGGGGGTAGCACCGATTCTATTACGGTGGAATATCAAGCGAATGTGGATTTAAAGGATAAGTTCTTGGGTACTCGTCACTTCTCTGCGGAGGAACTCGCTGATAATGGTTATGTATTGAACTTAATCTCCGGTACTCCGGGTGTAGACGATCTGTATGCGTTTACTTCTGATTCCGTATTGATGATTAAATCCGGTGACGCAGCGAACGCAGCCGCTCTTCGTATCGTGGTTAGCCAAGATTCCGTACAGAATGTAACGGATGGTTTAGGTGCCCGTGCTTTAGGTGATACCTTGTATCATGCGACTTATATGTTGAAAGAACGTTTCAGCAATGATTTGGTTGCCAGCGAGAATGGCGGACCGTTGAAATTATCTGATTATACCGCTCCGTTGGAATTCGTATTCAATACGGCTACGACCGGTGGCAAATACCAGATGGCTACAAGGGTAGGTGCGACCACTCAATATGTCTTTATGAACGTGAATACGGCGAACCTGATCCTTTCCGATAAGGTTAACTACTTCGACTTTGTCGCTGTAGAGGCTCCAGAGTACGCTTCTATCGACAATTCTCACAAGCGTTTCGGTACGAATGGTAAGTTCTTGACGATGAATCCGCTGAATTTCTTCGCCGAAGTGAAGAACGAAGGCCAAGATATCTTGAAGTCAACTTATGAGACTGACAACTTCTCTTTGTGGGTTCAAGAAGCCGATACCGTGATCGCTGGTAAACCGTTGTATTTTATCACGACATCGATCTATACGCCGGAGACAACTACCAAAGCTGTTTCTCCTCGCTACTATATGGTATCCTTGCGGGATTCTAACGAGACATTCGTTAGCAATGGCGCTACTTACTACCGTGTAGGCTTCAGCGATAAAGCGAATATCGTTCCGTTTTTGGATAACAACGCTTTGTTTGCCTTCAAGACAACTCAGGATGGTGGTTACTTATTGGAGAACCAGAAAGAGCTGAATCGCACCGTGGCCGCAGGCGAGTTGAAGACTCCTTATGTAGGTGTGGTAAACAATGTTGTGGTAATGTCTAATGTTGGCGTTCCATTCACGATCGAGAATGCTCCGACCCCGGTTTCCAACGAACAATTGGAAGAGGTTGCCAGCTTCACGGTAATCGCTGGCGAGGCTAGCGTTACGGTCTTGAATGCGGCAGGCAAGACGGTTACATTGTCTAACATCTTAGGTCAGACCACCGCTTCCGCTATCGCTTCTTCAGATAACTTCGTGATGCCGGCATCGAAAGGTATCGTGGTAGTTTCCGTTGATGGCGAGACCGCCCAGAAGGTCGTCGTTAAATGATGAATAACTGATAGTGGATATCAGTTTGTATACTAACACCGGGATTCCTACTGTATGGTAGGGGTCCCGGTGCTTTGTTTATAGGTAGGCCATTTGTATGGAGGGATTCTACTCCTCCAGTTTATTCTTTAGATAAGCGATCTTCTTCTCTGATTTCTCTTTCAAGGTGTTCATGCTCTTGATATCGCTTAATACGGTGGCGAGGTTGAAGGTGTTGACGATCGCTTTCTTGTCGGCGTCCGCCATATATATAATGTAAGGCTTGCCTCCTGTGTATTCCACCTTGATCCGCTCTTTCTCGTTATCGTAGATGAACTTGACGGCATCGACGCAGTGCTCCCCCTTGTAGGTCACTACCTCCGTGGTGCTTCCCATATCCTTGAAGCGGTAATTCAGTCCGCCGTCGTACGGGATGGAAGCGGTCTCGGCGAATTGGCCGTCTTTCAGGCTCAGCTTGATTCCCGTATGCTCGATGGGGCGTCTGCCGTAATATACGCTGGCCAGATACATCTCGCCCTCCTCGTTCACGCCGCAACGTACGTAACAACGTTGCACGTTGCGCTCGATCGTCTGCTGTTTCCAGATATAATTGCCGATTTCCTCGTAAACGGAATCCTTCTCGAAAGCGAAGCCTTTCTTCAATCCCTCTACTTCCTCCAGCTTGATCGGGAGTAAGCTGTCGCAGAAAGCGATGTTTCGCTCCGCCTCCTTTACTTCTACTTGGCGCATAAGCGTTAATCCCTGCTTCAGTACCTTTACTTCCTTGGGATAGAGCGCCCGGATACTGTCTATCTCGTTCTTCGCCCCGAAAAACTCGTTATTCTCGTACATGGCCCGGGCCTTGTCCAAACGGGCCTGAGCCGCTTTCTCGTCTCCGTTACAGCCCGTTAAAATGGCGGCAATGAGCGTTATACAGATCGCTAACTTTTTCATATCTTTCTCGTTCAATGTATTTGATACCGCAAAAGTACATGAAATTTGATTATCTTTGCGCTCTTTATTGGATTTGGAATACATAAATATGTATATAAACGAGGAAGAGATAGTAAATCATATATCCGCGAAGCCTTTCCATTTGATATCGGAGGCGGCGGAAGAGCTAGGTGTTGAGGTATATGTAATAGGCGGATATGTGCGGGATATTTTCTTGAACCGCCCATCCAAGGATATAGACGTGGTAGCGGTTGGCAGCGGTATCGAGTTGGCCAAACGAGTGGCCAAAAAGATCGGGCGTGGCGCTTATCTTTCCGTCTTCAAGAATTTCGGGACGGCGCAGGTGAAAGCCGGCGATCTGGAGCTGGAATTCGTGGGGGCGAGGAAAGAATCCTACAGCCATGACAGCCGTAAGCCTGTCGTGGAAGACGGCACCTTGGAGGATGACCAGAACCGCCGCGATTTCACGATCAACGCCTTGGCCCTTTGCCTGAACAAGGAGCGTTACGGAGAATTGGTCGATCCCTTCGGCGGGTTGGAGGATATGGACGAGCTTACGATCCGTACGCCTTTAGACCCGGATGTTACTTTCAGCGATGATCCGCTCCGGATGATGCGTGCGATTCGTTTCGCCACTCAATTAGGTTTCTTTATCGATCCCGATACCTTCGACGCCATCATCCGTAACCGGGAACGTATCTCCATTATCTCCAAGGAACGTATCGTGGACGAGTTGAACAAGATCGTCCTCTCGCCAAAGCCCTCTATCGGTTTCGACTTGCTGGATAAATGCGGACTGTTGCCATTGATTTTCCCCGAGCTTTGCGCCTTGAAGGGCGTGGAGACCAAGGAGGGGATCGGGCATAAGGATAATTTCGCCCATACCTTGATGGTGCTGGATCGTTTGAGCAAGACTTCCGATAATCTATGGCTGCGTTGGAGCGCCCTCTTCCACGATATCGCCAAGCCTGCCACGAAGCGTTTCGACCCTCGCTTGGGATGGACGTTCCATAATCATAATTTTATCGGCGAGCGGATGATCCCCGGTATTTTCAGGAAGATGAAACTCCCGATGAATGAGAAGATGAAGTACGTGCAGAAGATGGTAAGCCTGCATATGCGTCCGATCGCCTTGTCGGACGATGAGGTGACGGATTCGGCGATCCGCCGTCTGCTGTTTGACGCGGGAGATGATATCGACGATTTGATGAAACTGTGCGAGGCCGATATCACGAGCAAGAACCCGGAGAAGGTTCGCCGTTTTTTGAACAACTTTCGAAAGGTGCGCGAGAAGCTGGCCGATATAGAGGAAAAAGACCGTGTCCGTAACTTCCAGCCTCCGGTATCCGGCGAGGAGATCATGGAGACGTTTGGCTTGGCTCCCTCCAAGCCTGTCGGCGTGCTGAAAGAGGCGATCAAGAACGCCATCCTCGACGGCGTGATCCCGAACGAGTATGAGGCGGCCCGGCAGTTCCTAATACAACGTGCGGAGAAGATGGGGCTGAAGCCGATTCTGTGATCCGGGTATAGTCACAAGGCCCAGCCGTACAGTTGGCCCAGTCCCCTGTACGAAGTACTGCGGTACTTCCTAGAGGGGACTGTAGTACTTCGTACAGAGTACTACGGTACTTCGTGCACAGTACACTATCTAAGAATTTAATCGCTCTACCGTTTTCACGCCGTTTACCGCCTTGATCTTTTTCGTCAGCAAGTTTAATGCGGTCGTATCTCTTACCAATACGGTAAAGTTACCTTGGAATAATCCGTCTACCGAGTTGATGTTTAAGGAGCGAAGCGTGACGTTCGATTCCTTTCCGATCACGGAGGTGATGTTGGTGACGATCGCTATATCGTCCCGTCCGATCACCCGCAACGTAACCGTATAGCCATTGTCTCCCTTGCCGCTCCATTTCGCGCGGATGATCCGGTAACCGAAGCGGCTGAACATCTCTTGGGCGTTCGGGCAATCCATGCGGTGTATCTTGATACCTTGCGTGGAGACGAAACCGAAAACCTCGTCGCCATAAATCGGGTTGCAGCATTTGGCGAGTTTATATTCGATACCCGTCAGGTTCTTGTCGATCACCAAGACATCCTTGTTCGTCGATATCTCCTCCACCGGAGTCGTGGTCACGAATTCCTCCGCGCTACGCACCTCGGTGCGCTCGTTCGTCTCCGTCTCCTTGCGGAAAGCCTCCAGATATTCGTCGATTACTTGGTTGGGATCGAGGCGTTCCTCGGCGATCTCGATGTAGAAGTCCGTGACGGTCTTGAATCCTTTCTTCTTGATATAGCGCATCATGGTTGGCTCGTCCATGTCGATCTTCCGGTTCTTGAAGCGGCGCTGCAACATCTCCTTGGCGAACTCCACGGCCTTCACGGTCTCCTCCTTCAAGGCCTGCTTGATCTTCACGCGGGCCTTGGAGGTGACGACGAAGTTCAGCCAATCCCGCTTCGGGCTTTGCGCCGGCGACGTGATCACGGATACGCTATCGCCGTTGTTCAAGGTGTATTTGATCGGTACGTTCTTCCCGTTCACTTTAGCCGATACGCATTTGCTTCCCAGCTTCGTGTGGATGGCAAAGGCGAAATCGAGGACCGTCGCTCCCTTGGCCAGCTTGATAAGCTCGCCGGTAGGCGTGAAGACGTAGATCTCATCCTTATATAGATCCATCTTGAAATCCTGCATCAAGTCGAGCGGATTATTCTCCTTGGCCTCCAAGGCGGCACGTACGGTATTCAAGAACTCGTCTAGCCCGCTCTCCGCTTTCACGCCCTTGTATTTCCAATGCGCCGCTAGGCCTCGCTCGGCGATCTCATCCATCCGCTTCGTACGGATCTGCACCTCCACCCATTTATTTTGCGGGCCCATCACCGTGATGTGCAAGCTCTCGTAACCGTTGGTCTTCGGGATGGAGATCCAGTCCTTCATACGCTTCGGGTTGGGCTGGTACATATCGGTGACGATGGAGTAGACTTGCCAGCATTCCGAGCGTTCCTTCTCCAGCGGCGTATCCAATACGATCCGGATAGCGAAAAGATCGTAGATACCCTCGAATTCCACCTGCTGCTTTTTCAGCTTGTTATTAATGGAATGTATGGATTTGGTACGCCCCTTGATATCGAACTTGAATCCTGCCGCTGCCAGCTTCCGCTTGATCGGGGCGATGAACTCGGCGATATAAGCGTCACGGGAACGTTTCGTCTCATTCAGTTTCCGTTTGATGAAGTCATACTGTTTCCTGTCCGTGTATTTCAGGGAAAGGTCTTCCAGCTCGCTCTTGATCGTATATAAGCCCAACCGGTGGGCGAGGGGAGCGTACAAATAAGAGGCCTCGGTAGCCAGCCGGATACGATCATCCTCTTGCATCTGTTTTCCCATACGCATGAGGCAGAGGCGGTCGGCGATCATAAGCAAGATCACACGTACGTCCTCGGCAAACGAGAAAAGCAAATGATGGAAATTCTCCGAGTTGACGGCGGTGTTCCGGGCATACAGGTCGGAGGTCTTCAAGAGGCGACGGATGATCAAGGTCACGTCCGCTCCGAATTTCTGCTCCACTTCCTCTATCGTGATCGCTTTCTTCAATACCGGGCGGTATAATAGGAGGGCGATGACCGAGGTGCGTTTCAAGCCAATCTCCAAGGTGGCGATCAAGGCCGTGTCAATATTTCGCAATAAACCGTTGATACCATTCTTATCCCTGCCGTAGCAATCGAGGGCGACAACCCGCTTCATCAGCTCCTTCATCTTTCGGATATCTTCCCTCTCGAGGAAAGAGTAAAGGTTTCGTAACAGGAGCCTGTATTTGGAGAAGAACAGCTTCTTTTCCTCAGACGTAAAGAATCCAATTGTATCCATAGTTATATCATTTTTATTGCCCGGTTGAGGACAAACCGCAAAACATGCTGTAAAAATACTTTTTTCTATGGAATTTCAACATGTATCTTGCGGTTATTTTATACATTTGCGATACACATAGCGCATAAGTGCCCTGTGGTGTTACTGATGAGATTATTCACATTAAATACTATACTATGTTAAACGCAAACGATTTAGAACAGCTGAAAGCCAAAGGAATCAGCGAAAAACAGATTGAAGAGCAACTCGCTTGCTTCGTAAAAGGTTTCCCTTTCCTTGAGATAGCGGCCTCCGCTAGAAAAAGGTATTATGGTAATATCTAAAGAGGAACAGGCTTCTTATATGGATGCTTGGGACGCTTATCTGGCTAAAAACAAGAAAATCGTAAAATTCGTACCTGCCTCCGGCGCTGCTAGCCGTATGTTTAAGAATCTGTACGAGTTCCTTTCTGCGGATTATAAGGAACCGATGAACGCTTTCGAGAAGAAATTCTTTAGCGAGATCGAGAAATTCGCTTTCTATAAGGCTTTGGACAAGAAGTGCGTGGAGAATACAGGGAAAGATATTCCTGCGTTGGTAGCCTTGGGCGAGTACAAGGAGGTGGTATCCAATTTATTGGAGCCGAAAGGCTTGAATTACGGACAGCTACCGAAAGGCTTGTTGCTTTTCCATAAATATGCCGATACGGTTCGTACGGCGATGGAAGAACATTTGGCCGAAGGCGCCATGTACGCCAAGAATAACGCCGGCGAGGTGAATATCCATTTCACGGTATCTCCGGAGCATCAGGCTTTATTCGAGCAATTGGTTGCCGATAAATCTGGCGAGTACGAGGAGAAGTTCTCTGTGAAATACGATGTCTCTTTCAGTATCCAGAAACCGAGTACTGATACGGTAGCGGCCGCTATGGATAACACGCCGTTCCGCGATAAGAATGATAAGTTATTGTTCCGTCCGGGTGGGCATGGAGCCTTGATCGAGAATTTGAACGATGTGGATGCCGACGTGGTATTTATCAAGAATATAGATAACGTGGTTCCGGATAGCTTCAAATGCTCTACGGTTATCTACAAGAAGGTGATCGCCGGTGTCTTGGTAACATTGCAGGAGAAAGCCTTCAGATATCTGGAACAGATCGAGACCGGCAAATATACCCATGCCGAGGTAGAGGAGATGATTCATTTCTTGCAAGACGACCTATGTATCAAGAACCCGGATACGAAATTACTGGAAGACGCCGAGTTAATCCTGTATATCAAGAGCAAACTGCTTCGCCCGTTGCGTGTATGCGGTATGGTGAAGAATGTGGGCGAACCCGGTGGCGGCCCGTTCCTTGCATACAATAGTGACGGTACTATTTCTCTCCAGATATTGGAAAGCTCGCAGATCGATATGAATAATGCTGCTGCAAAAGAGATGTTTGAAAAAGGAACACATTTTAATCCGGTAGATCTTGTATGTGCTGTGCGTGATTATAAAGGACATAAATTCGATTTGGTGAATTATGTAGACAAAGCCACCGGATTTATCTCTTATAAATCAAAGAACGGAAAAGACCTGAAAGCGCTTGAACTTCCCGGCTTAT
>ERZ772937.2326-NODE-2326-length-12046-cov-2.607039_pt1 | contig 12046 bp, 9 predicted proteins | sample MGYA00512113_ERZ772937 | MGnify/ENA primary metagenome ERZ772937 (study PRJEB29015, sample SAMEA2737649) | human gut metagenome | biome: human gut; feature: human-associated habitat; material: faeces | place: China | collected 2012 ... | reverse complement strand
TCATGGTGGTGGACAGCTCGGTGGTGGTCAGCGTCATGCTGTAGTCACCAGTCTTGACGATACCGGCCACAGAAGCAACGGCGTCACCGACGTTGACACCGGTGGTGGAGTAGGCGTAGACGTCCTCGGGGATCAGGTCAGACAGGGCGGTACCGGCAGTCTCGGCCTCCATGGCAGAGAAGTTCCAGTCGTAGTTCGCGCCGATCAGCTCGAACATATCCTTCGCGGTTGCGCCTGCGGGCAGCTCGCCCAGGTTCCAAGCGGCGGCGGCACCGGCAGCATCGTTAGCGTCGGCGGCAGCGCCGCTCTCAACGCACTTGTCGATGATCTCCTGGGCAAACTTCACACCGCCGTCGTTGACAGCGTCCCAGAAAGCCTTCTGCTGCTCGGCAGTGAAGTTCGTGTTGTCGGTGTTGTCCTCGCCGGCCTCAGCGATCAGCTTGGACAGCGTGGTCATGGAGCTGCGGTACTCGTCCAGACCAACGATGGGGGTGGAGTACATGGTTGCAGAACCATCATACGTAGGATCGAGGAAAACATACATCGAGAAGATGACGTCGTCGATGGTGACAGGCTCGCCGTCGGAGAACTTCAGGTCCTCGCGCAGCTTGATGTCATAGGTAACGGTGCCGTCGGCGTTCTCGGTGACAACGCAGTCGGCAGGACCATGGTAGGTGTAGTCAGTGCCGTTGTACTCGCGGGTCTCGCCCTCGATGCCGTTCAGGACCATCTCACCCTTACGGTCAGCGCCCAGCAGAGCGATCTGGGTCAGGTCGATGACATCCTGGTCAGAGGCAGAAGCAGCAAAGAAGGGGCTGAACTTGCTCTCAAAGCCGGTCTCGGCCAGAACGAGCGTACCGTCGGAAGCGGCAGTGGTGGATGCCTCGGCAGTGGCCGTGCTGTTGCTCTCACTGGACGCAGTCGCAGCGGAAGAAGCAGCACCGCCGCAGCCTGCCAGCATGCCGACGCTGAGAGCGGCAGCAGATGCCAGTGCAATGGCTTGCTTTGTGTTTTTCATGTGGTAAAACCTCCTATAAATTTGCCCTCACCCACAAATCAATGTTGCGCTCCCCAAGAGCGCAACACGAGAAAGGGGGTTCCCCCTCTCCGCACCCTGTATCTCTTTACAGCGTACACTTGTCGATAATGGCTTAGCTTATAAGATACCTTAAAATTGACAAAAAGTCAACCATAAATCACACTTTTGTTGCTTTTTGTACCTTTTGCCGAATTTGAGAGGAAAATTTTGTAACCCCCAAAGTCTTTTTTCCCCTGTGGGAAGACTTTTCCTGCTCATCTAAAAAAGCGTGCCCTGCGTTTTTCTGCGGAGCACGCTCTATTATGATAATGTATAATTATTCTTCTTTTTCCCACGGCATCCGCTTGAGGAACCACGCAGCAGCGGCAAAAGCAGCGCAGGAGAGCAGTTCAAAAAGTATAAAAACACTTTGCATTCCCCAAAGCAGCTGTGCGTCCGCTGCAAACACAGCCACCCCCTGCCCCGCAGAGGCAGCAGCGCAGAGTACCGCTGTCGCCCTGCATAAAGAGGGCAATTTTTGTGCGGTCTGTTCGTGGATATAAGCCCGCACACGCGCGCCGCCACGGGTCAGCCGCACCAGCAGCACCACCGCATACAGCGCCAGCACCAGTGCCGCCATGTAGGGCAGCAGCAGGTACACAGGTGCGTGGGCCGTGGCCCCGGGCAGTGCGCCCGCGCCGACGGTCAGCGCAGCACCGCTGCCGCAAAACAGCCACAGCAAAGCCAGCACCCTGCTGTGAGGGTACTCGCCCGCATAGCGGTAATGCGCGCCGCGATACTGATAATTGCCGTTCAGGTCCTTTTCAAAGTCGTCGAGATAGGCGCGCTTCTTTTTCTTCTCGCGCTCGCGGTCCGCCATCAGACGATCCCCGTCAGATCGTAACTATCCAGCCACGCCTTGGCCGCCTCGCTGACGCCGCGCAGACAGCTTTCCTCAAACGGCGTGGACAGGCCGGCGTTTTTCAGCAGCTCGGTGAAGGTGCGGCTGCCGCCCTGCTTCGTGTAGGCCATGTAGTGGCTCCACGCATCGGCGCGGTCCTTTTGCAGCATCGCCCAGAACTGCAGGCTGACGGTCTGGGCCAGACAGTAGTCGATGTAGTAGAACGGGCTCTGATAAATGTGCATCTGGCGCTGCCAGTACTCACCCGCGCCGTAGAACGGGATCTCGCCGTCCAGACGCATCCACGGCTGGTAGATGGCGGCCAGCTTTTTCCACTCGGCATGGCGCTCCTCCGGGGTCATGTCGGGCTTCTCATAGACAATGTGCTGGAAGTGGTCAACCATCGTGCCGTAGGGGATGAAGGTCAGCGCCCCGGCCAGATGGCTGTAGCGGAACTTGCGGGCATCCGCGCCGAAGAAGCCATCGGCCCACGGCCAGGCGAAGAACTCCATCGACATCGAGTGGACCTCGCAGGCCTCCATGCTGGGCCAGACGTAGGAGTACGGGATGCGGTCACGGTTCATGTAGGCGGCAAAGGCGTGGCCGGCCTCGTGGGTCACGACCTCGACGTCGTGCTGGGTGCCGTTGAAGTTGGCAAAAATAAACGGCATTTCGTAATCACCCAGGCCCGTGCAGTAGCCACCGCCCGCCTTGCCGGGGGTGGACAGCACGTCCATGAGCTGGTCGTCCAGCATTTTGTTGAAGAACACGCCGGTCTCGGGGGAAAGCTCCTCATAGAACTTTTTGCCCTGCTTGAGGATGGCGTCGGCGTCGCCCGCCGGGCGGGGGTTGCCGCTGCGGAACATCAGGGCGTTGTCGGCTGCGTTCATCGGGTACTGCTTGCCCAGCCGCCCGGCCTGCTCGCGGTAGATGCTGTCGGCCAGCGGCACGATGTACTTGACGACGGCGGCGCGGAACTTTTCCACATCGGCCTTCGTGTAGCAGTTGCGCCCCATGCGGTAGTAGCCCAGCGTGGTGTAGCCCTCATAGCCGAGCTTTTTGCCCATGGTGTCACGCAGGTGGACGAGCTGGTCGTAGAGGCCGTCAAACTCGGCCCCGTGCTCTTTGTACCATGCGCCCTCGGCCTTCCAGGCGGCCAGGCGGCGGGCATCGTCGGGGTCGTTCTTGAACGGGGACAGCTGACTCAGCGTGTAGACGCCGCCCTCAAACGGGATCTGCGCCGACGCGATCAGCTTGCCGTACTCGGTGGTCAGCTTGTTTTCCTGTGCCATCTCGTCGAGAATATCGGGCGAGAACGCCTTGTCCGCGATCTCGGCGTTGACGAACATCAGGTCGCCGTACTCGGCGGTGAAGTCAGCGCGGAACGGCGAATCGAGCATCGCGCGGCTCCAGGCGTTCTGGCACTCCTGCAGCTGGGGAGTGGCTTCGTTCCAGAAGTTCATCTCCTCATCGTAGAATTTGTCGCGGGTGTCAATCGTATTGCGCACGCTGGCCAATTGGGCGAGCGTGTCCACATGCTTGTTGAGCTTTTCCTCCTCCAGAAAAACGGCGTGGGCCTCGGCGTAGGTGGCAGCCGCCTTGAAGCGGGCCAGCAGGTCAGCAAACTGCTGCTTGACGGCGTCAAGGTCGGGGCGTGCATAGGGCATTTCCGAAAATTTCATAGTGTAGCTCCTTTACGGACAGTTTTGTCTGTATTATAGCACAGCGGCGGGCAAAAAGCAAAGAGGCGTAATTTGCATTTCTGTATAAAAATTCTGCGTTTTCATCTTGCAAATTTGGCGCATGTTGAGTATAATAGAGCTAGTAATATCATAATGAAGGGGAGAATTGAAATGCCGATCTCTGAGCCTACCGCCGTTTTTTCCATCCGTGATGACCGTGATATGGAGATCAAGCAGGCGGTGCTGCAGGTGTACCGTGCGCTGGAGGAGAAGGGCTACAACCCCATCAATCAGCTCGTCGGCTACATCCTGTCGGAGGATCCGACCTACATCACGACCTACAAGAACGCCCGCGCCATCATCCGCCGCATCGACCGTGATGACCTGCTGCAGGCGCTTGTGCGTGATTTTGTGAAGCACTAAAAATCAGGATTTCAAAAAAGCTCCCGCGTATCCAGCGATACGCGGGAGCTTTTTTACTCCAAAGCCTTCCCCCAGAGGGGGGAAGGTGGCCCCGCAGGGCCGGATGAGGGGCGAGTTTGCCGTGGCTTCCCGTTTATGGGTTATAATGGAAAACCTGCCCCTCATCAGTCAGCGGTCGGAGCCGCTGACAGCTTCCCCCTCGGGGGAAGCCTTTTTACCCCGCAAAAAACGCATTCTGCACGGCGTTGAGGACGGCGGCGCGGCCGGCGGTAAAATTGACGCCGCCCTGCAGATAGCAGGTGTAGGGCGCGCGCAGCGGACCATCGCAGGAGATCTCGATCGTGCTGCCCTCGGTAAAGCTGCCGCTGGCCATGACGACCTTGTCGGTGTAGCCCGGCTCATCGGCAGGCTCGGGGCTGGCAAAGCTGTCCACCGGGCTGTTGTGCTGGATGCCCGCGCAGAAGCCTGTCAGCGCGGCGGCACTGCCCGAGTCAAAGCAGGTCACAATGTCGTTGTGGTCGGCGGTGTAGCGCGGCACGGGGCTGACGCCCACCAGCTCCAGCAGACACTGGGCGTAGATCGCCGTTTTCAGCGCCTCGCAGACAACGCCCGGGGCGTAGTAGAAGCCGAGGAAGGTATCCCGCAGGCTGTCCTGCGTGCAGCCCAGGTCCCCGCCGATGCCGGGCGCAGTGAAGCGGTGGCTGCACTTTTCGACAAGGTCCTTACGGCCCGCAATGTAGCCGCCCGTAGGGGTGATGCCGCCGCCGGGGTTCTTGATGAAGCTGCCCGCCATGATGTCCGCGCCGAAGGCGACGGGCTCGGCGGTCTGGGTGAACTCGCCGTAGCAGTTGTCCACGAAAATCACCGCGTTCGGGTTGGCTTTGCGGGCGGTGTCCGCGACCTTTTGAATCGTGGCAAGGTCAAACGCATTGCGCTGGGTGTAGCCGCGGCTGCGCTGGATATGTACCACCGTGGCGGTCCTGGCCTTCTCGGCGATCAGGTCATAGTCGGGGGTGAAGTCCGGCAGCAGCGGGCACTCGTCGTAGTTCACGCCAAACTCCCGCAGCGTGCCGCAGCCCTTGCCCGCGTCTCCGATGCCGATGACGCCTTCCAGCGTGTCATACGGGCGGCCCGTGGCGGCCAGCAGGGTGTCGCCGGTGCGCAGCAGACCGAACAGCGCGACGGTCAGCGTGTGGGTGCCGCTCATGAATTGCGGGCGCACCAGTGCGGCCTCGGCCCCCATGCAGCGGGCAAAGACCTCCTCCAGCTTATTGCGGCTGTCGTCCCAGACGCCGTAGCCGCTTGACCCCCAGAAGTGCCGTGCCTCAACGCCGCTGTCGGTAAAGGCGCGCAGCATCTTGAGCTGGTTGTAGTCGCGGATCTCCTCCACATGGGCAAACTGCGCACGGCAGAGGTCGAGGGCCTTGCGGTCCAGCGCCAGCACTTCGGGGCGCAGGTCGTAAAATTGTTCGATCATGTAGTATTCCAATCTGTAGTATAATGTTGAATTTTGCCGATTTGTAAAAAACCAAGCTGTGCATAAAAGCCGCACAGCGCCGGGAAGCAGGCGAACCGCACCGCGCGTTCGGCGGTCAGCTCATTCGCCAGCCCGACGATCAAATACCGCGCCAGCCCCCTGCCCTGCCACGCGGGGTCGGTCACGCCCGCGGCCATGTAGCTCTCGGTATCGCTCTGCTCGTAGCAGCCCACCGTGCAGACAGGTCTGCCGTTGTGCAGCAGCGCGCGGCAGGTGCCCACCCCGTGGGCCAGCGCCGTGCAGGCCGCGGAGTAGAACTCGTCGGCCTCGGCGTCGCTCTCGGCAAAGACAAGGCGGCTGACCGGCAGCATCGACGGCGTCGACGGCATCGCCAGCGCGGCCAGCGCGTAGAACACCCAGCTGGCTCCCAGCAGAAAAACGCTTTGCAGCCGCTGCGGCAGGTGCAGATACACCACGGCCACCACCAGCAAAAAGCCGAAGAACCCGAAACTCTGCAGGCTCATGGCCGCACCTCCCAACATACTATCAGTAATAATTCATTATACATGATTTAACGCAATACCGCAAGGGCGATTTGCGCCCCCCCTGCGCCCCCCTGCGGCGCGAAAAAAAATAAATTTGGTCACGCAGCGGAAAGTGTGCTATAATACAGCCAATGCAATCGGCAGGAGGGAAAAACACCATGCAGCATATCCGCAATGCGGTCCAACAATTTTTAAAGACGCAGCCCCCGGCGCGGATCATCGCCATCGGCTTTGCGCTGCTGATCCTCTGCGGTGCGGCGCTGCTCATGCTGCCGTTCTCGGTGCATCCGGGGGTGCATATCACACCGCTGAACGCACTTTTTACCTCTACCAGCGCCGTCTGCGTCACCGGGCTGGTCGTGGTGGACACCGGCGACACCTTCAGTCTGTTCGGCCAGCTGGTCATCGCGGTGCTGATCCAGATCGGCGGTCTGGGCGTGGCGTCCATCGGCATGGGGCTGGCCCTTGTGACCGGGCGGCGCATCAGCCTGAAGGGCCGTTCCCTTGTGCGGGAGGCGCTGAATGTCGAAAACCTGAACGGCATGGTCAAACTCGTGCGGGCCGTCCTGCTTATGACGGTGCTGTGCGAGGCAGCGGGCGCGGTGCTGAGCTTTCCGGCCTTTGCCCGGGATCACATGCCGCTGCGGGCGGTCTGGCTCAGTATTTTTCACTCGATCGCCTCCTTTAATAATGCGGGGTTTGACGCACTGGGCGGCGGCACCAGCCTGATCCCCTACCGGGATGATCTGCTGCTGAACATCGTCACCGATGCGCTCGTCATCGTGGGCGGCATCGGCTTTATGGTCATCCTCGATGTCGGCCGCTGCCGCGGCAATTTCCGCAAAATGAGCTTTCACACCAAGGTCGTGCTTTCCACCACGGCGGTGCTGCTCTTCGGCGGCATGGCGCTTTTGCAGCTGACCGATGGCCTTGGCTGGATGACGGCGTTTTTCCAGAGCATGACGGCCCGCACGGCGGGCTTCTGCACGGTGGATTTCAGCACCCTGAGCAACGCGGGCCTGCTGGTCATTATGCTGCTGATGTTTATCGGCGCATCGCCGGGGTCCACGGGCGGCGGCATCAAGACGACCACCTTTTTTGTGCTGATGCAGCAGGTGCGGTCGATCTTCTCCAAGCGGCGGCTCGGCGCATTCCACCGCCGCCTGCCGGACGCTGCGCTGCCCAAGGCTGCGACCATCACCCTGATGGGAATCATCGTTGTTCTGGGCGGCACCTTCGGCCTCTGCATCCTTGAGCCGGAGACGAATTTTGTCCGGCTGCTGTTTGAGCAGATCTCAGCCTACAGCACGTCAGGGCTTTCCACCGGCATCACGGCGGGGCTTTGCGCCGGCAGCCGGGTGCTGCTGATCCTTACCATGTTCATCGGCCGCGTGGGTGCGGTGACACTGCTCTCCCTCTGGGTCGAGCGCCCCGAGCCCACCGCCCGCTATACCGAAGAAGCCATCACGATTGGGTAAATACGAAGTCGCAAGGCAACCACCGTAGGGGCGGATTCCATATCCGCCCGTGACCGCCTGCCACAGGCACGGCTCCGCGGGCGCATATAGAATGCGCCCCTACATACTCTGCCGCCCGGCGCGGCGCAGAAAGGGTACACATATGTTTGATAAAATGAAAAGTTCCGCCGAAAGCTACGGTGTCATCGGCTTGGGCCGCTTCGGCACCGCACTGGTAAAAACGCTGTCGGACGCCGGCAAGGAGGTCATCGCCGTTGACAAGGACGAGGCCAAGGTCAAGGCAGTGCGCGGCTGGACCGATTACGCCTTTGTCATTGACGAGCTGAACGAGGCCGCGCTCAAGGAGACCGGCATGCAGAACTGCGGCACTGTCACGATCTGCATCGGCGAACGGATCGACATCAGCATCCTGACAACGATGCTTGTCACCAAGCTCGGCGTGCCGCATGTGATCTCCAAGGCGGCCAGCGAGGTACATGGCGAGGTCCTCAAGCAGCTGGGGGCTGAGGTCGTCTACCCGGAGGCCGATATGGCCGTGCGCATCGGCAAGCGGCTGATCTCGGGCAATCTGCTGGACTACATCGCCCTCGGCGACGGCGTCGAGGTGCGGCGCATCACGGTGGGCGGCAGGATGCTGGGCAAGAGTGTGCGGATGCTGGATCTGCGCAAGGTCTACGGCATCAACATCATCGCCGTCGAGCACGGCCAGCAGACGAACGTGGAGTTCTCCGCCGATTATACCTTTAAAGAGGGGGATACCGTCGCGGTCATCGGCAAGGTCGCGAAGATCGATAAGTTTGAGAAAGAAATGTAATTTCCGGCAGATGCCGGGTTCCGGGTGGCCCCTGCTTTAAATCACTGCCCTGTAGGGGCCGGGCATACCCGGCCCGCGGCTTTGCTATGCTGCCCGTCAACGGGCTGAACCCTTCCGGCCTGCTCCGCGGCCACCTCCCCTGATGGGGAGGCTTTCCTCGCGGGCTTTGCCCGCGCAAAAGGCTCCCCGCTATGCGGGGAGCTGGCCGCGCATGCCCGGCCTGAGGGGCTTTGACGGGCCTTGCGCTGCCACCCGCTTATGGTCTACAAATCGTCAAAATCATACGTTTTTTTCGCTCGCTTGGCCCTGCCTAACAGCACCGCCGCCCCGGCGCTCCACCCGACGCGGGCGCAATAGACCGCGGCATCTGCTGTCGGCAGGCTCAGCCCCACCAGCAGCCGCAGAGCGGCCTCGTCCCGGTCATCAATAGCACGCCGGAACGCTGCCTCCGGGTGGGCGGTCAGGTAAAGCTCGTAGTCCGCGCGGGCGTCGTCACCCAGTCCAAACGGCTGCACAAGCCGCCCGAGTGCTAACCGGCAGAGCTTGTCCTCGCTCTCGCCGACGCAGGCCTGCGCAAACGATGCATCAAACGCGGCGTAATCCACCGCGCCGCCGGGCGTGAAGCACTGCCGCATCCGGTAGCCCTCGCCCTCAATGCTGTGGTTGAAGATATGCGCGGGCGTGTTCTCGTCCAGAAACTCCGAATACTCGGGGTAAAACAGCTGCGCACCGTCCAATTCCACCGTAATGTCCGCGCTGACGGCCCCCAGCAGCTTTTTTAAACCCGTCGGGGCATCGGCGGCAGCCCGCAGGCGGAAGGTCTGCAATTGGCGGCAGTTCGTAAATAAATCGCTGCCAAACCCCTCGACTCCGGGCCCCAGCGTGACCCGGCGCAGCCTGCGGCAGTTGTAAAACGCCGCGCTGTCCAGCACCCGCACGGTGTCGGGCAGGGTGACCTCCTCCACAAAATTGCCGGTGATCTCATGCGCGTCGTCCCCGGTGCGCCGGGCCCCGGGCCTGACCGGCCTGTCCGCAAAGCAGTACGGCCCCAACTCCGCAACGGGCAGCCCCTCAATTGTTCCCGGCACAGCGGGGCAGGGGGTGTCGCCCAGCAGCCGCAGCAGCCGCGCACCGCCGGGACAGGGCTCCCAATAAAGACCCACAAAAATCACCTCTTTACATTAGGGCCATTATAGCATAAAATGTGGTTGCGAGAAACAGAAAAGTGAGAGAATTCTATGAAAAGCGTCAAACAAACGGATATTCTGACGGGCAGCATCCCCAAACAGCTGCTCCTGTTCTTTCTGCCCATCTGGTTCGGCACGCTGTTCCAGCAGCTGTACAACACGGCGGACACCCTGATCGTCGGTAACTTTGTGGGCACAAACGCGCTGGCCGCGGTGGGCGCAACAGGGCCCTTCGTCAACCTGCTGGTGGGCCTGTTCGTCGGGCTTTGCAGCGGCGCGGGCGTCGTCATTGCCCAGAGCTGGGGCGCACATGACCCCGATGCCGTGGACAGGCAGGTGCACACGGCGCTGGTGCTGAGCGCTGCCGTTGGCGCACTGCTGACCGTGCTGGGCCTTGTGACCGCTGCGCCGATGATGCGTCTGCTGGGCACGCCGGACGAGATTTTGCCCGATGCAGCGCTGTATCTGCGCATCTACTTTCTGGGCATGATCCCGCAGATGCTCTACAATATGGGCACCAATATCCTGCGTGCCATCGGCGATTCCAAGCGGCCGCTCTACTTTTTGATCGCGGCCTCGCTCGTCAATATCGTGCTGGATGTCGTGTTTATTGCGGTGTTCGGCTGGGGCGTTGCGGGCGCGGCGCTGGCCACTGTGCTAAGTCAGGTCGCCAGCGCGGTGCTGACGCTGCGCTGCATCGCCGGGTCCGAGGGCACGCCGTGGCATATCCGGGCGGAAAAGCTGCGCCTGCACACCGAGGTGCTGGCCGCCATCTGCATGATCGGCATCCCGGCGGCGGCCCAGAGCGCCATGTACAATGTCAGCAATATGCTGATCCAGAGCAGCATGAACAGCTTCGGCACCAGCACCATTGCGGCGTGGGGCGTCTACGGCAAGATCGACTTTGTGTTCTGGATGACGATCAACTCGCTGGGCATCGCCATCACGACCTTTGCGGGGCAGAACTTCGGTGCGCGGCAGTACGACCGCGTGCGCAACGGCGTGCGGGTCTGCATGGCGATGGCGGCGGGCATCACGCTGGTCATCAGCGTGGTATTCTACAACGCGGCCGAGCCGCTGTTCCGGCTGTTCAGTCAGGACGATGCGGTCATTGCGGTGGGCGTGGGCATGATGCATGTGCTGACGCCGGTCTACATTACCTATATCAGCATTGAGGTGCTTTCCGGTGCGCTGCGCGGCTGCGGCGATGTGCGGGTGCCAACGCTGATCACGGTGTTCTTCGTCTGCGGTTTGCGTGTGCTGTGGCTGACCCTGATGGTGCCGCGGTATCATACCATCGCCACGGTGGAGCTTAGCTACCCGCTGACATGGACGCTGGCCTCGCTGCTTTTTATCCTTTACTACAAGCGCGGCGGCTGGCTCAACCGCTGCAAGGCAGCGAAGGGACTGGAGTAAGTAAAACAGCCGACCCCTTTGCGGGGTCGGCTGTTGTTATGCGCCGCGCTCGGTCTGCAGCGTTTGGATAAACTGCACCGGGTCAATGATGCGGCTGCCATCGGTGCCGGTGGCGGCGGTGGAGAGCAGATACTGCATCATTTCCTCGCCCGTCAGGGTGGGGTCCACCTGCCAGCCCAGCGCCATGACCCCGGCGCAATAGGGGATGCCCCAGCTCAGGCCGCCGTGCCCATCGTGGGTGTAGCTGTACTGCCCGGCGGTGTATTCCTCGGCCACCGTGCGGTAGGAGCAGGGCAGCGAAAGGGTATTGCTGCCGGTTTCTGCGCGCTCGTCACTGTCCGCAAAGCCGCTCCGGCAGGCGGCGGGATTGTCCCGGTCATTCCGGGCAAGGACGGCAGGGTAAGGTACAAGGCGGGTCTTTTCCACGCCTGCGCCCTCCACAGTCAGGACCAGAAGCCCGGCCTGCTCGGCCCGCGCCACGGCGGCATCCCAGAGGTCGGCGTTTTGGAACATCTCTGCGTTGCCCGGTGCGGCGGAAACCGAAACGACCCGGATCTTCTCGCCATCTGGCAGTGCTTCGTTCTGCGCAACCACCCAGTCCAGCGCCTCGGCGGCATAGCGGCTGTCCATCAGCCAGGAAGGCCAGGCCGCATAGTAAAGGGCCGCATCCGGCGCAATGCCGATGGATTCGCCCGCAAACAGGCTGGCCACGGCCGAGCCGTGCATCGAGGCGGTCTCCCCCTCGCAGCCGGTATCATAGTAGGCGGCGATGCGCCCGGCCAATTCGGGGTGGTCGGTCAGAAGCGGCTGGTCGAGAATGGCGGCGCGCACGCCCTTGCCGGTGATGCCCTGCGCCTGCAGGCCGCGCACCCCCAGCCCGGGGTCCTTATCTTCCTCCAGAAGTGCGGCGGCCTCGTCCTCGGCCCCCGCAAAGACGGTGCCGGTGTTGTAGGTGTAGGTATACAGGTCCTCTGCCGTGTATTCGCCCGGTTGGTAGGTCTGTTGGGCGTACTCGTCCAGCCAGGGCAGATAGCGCAGGTCGCTGTACGGCGCAGCCGGTTCGGCGGGCGGGGCGGGGGTTTCGGCGGGTGTCGGCTCCGGCGCA
>ERZ772937.2318-NODE-2318-length-12074-cov-4.737915_pt1 | contig 12074 bp, 8 predicted proteins | sample MGYA00512113_ERZ772937 | MGnify/ENA primary metagenome ERZ772937 (study PRJEB29015, sample SAMEA2737649) | human gut metagenome | biome: human gut; feature: human-associated habitat; material: faeces | place: China | collected 2012 ... | reverse complement strand
GATATTTTCCAATGTCATTAACTTAAAAGCAGAAGATATTTATTCCTAAAAGGATTAGATATCTTCTGCTTTTTTTGATATGCTTATATTGTAAAAAGAAGCCATGAACCTGCTCAAAAAAGGATGTGATTATGCATGAAGCATTCTCAGAAACGTATATTCATGGATATAGAAAAAATGACTTCTGATGAATTTAAGGCATTTTGCCGATCAGGTAATAAAAATTATTTTACCAGAATTCGAAAAATGCCTCTTCAGGATCTTCTTTTCACGATGATAAACAGAAAGGGGTTGACGTTGGCATTGGAACTGAGAAATTATATGAAACTTGCTCATCCTGGTGTGTCTATTTCAAAACCAGGATATCTGAAACAGCGTATGAAACTTAATCCAGATGCTTTTTTAGAATTATATAAATATCATAACCGTAACTTTTATGCAGATTCCACCTTTTCAACTTACAAAGATCATTTAATATTAGCCGCTGACGGCTCAGATATTAATATTCCTACCACTGCTGAAACACTGAAACTATATGGTTCTGCAAGCCGGAAAAACACAAAGCCCCAAGCTCAAATAGGATTAGGCTGTATTTATGATGTAATGAATCGTATGATACTGGAAAGTGACTGTAATAAGGTGAAATTTAATGAAATGCGCCTGGCCGAAAAACAGATGGAGCGAATACCGGAAACAATAGGCAGCATTCCCTATATTATTATCATGGACAGAGGCTATCCTTCTACGCCAGCGTTTATACATATGATGGATAAGGATATTAAATTTATCGTACGTTTAAAAAGCAGTGATTACAAAAAAGAGCAAAACAGTTTAATAGAAAAGGATCAGCTAGTTAAAATAAAACTTGATAAGTCAAGAATCAGACATTACGAGGGAACGCCAGATGGAGAACGTATGAAAGAATTAGGTGAAATTTCATTGCGTATGGTAAAAATCCTATTAGAAAACGGAAGTTTAGAAGTTTTGGCTACAAATCTTTCACAAACTGAATTTCATACAGAAGAAATAAAAGAATTATATCATATGAGGTGGGGGATAGAGACTGCGTATGAAACGCTAAAGAGTCGGTTACAGTTAGAGAATTTTACAGGAACAAAACCTATTCTGTTATTACAAGATATATACAGCACTATATATCTGAGCAATTTAGTTGAAGATATCATATTAGATGCAGAGCGTGAACTGGATCAGAAAGAAGCGAACAGAAAACATAAAATGATGATCAATCAGACTGTTAGTATTGGAATCTTAAAAAATGATCTGATTTATATACTTCTTGAAACGGATGGTCAAAAGAAAAATATGTTATTTCAGCAAATATATGAAGATATCAGTAAAAATCTTGTTCCCATTCGTCCTGATCGGCATTATACCAGAACGAAAGGGCAATTAGCAGGAAAATATTCGAATACCCATAAAAGAGCGTACTGAGCTAAAAAATACGAGTACAAAGAGAAGGGGATAAGTATGCCCATATACAAACAAAAAGCAGGAATCATAGTTTTATAAATGCTTACGATTTCTGCTCTTTGCTAAAGTTAATGACATTGTGAAATATCAAGCGTTTGGGAAGAAATACAAGACTTAAATGGAGATATGAAAAGATGATTAAAGTACTATTTATCTGCCACGGCAACATCTGCCGTTCCCCAATGTCAGAATTCGTATTAAAAGACATGGTGGAACAGCGTGGCTTGACAGAACAATTTGAAATCGCTTCGGCGGCGACCAGCACAGAGGAAATCTGGAACGGCAAAGGAAATCCAATCTATCCGCCGGCGCAGGCAGAACTAAAAAAGCATGGGATTGGAAAGACTGCATACACCAACTTTGCGGGCAAGCGCGCCAGACAGGTGACAAAAGAAGATTATCATCACTATGACTACCTGCTTTGTGCGGATACCAACAACATCCGTAACACAGAGCGTATCACAGGCGCGGATACCGAAGGAAAAATTCATCTGTTATTAGATTATGCAGACGAACTTCAAGAGGGTAGTCAGCTTCAGACTAAAAATAAAAGCAGCAATTCAATCAGCCAGACAATCAGCCGCCGCGGCAAATCAATCGCAGACCCGTGGTATTCCGGGGATTTTACACAGACATGGAATGATGTGGTGGCAGGGTGTAAAGGTTTTTTAAATTATCTTAAAAACGTGCATAAGATATAAAAGCAGCATCAGTTTCTGCGCGCTTGCCGGAATTTGGACGGTGTCATATGATATTCGCGCAGGAATAAGCGGTTAAAATAAGATACATTTTCAAAACCGCATTCCAGGGAAATCGCAAGAATGTCATCATCTGATGCACACAGCAGGTGCGCGGCACGGATTAGGCGGTACTCATTTAAGTAAGCAATAAAGGGCTTTCCCATATACAGCTTGAAAAATTTCATGAAATGGGAGCTGCTGAAACCGCAGACTGCCGCAATCTGCTCAATACTGATTTTTTGTGGGTAGTAATTTGCAATATAATCGGTAATCAGGCACAGCTTTTCCTTCGTATTTTCTTTAAAATAACCGTTTTTCCGGGAGGAAACAGCACTGTTTTTTTGCTGCGGTAAATCACAAGTTGTAATTTCACGCATTTTATCCGGTGCAAGAATCTCTGATTCCAGAATAAAAAACAACTGATACAGCCAGCCTTTAATGCCGAGATAATACCCGGCAGGATAGGTGGTACGCAAATCGTCAATCCGGTCAAGGCAGATTTGAACAGCGCGGTGCGCTTTCGGAACCCGGTCTATTAAAACCGGAAAATCTTCCGGGAAATTTTGCAGGCGGTGAAAAAAGTTAAAAGACATCGTATCCCCTTCTTTTGGGATTAACATCTGCATATCAAAAATGATATTTTCGTATGAAAATGCTTCCGATTCATACTGCGCAATGGAATGAAGTCTGCCCGGCAGAATAAAGACAATGCTGTCTTTGACAACCGGGTAGGAAATACCATCAACATTGACCATTCCCCTGCCGCTCTTTACATAAATAATTTCCGTTTCACGGTGCCAGTGCAACGGCACACACGGAAAATCCAGCGGAATCGAGCAAGGATAAGTATTATAGGAAAAATCCGTATCATAGTGTTTTTTCGTTTCTTCGTAATTTTCATATTCTAATATGTGCATAGCCCCTCCAATCCGCAGATTTACTGCACAAACACCAATTTCATATATTTTGTATATCATGATATGATGTTGGGGTCAAAAGCCTCAACTATGATATCTATGGATTGTTCCGTGCTAAACATGTGCCACTGGCACATAGCACCCGCCTATGAGCAAGCTCATGTGGGTTCAGATATTTTGACCCTGGTATCATGATATAAAAGTATGATAGTATTGTATTATTTTAAGCGGTAATTATGCAAGATAAAAAATCTTAGAAATATATAATAATAATCAGAATCATCGAAAAATAATCAGAAATAAAAATAGGAGTGGAGAGAAGTATGAGCATAGTAGAAATTTGTAACAAAATGTATGGAAAGACCATCAGAGAGTGCAGTAATGAACAGGTCTATACGGCACTGCTGGCACTGGTAAAGAAAGTCACGGAAGAAAGAAAAGAAGCGCAGGAGCGGCAGGAAAAAGAAAACGGCAAGAAAGTGTATTACATTTCCGCAGAATTTCTGATTGGAAAGCTGCTGTCAAACAACCTGATTAATCTGGGGCTGTATGAGCAGATTTCGCAGGAATTAGAGGAAAACGGAAAGAACATTGCACAAATCGAAGAAGCCGAGCCGGAGCCGTCACTTGGAAACGGCGGACTGGGACGGCTGGCAGCGTGCTTTTTGGATTCCATTGCCACATTAAACTTAAACGGGGACGGCATTGGCATCAACTATCATCTGGGACTGTTCCGTCAGGTGTTTGCACAGAATAAGCAGACAGAACAGCCGGATTACTGGATTCAAAAGGAAAGCTGGCTGACAAAGACGGAGGTGCAGTACCCGGTACAGTTTGGCAAATTGTCCGTCATGTCGAGAATGTATGACATTGATGTGACAGGTTACGAGGGCAGGGTCAACAAACTGCATTTATTTGATATCGACACGGTTGATGAAAAAATACCGATGCACGACGGCATTGATTTTGATAAAAATGCGATTGAGAAGAATCTCACGCTCTTTTTGTACCCGGACGACAGCGACAGAGCCGGACAGTTATTGCGCATTTACCAGCAGTATTTTATGGTAAGCAATGCCGCACAGCTGATTCTTTCAGAGTGCCGCAGGAAATGTGAAAAAGCGGGAAAGACGTTAAAGAATCTGAATGAATTTGCGGTGATTCAGATTAATGATACGCACCCGACAATGGTTATTCCTGAATTAATTCGCATTTTAACAACGCAGAAAGACATTGACGGCAGTGTGATGACGATGCAGGAGGCGGCAGAGGTGGTGACAAAGACGTGTGCATACACAAATCACACGATTCTTGCAGAAGCACTCGAAACATGGCCGCTGGACTATCTTGAGGAGGTTGTGCCGCAGTTAGTTCCGATTATCCGTTATCTTGATGAAAATGTACGCGCCCGTTATACGGATTCTTCCGTTTACATTATTGACGAAAACGACAGCGTGCATATGGCACATATTGATATTCATTATGGTTTCAGTGTAAATGGGGTGGCAAAGCTGCATACGGAGATTTTAATGCAGGAAGAACTGAAATCTTTTTACCGTATTTATCCTGAAAAATTTAACAATAAAACCAACGGCATTACGTTCAGAAGGTGGTTACTGCACTGCAATCAGGCACTGGCCGCCTATATTGAAGAACTGATTGGTGCAGATTTTAAAAAGGAAGCAGGGGAACTTTCACAGCTTATAAAATATGCAGATGATGAAAATGTGATTGCGCGCATGCTTGAAATTAAGGCGGAAAATAAGAAACGTTTTGCTGCATATATGCAGGAAAAATGCGGTGTAAAAATCAATCCGCAGTCGGTCTTTGACATTCAGGTAAAGCGCCTGCATGAGTACAAGCGCCAGCAGATGAACGCACTGTATGTCATTTACAAATATTTTGAGATTAAGGCCGGAAATATTCCGGATACTCCGGTTACGGTTATTTTCGGTGCGAAGGCGGCAAAAGCATATACGATTGCAAAAGATATTATTCACTTAATTTTGTGCCTGGGTGAATTGATTGCAAATGACCCGGATGTCAGTCCGTATTTAAAGGTTGTCATGGTGGAAAATTATAATGTGACGATGGCGGAAAAGCTGATTCCGGCGTGCGACATTTCAGAGCAGATTTCGCTGGCTTCCAAGGAAGCTTCCGGAACGGGCAATATGAAATTTATGTTAAACGGTGCACTGACACTCGGAACATTTGACGGTGCAAATGTCGAGATTGCACAGCTTGTCGGCAAAGACAATATCTATACCTTTGGTGCATCCAGTGACGAAGTCATCGCGCATTACAAAAATGCCGATTACTGTGCAAAGGACCTTTATGAAAATGATGAAATGATAAAAAAATGCGTTGATTTTATCATTTCAGATGAGTTAAAGCAGTATGGTGATGAAGAAAACTTAGCCCGTCTGCACCATGAAATTATAAGCAAAGACTGGTTCATGACACTGTTGGATTTCAAGGAATATATAAAGGTAAAAGAACAGGCGCTTGCAGACTACAAAGACAGAGCCGCATGGGGCAGAAAAATGCTGATAAACACCGCTATGGCAGGCTTCTTTTCCTCCGACCGCACCATCCGTCAGTACAACACCGACATCTGGAAACTGTAAGACGGACAAAAGCAAACAGGTCGCAAAAAACACAAACCCTTTCCGTCCCCGCCAAGCAAAATCACCCACAATCTTTTCGCCCGCCCCCTCCAAGGGCAAAAAACAACCCGTATTTTCCGTCAAACAGCGTGTGGAAAATGCGGGTTGTTTTTTTGCCTCCCACAGCGTGTGTAAAGTGAGGGTGTTTTTTTGCCTCCCACAGCGTGTGTAAAGTGCGGGTTGTTTTTTGCCTCCTACAGCATCACGCCGGAATTTTCCTTACTCCGCTCCATATAGTGATTGAGCTGTTCAAACGGCTTGCGAAGGACAAGACCGATAAGAATGGCAATGATAATATAGATAAAGAGTCTGCCGATACATTCCCAGTAATAATTGCCGTACATGCCGCCAATCGTTTCGCGCAGGGCATCCATGGCATATGGGAACGGCAGGTAGCGGTAAATCATCCGGTAAACCTTTGGCAGGACGTCAATCGGGAACGTACCGCCGCTTCCGGCAACCTGAACTACCATGAAAATAATTGCAAGGGCTTCACCGATATTGCCAAAGGCAACCGTCAGTGCATACATAAAAATTGTAAAGACCAGGCTGGTGACAGAACATGCAAACCAGTATAAAACCGGGTGCGGACACTGAATCTGGATATAAAACAGATTTCCGAGTACAATCAGAAGTGTCTGCAACTGCCCGATACAGTAAAATGTCAGGTATCGTCCAAAAAACTTCTGATACGGCTTTACACCGGCCGGCAGGTGTTTGGATTTTTTCACCTGTGTATGAATGATAGCCACCATAATCAGACCGCCGACCCAGATGGAAAGGACCGTGTAAAACGGTGAAACGGCAGAACCGTAAGCTGAAATTTCATAAATCTTTTTGGTCGTAATTTCTACCGGTGAGGCAATAAAGTCTGCCAGTGTCTGCGGGTCACTGCCTAAAATCTCATTCACAAAATCATATTCCGGGTCGGAAGCGATTTTATTGAGTAATTCAATAGAATCGGAAAGCTTAGTCATCAGTGTATTTAAAGTCAGCTGTGTCCGTGTCAGATTTTCCTGTCCCTGTGTAACCGCATCCGTAAAGGTGTTCATGTCGCCGTCCATATCCTGATATAAAGAAGAAATGGAAGACATTACACTGCGGATAGAGGACACATTTTCCGAAAGTGAAGCGGAAACCTCTGACAGGGAAGAAACCGAATTGGCATCCAGAAGCTTTTGCAGGGTGGCAAGTTCTCCCGCCTGTGTTTCCAGTGTTTCCGGCAGGTCCGATGAAGAACTGCGTGCAAGAGAGGAAACATCGGAAGAAATCTGTGTAATGGAAATCAGGGAATCTAACATCACATTATATGTTTGTAATTCATTGTAGGCATCGGTCAGTTTACCGGATATGACATCAATGAGTGAATTTCCGGTGGTATCATCCAGTGTCAGACTGTCAAAATCCACGGTGATAGCAGCAGAGCTGGCGCTTACAAGACTCTTTGTTAAAGTATTGACAAATGTGGAATTGGTCTGTGACTGGACTGCTTTTTTGGCTTTATCTGTAATTTTCGGCGCAATGGCATTTTTCTTCTGATTACAGTAATACTGAATCTGCGGATGTTCTAGGGAATCCGAAAGAAAACTTACCATATCGCTTGTAAAGTCAGACGGCAGAACCAGTGCGGCATAGTAGTCGCCGCTGTACACGCCGTCAATGGCTTCCTGCGTGGAATCCGTAAAGACCCAGCCGATGGTTGTATTGGCTTTTAAATTAGAAATAATCTGGTCGCCGATATTTACAGTCACACCGTCAATAGTCACACCCGGATCATCAGATGCTACAGCAACCTTGATGCGGGAAGTGGATTCCGGTCCGTACGGGTCCCAGTTTGACAGAGTGTTAAACCACGCATACAGGGATGGAATGACGGTAAGACCAATCAGTACAACAATGGCGACCACATTGGTACTGATACGTTTGAGGTCCTGTATAAAAACAAGAAAAATATTTTTCATAGTTTAATCTCCTTTGCAGCAGTGATAATAGACTGTAAGTTGTTATTGAGACGGGATGGTAAATCCTGTACAAGGTAGTCGTGTCCCTCTTTCAAATCCAGTCCGAGCTGTTTTAATTTTTTCTGCATCTGGTCATCAATGTAAGCGACCGTTACCAGATATGCAGAAATTAAAAAGAGTGAAATTACCCATAATAAAAGATACACAACCTTTGAACTCTCCATATGCAGCAGCAAAATAAGGAAAATCATCGGGATAATGGCAATACACCAGAGTCCCGCCTTAATACGCTTCTGATTGCGTTCATGCAGTGTATGGCTGAATTCCTGAATCTGCATTAAAGTCGTGTTAAAATCTTCATCACGTCCGTTCTTAGACGAAGACCCGTCCGAAAAATCCGTATCCGGTGAACCGGAATCGGACAGGTTTCTGGCAGAAGTCCGTGTTATGGGTGTTGCCAGAAGGTCATCTGCCACAGGGCTGTTTTTTAAAGTCATAGTTCTACCTCACTAACAAATATGTATTGATTACATCATTTTGGTTTCTTTCATCTTTTCCTCAAAGAAATGATTGAGCGGAATGAACGGTTTGCGGATTACCAGTCCGAGTAAAAGGGAAGCTGCGGCAAAAATCAGCAGTTTTCCCATATAAATAAAGTAGTCCATTTCATACATGCCGCTGATGGCTTCACGCATGGCATTAATCGCATACGGGAATGGGAAGTACAGGTACACGTTCTGGAAAAACTGCGGCAGCAGTTCAATCGGGAACGTACCGCTTGAACCGGCAATCTGGATAACAACCATAACAACGGCAATGGTCTTTCCGACATCGCCAAAGGAAAGTGTCAGCGTGTAAATCAGCAGGACAAACACAAAGCTTGCGACAGAAGCCGTCAAAATGAGCAGCCCCGGATGTTCACAGGATACCTTTAATAAATATAAATCGCCGAGTACAATAATCAGGCTTTGTATCTGTCCCATCACAAAGAATAAAAGGAATCTGCCCAGATACAGTTCGTGCGGTTTCGCCATCAGTTCCATCTTCGGATTATTGTCAACGTGTACTTTCATCAGTGCCACGAGTACGATACCGCCGACCCACAGCGCCAGTGCTGTGTAAAACGGTGTAACTGCCGTACCGTAGTTGACTGCCGGGTAGACATCAATCTGTTCCACTTCCACAGGAGTTGCAATAAATTCGGCATAGGAGACCGCATCGGCATGTAATAACTGTGAAAGCGTCTGATAAGCCGAAGAATCCGTAATATTATTTAAGGAAGTTAAAATCAGCTGGATTTTATCGGACATGCCCGAAATAATCGTTCCGGTATCGCCAAGGGTCTGGTTTGCCGTCAGGGCGATTTTGCTGGTTCCGAGTAAAATCTGTTCTAAGCTGTTTAGCTGGCTGCCTGAATTTTCAAGTGATTTATAGGCAGAATCCGCAGCTGCGTTCACGGTGATTTTTAATGAACTTAAACCGGATGAAGCAATGGTGTGATACTTCTGCTGGGTCTGTGTCATTTTATCAAGGCAGGAGGATAACAGGGAATGCAGCACCTCTGCCTTTGCGGCGGCAATTTCCGGTGTTTCTTTTACGATCGAAGAAGTCTGGTCAATCAGATTCTTTGCAAGGTCCTGTAAAGTAGCAATCGCTTCAAGCTGTCCGCGGATTTGTGCAATAATGTTATGGTCAATATATTCCAGATCATCTAATTTGTTTAAAAGGTCATCCAGTTTATGATTCTGCTCAAGCAGGGAGTTTAAGCTGTCTAATGCGGCAGAAAGTGCATCAGATGCCCCTTGTGTATCGTTTGTGATTTTATTCTGTGCTGTGTCTAACTGTTTCTGCACCTGTTCGGAAATGGTTTCCATGGCGGCAAGTGTTGTGTCAAGCTGGTCGGTCATGTTATCGACAGAGCGGGACAGTGCAGACTGTGTCAGCTTTGTTGTATCTTTTGAATTTTCTAAAATATCCTGTAATTCCGGAATCAATGCACTCATGGATTCCAGATTTTCTGATAAAGAAGCATTGCCGTTCTGGAAGGTGGCAATGGTATCGGCGTAACCGGACAGATTATCCTGAATGGTCTTCATATCGTCAATCAGCTTATCAGAAATAGAAGAATCCTTCTGGGTAATGCTTTCAAGACCGCTTAATGCCGTCTGTGCGGCAACGTTAATAAATTCTGTGTTAATCGTCTGCTGCAGTGTAGAGCTTGCCGTATCGGTAATCTTTGTGGCAACGGCATTTTTCTTTGAATTTTCGTAATAAGTCACGCTTGGGTGATTCATGCCGTTGTCTAAAAAGTCAAACAGGCTGCGGCTGAAATCATCACCGATAATAATGGCGGCATAATAACTGCCGTCATATACCCCTTTTAAAGCAGCATCTGTATCCTGTGGAAAAACCCAGCCTACACCGGTATTGTCATGAAGCTGCTCCACAACCTGATTTCCCATATTGACAGGGTCGCTTCCCTTTGAAGAAAATCCACTGTCTTCAGATACGACAGCAACCTTTAAGGAAGATGTGTTGGCATACGGGTCCCAGTTGGAATAAATGTTAAACCACGCATACAGGGACGGAATAATACACAATCCGCCCGCAATCACCAAAGCGAATAAATTGCGGCTAAGACCGGTAACGTCTTTGCGGAATATATGTAAGATATGTTTCATAAAGACCTCATTTCTGTGCCTGATATACAGCACACTGTTATCATCAGAAAGCGAGCAAAGGCACTTTCATAGCGACATTATAGTATATTGGCAGTTCAAAAGCCAGTTATTTTTTACATTAAATGGAAGGTGTGGTATACTGGCTATATAGTAAATGGACAGAATGGGGAATGGTATGTATACAATTTTAATAGTGGATGATGAAAAGATTGAACGTAACGGAATTAAATTTCTGTTAAAGAAGCAGGCAGAGCCGTTTGAAATCTATGAAGCACCAAACGGCAAAGCAGCACTCGAGCAGCTTTGTTCAATGCGCAATCAGGGAAAAAAGATAGATATATTGCTGACCGATGTAAAAATGCCGTTTATGGACGGCATAGAACTTATTGGAGCAGCCAAAGAAGAGGGGTTTACATTAAAAACCATTATATTCAGCGGGTATAATGAATTTGAGTATGCCAAGCTGGCAGTGCGTCTTGGCGTATCGGACTACATTTTAAAGCCGGTTAATCCACAGGAATTTGCACAGACCATAGAGAAGGTTACAGCAGAATTGCAAAAGCAGAATGTTGAAAATGAACAACGTCTGCAGCAGAGCAGCTATATGCGGGAATATCTTTTATATACCTTATTTAATGGGGGCGGTGCAGAACAGGTGCATACATTGGCAGGAAATCTTGCGGGAGAAAATTTCTGGAATCACTTCCACCGGATTGTATTTCTTGAGTTTGACCGAGAATTTTTTGGGAAAAAAGCGCTTGATTTTCAGGCGGAGATACTTGAAGAAAATATGAGTGAAGAATATCAGTATTTAAACTTAAACCCGCAGCAGGCAGTGCTTTTATTAAATGCCAGTCCGCATTACATGACCCTGCAGCAGACAGCACAAAAGCTGCATGATGCCGTTTTCAAAAAATACGGCGAACACTGTCATTTTGCAATTTCAGGCGAAATTGACGATTATGAAAAAATACCGCAGACAATGGATATGCTTGAAGCCCTGATGGAAAATAAGTTTTACCGCCCTGATGTGTATGTATATTCCGAGGACATCAGTGAGGAAACGCCGGTGCTGGTGCAGATTGATGACGACACGCTCATGAAGCAGATGAAACAGGATATTAAGATGAAAGATATCCGGGCGCTCCGGGAGCATTTTGACAGAATGTGTGCCAAGTACCGCAAAAAATCATATTTTTCACAGATTTATATTAAATTTATTTTTCTTACTTATTTTTAGTAAGTCTTTATATTGATTAGTACTATAACAACTTCCATCAAAGCCTAAGACCTCTGACTCTTTAACATTTTTTTCTATCCATTCATTAATAGTGTCATATCCTGGAGTAGCTATTTTCATTAAATCAATTCCAGAGCCTTTTAATTGCTCAGCTGCTTGTATAAAATACCTTCCATCAGCCCATAATTTAGCTTCATTTTCTCCAACTAATAATGTTCCTGCTGATCCAGTAAAACCTGAAATCGCAGCTCTACCCGTATAGTACTCTGCTACATATTCACTTTGATGTGGATCTGAACTTGGAATTATATAATAATTTATATTATATTTTTTCATTGATTCTCTTAACTTTAAAAGTCTACTCATTTTTATTCCCTC
>ERZ772937.2312-NODE-2312-length-12100-cov-2.464840_pt1 | contig 12100 bp, 10 predicted proteins | sample MGYA00512113_ERZ772937 | MGnify/ENA primary metagenome ERZ772937 (study PRJEB29015, sample SAMEA2737649) | human gut metagenome | biome: human gut; feature: human-associated habitat; material: faeces | place: China | collected 2012 ... | reverse complement strand
CGGCAACTAAAGTACCGTGCCGGACAATGAAAACCACCCGGTTTTACCTATTTTACAGCCGTTTTTGCATAAAATAATCGAGTGATTTGCAGGGATGGGGTTCACGAATCAACTACTGTACCAGCAAAAAAAATAGGCTTTTTTCTTATAAATCGAAGTAAATAAATAAAATGATTAAAACATTTTATTGGAAATAAATCATTTTTTTCCCGAAAACAAGTATATTCGAATCCATAACTAAAGGGAAGAGAAATGAATAAGTTTTTACTACATATTACATCGCTTGTTGCCCTCGTTTTGTTCCTGACCATGGGTGCTTGCAATAATACCCCAAAGACTCCAATACTACTTGAAGCGGAGAAAACCATCGAAAAACAACCGGACAGCGCCTTAAACTACTTAGGGCGTGTAAATTCCGATTTACAAGATGCTCTACAGGCACAAGAATATTACTTAAAGGCTTTGGAGATAGGCGAAGATTCAAAAGATTATACTCTCCTGATTAACACTTATAACAACTTAGGTACTTTATATGCTCACCAGGATATCAACGACATGGCGTTACCCATGTATAAAAAGGCCCTGTCATATTTGGAGTTAGAACCCGATTCGGTAAAAACTGCTTTTACCCTAAGAAACATTGCACGTATATATTCCTTGACACAAAAGCCAGATAGTTCAATAATATATTATAAACGTGCAATTTCATACTCTGCAATAAAAAACAGAGCCTCTATCCTTACCGATTTAGGGAATCTATATCTCAGTCTCAAAGACTATAAAAAAGCATATCAATGCATAGAAAAAGCAAAGCCTTTAATCGGTAATGAAAAAACTCTCTATTCCTTATATTTGTCAAAAGGAGAACTGCACATTGCCACCAACCAGTTAGATTCTGCTAAATTTTATCTTAATCATTGTGTAAAGAGTTCCAATATTCATACACGTGCTGGTAGTTTGTACCACTTGGCTCAAATAGCTCAGAAAGAAAAAAACATCAACGATCTCATCAAATATTCCAATCTATATGAACAAACACGCAATTCCATTGTAGATAGTTTACATTTTGAAAATACGCGTCTAACACAAAGTATGTTTAACTACCAAAGGATTGTTAATGAAAAAAGTAAATACGAAAAAGAAGCAACCCAAAGAATGATTTTGATATATCAAGTGATTATCGTTTTCAGTATCATCTTTATTTTAAGTTTCATATTTTTCAAAAAAGAACAAAATAGAAAAAAGAGATTTGCCCATTTAAAAGAAGAGCAATACAAACGCAGTCAACAATACATAGAAGACAATGAAAAACAAATTTCTCAATTAACAGAAATGCTCCGATCTAAACAAGAAGAAATGGGTGAAGTCGAAAAACAACTATATGAAGCGAGAAAATTAATGCTTGAAATGGAAAACAGGCAAATTTTCGAAAAACAGGGAACATTTCTTTTGTTGGATAAAGATTTTCATAACTCATCTTTATATATTAGGATTCATAGGGAGAATGACATACAACTTGGTCCAAATGAATGGGAAGAACTACATCAATTGATTGATGCAACATATCCAGATTTCACCAATCGACTTATAAAACTTTACCCACAAATCTCCATAGAAGAAATACATATTTGTTATTTAGTAAAGATGCAATTACCCATAAAAAAGATAGCCTTCATTATGCATATCACAAGTTCAGGGGTGTCTCAATGTCGCAGAAGATTATATAAAAAGTTCACAGGAGAGCCTCAAAACACAGAAAAGTTCGACAAATTCATATCTGATTTCTAAGGAAGTACAACTTGTCACATTTTTGTCAACAAAAATATGTGCTTAATAATGAAGAGAAATTTACCTTTGCCGATCACTAAAACAAATCTTATTTTAATTAATATACAAGAACAGTCCCGGGCGGTGATTTAACCAAGCCTAATATCTCGATCTCCTTTTCCGCCGCCTTTGGGACCGTTCTTTATCTCTTCTCTGATCTATAAATGAGGAAAAGAGGCTTTTCCGGTTGGTTACTAACAAAATATTTCATAGTTTTGTACAATCATTTAGTAGAGATTAAACTTAGATTAGAATATGAAGAATTTAATCATTATAGCCAGTCTGCTCCTTAGTTTACCCATTATGGCTCAGACTAAAGTTGTAAAGAAAAATGCCGTCAAGGCAAATAATTTCGGTATAACTTATTCACTTCCTAAAACATCTCTGGTTGTAGATGCAGAAGTTACGAAAGTAACTTGCAAAGCAGGTCCCTATTATAAATACGCAGAAAAATATTTAGGAGTAAAAGACGCTATCACAGAAGATAAGGTCTATTACGAATTAGGAAAGATCAGCTTGGTCAACAAAGGTGTACCCGATGCAGACAATACATTCATCGTTGAATTTAAAGCGGGAACAGTTGCCCCATATGCTTATTTGACAGAAGACGGACTGCTTTGTTCCATCAATGCCGAATATACCCCCGATGAATCAGCACTGGAAGCGGCAAGAAAGAAAAATCAGGCTCCGACAAAAGTAACCGATGCCTCTGTTTTGTCAGAAGAGTTGCTTATGGCGGGATCTACAGCCAAGCAGGCAGAAGTGGCAGCCAAACAAATCTACCGTATCCGCGAAAGCCGTATGAACATTCTTACGGGTGATGCCGATAACCTGCCACCCGATGGCGAAGCGATGAAGCTGGTCATCCAACAACTGGAAGAGCAGGAAAAAGCGCTAACCAACTTGTTCACAGGTATCCGGGCAAAGGAAGTCAGTGACTACGAAGTGACTATTGTACCTTTCGACAATCTCGATAAAGAAGTATTATTCCGCTTCTCCCCCCAATTGGGAATCGTAGATGCCGACGATTTGGGCGGAGCACCTGTGTATATGAACTTAAAAGCCATCGACCGCGCTCCTGTTTTAGACCCGAAAGAGGCTGAAAAGAAAGAAAAATCACTGAAGGGCATTATATATAATGTACCAGGTAAAGCCAGCATCGAAATCAGCATGAACAAAAAAACACTTTATAAAGGCGAAGCACAAATTACCCAATTCGGTACACGGGAAGGACTTGCCCCCATCATGTTTGAAGATAAAAAAGCTCCGGTAAAAGTTTATTTCTATCCGGAAACAGGTGCAATAAAACAAATCATTCAATAATCATCTAACAAATTAATTCTATGTTTGAAGGACAGCCTAAAGGTTTATATGCGTTAGCCTTAGCGAACACCGGCGAGCGTTTTGGTTATTACACCATGCTCGCAATTTTTGTACTTTTCTTAAAAGCAAACTTTGGTCTATCGCCAGGTATGGCAGGTACGATCTACTCCACATTCCTTGCTTTAGTCTATTTTTTACCATTCATCGGCGGTATCTTAGCTGATAAATTCGGGTATGGCAAGATGGTGACAATCGGTATCATCGCCATGTTTGCCGGATATGTTTTGCTCGCATTGCCATTAGGCAGTGGGACATTGGCTTTGGCCTGTATGTTTTCCGCCTTGTTGGTAATCAGTACGGGAACCGGACTATTCAAAGGGAACTTGCAAGTAATGGTCGGTAACTTATACGACTCTCCCGAATATGCATCCAAACGCGATTCCGCCTTCAGTATCTTCTATATGGCGATCAATATCGGTGCATTGTTTGCTCCTACAGCAGCCGTAAAGATCATGGAATACGCCCAGCAAAATTTAGGGGTTAGTGTAAACGACTCTTATCATTTTGCTTTCGGAGTGGCCTGCGTTTCTCTGATCATATCCATGGCTATCTATTATTCCTCTCACCGCACATTCAAGCATGTGGAAGGAAATATCAAACAAACAAGCGCAGGAAAGGAAACGGCCAAAGTGGAAGAACTCTCTCCGAGAGAAACAAAAGACCGTATCATAGCTCTGTGTTTAGTGTTTGCAGTTGTCATCTTTTTCTGGATGGCATTCCACCAAAACGGACTTACCCTGACTTATTTTGCCGATGAGTTCACGGCCAAAAGTTCAACTGGCTTGGAAAGCATGATGTTCGATGTATGGAATCTGGTTGCCATAATCTTTATCGTCTATGGTCTATTTTCCTTATTCCAGTCTTCAACAGGAAAAGGCAAAGCAATATCCGGTATCGTCATTCTACTTGCACTTGCATTCTTAGGATACCGCTATAGTTCACTCAATGGTTCGGTTCCCGTAGATGCTCCTATTTTCCAGCAATTCAACCCATTCTTTGTGGTTGCTTTAACTCCTGTTTCCATGGCTATTTTCGGGGCATTATCCAGAAAAGGCAAAGAACCGTCGGCACCGCGTAAAATCGGTCTCGGCATGCTGGTGGCAGCATGCGGATTCATCTTAATGATGTTTTCATCATTCGGCCTATTGACTCCCGAAGCACAATCCGAAGCAATCCAGGCCGGTACTGCCTCTTTCGTTTCACCCAATTGGTTAATTTCCACTTATTTGGTTCTTACATTCGGTGAGTTATTACTTTCGCCTATGGGTATTTCCTTTGTTTCGAAGGTGGCTCCTCCCAAATACAAAGGTATGATGATGGGAGGTTGGTTCGTTGCAACAGCTATCGGAAACTATTTGACAGCCGTAGCAGCGTGGATTTGGGGAGATATGCCTCTGTGGATCGTATGGGGTGTATTGGTCGGCGTATGTCTCGTTTCTGCCGTATTCATTTTCTCTGTCATGAAAAAATTAGAAAAGGTAGCATAAGACCATGAGGAAGCAGTATACATATAAACCTGTTGCTCTCCGCTTCAGAAGATGGAGCCGGAAAAGGTATGCTGCTTTCATTAGTATACAACATGCCGTTACGATCGGGCAGTTGTCGGCAAACGTATCTGAACGGTTCCAGGCAAAAAACGGTTCCGTACATACGTCCGTGCTCACTTTCGACAAGGTAAACGATGGGGAGACTGAAGAAAAGGAGAATACATCTCATCCAGACTGTTCAAAAGACATCACCCTGTCCCTGCTCCTGCAAGCCTTATGTCCTGTCCAGATCGCAAACCGACCTGCGGCATCGTATGCACACATAATAAAAGATAACATTTCCGAAATCGCGGAAGGTCCCAGTTATAAACTGAAGGCCTTCCGCGATTTTCGTTTATACAAATACCCAAATACATGATTGAAACACTCAAACAACACGTTCTTTCCGGTGGCATGATCAACGAAGAACAAGCAAAAGAACTGGCTGCCGTTCCGGATAAGGAAGCCCTCTACGAAGCAGCTCATCAGATCACCCGCCACTTCATGGGAAACAAGTTCGACACTTGTTCCATCATCAATGCCAAAAGCGGGAATTGCAGCGAAGACTGTAAATGGTGTGCACAGTCCGGCCATTATAAAACAAACGTGACGCTTTACCCGCTGTTGCCGGCAGAAGAATGTATCCGCCATGCGACACATAACCATAAGCAAGGAATCAGCCGTTTTGCACTTGTCACCAGCGGTAAGAAGGTTTCGGACAAAGATATGGTAAAGATTACAGAGACCGTACGCCGTATCAAGCGAACCTGCGATATCAAATGTTGCGCCTCGATGGGACTCCTAAACCGTGAGCAACTGCAAGCCCTTTACGACAGCGGAACGGAAAATTACCATTGCAATATAGAAACAGCCCCCTCCTACTTCCGCACCCTTTGTACGACCCACACGCCGGAACAGAAACTAGAAACGATCCGGACGGCACGGGAAATAGGTTTCCGTATCTGTTCAGGTGGGATAATCGGGATGGGTGAAACGGTAGAGCAACGTATCGAGATGGCTTTATTGCTTCAAAAGGAAAGGATTCTCTCTATCCCGCTGAACCTCCTGCAACCAATACCCGGCACACCGTTGGAAAAGGCACAACCGTTGACGGATGAAGAGTTCCTGACCACGATCGCCCTGTTTCGTTTCATCAACCCGAATGCTTACCTGCGTTTCTCAGGCGGACGGGCCCAACTAAGTGAAAAGATACAGCGCAAGGCTCTTTATATAGGTATCAATTCGGCGATCATCGGCGACCTGCTGACAACGATCGGGAGCCGGGTAGCGGAAGACAAAGCTCTTTTCACCTCCGAAGGATATTCATTAACCGAAAATACAGATTGGGAAAGATGACGACAGAAGAATTACTACACTTTGACCGGGAACACATCTGGCACCCGTATACATCGACAATTGATCCGCTTCCGGTCTATCCGGTCGAACGAGCAGAAGGGGTTACGATCACCCTGAAAGACGGCCGAAAGCTGATCGACGGCATGTCATCATGGTGGGCAGCCGTGCATGGTTATAACCATCCGGTGTTGAATGCTGCGGCCAAGGCACAGCTGAACAAGATGAGCCACATCATGTTCGGAGGCTTTACCCACGAACCGGCAGTAGAGCTGGCAGCCAAGTTGCTCCCGTTGCTGCCTCCTTCCATGCAAAAAATATTCTTTGCCGACAGCGGTTCCGTTGCAGTGGAAGTCGCCATGAAGATGGCCATCCAATATTGGCAGTCACAAGGGAAACAAAAAAAATATGCTTTCGCGACCATCCGAAGCGGCTATCATGGAGATACCTGGCACGCAATGTCTGTCTGCGATCCGGTTACCGGCATGCATGGGATCTTTTCCGGAAGCCTGCCTGTACAATACTTTATCCCCCAGCCTTCCATCAAATTCGAGGAGAAATGGGACGAAAAGGCGATCGAACCTTTAAAAGACTTGTTTGAGAAGCATGCAGAAGAGATCGCAGCCCTGATCCTCGAGCCTGTCGTCCAAGGAGCAGGTGGCATGTACTTCTATTCACCCACATTCCTGATAGCGGCACGTGAACTGTGTGACCGGTATCAAGTATTGCTGATCTTTGATGAAATCGCAACGGGATTCGGACGGACCGGGCGACTTTTCGCCTGGGAATGGGCCGGGGTGGAACCGGACATCATGTGCATCGGCAAGGCATTGACGGGAGGTTACATGACACTGTCGGCAACCGTCACCAGTACACCCGTAGCCGATATGATTTGCAGTGGTGAGGCAGGGTGTTTCATGCACGGGCCCACTTTCATGGGAAACCCGTTGGCCTGTGCAATCGCATCGGCATCGGTCTCGCTCCTGTTGGAAAGCGGATGGCAGGAAAAGGTGAAGGCCATAGAGTCACAGCTTCGGGAAGAGCTGGCTCCTGCCGCATCTTTCCCCGACGTACAAGAAGTACGTGTGTTGGGAGCCATCGGTGTGATCGAGATGAAAGAACCGGTAAATATGGCCGTCTTACAAAAACGTTTTATCGAAAAGGGCATCTGGGTCCGCCCGTTCGGTAAGTTGGTTTACCTGATGCCACCCTTTATCATTCAAAAAGAGGAATTGTCTAAATTAACAAAAGGGCTGTTAACCGTATTAGATTCAAAATAAAATGAAAGATTATAACGACATATTGGAGAAACTAAGGGCTTCCGGTAATCTGCGCAGTCTTCCTGATATCGTCCATCGTGGCAAATGGATCGAAAAAGAGGGGCAGACAATGCTCAACCTATCTTCCAACGACTACCTCGGACTCTCGTCCCGGCAGGATCTGCGGGACGAGTTTATCGAACAGTTGCAGGAAAGCGGCCTGCCGTTCTCTTCTTCTTCATCCCGGTTACTGACTGGGAATTTCATGGTCTATACCGAGCTGGAAGAACTGATGGCCAACCGCTTCGGACGCGAAGCCGCCCTGCTGTTCAACAGCGGTTACCATGCCAATACCGGAATACTTCCCGCCTTGACGGATAAACAGTCGTTGATCCTGGCGGACAAACTGGTACATGCGAGTATCATCGACGGGATTCTGCTGAGCGGCGCACCTTACCAACGTTACCGTCACAACGATTATGAGCATCTGGAACAGCTATTGGCTAAATACGTACATGCATACGAGCAAATTATTATCGTCACGGAAAGTATTTTCAGCATGGATGGAGATATCGCCGATCTCGGCCGGCTGGTATCCTTAAAGAAAAGATATCCGAATATATGGCTTTATGTAGACGAGGCGCATGCTATCGGTGTAAGAGGGGAAAACGGCTTGGGGGTCGCCGAAGAGCAGGATTGCATCCGCGATATAGATCTCTTGGTCGGTACCTTCGGAAAGGCTTTGGGATCAATGGGAGCCTATCTGTTGTGCAGCCGGACGGTTAGGGAATATCTGATCAATACGATGCGCCCTCTGATATTCAGCACGGCACCCCCACCTGCTCAAATCGCCTGGACAAAGTTTCTGTTTGAGAGACTTCCCAGCTTTACCGACGAACGGCATCGCCTGGCCGTTACCAGCCACTTGCTTTCAGAGGCCTTGAAAGGGAAAGGGGGAGAAATATCGGCAAGCCACATCATTCCTTTCATTATTGGAGAAAACGAAGACTGTATACAAACAAGCCTCTGCCTGCAACGGAAAGGCTTTTACTGCCTCCCCGTCCGCCCTCCCACAGTCCCCAAAGGGACAGCGCGGATACGCTTCTCATTAACAGCCGACATAACTGAAGAGGAGATCCGATTTATGATTAATGAATTATGATTTATATCAAAACACACAAACTATAATTCACCATTCATAAATCAAAATTCATAAATAAAAAGCATGAACATATATAAACAAACAAAAACAGGCAACAGTCAACTTCTTCTCGTCTTTTCAGGCTGGGCAGCTTCTCCTGAAGTATTCCGGCAGCTGGAAACGGAACCGGATACGGATCTTTGGATTTGCTATGACTACCGGGGAATGGATTTTGAAGCCCTTTCCGGATACCGGAAAATCCGACTGGTAGCTTGGTCATTAGGTGTATGGGCTGCTTCGGTCGTGTTTGGTAAAAAGCCTGTATCTTTCACCGAAGCCATTGCCGTCAACGGGACTCCCTGCCCCGTTCATGACCAGTGGGGTATCCCGGAAACGATCTTCCGGGGAACATTGGATAACGTAACCGAAGAAGGCATGCGACGCTTCAACCGGCGCATGTGCGGCAAACGGGATATTCTGCAAGCCTACGAGCAGATACCGCCTCGTCCGCTCGCCGACATCCGGGAAGAATTGGAGTACCTGTACGCCGAAATAAAGAAAGCCTCACCTGCTTCCGCCTTGTTTAACGGATGGACACAGGCTCTCATCTCCTCCGAAGACAGGATCTTTCCTACCGAGAATCTGCGTGCCTTCTGGCAAGGCCGTTGTCCTATAACCGAGATAGAAGCTCCACACTATCCTTTTTATTTATGGAAACAATGGGACGAAATATGGAAGCAATAGAAACTAAACAGATACATATCCGCTTTACACGTGCTTTGTCCAGCTACGACAACCATGCCGATGCCCAACACCGTATCAGTCGGAAACTCGCTTCTCTCCTCCCTCATCAGGCGAATGTCCGTTACAAACGGATGCTGGAAATTGGCTGTGGCACGGGCGGATTCACCGGAGTGCTGAAACAACAATGCCATATTGACGAATGGATACTGAATGATCTTTGCGAGGACTGCCAGGAAAAGATAGAGCAGCTCTTCCCAGGTTCTCCTCCCCGCTTCATAGCTGGGGATGCCGAAACACTATCCTTTCCCGGCAAGTTTGACCTGATTGCATCCGCCTCTGTTTTCCAGTGGATGAAAGAACCGGAAACATTTCTCCATAAACTGTCGGGACTGCTGATGCAGCAAGGATTACTCCTGTTCAGCACTTTTGTCCCCGGCAACCTGCATGAGATCAAAAAACTGACAGGAAAAGGACTTGTGTACCCAACCTCCGATACACTTGTAGGATGGCTATCCACAGCAGATTTCAATCTGCTGCATCAGGAAGAGGATACGATCGTCCTTACCTTCAAAACCCCACTGGACGTACTGAGACACCTCAAAGCAACGGGCGTCACAGCGACCGGAAACGGCTGTTGGACAAAAGGCCGGCAGGAATCATTCTGCCGGCAATATGTGGAACAGTTCGCGACAACCGACGGTCAAGTGACACTCACATACCGCCCGTTTTATATATTAGCAACCAAAAAATAAAAAAGGATATGAAAGGAACAGTCTTATTTATTACAGGAATCGATACCAATATCGGTAAAACTTTCGCCACCGGCATGATTGCATGCGCATTGGCTGAAAAAGGGAAAAATGTCATCACCCAGAAAATGATTCAAACGGGTTGCACAGAAGTCTCGGAAGATATCGAAATGCACCGGAAAATACAGGGAATCCCTTTCACCGAAGAGGATAAAGCCGGATTAACTTGCCCCTACATCTTCACCTATCCCTGCTCTCCCCACATGGCTGCGGAGAAAGACGGGAAGACAATCGATCTGTCCGTCATCACCGAGGCAACCCGCCGCCTACAAGAGAAATATGAGTACGTCTTGCTGGAAGGTGCGGGCGGATTGATGGTTCCGAACGATTTTCATTCGCTCGCCATCGATTATGTAAAAGAGCAAGGATACCCGGTTATCCTGGTGACATCCGGCAAATTAGGTAGCATCAACCATACATTATTAAGTCTCTACGCCTGCAAACAATACGGAATTCCGGTCCGAACGGTTGTTTACAATCTTTATCCGCCTACAGACGAACTGATAACCGCCAACACCCTGGAATACCTCACCCAATATCTGGAAAAGGAATTTCCAGAAACTGCCCTTATCACACTTCCGGAAGCAACGGCAGGAGTGGCAGACATAGATATCAGCAGCCTGTTCTAAGCTCCCTCTACCCCTCCTTTTCAAAACACCGGTGTTTTGAATGATGCCTCAGCTTAAACAGACGTCTCTTTACAAGAACAGCCGCTTATCCATCTCTGTTAAAAGAATGATAAGCGGCTGTTTATTCATATATCATTTACTTCACTACTTGAAGAAGAACCTGAAAATGTCGTTTCCGTTCGCATAGATCAGTAAAGCAAACAACAGGAACATCCCGGTAACTTGTGCATATTCGAGGAATTTGTCACTCGGCTTGCGGCGTGCAATCACTTCATAGAGCAGGAACATCACATGCCCGCCGTCCAAAGCCGGAATCGGCAGAATATTCATAAAGGCGAGGATGATAGAAAGGAAAGCCGTTTTCATCCAGAACGAATGCCAATCCCATTCCGCCGGGAACAGACTGCCGATCGTACCGAACCCTCCCAGGCTGGAAGCTCCTTCTTTCGTAAAGACATATTTCATGTCGCTGACATACCCTCTCAGAGTGTTCACACCTAACATAACACCGGCAGGGAAAGATTCGAAGAAACCATATTTACGAGTCACCGTCTGATACATATCAAAAGGCGAAACAGAATAAATACCCATTTTCCCAGCCGTATCCGTATGCAGTGTCAATGTCTGCGGGATACCGGCACGATAAAAACCGACCAATACATCCTTATCCTTATTTTGTGCAAGCACTTCACCTACCTCATAGAAAGAAGGGGTTACGATGCCATTAATAGAAACGATACTGTCTCCCGGTTGCAAACCGGCAACTGCGGCAGGTGATTCGCCACTTTCCGTCTTACCCAATTCGCGCACGACCATCGGGAAACGATAGGAGGCAAATCCTTTCTTATCCCGCATAACGCGCTGTGCCATATCTTCAGGGATGGGAATTACCGTTTCAACACCACCACGCAAAACCGTTACGGTCTGTGCATTGAGTACACGGCGGAAACAATCCTCTCCGAAACGCTCCAACTCCGTATCGTCCGCTTTCAGCAAGATATCGCCATCCTGGAATCCAACGTTATGGAAAGTCTCACTATAATCCATACCCGCCTTCACATTTTTCAACGGCTGGAACGTATCCCCCCAAGTGAACAACACCATCGAATAAATAAACAGCGCCAACAAAAAGTTAAACAACACACCGGCAACCATGATCATCAACCGTTGTCCGGCAGGCTTAGAACGGAACTCATAAGGTTTCGGCGGCTGTGCCATCGCCTCCTTGTCCATACTCTCATCGATCATACCGGATATCTTGCAATAACCTCCCAAAGGAAGCCAGCCGACACCATACTCCGTATCACTGTTTTTAGGCTTAAACTTGAAAATCGAGAACCACGGGTCAAAGAAAAGGTAAAATTTCTCCACCCGAACCTTAAAGATACGGGCAAAGATAAAATGTCCGAATTCGTGGAAAATGACTAAT
>ERZ772937.2311-NODE-2311-length-12101-cov-3.230782_pt1 | contig 12101 bp, 10 predicted proteins | sample MGYA00512113_ERZ772937 | MGnify/ENA primary metagenome ERZ772937 (study PRJEB29015, sample SAMEA2737649) | human gut metagenome | biome: human gut; feature: human-associated habitat; material: faeces | place: China | collected 2012 ... | reverse complement strand
AACGGACATTTTGGCGAGTGGAAGGCCCATCAACTGAAAGAGGCCGCCTGCAGCAGCTTTGGGATTGATGACAGCGGCGGCGTGTATTCCACGTTACTTGGGATGTTCCTTGAGCAGATCCTGTCTTTAACTGCACAGGCAGATTCTCTGGAAAAACAGATATCCGTATTCTTCCAAGAGGTTAATAACCCTTTAACCTCTATACCGGGAGTTGGGACTGTTCTCGCCGCAACAATTTTAAGCGAGATCGGTGACATTACTCGCTTTTCTTCTGCCGATAAGCTGTTGGCTTACGCAGGACTTGATCCATCCGTGAAGCAGTCCGGCGAATTTAAGAGCAACCAGAATCGTATGTCCAAGCGGGGATCTCCTTATTTACGTCGTGCCATTTGGTTGGCGTCCACGGTAGCAGTGCATCGTGATCCGATGTTTCAAACCTATTACGAAAAGAAAATATCCGAAGGTCTGCATTACATGAATGTGATTGGTCATGTCAGCAGAAAGATGACCGCTGTGATCTTCGCTGTCCTCCGGGATGGACAACCGTACCAACCCATTTTGCAATCTGCCGGTTAACTGAGCTGCATCATTTTCATCCGGCCCGCAAAGGGTCTTGTTCTTTGCGCCCTTTTCCGATATACCCCTTATACACGCGAACTGTAATTTTATCCCTTGACAAACCCATAGCCGACTGCTTTCTTTTTCGTCCTCGAAAAAGGCTCGAAAAGCGCAGGAAACGCAGTCATACCAACGTTTCCAATGCATTGGCCACACGGACTTCAAGACCTCCGGCACAAACGGCTCACGTTCGTTTCAAGGGGATGCAGCGGGGACACACACCACCCCATCCCCGAACCGCGCACACAGCGGCTTACACGCCGAAACAGGGGGCGTTTCGGATGGGGGTGCTATCTCTACCCTCGGACCGTTTTGTGCGGTTCGGAAACCCTGCACGGCCGGGTGTCAGAACGGCAAACTTTGCCGCTTTTGGGTCTTGGTCGAGGGGAATCTCGAAGAGCACAGAGAGCCTTCGGAACAGCGATGCGCATGATGCGCGTCGCTGTTCCGAGGCGTCGCGGTCCCGTAGGAACGTGCAGCCCCGCTGCTGGTTCCTGCGCTGTATTGGTGAGCTTCACGGTTTGCCATCGCTGCGTCGAAATTCAGGAGAGAGCTTTCACGCGCCTTGCTGTGCCGACAGCTTTATCTGCGCTTTATGACGTTCAGTGGTTCTGTCCAATGCAGTAAGTTGTCGTTCATAGTATGTTGCCATGACCTCGTGCATTGGGATTAGCGTGTAGAGCAGGTTGCCATTTTTCTTGATACCTCGTCGCGTGATGATCTCTGTATGCTCTGTGACGATGAGCCCACGTTCTTCCAGCAGACGAACATGCTTGGCAACGGTATTGCGCGAGAGGTGGAGCTTCTTTGCGATGATCGCTTCACTCGGGTGGCATTGGTTTGTTTTACGGTTCGCGTGACGCAGCAGGCAGATGTACACCGCGACCGCACCGGCAGGCAGGTCAAAGTCCAGCAGCTCATTCGGTACGGGGAAGCAGTTCTTTGCACGTTCCCAACCGACCGGCGGTTTTGTCCTTCTCATGCATCACCACCGCCCTTCATGTGCTGCTCGACCCATTCGATGAATTTCTCTTTCGGCACCACCATGCGGCTGCCGACGCGCAGCGTAGGGAAGTCCTTTTCGTGCATCAGCTCGTAGGCACTGGACGGCGCAACACCGAGTACTTGTGCGACCATTGCCGCATTAAGGAACAGCGGCAGGTCGTCATAGTTTTTGTAGGTTGACTCTTTCAAAAAATTCACCTCCGTGTATTGGAATTCAGAGAAAAGTTTCTTGCGTTTCGGAGGCCTCTCTGTTAGACTGTTCGCAGATGGCGTCTGCGTTTTCCAAAACGCGGCGTGCCGCTGAGCTGCTGCAACAGTTCAGCGGTTTTCTTTTAGAGATTCATTTCGCTCACGCCCCTTACTAAGATTGATTTTCAGCGTTCCATCTGATACGATGAGGGTAACATACGCGGAGCATCCCAGCAATAGCTTTGGGCGCATTAAGGTAAATGTCAAAACTTCATCGGATACAAGGAGGCATTATGGCGGAGCAGGTAGAGAGTATTTGTATTCCATTCACCCATACCTATGACCAGTTCACCACATTTTTCTATGATGGGCGCGTTTACCTCAGTGATACGAGCTATCCCATTGGGCAGTGCTGTGTGGATATTGTGAACATGGACGAGGAGGTATTGAGCGAGATCGACCGCTGTGTGGAGGAGTTCATCCCTGCGGCGCGGAAACTGCTCATGGAAAAGACAAACAGCGCCGTTGCCTTCGCACAGGAGAAGCTGAACGCTGTTTGGGATATCATTTTTACCATGCCGGTGTACCGTGACCTGAATATGAATCTGGAACTCAGCTATCATTCGCTGGAGAGACTTTATGAGCAGAAGGATAAGTGGGCACAGGTGCAGGATGTACACTCGGAGGGGCATGAGATATATGAGCGCATGATCGATGATCTGGTGCACTTTGCAAACAGAGTGCGGGCACTTCGTTTGCAGCTCAGGATCATGACGGAGAAATACTTTGAGTCGTTAAAGCGGAGAAACAGCGCGACTTACGGAACGGCGTACTCGACCTTCTACGCGGATATGCTCCGAACCGGTGCACTGCTTTTCGGTGAGGACTTTGACCAAAAGTTTTCTGTAGAGATCGACTTTGTCCCAATGATGCGGAAAGAAAACGAGAGAGAGTTTTTCGTTGCAGAGAAGACGACCTTTAACTATTTACATGATTTTCTGAGAACGGAGTTCTACCGCGGGCTGGCGATCGGGAACGCACCGCGGCGGTGTCATAACTGCGGAAAGCATTTTCTGCTGACTGCCGGCTACAACACCTGCTACTGCGGCAATATTGCGCCTGGTGAGACGGAGAGGACCTGCCGGAAAGTAGGGGCGCACCGCAAGGAAGCGCAGGGCAAGGCGAACCGCAGTCCGGCCCGTGTGGAATATGACCGTACCTATAATCGGCTGAAGCAGAGAAAGGTTCGCGGGAAGATCAGTGCGGATGAGTGGAACGCCGCCGTTGCACAAGCGATGCAGGTCCTGGAGCAGGCGGAGCGCGGAGAACTCACAGACGATGAGATGAGGGAACGGTTTCGGAAGTTTTGAATTGAAAAAAGGAGCTGCGTCTCGATCAGAGACGCAGCTCCTTTTTATTGTCTTCAGCAGCGCAGAATATAACTGTAAAGTATCATTTACTTTCGACGATATCTTACTGGATGGCAGAGAACATTCAGAGAGGAGACAGATCAGAGGAAAAGTGACTTTCCGGCATTTTGGCCGCATTATTCAGGATCATTTTTTAAAAAAGCCGCTGGTGGCTTTGTCATGCAGCCAGTTTAGAACAAAGTACCGTTTAAGCAAGAGAATTCGGTTATACTGCGGAACATGCAAGTATCAAGATAACTCTGAATATGCGGTAGAATATGAAGATCCTTATGGTGAATCTCATAAAAGTGACGTCGAAACTTGATTTCAGGAAGAGAAATACCTCGGAGATAACCTAATTTTGCCTCAACTTTGAATTGCCCGCTTGCCATGACGGAAATACCCTCGTTGGCAATGACCTTCGATTTGATGATATCTATGTTGTTGAAGTCTATGGTACGGGGCTCTAAATGATGATCGTGGAAGGATTGCTCAAAATAGTCGCGCGTCGGGTTTCCGCGGGCGAGCATAAAAAAATTTTCATCTTTCAAATCAGCAAGGCGTGCTTCTTTGCAATTGAAGAAACGGCTTTTCGTTCCACAGATTAAAAAATACTCGTCATCGGCTATTTCACGGCATACTAGTTCCGGGATGTTGCATTCACGGTCGATAATTACAGAATCGAGCTCAAAGTTTTGCAGTTTAAGCAACAAAGCTTCGTTCTCTTCCAGAGAGACCTTCGTTTGCACATCAGGACATACTAGGTGGTAGGCGTTCCATAATTCACCAAAAATACTGCGGGCAACGATCAGATTTGTTCCAATACGCAATGACTTTTCGCCGGTGTGCTGTAGATCATATTCCAACCTTCGATGTAGTTCGAGAATCTGGTGACAATAATCCTGAAGGATTTTTCCTTGTTTCGTGAGGATTAGATGTTTTGACTGCCGCCTGAAAAGCTGAACATTATAGCGCCTTTCTATGTTGAGAACGGATTGGCTGACGGTAGATTGAGATAAATACAGACTCTTGCCAGCTGTGCTCATATTCAGTGTTCTTGCGACCTCAAGGAAAATCTGCATTTCACGCATGGTCATGGTACGTCCCTCCGCTTTTTATCAGGGCATTCTATCGTAATTTTACAATAGGATGTCCTGATATTACTATTTTACATTATCACAGTCAAGTATTAAAATAAAGACAAACCGGTTTTGAATTAAAAAAAGGAGGCGATCTTTTGGGAAAATGCATAGAATTGACAGGGAGAAACCTTTCTGCTTCGGACGTATGTAATATTGCTCGGGGATTGTGTAAGGTTTCCGTATCGACAGAGGCGATAGAACGGCTTGTTGAATCGCGAAAGCTGGTATTTGAACTTTCCGATAAAGGAGTTCCAATCTACGGGTGCAACAGAGGCGTTGGCTGGAATAAGGACAAAAAAGTTACAAAAGAATTTGTCTCGCAGTTCAACAAAAATATGCTGCATTCACATTCGGTTGGCGTTGGAGAAAGTGCCAGCATAGAAGAAGCCCGTGGTGCAATGGTCATCCGACTGAACAATCTGCTGGTCGGCTGCACTGGACTCAGCCCAGAGATCGTACAGTTGATGGCAGAAATGCTGAATCGCAGTATTACACCACTGTTTCCAAAACGTGGCTCCGTTGGCGAGGCAGATATCGTGAACCTGTCTCATTTGGGACTAGTGCTCATTGGTGAGGGCAAGGTTCTCTATAAGGGCGCTGTGGTTCTTGCGGCGGAAGCGTTTGCAAAGGAAGGTTTGGAACCAGTCGTACTGCTGGAAAAAGACGGCCTCGCCATTCTCAGCTCAAACGCACTGTCTGCAGCAATGGCCTGCGAGGCCTACCATGAGACCGAGGTACTGATGCATACAGCGGATATGATTTCGTGCATGTCCTTGGAGGGATTGAACGGCAATGTGTCGCCGCTCCGTGATGGTGCACAGCGCCAGCGCCCTTATCCGCGCCAGATCGAAACGGCTGCAGCGCTTCGTTCCTATCTTGAAGGAAGCTATCTCTATGAGCCGAGCGAGGGTCGGCCGCTTCAGGATCCGCTGTCATTCCGCTGTGTCAGCCAGGTACACGGTGCCGTGAGGACTGCCATGGACTATGCCCGCGAGAATCTTGAGATCCACCTCAATGCGTCCGACGATAACCCGTGCCTGCTTTTGGAGGAGCGAGACATCACCTCCTGCGGAAATTTTGATCCGCTGGTGTGGGTGCTTGGGATGCAGAACCTCAGTGTTGCGCTTTCCCATGTATCCAAGATGTCCTGTCTGCGCTCGCTGAAGCTGGCGATGCCAGGCTTTACTGGCCTGACCCGCCACCTGACGCCGAACGACGACACCATCGCGTTTTCTACGATTCAGAAAACGTATGCAAGTATGGATGCTGAAATTCGTTTGTTGGCAAACCCTGTCAGCATGGACACATTCCCTCTGGCAGGCGGCATGGAGGATATCAGCACGAATGCTCCGCTTGTGATGGAAAAGCATATGAAGATCATTGATGATTTGTATTATGTGCTGGCTGTTGAGGGGATTCATGCAGCACAAGCAATGAATCTGCGCGGTGCTCACTACGGCAAGGGCACACAGGCTGCGCTGAAGAGACTGCGCGGTGTAGTTCCGTTCTACAGCAGCGATGACCGTGTGCTGACGGATGACATCGAAGCGATCCACGATTTTCTTAAGGGCGGCGGTCTGCTGGCAGACCAGTGACGTGAAAACCCGCTGTGCCGCAAAATTAAAAAGTTTAAAAGGAGAGAGAAAATGCCTGATTTGACAAAAAAGACAACCATTCGCAAGGGCGTCATGATTCCGTGCTTTGCGTTTATGGCATTCATCATTGTTCTCGGCATCTTTAAAAATGACTGGCTCAAAACGATCTGCAAGTCTGCATTCCGTTTTTCCCTCATTAATTTTGGCTGGGCATATCAGCTTGTCGCTATGGCAAGCCTGGTCTGCGTTGCTGTTGTAACGTTCAGCAAAATTGGCAACCTGCGTATCGGAGGTCCCAACGCCCGACCGAAGTATTCGTTCAAAACTTGGTTTGCTATGGCACTGACCGGCGGCATTTCGGTTGGTATCGTCAACTGGGGCGTCAATGAACCGATGGTCTATTTCGGCAACGTGTACGGTGAGCTTGAGCAGCTCGGTATTGCACCGCAGAGTGCGGAAGCATATCGTTTTGCGCTGGGCCGTTGCTTTTACAACTGGACGTTTGTTCCCTATGCGTTTTACGGCATTACAGGTCTTCTGATGGCCTACCTGTTCTTCAACAAAAAGTCCAAGTTCTCCGTTGCGGCGACACTGAAACCTGTGCTCGGCAAGCATGCCGACAAGCCAGGCGTTGCAGCTGTTGCAGATACGCTTTGCAGCATCGGCATTGTGCTCGGAATGGCCTGCGGTCTCGGTACGGGTCTTTCGTTTATTATTTCCGGGCTGAAGGTTGTCTACGGTCTTGAGACAGGAATTCCGACGTGGGTTATTCTTGGACTTGCAACCACCGCGATTTTTACGGGCGCTGCTTACCTCGGTATTGACAAGGGCGTGAAGAAGCTGGCGTCCTTTAACAGCAAGATTTTCTATGGACTGCTGATTCTACTGATCATTATCGGCCCGACGATTGAGATATTCAAGGCCCTTCCGATCGGCTTTGGCGAGTGGCTGAACAATTTCTTCGTGTGGGGTCTCGATCCGGTAGATGTCGGCGGCGAGGCACTCACCGCGTGGTGGACACTTTTCGATTGGACATCGTGGATCAATTATGCCCCCGTTATGGCACTCTTCCTTGCTAAGATCGCTTATGGCCGTACCGTTCGCGAATTTATGATTATCAACTGGATCCTACCCTCCATCTTTGGCATGGTGTGGTTTTCCGTCTGGGGAGGCACGGCGCTCAACTGGCAGATGACCGGAGCGGTCGATTTGGTTTCTATCCTCATTGAGAACGGTTCCACTGCGAGCGTCTGGGGGTTCCTTGAAAATCTTCCTTTCGGTCTTGCAACAATCCTCGTTCCTGTGGTCATGGTCACGCTGCTGCTTTCCTTCTGCACGGCGGCTGACTCTGTTACCCATACGCTGGCGTCTCTCTGCGCAACATCCGACCGTTCTTCTGATGAAGCTCCCAACTCCCTCAAACTCGCGTGGGGTCTCGTGATTGGCTCGGTTTCCGTTATCATGGGTGCGTTTGCAGGCGGTGTTCGCGGAGTTGATGGTGTTCGCCAACTATCTGCGCTTGGTGCGACGGTAACCTTCCTGGTGTTTGTCCTGCAGCTTGCGTCGTTCATGAAGACATTCTTTAACAAAAAGATTTCAAGAGAGGCGGAGTATGACGCAGGGATTGATGTGGTCGCAGAAAGCGAAAAAGGGTAATATTTGAAGTAGGAGTTTTTCATGGACATTTTATACCTGAATGCAAAAGACATTGAGCAGATCGCTCTGACCGACGCAGAGATCATCGGTGCCATTGAAGACAGCCTGCGGGCACAGGGCAACGGACAGACCTCGATCGAGCCCAGAGTACATATCAATCCCGACCCCGCGTATAACGGACATTTCAACGTGCTGCGCGGCTACATCGCACCCAAGCATGTGGCAGGTGTTAAGGTGGTAGGCGACTATGTTTACAACTACAAACTCGGCCTTCCCTCCGAACTGTCACTGCTGAATCTCTTTGATCCAGAGACGGGTGCGCCCTATGCCGTGATCGATGCCACAGCCATTACCTCCATGCGCACCGGCGCCATCACGGCGATCGGTGCAAAATACCTTGCCAAAAAGGAGAACAAGATCCTTGGACATCTCGGCTGCCGCGGCACGGCGTTCTGGAATGTCGTTTTGCTGGATTCTCTCTATGATTTTGAGGAAATTCGCATCAACAGTCGCCGCCAGGAATCCATGGATGCATTTGCCCAGCGGTTGGAGGACCGCCTGCACAAGAAGATCACCATTACAAAAAACAGCCAGGAGTGTCTTGAGGGCGCCGATATTATGGTCGAGGCGACCCGCCTGATGGAGCCGCAGCCCCTGCTCAGGACCGCATGGGTGCGTCCGGGCAACTTTGTCGTTCCCTACGGTACCATCTGTGCCAATGAGATCACGCTGACCGATGTAATGGATAAGATCGTCGTCGACGATTGGGGGCAGTGCAAAGAAGGCGGCAAGCTTGGCAGTCTCAGCCCTCACGTCCGCGCGGGCAAGCTGACGAAGGAGACGCTGTACGCGGAGTTGGGCGAGATCGTTGCGGGCAAGAAGCCCGGGCGCGAAAACGATCAGGAAAGGATCCTTTTCTGGCACCGCGGACTTTCCACCAACGATATCGCGCTGGGTCAGCTGTATTATGAAAAAGCACTGGCTCTGGGCATCGGTACGAAGCTTTTCTACCGTTAACGGCCATAAAAACCTCATCTCTTGACTTTCAGAGCAGGATGGATCGTTTTCTGTCCTGCCCCGAAAGTCGTATTATTGAAATAAGCAGCCGTCTCAGCGAATGGTCGTGGACGGAGAATGGAGAAAAATATGTTATTCGGAATCAGTTTGACCGTATGGATCGTTATGCTGGTATGCGCTGTCATCGCAGTGCTATATGTGCTGATCGTCGATAAAAAGGAAGGAAAGCGCGCAGAGAAGCGGAAGTATCTCGCTATCCTGATGTGCATTGCCATTGCCGTTCTTGCGACGGTGCTGAGCAAGCAGCAGGCATATGTAGGCGCGCCGATGATCGGCCTGATTGTCAGCATCCTGATCGTCAATATAGTCCCCGAGGGGAAAATGAGCAAAGAATTTAAGAGCGGCACCGTTTTTGCTGGCAAGCGTTATCTTAGCCTCGGCATTGTGTTTCTCGGTGCAACGCTTGCTTTCAGTGATTTGTTCAGTGCAGTCTACGCACTGCCGTTGGTACTGTTCAACATGGCGTTGGCATTTGCCGTATCCTATCTGGTCGGGCGTAAAGTACTGCATGTATCGGGCAATACCTGCGCGCTGGTCGGCAGCGGCACCTGCGTGTGCGGCGGCACCGCCATTGCGACGATCTCTCCCATTGTCAAAGCAAAGGAGGAGGAAACAGCCTATGCCATGACGGCTATTTTTCTGTTTGATCTGCTGGCCTGCTTTATGTACCCCTATCTTGCCATTCGCCTTGGCTATACGCCTACGCAGTTCGGCTTCCTTGCCGGTACAGCGGTCAACGATACCTCGTCCGTTGTTGCGGCGCAGGAGACCTATGCAGGTCTGATGGGACTGGAAGGGTATGCGCTTCCTGCTACGATCAAGGTCGTCCGCACGGCAATGATCATCGTGCTTGCGCTGATTTTCTCCGTTATCTCCATCCGCAATGAAGCCAGAAGCGCTGCGAGGTCTGACGGCCAGCATGCTAATATCGGGAAGATCATGTGGAAGGCATTACCCAAGTTCATTTTGGCCTTTGTTGCCATGATCGCAGTCAACACGATTTTGCGCGGCAACATTGCAGATACCTATTTCTATCAGTCGCTGTTTAAACCGCTGTTTACCAACGGTTATAAATTCTTTGTCACTATCGCACTCTCCGGCGTTGGCTTCAAGATCAAGTTCAAGGAACTGTTCACTAAGGGACTGAAGCCCATTGCGCTCGGTGGCTGCACGTGGCTGGCGCTGTTCCTGTCCTCGCTCACGTTTGCGAGCCTGTTCGCTGAGAAAATGCTTGGCTGAACGATACGCGGTCATAATGCTCCGGCAGATAGGGGGTAAAACAGTGGATATCCGCTTTTTGTTTGTATTTTTGGGCGCTGCTGCGGGGGGCGCGGTGCAGTCTGTAGCGGGCTTTGGCGGGGGAGTCCTGATGATGCTGTTCCTGCCGTCCATGTTTGGCCTTCTGCATGCTTCTGCTATCTCAGCGTCGATTTGTATTACCCTGACTTTTTCCCTTGCGATCCGCTTTCGCAAAGCGGTGCGGCTAAAAAAGCTCATTTTTCCGGGAACGATCTATCTCGCTTTTTGCCTGTGCGCGATCTGGATATCTCCCGATCTCCCGACCGGACAGCTGAAGCTTGGGTTTGGTGTATTTCTGATGCTGCTCGCGCTGTTTTTCTTCTGCGGCGGCAGAAAACTGAAATTTTCTGCAACAGGGCTGACTGCCGCAGCAACGGCGTCCGTTTCCGGCATAACGGCAGGCCTTTTTGGCATTGGCGGTCCGCCGCTTGCCCCGTATCTGCTGAGTGTTGCGCGTAGCAATGAAGAATATATCGGTATGATGCAGACAATGTTTGCTCTTTCCTCTTCGGTGGGAATGTTACTGCGGATCGTGCGCGGCATCTATACGGTCGAGCTTTTGCCAGCCACAGTTTTGGGCACGATAGGTATTTTGCTCGGGAAGCGTGTCGGATTAAAGATGCTGAAAAAGATCAGCAAAGAAAACATGATGAAATTGGTCTATAGTATGATTGCAGTCAGCGGAATTTTGACTATAGCGGCAAATACTTAAGTGAGCATAAAAATGGCTATCGGAAACACGGTGTGTTCTGATAGCCATTTCCTTTATTGTGTGATGACGAGGGAAAAACGATCGAGCATTTCCTGTGGGATAATGCACAATAAGGGACCTGTTGACAAAGGTGGCGAATACGTCCGTTCTATGGTAGAATAACCATAAGGAGGGATGTAGCATGATGGGACGCCAAAGCAGACAAATGGCAATGATTTTCGTAGATATAGAGTCACTGATTCCAGAAACCCACCTGCTGCGGAAGATCGAGCGGATGGTATCCTTTGATTTCATCTATGATCTTCTGGCGCCATATTATCCGGCAACAGGCCGTCCATCTGTCGACCCTGTCAGTATGTTCAAAATGCTCTTGATCGGATACCTGTATGGCATCAAATCAGAGCGGCGGTTGGTGGAGGAAGTTCAGCTCAACATCGCCTACCGGTGGTTTTGCGGATTTGAACTGGATGACACGATCCCAAATCACTCTACATTCAGTAAGACCAGAACACGAAAATGGCAGCAAAGCGATCTCTTTCAGAAAGCCTTCTATGAAATAGTCAAGCAATGTATAGACAGCGGGCTGATCGACGGAGAAGCTATGGCTGCGGATGGAAGCTACATTCCGGCCAACGTATCAAGAGAAAGCTGGATCAATGTAGAAATAGAAGTTGAACAGAGTATGCAAAGCTATCTCGATTCTTTGGATGAAGAGCTTTCCAATCAGCCGGGCTTCAAAAAGCCGCCAACAAAAATTGTAAGGAAGTGCCGTACCACCAGCCAAACAGATCCAGACAGCGGTTATATCAATCACGGCAGCAAACGCGGCATCGGATATCTGATGGAAGCAACTGTGGACTGCAAACACGGCATTTTAACAGGTGTTGATGTATATTCTGCCAATGAGAAGGAAAGCCTTCTGGTCTTGCGGCATTTGGAACGGCAAATCAATCTTGGCATCCCAATGAGCCGGCTTGCTCTGGATCGCGGATACGAAACTGGTGCTGTTCACCGGGGGCTGGAGCTTCTGGGCATTACCGGATATATCCCCGCAATTCAGTTCTCCAATCCACCTGAGAAATATGGATTCTCCTACGATCCACAGCTCGACGCATTCATCTGTCCGGAAGGAGTTCCTCTTACATACCACAGGCTAAATTGTAGCAAATCGACGGGCAAATATCTGCGTTGCTACCAGGTCGAGGGCGATGCCTGTATGCGCTGTCCAAAACGGCCGAGCTGTTTTGACAAGGCTGGAATTCGGCGCAGAGTGCTGGCCAGCAGTTGCTATCCAGCATTTTTCAGAGGGCATCAGCGCGTGGGAACTCCAGAATACCTGACCATGATGCGGCTTCGTAAAATCTGGGCCGAGGGCAGCTTCTCCGTCTTGAAGCGGGAA
>ERZ772937.2310-NODE-2310-length-12105-cov-3.185726_pt1 | contig 12105 bp, 16 predicted proteins | sample MGYA00512113_ERZ772937 | MGnify/ENA primary metagenome ERZ772937 (study PRJEB29015, sample SAMEA2737649) | human gut metagenome | biome: human gut; feature: human-associated habitat; material: faeces | place: China | collected 2012 ... | reverse complement strand
CTGATTGCCTATGTGACCAGCGCCATTATGGACGCGCTGGAGCAGGCCCCGGATTTTACCCGCACCATTGCAGTGACCCAGATTGCTGACGGCGGCACCGGCATTGAGACCCGCGTGACCGAGATCGACGGCGTGCCCGTGATGGAAGTGATCGACGATGAAGTGTTCTATGATGCTTTCAAGTTTGACGGCGAGAACGGCGGTTTTGAACCCGCTGCCGGTGCCCACAAGATCAACTGCCTGATCGCCACCCCGCTGACCACCAAGCTGGTGCCTAAGATCAGCTCCATCTATTACTTCAACCCCGGCTCCCACACCGAGGGGGACGGCTACCTGTACCAGGAGCGTGAACTGAGCGATGTGTTCACCTTCCCGAACGGCAAGGACGGCAAGGTGGACAGCGTGTTTGTTGATGTGGCCAAAAGCTGATGGGCGCTTACGTTGACGAAGCCGATTACATGGCCCTGACGGACGGCAGCCAGCCCTATGATGCCCAGCGCATTTTACAGGCAGAGGACGAAGTAAATGATTTGTGCTTTGGCCGCATTGCTGCCATCGGCTTTGAACACCTGACCGAGTTCCAGCGCCGCCGCGTCCAGAAAGCCGTCTGCCTGCACGCGGTTTTCCTTGCCCAGTATGCAGACATGCTGCAAAGCCCGCTGGCCAGCTATGGCATCAACGGGGTCAGCATGAGCTTTGACAGCGGCAAAACCGTAACCCAGGGCGGCGTTACCACAAGCCATGCCGTGCTGGCGCAGCTGAGGCAGTCGGGCCTTGCGGTCCGGCTGATCCCATGAGGTGGCCCCGGCTTGTGCCCCCCGCCGTGTGCTGCACCCCCTGTACTGTGGTGCTGACCGGCGAAGAGGGTGAGAACGGCGCGCCGCAGGTGCTGGCCGAGCTTTTCCTTGCCTGCAACTGGCAGGACAAGCCCCGGCAGGAGCTGGACGCCGAACGGCGGCTGATTACCCTGTCCGGCACAGCGCTGTTTGACGGTGACATTGCGCCGGACATTGAGATCCTGGCCGGAACCCTGACCCTGTACGGCCGCAGCTGGGTGATCTACCGCGGCACCAAGTGCCGCAACCCGGACGGCAGTGTGAACTTTACCCGCCTGGAGGTGCGCTGATGGAAATTGAAGTCAAGTTGAACCAAGTCGCGATCGAAGCCATCCAGCGCGCCATGCAGGATGCAGCCATGGAAGCCGTTGGCCTGCTGCGCACCGAGGTGACCACCGCACAGGTCATGCCGTTTGATACCGGCACCATGCAGAACGCCCGCACCAGCGTGGTGCAGGAGGTACTGCCGGACGCGATACACACCGCGCTGGTTACCGATACCCCCTATGCGCGGCGGCTGTACTTTCACCCGGAATATAATTTCCAGACTGCAAACAATGCCAACGCCCGCGGCAGATGGCTGCGCGACTGGATGCCGGGCGGCGCACAGGAACACTGGCTGCAAACCACCTATGAATCCGCCCTGAAACGGAGGCTGCCCAAATGACCACCGAACAGCTGAAAAACTGGCTGAAAGCCCAGCGCCCGGAGCTGGGCAGCTGCATCCGGCTTGGCACAGCAGATGCCAACGCAGAGCGCTTTCTGGGTGTATACCCTGCCAGCCGCAGCGGCCCGGCACACATTGCCCTGGGCGGTGCTGCCCAAACCAGCTACCAGGTGCAGGCCTTCCGCCTGCTGCTGCGCTGGGGCAAAGCCCAGCCGGAGGCCGAAGCCCAGGCCACTGCCCTGTGGGGGCTGTTTTATGGCCTTACCGGGGCGCAGATGGCCGGTGCAGATGTGCTCCTGGCAGACCCCGGCGCGGGGTCCATCCCCCTGGGGCGCGGGGCCGACGGCGTGTTTGAATACGCCATCAACCTGACAATGACCTGTAAAAAGGAGTGAAAACCATGGCAAACAAAACGGGTGTTTATCCCGTATTTGAAAACAAGTTCAAGATTGGTGCCCGCGGCGCCGCCGCCAAAAACACCATCGCCGATATGGAAACCTTTACCGTTGCCATTGACGGCAACGTGGAGGAGTGGAAGCCGATGGAGGCCGAAGGCTGGGTGCGCCGCATGGTGACCGGCAAAAGCCTGAAGATCACCCTGTCCGGCAAGCGCAACGTCGGCGATGCCGGCAATGATTATGTTGCCAACAGCGCCTGGGGCACCGGCTCCACCTGCGACAGCAGCTTTGAGTGGGAGTTCCCCAGTGGTGCTAAGCTGGAATTTGACTGTGTACTGAGCGTTACCAACCCCGGCGGCGGTGATTCCACCAACGTGGCGGGGCTGGAATTTGAGGTGCAGAGTGACGGCAAACCCACCTTTACCCCCGCTGCATCCGGCTGATTTTGTTTTGTGCCGGGCAAACCGGCGGGCGGGCTTGGGGTTTGAAATGAATACAACACAATGGAGGGATTCCCTATGGGCAAACTGTATACCCTGGACGGCAAGCTGCTGACCGAAACACCGGAGATCCGCGTGGGCGAAAAGATCTACCCCGTGGACAACCGCAAAAAGACCGTGACCAAAATTCTGGATGCTGCCACCAGCGCCACCAAAAACACCTCTGCGGATGTGATCGACCGCTGCCTGGAGCTGGCGCTGGGCAAGCCCGCCGCCAAGGAGCTGAACGAGATGGACCTGCCGTTCCCCGCTTATATGCAGCTGTTCACCCTTGTGATCAGCGCCGCCACCGGTGAAAAGCCGGAGGTTGTGGAGCAGCGATTTCAGGACCCCGCCGAATGACCCGCAGCCGCTGTACGATACCGCATTTGACGCCGTGCTGATCGAGCAGAGCCTGGCCACGCAGTACGGCATTCTGCCCGCAGCGCAGGCGGAGCTGCCCTACCCCGAATGGGCAAAGCTGGTGGGCGGCCTGATGGACAACACCCCGCTGGGCCGCGTTGTGGCTGTGCGGGGCGAAACCGACCGCAAGAAACTGGCCGCCATGGGGCCGTGGGCGCAGCGCATTCATCAGCAGTGGCAGGCACACCTTGCCCGCCGGACCCTGGAAACTACGCCGCCCGCAGCCCTGCGCCGCCAGATGGACGGCCTGGAAGCAGCCATGGCAAAACTGTTTGGAGGTGAACCCTGATGCCGGAGGGAACCAGTGTCGGCACGATCTATTTTGACCTGGCCTTAAAGGATACCATCAACGCCCAACTGCAGGCGGCTGCAGCCCGCACCAAAGCCCAGGTGCAGCACGCCTTTAACAGCGTTGGGGACCAGATCCAGAAAAGCATTTCCGCCACCGGCACCCAGGCCGCCCAGGCCGCCGGTGCCGCCTGGAGCAAGAGTGTGGCGTTGGCGCAGCTCAGCCTGAGCAAAGCTGTCCGCGCCTTTGAGGAAAGCAAAAACCAGCTCAACGCTGCCATGGCGCAGGTAAAACTGGGCGAGGAAGCTCCCAAAAGCGTTGACGCCCTTGCCCGGCGCGTGGACCAGCGATATGCCGCCATTGAGGATGCCCGCCAGCGACTTGCCATTCAGGTGCAGGCTGCCGCCCAGCGCCAGGCCGCTGCCGAACAATGCGCTTATGATAAAGCTGCCAAGGCAGCGGAACAGGCCGCGGTACGCCAACAGGCCGCCGCGCGCCAGGATAACACCACAAAGGCTCCGCCCGCCAAAAAGTTTTCGCTTCTCAGCAGTTTTGCCAACCTGGCAAAGTCCGGCGCAGGGCTGCTCCGCCCGCTTGGCGGCAAGCTCCGTTCCCTTCTTTCTGCCAGCTTGGGGCGGGTTTCTGCCATCGGCAGCCGGGCCCTGGGCGGGCTGGTCTCTCGCCTTACCCAGGTTGACCGCCGGTTTGCCAGCGCTTCCACAGGCTGCCGCAGCTTTACGGCCCGTCTGCGCGGCATTGTCTCCGGTGCGCTGATCTTCAACGGTATTTCGGCGGGGCTGCGGCAGGTGGTCAGTTACCTGGGCAGTGCCGCCCTTACCAGCGGGCAGCTGAAAACCGCCCTGGGCAACCTGCAGGGCGCAGCCGCCACAGCCGCTGCACCGCTGGTGCAGGTTTTGACTCCCGCCCTGGCTGCCCTGGCCAATGCCGCCGCGGCGGTGTTTGCCTGCCTGGCAAAGATCATTGCCCTGTTCACCGGCAAAAGCGTTTCCGCCGCACGCACCGCAGCAAAAAGCATGGCAGGCGTGGGCAGCGCGGCATCCGGCACTTCCAAAAAGGTGCAGGATGCTGCCAAAAGCCTTGCCGGTTTTGATGAGATCGAACGCCTGGATAAAAAGGACAGCTCCGGTTCCGGCGGCATTACCCCCAATTACAGCTATGACGGCCAAAGCCCCTTCCTGGACAGCATTCTGGCTGCCGTCAAAGCGGGCAACTGGAACCAGGTCGGGCAGCTTGTGGCCCAAAAGCTCAACACAGCCATGGCGGCTATCCCCTGGCCCAGCGTCCAGGGTAAAGCCCAGACCTGGGCCGCAACCATTGCCAGTACCCTCAACGGTTTTATTGCCCGGCTGGACTGGCGGCTGGTTGGTTCCACCATTGCGCAGGGGCTGAACACCGCCCTGCTGTTTGTGGATACCTTTGTTCAGCACTTCCATTGGAACACCCTGGGCAACGGCATTGGCAATGCGCTGAACCAGTGCTTTGCGGAGCTGGATTGGGAACGCCTGGGCCGCGTGCTGACCGACAAACTGAAAGCCCTGCTGGAAACCCTGCACGGCTTTGTGCAGACCTTTGATTTTGGTGCCCTTGGCAGCGACCTTGCCAAAGCCGCCATGGCCGGCATCAACAACGTGGACTGGGTACAGGCCGCCGGGGATCTGAGCACCGCGGCCAAGGGCATCCTGGACGGACTGACCAACCTGCTGCGCGGCATTGACTGGGCGCAGGTGGGGCAGACCGCACTGGAATACCTGCAGAACATTGACTGGGCAGGCATTGTGGAAAGTCTGTTCACCCTGATCGGCACCTTCATCGGCAGCATGGTTGAGCTGCTGGCCCCCACCTTTGCCAGCGTGGGGAACTGGATCAGCTCCCACTTTACCGATATCGGCCAAAACGGCATCCAGGGCTTTTTAAACGGCATGGGCAGCCTGCTGGCCGACATCGGCAGCTGGATCCAGCAGCACATGATCGACCCGCTGGTCAACGCTGTCAAAAACATGCTTGGCATCCACTCCCCTTCCACGGTGTTTGCCGATATCGGGCGCAACCTGGTGCTTGGCCTGCTAAACGGCGTTTCCGGCATCTGGGGCCAGATTACGGATTTCTTTTCCCGCAGGCTGGATGATGTCCGGCAGAAGTTTGCCGATACCTGGCAGGCTGTCAACAGCGGTGCCAACGCGGCATGGAACGGCATTGCTGCCACCATCCGCATTGCCGTGAACACTGCCATTGGCTTTATGAACCGCCTTCTTTCCGGTGCGGCCGCCATGGTCAACGGCATGATCGATGTGTTGAACCGCTTCAAGATCGATGTGCCGGAGGATGTGCCCCTGATCGGCGGCACCAGCTTTGGCTTTGCGCTGGATCATGTCAGCGCGCCGCAGATCCCCATGCTGGCCCGGGGCGGCGTGATCCGCCAGCCCACCCTTGCCATGATGGGTGAATATTCCGGCGCGGCATCCAACCCCGAGATTGCCGCACCGCAAAGTGTGCTGCATAACCTGCTGGCCAGCGCCATGGCCGACAACACCGACACCCTGCTTTCCGGCTTTGAGGAACTGCTGGCCGTGCTGCGGGAGATCCTGGAAGCCATTTACGGCATCGAGCTGACCGACGACGATGTAGGTCGCGCCGTGCAGCGCTGGCAGCGCAAACAGGCCATTGCAACAGGAGGCTTTTATTGATGCTTTGGACCAAAAGCAATGATTTTACCATTGACGGCTCCCCCATGCTGGGCACCGCCGAAGAGCAGGAACTCTCGTTTTCCGACCTGGATTCCAGCGATTCCGGCCGCGATGAAGCCGGGTTTATGCACCGGGAAGTGGTGCGGGAAAAGGTAGGTACCTGGAGCTTCCAGTATCCCATCCTGGACAAAGAGGACTACCACTACCTGCGCACCCTGCTGCAGGGCAAGCCCAGCTTTACCTTTGGTTACCTGGACGAGGACGGCACCCGCCATACCACAACCGCCTATTGCAGCAAATACGGCATCGTTGTCAAAAACCGCCGGACAGGAACGTTTAAGAACCTTAAGTTTAACATTATCGAATGCTGATTGAGAGTTAGAAGGTAGGAAGTAGGAGTTGGGAGTTAAAACGGGCCTAAGGTCCGGCATTGTAGGGAACGTTCTTGACCGTTCCGGGGCTTTGCGGTAGATGCCACAACAGGATTTGCCACAGGGCGACGGGCGCACAATGTGCGCTCCTACGGGATTGCGGCCCAATTTTCAACCCGTGCGCGCACGCGCACACCTTCCAACTCCTAACGAAACCCAACGGAGGTGTATACATGCATCAATCCTTCCACACTTTTTCAAGCGACACCGAGTTAAAGGACGGCTCCCTGCAGGATGCCCGCAACCTTTTGTCTCTTGCACTATCCGGCCTGGCCGAAGCGGCCGATGAAACGACCCTGCAAACCGCCGGGGCTGCCGAATATTTTTGCCGTTACGATCTGCCGCAGTACCTCTCTGTCCTGCGCGCCGCCATGGATACGCTGGACAAGGTGCAGCAGGGTGCGCAAGCCCCGGAGAAGCGCTCATGACCACAACCGCAAAAATTGAAGAACTCCAAAAGTCCGTCATCAACGCCATCAACAACAGCTGCCTGCACCCCGCTGTGGTGCGGCTGGTGCTGCTGAACGTGATCTCGATGGTGGAAACCAGCGAGAGAGAGGTAAATAAAAAGGAGGAAGAAGCCACAAGATGACAACACATACCATTACCCTTGCCCGCCACACTGCGCAGGTGGTTGGCCTGATGGGCGTGCTGGTGCTGGGCACCTGGGACAGTTACGGCACGGAACAGCTGCTGCTGCGCCACGGCCCGGAGTGGGAGGGCCTTGCGATCGATGCCACGTTCCATAACGTACCCAACGATGAGGGTGTAACGGTATTGGCGGACGCAGACGGCCTTGTACCCGTCCCTCCGGAAGCCTGTATGCGAGCATCCAAGTACGCAACCATCACAATCCGGGGCGTGCAGGACGGTGTACAGCGCATCAGCTGCAATCTGCCCTACATGGTGCTGGATCACGCGCAGGTGCCCGGTGCCAACAGCACCGCCACCCCCAGCGAGAATGCTCAGGCCCTTGCCCAGATGCAGGACTTGCGGGACGGCGCTGTAGATGCCAAAAACCAGGCCGAAGCTGCCTGCGATGATGCCGCCCGCAGTGCTGTCGCCGCCAAGGAATCCGAAACCAGCGCGGGCCAGTCCGCCACTGCCGCCAAAACGGCACAGAGTGCAGCAGAGACGGCAAAAGCCGGTGCGGAAACGGCACAAAAGGCCGCTGCATCCAGCGCCAGCAGTGCAAGTACATTCGCAAGCACTGCGACGACACAGGCAGCGGCGGCAAAATCCAGCGCCACAACAGCAAAGGCATCGGAGGCGGCAGCAACAAAATCTGCCAAAGAGGCAGCCGCCAGCGCGGCAAATCTGGACAGCGCTGCAAACACGGCAACGCAGAAAGCGGCGGCAGCTAGTGCTTCGGCAGCAGCGGCAAAGGCAAGCGAGAGTGCGGCAGCAAGCAGCGAGGCGGCTGCTAGAAAGTATGCGAACAGCGCAGAATCGGCAGCCAAGACGGCAGGTGAAGCCGCAACGGAAAAGTTGCAACAGATGCAGGCGATCCAGGACGACGTAACGGCCAAGCAGGCCCAGACGGCTACCGATGCGACGGCGGCAGAAAAGGCAAAAGTAGCCGCTGAAGCCGCACAGAATGGCGCTGCTGCCAGCGAGACTGCTGCCGCTGATAGCGCTGCTGCTGCCAAGACCAGTGAAGATGCAGCTGCAAAGAGCGCGGCAGATGCCGACAGCACTGCTAACAGCATCAATAATTCCATGATGCAGATTGCCGCGAACAAAGAGGCAGTTAGTCAGCTAAAGGAAGATACTGCTGCGCTGCAGAAGCGCCAGAATGTGCTTGTTGGCAGCGAGACAGGCAACCCTATCGCCGTTGACGATGCTTTTGCCGCGCCGCTGTGTGGTCTGACTGTCTACGGCAGAAGTACGCAGGACGGCACGCCCACGCCGGATGCACCTGTGCCTATCGTGAGCGCTGGTGACGGCGGGAGCGTGACGGTGAAAGCGACAGGGAAGAATCTGCTGAATATTCCTGACGGGTCAGGGACCGCTAGAGGTATAACGGTTACTGCAAAAGATGGGTTAATATCGATTTCAGGAACGGCGACTAGTTCTGGCTACGCCAAGTTAGACATCCTACCATTTATTGCATCCGGTGTGGTGATTTTATCATCTAGCATCACATCTCCAAAAGTGAAACTTGTATCAGAAACATGGAGCATTATTCTTTCTTCAGGTGCTGCCGATAAAATGTCTGATATGGCAACCAAAATAGTTTTCATCGTCACTCAAGGACAAACATACAATCTCACTGGCGTAAAAGTTCAGCTTGAACTTGGCACAACCGCCACCGCCTACTCCCCCTACCGTGAACAGCTCCTCACCCTGTCCACCCCCAACGGCTTACCCGGCATCCCTGTAGCATCTGGCGGCAACTACACTGACCCGCATGGGCAGCAGTGGGTGTGCGACGAGGTAGACTTGGAGAGAAGGATAAAGGTGCTGAGGATTGATAAGGGTGCTTTCGATGCTACCAAAGCGCTGGCTGAACAAAGCGTGATTCGTGACACCCCCATCGAAACTCCGCTCACCCATGCTGAAATCGCCGATTACAAAGCGCTCACCGCTTACGCGCCAGACACCGTGGTGCAAGCGAGCGACGGAGCAGGTGTAAAGCTGGAATATCAGCGCGATGTGAACATTGCAATCAAAAAGCTTGAGGATGCCATTGCATCCATGACCGCTACCTAAAGGAGGGAAAGCATATGACAATTAAATCCAAAGCCCGGCACGACCTGACCCTGCGCTCTATCAAGCGGGAAATCGCCGCCGGACGTGACGTGGCATACTGGTTGGACAAGGCGTACACCCATCTGGACAGTGGCCTGCTGACGGAGGACGACATCACAGAAGTGGAGACTCTGGCACAGGCGTACTACGACGCTCTGGACGCTGAAGACAGCAAAACAGACGAGCCTACCGAGGATGCCGAAACAGTTAGTTAAAGGAAGCTTTAGCTGACCAACAAACAGAAAGGACAACAAGCCATGAGACTTTCAAACGGTGAAGTTTTACTCCGCTGGCCGCTGGATCAGCACATTTTGACCCAGGGCTGGCACTACAACAGCGGCCGCAGCCATAACGGCATCGACCTGCGCACCCAGATTGGCAACACCGCCGTGCGCCCGGTCTACGCGGCAGAGGACGGCACGGTGTCGGCCACCCAGCTGTGGGACGGCCACACCACCGACGAGCGCAGCATGCAGAGTTACGGCAACTACGTGGACATCCGCCACGCCGACTACAAGCAGCAGAGCCTCGTTACCCGGTACGCCCACCTGTTCAAGTTTATTGTTGCCAAGGGAGAAAAGGTCAAGGAGGGCCAGCTGATCGGCTACAGCGGCGCCACCGGCAACGTTTTTGGCGCGCACCTGCACTTCGAGGTGCTGCTGGGCGGCAAGCGCACCAACCCGCTGAACTGGCTGGACAACGATTTTAGCACGGCCAGCAGTGCGGTCAAGCTGGGCAGCTACAGCAGCGTAAAAAACAACACAAAGGAAGTGAAGCGTATGTATTACGCAATCGACGTATCGAAACACCAGGGCGAATTTGATTGGCAAGCGGCCTATAATAAGGGCATCCGCCACGCCATGCTGCGCGCCGGGTATGGCCGTTACAGCAGCCAGAAAGACCCCCAGTTTGAGCGCAACGCAGTTGAGTGTGCCCGCCTGGGCATCCAGTATGGCGTGTACTGGTACAGCTATGCCTCCACGCCGGCGGAAGCCCGGCAGGAAGCCCGCTGCTGCCTGGCCGCAATTAAGGGCAAGCACCTGTGCCTGCCAGTGGCGTATGACATTGAGTATGAGCCGTGCATCTTGCGCCTGACCAATGCGCAGCGCACCGCGCTGGTAGAGGCGTTTTTGGGCGAGATTGAAGCCGCAGGGTATTACGGCATCCTGTATGCCAGCTATGATTTTATCCGCAATCGGCTGGATTGCGCCAAGCTGGGAAAATATGATATCTGGGTTGCCCAGTACGGCAATGCCTGCACCTGCCCCCTGCCGTATGGCATCTGGCAGTATTCCAGCCGCAACGCGCTGGGCGTGCCCGGCTACGGCACCAGCCTGGACTGCAACCGGGTCTACAAGGACTATGAGCAGCTGATGATCCAGGCAGGCCTGCAGGGCCACACCGCGCCCACACCGGAGAATACCACCCCCAACAAGCTGGACAAGCAGCGGATTACCATTGGCCGTATCTCCAGCGGCGACCGCGCAACCATCCGCGCCCTGTGCGATGGCCTGGGACTGGTAACGGCTGGCCTGTACCGCGAAACCTGTGCGGATGGCAACCAGTGGATGCTGGACATCGGCCCGGTATCCAGCGGCGACGCATGGTACATCATGCGCAAGTGTGCAGAGCTGCAGCTGATTGACGCAGGGCTGTACAAGGCCGAGTATGTGGGGTAATGCAATGCAAAAACTATTTGTGGAGGTGTGAGCAGGATGGAAGCAATTCTGGTGGCGCTGATCACCGGCGGGCTGAGCCTGCTGGGGGTGGTTATCACCAACATGATGGCTGCCCGCCGTACCGAACAGCGCATGGCCACCGCGCAGGCCGTGACTGATACCAAAATTGAAGAGCTGACCCGCGAAGTCCGCGCCCACAACAACTTTGCCCAGCGGGTGCCGGTGCTGGAAGAACAAATCAAGGTTGCAAACCATCGGATCGCGGACCTGGAAAACAAAACTGCTTGAAAATCACACACAGAGACCTAGGAGGAAAAATCATGGATTTTGCATCTTTTGGCATCGCATCCGTTGCCTGCATCACCGTTATCTGCTACCTTGCCGCAACGGCTGTCAAACAAACGCCGCTTGCCAACAAATGGCTGCCGTCCATCTGTGGTGCCCTTGGCGGCCTGCTGGGCCTGGCCGCCATGTACATCAACGTGCCGGACTTCCCGGCCGCTGATCCGCTGACCGCCCTGGCCGTGGGCATTGTTTCCGGCCTGGCTGCGACCGGCGCGGATCAGGTTATTAAGCAGATCGGAAAAGACAACTGACTGGCAATTTACCGGCAAATTACCGGCAAATTAAATAATCCATAATAAAAGCGGCAGGCTTTCCATCTTTTCAGGGATTGCCCGCCGCTTTTTTGTTGTAATGGGTCTCTAATGATGTTCTATTTGTTCACAAATTAGACTTAATTTATTTCTATTTCAGGCCCGGAAACGGACAAAACAAAACGAACACATTACCTATCATCGTGATAAAAGTAGTGTGTTCGTCTTGATGGTTTATGGTGGACCATTTCCCACCCCAATCGAACACATTTTTACTCCTACATTCGTCAAAAAATTCATCTACGTCCCCGTTTTCTATGCTGGTGATCGGGATATCAGCCGGGGTCTTTTGGCCGAGGGGATTGAACCAAATCAGGAAGTGATCGTCATACAGATCTACCCGCACCAGGAACGTTTCAAACAGGCTTGCCAGGTACTGGCTGTCATTGATGTCACCATCCCGGTAGATGTGCAGCAGTGAAACAAAATTATCCCGTGTAATGGGTACCAGTTCGGCGCGGGCGTTTTCAATCTGGGCGTTCAACCGCCCCTGTTCCTGTTCCAGCTCCACCATGCGGGCCTTGGTGGTTTCGGTGATGACCCCCATCTCAATGGCTTTGAGCAGGTTGGCTGCGGAGGTTTTGACCGCGGCCAGCTGGCCTTGCAGGTCCTGCAGGTGCAGGTCTTTTTCCTGGCGGGCATTGTAGGCCATGGTTGCATCGGCCATGTGCTGGATCATCTCGTCCGTCAGCATATACTGCTTGATGGCCTGTGCCACACTCTTCTCGATCTGCTCGCGGATCACGTTCTTTTTATCACAGGCGTGTTCCCGGCGGCGCTTTTGGCAGGTG
>ERZ772937.2308-NODE-2308-length-12111-cov-2.646732_pt1 | contig 12111 bp, 10 predicted proteins | sample MGYA00512113_ERZ772937 | MGnify/ENA primary metagenome ERZ772937 (study PRJEB29015, sample SAMEA2737649) | human gut metagenome | biome: human gut; feature: human-associated habitat; material: faeces | place: China | collected 2012 ... | reverse complement strand
TGTCTGATTTATGGCTTTATCAGGAAAGATATATGATTTATATATATAATATGATATTTTCTCCATGTGGAAGATTTATTCCTATAGTGTCGGATTGTCTTGGACTGTTTTTTTGGAATATGTCAGGCATTGTATTTATGTATGTTTTTTTTGATTTGTATGATATAAGTTCAAAGTATGGAAGAATAGCAGCATTGTGCTGGTATAGCAGTGTACCATTATGTATGGGAGAAGCGTTTGGGTTTGGTTTTATGATTATCCCTGAGACTTTTGCTATGATAATTGTTGCGTTAGCATTTTTATTGATTATAAAAGAAAAGCATGGCTTGCTGGATGTTGTATTTGCAGGTGCTTTGATGACTGTTTCAATGGGAGTATATCAGGCGTTATTAGAAATATTTATAGTTGCAGTTGTAGGCTGGTGTTTTGGTTGCTATCTAAAGGAAAATAAATGGCTAAAAATTGCAATTAAAGGTGTAGCTGTTTGTGTTATATCGATGATTTTATATTGTGGAATAAATTTTATCATCAAAAAATATGTTGGTTCAGCAAGTTATCTTTCTGATGGTTATATCGGATGGGAAAGCGGAAATGTCATTCGTGTACTGTTTATGGCGTGTGCCAATGTTATAAGAGTGTCATTGGGTATTACGATGATAGGAAAATATGTTTATGGTGCATGGGCATTAAGAATTTTATTTGTTATTTTTATTATAGCGGTTGGCAAATCCGTGATGAAAACCGATGATATAAAGAAAAGAGCCGTTATTGTACTAGGGGTAATAGTTTTGGTGGCTTCGCCATTTTTCCTTTATATTGCAATGGGAACATACAAAACATATGGTCGCATGTTGTTATCAGTGGCATTGTTAGGAGCAATTGAGCTATTGTTTGTTTTTAAATATTTGGACGGAATAAAGTTTAAAAAGATAATTTATTGTTTTGTGGGGATTGTTTTACTTTTAAACTGTATTTATATGAACCTGCTTTATTACAGAGGTTATAAAGTTTACAATAATGATGTGGTTACCGCTAAATCAATAATGAATGTTATAGAAGAAAAGAAATATGATTATACAAACAAACCTATTGTTTTTGTTGGGAAATATGGAAAATCATTAGAAGAGAATGGTGGCTCAGGAACGATAGGTGCATCATTTTGGAACTGGGATGACTGTAATATGAGCAGGACAAGGGACTTTTTGGGAATTTTAGGATATAAGGTTTTGCTTCCGTCATCAGCTCAGATAGATGAGGCACTTGGAAAAATTGGAGATATGTCTGTATGGCCTGCAGAAAATGCCATAGGAGAGACGGATGATATAATCATTGTTTATTTATCGTCACCAACATCTAAATGGATTGAATTAAATAAAAGTCTGGTGGGATAATAATTTTATTCTGCGACATTTTCGTAGTGTGTACGACGAGAAAATGGAAACAGTATATCGGAAATCCAGCCGAAATGACTTGTTTTGAGGAGATACCGAGAGTACATCACATAAGAATGGAGGATAGACAATTCATACGCTGATAATGGCGTGGGAGATTATAATAATAGGGTCGGAAATACAATACATTAGGAGAAATATATGAAATCGTTAGAAAAAAGAAAGTTATCTTATATTATTATTGTAGTTTTGGCAGTTGTCGTCAGTTGGGTTATCCCATTGAAAATGCAAGATATTACTTTTAATATAGAATATGATAGGAACATGTAGTCTTCGACTCAGATATTTTATGATGTGGGTTCAGGGTGTTCGGAAGAAAATTCTGTAGTAGAAGAAATAAATGACAGAAATGTGGAGTTGAGTATTAGTGTCAAGACTTTTAAAAATATTCAGTTAATTCGTTTGGATCCGGTGTTTGAGAAACAGGATGATTTTAAGATTGAAAGTCTTAGGGTAGATTATGGCGGAAGTAAGATTTTAAAGCTGACTTCCAAAGAATTAAGAAAATATGTCACAACGGTGCATAATGTGGTTATAGCACAGAAAAATATGAAGTTGACGAATATTGATAATGATCCTATAATCAACTTTTCTTCAAAGTTTGTATCTGATATTAATCAAAAAGCAAAATATGGAAAAATAAAAAAGGATAGAAGAGTTTATAACTGTTTTATCAATTCTGCCATTGAGACATCAAATAACAAAAATCGTAAATTTACAAGTATGGATATGTTCCCTACAACACTTGCAGTATTAGGCGTAGACATAGATGGTGACAGACTGGGTCTTGGAACTAATCTGTATGCAGATAAAGAAACTTTGGCAGAGAAATATGGATATGAGTATATAGAACAGGAATTATCTAAAAATTCAAAGTTTTATAATAAAGATATTTTGGGTGAATAAGCTGCTTGGAAATATAAGGTCAATATTATAAAGTAAAAAAGAATGATGAAAAAGCGGATGCAGTGAGCATCTGCCTTTTCACATTGAAATTTTTCCCATAAACCTACGCACTTGACATATTTTAGTTGCAATTTACAGATAAATTAAATATAATAGACTATGTTTATGATTTTTAATTGCTTTAGATAATGTTGATGATAAAGGAGACTATAAAATATGTGTGGAATTGTTGGTTTTATTGGTAAACATCAGGCAGCACCTATTCTTTTGGACAGTTTGTCTAAGCTTGAATACAGAGGGTATGATTCAGCAGGGCTTGCTGTGAGAAACGGGGATGCAGATATAGAGGTAGTTAAGGCGAAAGGTCGTCTTAAAGTGCTTGCCGAAAAGACAAATGACGGTAAGGCTATGCAGGGAACTTGTGGTATCGGTCATACAAGATGGGCTACACATGGTGAGCCGTCAGAGACTAATGCACATCCGCATCACAGTGATGATGGTAATGTTGTTGCAGTACATAACGGTATTATTGAGAATTATCAGGAACTTAGAGATAAGCTTGCCAAAAAAGGATATGAGTTTTATTCACAGACTGATACAGAGGTTGCCGTAAAACTTATTGACTATTATTATAAAAAATATGAGGGAACTCCTGTCGATGCCATCAATCATGCGATGATAAGAATCCGTGGTTCGTATGCACTCGCGGTTATGTTTAAGGAGTATCCTGAGGAGATTTATGTTGCAAGAAAAGACAGTCCGATGATTCTTGCTACGGCAAATGGGGAGTCTTATGTTGCATCTGATGTTCCGGCGATACTCAGCTATGCGAGAAATGTTTATTATATAGGAAATCTTGAAATCGGAAGACTTAGAGCCGGTGAGATTACTTTCTACAATCTTGACGGTGATGAGATTGAGAAAGAGCCTAAGGAGATTAATTGGGATGCACAGGCAGCAGAGAAAGCAGGTTTTGAGCATTTCATGATGAAAGAGATACATGAGCAGCCAAAGGCTATAAAGGATACGCTTGGTTCAGTTGTCAAGGATGGAAAGATTGATCTTTCTAATGTAGGTCTTGCAAAGGAAGATATTGAAAATATCAGTCAGATTCATATTGTTGCGTGCGGTTCTGCATGGCATGTTGGTATGGTTGCACAGTATGTTATTGAGGATCTTGCAAGAATCCCGGTAAGAGTTGAACTTGCTTCAGAGTTCAGATATAGAAATCCTATCATTGATAAAGATGCACTTGTTATTATAATCAGCCAGTCAGGTGAGACGGCAGACAGTCTTGCAGCACTAAGGGAAGCTAAGAGCAGGGGAATAAAGACACTCGGTATTGTTAATGTTGTCGGTTCTTCTATTGCAAGAGAGGCTGACAACGTATTTTATACACTTGCTGGTCCGGAGATTTCAGTTGCCACTACTAAGGCATACAGCACACAGCTTATAGCAAGCTATATTCTTGCTATTGAGTTTGCGATGGTAAGAGGTCAGATAAATCAGGAGCAGTATGACGGATTTTTGTCAGAACTTAGTGAACTTCCTGATAAGATTCAAAAGATAATAGACGATAAAGAAAGACTTCAGTGGTTTGCTTCTAAACAGGCAAATGCAAAGGATATTTTCTTTGTAGGTCGTGGAATAGATTATGCTATCTCACTTGAGGGAAGTCTTAAGCTTAAGGAGATAAGCTATATTCACTCTGAGGCATATGCGGCAGGTGAACTTAAACACGGAACTATAAGTCTTATAGAGGATGGAACGCTTGTTATAGGTGTGCTTACACAGAATGACCTCTATGAAAAGACGATAAGCAATATGGTAGAGTGTAAGAGCAGAGGTGCATACCTCATGGGACTTACGACATATGGCAACTATAATATAGAAGATACAGTTGAATTTGCAACATATATTCCTAAGACAGATGGGCATTTTGCAGCAAGTCTTGCAGTAATTCCACTTCAGCTTTTAGCTTATTATGTTTCTGTAGCTAAAGGTCTTGATGTTGATAAGCCTAGAAATCTTGCAAAGAGCGTTACCGTTGAGTAAATGCTGTTTGGGCAGATATGAACAGGAATGTATGATAGGTTATTAACGGAAAGCCGTAATGGAATGGAGACTAACAGATAAGATATGATTAAAAAAATATGGGATTTATATTTAAAGTATAAAGAGCCAATCCTTTACCTTGTGTTCGGAGGATTTACGACACTTATAAACATTGTGGCATATGCGGTTTGCAAGCATCTTATGGGGATAGATACTATCCCCAGCAATGCAATAGCGTGGGTGCTCGGTGTTGCGTTTGCGTATGTGACAAACAAAACAGATACACTTTCGGCATTACTCAAAGAGTGTATGTCATTTGTATGGTGCCGCCTGGCTACCGGTGTTATGGATATGGTTATAATGTATGTGACTGTTGACTGCCTGCACTGGTCGGATATGATAATGAAAATATTGTCGAATGTCCTCGTGATAGTTTTGAATTTTGTGTTCAGTAAACTTATTATTTTTGCTAAAAAGGCTGAGAGTGTATAAGGGGCAGTCACACCTGCTTAATTAGGCATTTGTGAAAATGGCACAATCCTTGATTAAATAGAGGAATTAACACAGGATATAATTAGCCTTGCATTTACCTGCAGGACAAATAGGTGTAAGGAGAAAAAACATGAATAAATCAAAGAAAACAATAATATGTATAGCAATAGCAGTTGTTGTGATAATATGTGCCGTTATCTTAAAAAATACGGTTTTTGCACCAAAGGGTGCGTTTAAAGAGGGCAGTTCAGGTGTCATTGAGTATTCCGGTTATAATGTTGAGGGACTTCACTATGGGTTTAACACTCAGCAGGAATGTTATCTGAAAACGGACAATTATAACGGAGTAAAAGAAATTGATGTTAATTTTGCTGAAACAGCAGAACAGGATGTTGTTTTAAGTCTTAAATTTTTTGACAAAGATGGTAATAAATTGACTGATTACATTAATGCGACATGGAAAAAGGGAACAAATTATTGCAGGGTTCCTGTTAAGGACAGCGAAAAATATTCGGGTTATAAGATAATGATACCGCATGATTTTACACTTGACAGTATCAATTTTTCTTCAAAAGAAGGCGGAGACTTAAAGAGTCCTAATTAAGATTTAAAATCATAAGAAATGCCTTTGATAAAATTTTTAAAGATGTGTATGCAGTTAAAAAGACTGCTGGCATAATGCGTGTGAATAAGTTGTCTGATTATGACGGAAAAGGGGAGAAATATGAAATACGATTACTTAATAGTAGGTGCGGGACTGTTTGGTGCGGTTTTTGCACATGAAGCACATAAAAAAGGAAAGAAATGTCTTGTTATCGACAAGAGAGAGCATCTTGCAGGTAATATTTATACTGAAAAAATTGATGATATTGATGTTCACAAATACGGAGCGCATATCTTTCATACTTCTGACAAGAAGATATGGCAGTATGTAAATCAATTTGCAGAGTTTAATAATTATATAAATTCTCCGGTTGCCATATATGGGGATGAACTTTATAATCTTCCGTTCAATATGAATACTTTCAGCAAGATGTGGGGCATTAAGACTCCGGCAGAAGCTAAAGCTGTGATAGAAAGGCAGATTGCTGAGTTAAATATAGGTGAGCCAAAAAATCTTGAGGAGCAGGCTTTAAAACTTGCAGGTAAAGATGTGTATGAGAAACTTGTAAAAGGATATACCCAGAAACAGTGGGGCAGGGAATGTAAGGATCTTCCAGCATTTATCATAAAAAGACTTCCTCTTAGATTTACTTACGATAACAATTATTTCAATGACAGGTATCAGGGGATTCCGGTTGAAGGTTATACAAAAATGATTGAGAATATGCTTAAGGGCATTGAAGTTAGACTTTCAGTCGATTATTTTGATATAAAAAATCAGATTGATGCCGATAAAATAATATATACAGGTATGATAGACAGGTTTTTTGATTATAAACTCGGTGTTCTTGAGTACCGTTCAGTCAGATTTGAGACTGAAAAGCTTGATATGGAGAATTATCAGGGAAATGCAGTTGTCAATTATACTTCTGCGGATGTACCTTATACGAGGATAATCGAGCATAAGCATTTTAATTTTGGAAAACAGCCCGTAACTATTATAAGCAGGGAGTATTCTTCTGAGTGGAAAAAGGGTGATGAACCGTATTATCCGGTCAACAATGAAAAAAATGACAGTCTTTACCGGCAGTATGAGGAGCTTGCAAAAAATGAGAAAAATGTTTTATTTGGCGGAAGACTCGGTCAGTACAAATATTATGACATGGATAAGGTTATTGCGGCAGCACTTGAAATGTGTGATAATGAGTTATAGGAAAAGTGTATGAACATATGAGAGATGTTTTGTATCACATTGAGTGTGTGCTTTATGACATTGATTGATAAATTAAGCAGAAAACAGACGGAAAAATAATAGATTAACGAAATGAGGTGTTTTATGAAGATTTTAGTAACCGGTGGAGCAGGTTTTATTGCAAGCCATACAAATGTGGAACTTTTAAATGCAGGTTATGATGTAGTAGTTGTGGATAATCTTGTAAATTCAAGCAGGGAGTCTGTTGCAAGGGTTGAAGAACTTACAGGAAAAAAGATTTCTTTTTATGAGGAAGATCTTTTAAACGAAAAAGCCATTGATGCTATATTTGAAAAGGAAAACATAGATTCTGTAATTCATTTTGCTGCACTTAAAGCAGTCGGTGAATCATGCCAGATACCTCTTAGATATTTTGATAACAATCTTACAGGTACATTAAATCTTTTAAAGGTTATGGAAAAGCATGGTGTTAAGTCGATAGTTTTCAGCTCATCGGCTACTGTTTACGGAAAGCCTGAATCTGTGCCTATTAGAGAAGATTTTCCACTGTCAGTATCAAATCCTTATGGACGAACAAAGCTTATAATAGAAGATATGCTCAGAGATATATACAAATCTGATAATGAGTGGGATATAGCACTGCTTAGATATTTTAATCCTATCGGAGCACATGAGAGTGGAATGATAGGTGAAAATCCGCATGGCATACCAAATAATCTTCTGCCATATGTAGCAAAAGTGGCTGCAGGACAGCTTGAATGTGTAAATGTTTTTGGCGATGATTATGATACACCGGATGGAACCGGAGTGCGTGATTATATTCATGTTGTTGACCTTGCAACAGGTCATATAAAGGCTCTTGAGAAACTTGTCACACATCCGGGACTTGTGACTTACAATCTTGGAACAGGTGTTGGCTATAGTGTTCTTGATATAATTAAGAATTTTGAAAAAGCTTGTGGAAAAGAGATACCATACAAGATTACCCCACGCAGACCGGGAGATATTGATATGTGTTATGCCGACCCGGCAAAAGCTAAGGAGGAACTTGGCTGGGAGGCAACGAGAAGCATAGATAAGATGTGTGAAGATGCATGGAGATGGCAGACTAAAAATCCTAATGGTTATGAGGGATAAGATGATGTGTGGACAAAGTCAGGTATGCATGTTTAAATATAAAGTTTTGGCTGAAAGTTTGTCCCCGGTTTAGTAAAATATATTGCAGGAAAATGTCTGATACTTTGTGACAGCTTTGAAACGGAGAATCAGAGCAGGATTGTTATTTTGATTTTGCAAATTGCAGGAGGACTAAAAGTTGGAAAAACAAAATGCAGAAATGATGGAATATCTTAAATCCTTAGAAAATATTGTTCAGTTTCAGAGTTATGTTTTGGAACATATACACGATGATTTTTCAGTTTTGTTTAAGGTGCTTTCAAAGTGCTTTGGAATGGATGCAATGCTGACATATTCGTGTACAGAGTCAGGTCTTGTTGACAGTGTGGTTTACAGAAAAGATTCGGATGATGTGACAAAATATCAGACATATCTCAATGCAGGAAAAGGGAGACTGTTTAATACCAGACATTATATATATACATCTGTTGCTGAAATGTCGGATGATATGAGAGAAGAGCTATTGAGTTGTTATGAGTTTGTTGAAAACAAAAGAATAGTAGTTTGTTCAGGAATAGTAGAGGGTGTTTTATATAGTATTGTTCTTGTGCTTGGTGAGCAGGATGAGGAAGTGGGAGTTGATTTCAATGATTGTTCTGATATGTTTTTAAACACTGTGCATCTTATGATGGAAAATAAGATAATGAGTGAGAAAATGCGCTATGACAGTGAACATGATCTTCTCACGGGACTTTATAACAGACGAAGTTATTTCACGAAAAGCAGGGAAGAATATACTATGCTAGCATCAGTCGGTATATTTTTCATGGATGTAAATCATCTGAAAGAAACGAATGACAGATATGGACATGATGCCGGGGATGCACTTCTTAAAAAGGCTGCCGAGAGTATTAAGGCTATGTTGTCTGAAAATATACACGGTTTCAGAATGGGCGGCGATGAGTTTATAATGGTTGCATTAAACTGTGCTGAAAGTGATGTCATCAAGATAAAGGAAAGATGGGAAAAAGAGCTTGAGATAGTCAATGAAAAGTATGGTATGAGTCCGTGCAGTGTAGCTGTTGGGACAGCATTTGCAAAAGGTTCATTCAGAATAGAGGAATTGTGCAAGATAGCGGATGACAGGATGTATGAGGATAAAAAAAGAAAGCATAATTGCAGATAAACTATAAATGGGTCATTGCAAAACTGGTTATATGTTGTGTTATTTGTTATATTTGCACAAAATAATTATATATTGTAACAGTTTTGTAAGTATCTGTAAATTATAGATAAATGGAGGTTAATATGGAATTATACGATGAGTTAGTGGCTCGTGGTCTTATAGCACAGGTCACAGACGAGAAAGAGATAAAGGAACTTATAAACAATGGTAAGGCAACTTTTTATATCGGTTTTGATCCGACAGCTGACAGTCTTCATGTGGGGCATTTTATGGCTCTATGTCTTATGAAGAGACTCCAGATGGCAGGAAATAAGCCAATTGCACTTATCGGTGGTGGTACGGCAATGATTGGTGATCCATCAGGAAGAACGGACATGAGACAGATGATGACTGTCGAGACAATAAATCATAATGTTGAATGTTTCAAGAAACAGATGAGCCGTTTTATTGAGTTTGGCGAGGGTAAGGCAATGCTTGTAAACAATGCTGATTGGCTTACAGACTTAAATTATATGGAAGTTTTAAGAGATATAGGACCACATTTTACAGTCAATCGTATGCTTGCCGCTGAATGTTACAAGCAGAGAATGGAGAAGGGACTTTCATTCCTTGAATTTAACTACATGATAATGCAGAGTTTTGATTTCTACACATTGTATCAGAAATACGGATGTAACATGGAGTTTGGTGGGGATGACCAGTGGAGTAATATGCTCGGTGGTACTGAGCTTATCAGAAGAAAGCTTGGTAAGGACGCATATGCAATGACTATAAATCTTTTACTTAACTCTGAAGGAAAGAAGATGGGTAAGACACAGTCAGGAGCAGTTTGGCTTGACCCGGACAAGACTTCCCCGTTTGACTTCTTCCAGTATTGGAGAAATGTTAGTGATGCTGATGTACTTAAATGTCTCCGTATGCTCACATTCCTTCCATTAGAGCAGATTGATGAGATGGACAAGTGGGAAGGCAGCAAGTTAAATGAAGCTAAGGAAATACTTGCATTTGAGCTTACAAAACTCGTTCACGGTGAAGAAGAGGCAAACAAGGCAAAAGAGGGTGCAAGAGCATTATTTGCAGGTGGTGGAAATACATCACAGATGCCTGTTACGGAACTTTCCGGTGAAGACTTTGATGATGATGGAAATATAGGAATACTTACACTTCTCGTAAAGGCAGGACTTGCTTCGTCAAATGGTGAGGCAAGAAGAAATGTGCAGCAGGGCGGAGTTTCTGTCGATGGTGAGAAAGTTACAGAGCCTAAATCTATTATAAATAAAGATAATATCACGGAAGATGGTATTGTACTCAAACGAGGAAAGAAAAAATTTATGAAAATTGTTGTTAAATAATTGAAAAATGAATAACTTTGCTAAACTCGTAACATACTATGTTTAAGAGATGGGATGATTGCACTGATTGACCTGTTTCTAATGCGTGGCTGTTGCTGTAATCTTACGGCAGCGGTAATGCTTCACTTAAGTACAAAAATATAGTTGTGTTAGGAGGAAATTATGCGAAGAAGAATTGTGATGTTAATAACTACATTGGCATTATCTACTATGATGCTTGCCGGTTGTGGAAACGGTAAGAACAATAATTCGGTTACATCATCTGCTACACAGGAACCTGAGGCTGAAAAGACAGCTGGACCTGTTGTAAATGAGGATGACAGTGATTATGATGAGAGTGATATGACCGGTGATGATGACGGTGTTGTGGGTGATGTTGTTGATGATGCAGCAGATGTAGTTGACGATGTTGCGGATGATACGGCGGATGTTGTCGATGATGCTACAGGAAATCAGGGAACTGATGGAACAGCAAATAATGCGGGACAGGCAGGGACAACTGACAATGCAAATGGAAATACTGCAACAGCAAAACCTAAAACGACAAAGAAGCCAAACAAAAAGAAAGCAAATAATAAGAAAAATACAAACAAGAATACAGACAAAAACGATAATAAAAAGAACAACAAAAGATAATGGTAACATGAAATAAGCCGGGGTGCACTTATTGTTTTTACAATCGGTGGCATAAAAACAGACGGTTTCTGGTATAAAATTTATAATAAAAACGGGTAAAATATTAAGTTTTACCCGTTTTTTTGAAATAAATAATTTTAGTAGTTAACAGATTTATGAGCAATTAGTGAAACAAATTGCGAATATCCCTGAATATAAATGGTTTTACTAATTATTGCAAGCAGACGCTTTGCTGATTATAATTGAATCGAAAAAAGTTTCCGGTCTTTATCGTTGAATACTACATCTTTTTCATATTTAAAACCAAGTTTTTCGGCTGTTTTGATAGAGCGGCTATTGTCATGGTCGATGACGACAACTATACGGTTCATGTCCAGGTTTTCTTTTGCATATCTTAAAGCTGCCTCACAGCACTCTAATGCATAGCCATAGCCCCAGTGCTCACTGTCAAGCAGATAAGAGAGCATTATTTCGTCCTTGCCGTCTATGGTTTCATTTTCAAAGCCACATCTTCCTATTAGTTTTTTACTTGTCTTGCCAAATACTCCCCAAAGACCATAGCCGTAAAAAGAATAGACTTTCTGTATATAGGCTTTTTGTTTTTCCATTTCAGCGTCAAGGTAATCGTCTATATTGTCTATGTACTTCCTTACCTGAGGGTCAGAGTATATGGTATATATCTGAGGTATATCTGATACAGCAAGTTCTCTTATGATAAGTCGTTTTGTCGATGCTATAGTTATCGGTTTTCCATGTGAGCGTAACAATGTGTTTTCGATAAATGTCTTGTCAATGCTGTCAAAAGACTCGATGAGCACATCTGCTTTGTAGAGATTCTGTGGCTTTACGGCATCTGGAGAAGAAAAACCTATGCAGGTGACATTACATTCTTTCGCTGCCTTTACACCATTTTCTGAATCCTCGATTATAACGGTATTCTCAAGTGATGCACCGAGTTTTTCAAGTGCAAGGAGAAATGTGTCAGGTGCGGGTTTTGGATGTTTGACTTGTGATGCTGACACGAGTTTTTCAAAGTATTTTTTTATACCGAGTTTTTTTACTACAGTTTCAATCTCTTTAGGTGAAGATGATGAAGCTATT
>ERZ772937.2305-NODE-2305-length-12122-cov-3.252341_pt1 | contig 12122 bp, 7 predicted proteins | sample MGYA00512113_ERZ772937 | MGnify/ENA primary metagenome ERZ772937 (study PRJEB29015, sample SAMEA2737649) | human gut metagenome | biome: human gut; feature: human-associated habitat; material: faeces | place: China | collected 2012 ... | reverse complement strand
GAGATTCTTGTTTATATCATCCCAAAGAGAATCATTCTGCATGGCTTCAACTATATCTGAAGGCTCTTGTTGATAAAACGCATAAACAGCCTGCATGGTTTCATTATCTGAAAACATGTCGTATATTTCTTCAACCTTCGCTTTGAATGTATCAAAATACTTGCGCATGCTTTCCATGTCCCCTTTGTCGGAATAACCAAATACATATTGGCTATTGTCGTACAAATAGTTTGCAACAGGGGCACTTGAACGACCTACACTCTTCTTAACAAGAAACTGTTGCGCAGACTTTTTGTCTATACGCCTGTCTTCAAAACGTAAGAAATTACCACACTTATCAATAACGATGATAAAACCTATTTCCTTTAACTCCATTCCCATAATGGGTAAATTACCACTCCGATGGTAATAATCATACAATGCTTTTAGTATCATCTCAGCACCTCCTCGCTATCTTTATCTGGTACGACAATCACACCTTGCTCCATTCTTACACGATAAAACATGGCATTAGGTTTCTGTACATTCCCTTCAAAATCCATATCATAAAGCATGATACCCAAATCCCTATCTTCAGCCAAAGGAGGGGCAAGTTGTTCCGTATTATCAATATACTTCCAATTTGCGGCAAACTCACGGCAACCAAGATACGGCTGGGTGAAACATTGTCCTTGCGATGCTCTGCGTTCAAACATCTGATAATATTTCATCGGATTCTCATCATCACTTGGCTGGTGTTTGATAAAAGCCTCCTTTGGTCGATCTTTTACCGGAATAAAAACCAGCTTTGCGTGAATACGATAGCGCACACCTTGCAAAAGCAAAGAATTCTTCTGTTGTCGTTTATCTTCAATAAAGATTGAGGACTTACCCGCCAATGCTCCTACCTCATTTCTCCTGATGGTAGTCCACTTGATAGGATTAAGAACTTCTATTTTCGTCACTTGCCAACGCATGGCATAGCGTTTGAAAAGTATTGCTTCAAAAATGGCACGTGCCGCAGAAGGTGTAATAACATCATAGCTCACACGCTCTACTTTCAATTCAGGGCGACTGAAACAAGCCCAGTCACCCCATACTTCCAAGCAATATTCTTTATCTGTATAGTCCATATTATTCATTTTTTTTATATCATTAATAGCTCTTCCATCCAGTGGTTATCAAGGCTAAGACCCGTATTTTTGTCATACTGTACCCTGTCTGTCAACACATAGATACCCTCTAATACTTCTTCAATAGCACCATAGCTGACCAACTTGTCAAAATCGGAACTATGAACGCCTACTGTAAATTTAGCCAGTTGCTTCATCAAGGGATAGGTACAGCCAGATTCTTTCAGTTTTTCCACAAGCTCCATGCTGTTCCCCCAATTTACAATGATATTCATACAATCATCATCAATCAATCTGAACTTCTTTGATGCCGTTTCAAAACATAACTCATTAGGGTTATAAAGATAATGTTTCATATCCTTATCGTCAAACGTGTTTTTCCTGCAATACAACTGATGAAAATACTCTGTCATCGTAGAAGGGCCAAACCAATCACTATCTGCAGGCAAATTCAATCGTGCATTGTTAGCTGCCTTCATTGTCCCAAAAGGAATACGTTTCTCTGCGGCGAGACTGAACACAAATGTGGTACCAACAGTATTTCTTCCTTCACGGTTACAACGCCCCGCTGCCTGTAAAATAGAGTCAAGACCTGATTCCTGTCGAAATACAACAGGGAAATCTATATCCACCCCTGCCTCTACAAGCTGGGTAGCTATCACTCTGACAATCGGATGTGATTTATCTTTCAGCAATGCCTTGACCTTCCGTATGGTTTCACTGATATGGGCGGGACACATCATTCTCGATAGATGGAGCTTTATTCCTTCATTAGGTAAACGGTCATACAGTTCCTTGGCATCCTTTCGGGTATTTACGATACATAATACCTTATTATATATAGCAACTTCGGCGGCAATCTCATCGTATGTCTTTCCTGTGTTGTCTATTACTAACTTCACACGACGAAGCTTGTCATGCAAAGCAAACTCATTCGGTATGATTTCAATAATACGGTCTATTCCCTCAAAATTGGCCTTAGGATTAGTTCCTTCTATCAGTCCGCTAAGTACCGGCTGACTGGCAGTGGTAAACAGTACCGACACTCCGAATATTTTCTGATATGCTTTAAGTGCATCCACTATCGGTTGTAAGAAATCAGTCGGCAATGTCTGCGCTTCATCCAAAATAAGAACTGAATTCACGATATTGTGCAATTTACGGCAATCGGACGGTTTGTTGCTAAACATTGACTCAAACAGCTGAACATTGGTCGTAACGATAATCGGATAATCCCAGTTTTCCGTGGCCAGCTTTGCCTTCTCACGTACCTCTTCATTCTTTATCTCATCAGGATTAAAGTTACTATGATGCTCCAGTACGTGCTCTTCGCCGAAGATTTCTTTCAAGAGGCCTGCCGTCTGCACAATAATACTAGTGTATGGGATGGCAATGATAATACGATTCATACCGTGATTTACAGCATGCTTCATGGCCCACAACAACGATGAAAGAGTCTTTCCGCCTCCCGTTGGTACCGTAAGGCTATAGAATCCTTTCTCTTCAGAAGAAGCTTTACGGCATCGTTCCTGTACTTTCTTACGAATGTGGTTCACCTCTGTATCGGGTGTATACAATTGCAGTTCACGTAAATGCGCCTCCAATTTTGGCAATAAGTCAGTGAGTGTAGACGAGCATCCCCGTTTTTCCCACGATTCTACATCCATAAATTGCTCTGTATTGAGTCTGTCGGCATCCACAAGACAGGAAAAAAGCATGCGGGAAAGGTGATGAAAATGCTTCATGTCCACCTTAAGTTTAGAAAAAGGAGATTCAAGAAGTTCTTTTCTCAACTGGGGTATATTCAGAGCTATGTCCCCTTTGTTTATTTCTTCGGGAAGTGGCCTTTTCTCTACGACTCTCTCCGCATCTACATAATCATGCAGACCTGTATGATGAGAGATTATCTGGTTGGTAAGAAGATTGAATACACTCTTCCCCATAAGGTTCGTTACCAATATTCCACCTACAAATGCGTGATGATGCTCTCCATACGATTTTTCGTCAGTCACAGGCAGGCCGCTTGTCGTGCGGATATATTGCTGAAATGCATCACGCTCTTTTCCTTTGTCGTGAAGCATTCCGAGCGTATGCCCCCAAGATGGAAGTCCGAACAGTCCAGAAAAGGAGGTTGCCATTTCTGCAACACCCCTTTGATGTTCATCGTTGGTTTGTATTATCCATTTTCCATTTTCTTTGTTTTGGTATAAATGGGATATCAACTGTTTCTCTGTTTCCATTTGATTAGATTCATAAGGTTCCTTACAAAAGTAGGAAAATAAATCGAAATATCCGTATCTTCGCGGCATGACAAAACAAAATTCTCCATTGGTATTAGGGACCGAGCCTATCGGTAAATTACTTACGCAATATGCGATTCCTGCGATTATCGCAATGACAGCTTCTTCTTTATATAATATGGCCGATAGCATTTTTATTGGCCATGGAGTGGGGGCGTTAGCGATTTCCGGCCTAGCCTTGACCTTTCCGTTGATGAACTTGGCGGCCGCCTTCGGTTCGTTGGTGGGAGTCGGCGCCTCTACGTTGGTTGCCGTGAAGCTGGGACAGAAAGATTATGAGGGGGCGAATAAGGTGTTGGGGAATGTGTTGATCTTGAATGTGGTTTTGGGTGTCGCTTTCACGATCGCTTTCTTGTTCTTGCTTGATCCCGTGCTGTACTTTTTCGGTGCTAGTGAGAACACGATCTCATATGCCCGTGATTATATGCGGATTATTCTGTATGGCAATGTGGTTACGCATATGTATCTGGGATTAAACGCGGTCTTGCGCTCCTCGGGGTTCCCGAAGATGGCGATGTATGCTACGTTAGCGTCGGTCGTTATCAATTGCGCCTTGAATCCGTTGTTTATCTTTGGGTTTGGATGGGGTATCAAAGGGTCGGCTTGGGCGACGGTGATCTCGCAGGTGATCTCGCTTACCGGACAGTTGATCCATTTCTCGAGACCGAAACAACTCCTTCATTTCAAGAAAGGTATTTATAGGCTGCGCTCGGAGATCGTGAAAGGCATCTTGTCGATCGGTTTATCTCCGTTCTTGATGAACCTTTGTTCCTGCTTGATCGTGATCCTTATCAACCGGGGATTGAAAGAGCATGGGGGAGATATGGCGATTGGCGCTTATGGTATCGTGAACCGTATCGCTTTTCTTTTCGTGATGATTATCATGGGATTTAATCAGGGTATGCAACCGATAGCCGGTTATAATTATGGTGCCCGACTCTATTCCCGGGTGACGGACGTGACCCGGCTGACGATGCGCTGGGCGGTAGGTGTTACTTGTTTGGTGTTCTTGCTTTGCCAGTTGCCGTCGTGGATCGTCCGTATGTTTACGAGTGACGGGGAGTTGATCAGTGCCGCCTCTTATGGCCTGCACATCGTCTTCGCCGTATTCCCGATCGTGGGCTTCCAGATGGTGGCGACTAACTTCTTCCTTTCCATCGGCATGTCTAAGAAAGCGATCTTTCTCTCCTTGACCCGGCAGATGCTTTTCTTGATACCCTGTTTAATCCTCCTCCCCCCGTTATTCGGAACTCTCGGTGTCTGGATCAGTATGCCTATCGCCGATACGGTGGCGGCGATCGTGACGGCGATCGTGCTTGTGAAACAATTTAAACAATTCAAATATGGAACATAACGTGATATTACCTGCGGAATGGTATCCGCAAAGTGCCGTGCAGCTTACGTGGCCGCATGAGAATACGGATTGGGCCCCGATATTGGACGAGGTGATTCCTTGCTTCGTGGCTATCGCCAAGGAAGTGATCAAGCGAGAGAAGTTATTGATTGTCTGTCCGGACGAGACCGCCGTACGTGAACAATTGGGTGAGGTTGATTACGACCGTGTCATTTTCCGTGAGATGGATACGAACGATACGTGGGCACGGGATCACGGGGGGATCTCCGTCTTCGATGAGGGAACGCCCATGCTTTATGATTTCGTGTTCAATGGCTGGGGAATGAAGTTCGCCGCCAATCATGATAATTTGATTACCCGTAATCTTTGTCATATGAAGACCTTCTCCGGTGAGGTGGTGCCCGCTAATATGCAACCTTTCGTGCTGGAAGGCGGTAGTATCGAATCGGATGGGAAAGGTACGTTGATGACTACCGTTGAGTGTCTGGCATCCGTAAACCGTAATGAGTATTTGCAACAGGAGGAATTGGAACGTTATTTGAAAGACGTATTTGGCTTGGATCGTATCCTTTGGATTACCAGCGGTTATTTAGCCGGAGACGATACGGATAGCCACGTGGATACGCTCGCCCGTTTCTGTAGCGAGGATACGATCGCTTATGTCCGTTGCGAGGATGAGGAAGATGAGCATTATGAGGAATTGAAGGCGATGGAGGAGGAGATCAAGGAGTTTACTAGGGCGAATGGTGAGCCTTATCGTCTGATTCCACTTCCGATGGCCGATAAGGTGGAATGGGAAGGGGAGCGCTTGCCCGCTACCTACGCTAATTTCCTGATCATGAATGGGGCCGTATTGGTTCCGTTCTATGACTCACCGAAAGATGAGATCGCTAAAGCTGCTTTGCGGGAAGCGTTCCCGGACCGTGAGATCGTGGGTATCAATTGCCTTCCGCTTATCAAGCAACACGGTTCCCTGCATTGCGTAACGATGCAGTATCCGGAAGGTTTTATCGAATAACAACTACAACCAATTAAATATGAAAGTAGGATTAATACAACAAAAGAATACCGCTGACAGAGCGGCGAATATAGAGAAGCTAAAGGTAAATATCCGTAAGGCTGCCCGGGAGGGAGCGGAATTGGTCGTCTTGCAAGAACTGCATAACGGCCTGTATTTCTGCCAGACGGAAGATACGAGTATGTTTGACTTGGCAGAGACGATCCCCGGCCCATCGACGGAAACCTTCGGTGCCTTGGCGAAAGAATTGGGTATCGTCTTGGTACTTTCCCTTTTCGAGAAGCGTGCCCCGGGCCTGTACCATAACACGGCCGTCGTCTTGGAGAAAGACGGTACGATCGCCGGAAAATACCGCAAGATGCATATCCCGGATGACCCCGCTTATTACGAGAAGTTCTATTTTACCCCCGGTGATTTAGGCTTTGAGCCTATCGATACCTCTGTGGGGCGTCTTGGTGTGTTGGTTTGCTGGGATCAATGGTATCCGGAAGCAGCCCGTTTGATGGCTATGCGTGGCGCCGAGATGTTGATCTATCCGACCGCTATCGGCTGGGAAAGTAGCGATACGCAGGAAGAGAAGGACCGTCAGCTGGGTGCGTGGGTGACCATACAGCGGGGACATGCCGTGGCGAACGGACTCCCGGTCATTTCCGTAAATCGTACCGGGCATGAGCCGGACCCTTCGGGACAAACGGGCGGTATCCGGTTTTGGGGAAACAGTTTTGCGGCCGGTCCCCAAGGTGAGCTATTAACCGTATTCCCGAATGACGAGGAGGAGGTACGTGTGATAGAGATCGACAAGACTCGCGGTGAGAACGTGCGTCGTTGGTGGCCTTTCTTCCGGGATCGCCGTATCGATGCGTTTGGTGGTTTGACAGAACGATTTTTAGTATAATGACCGAATACACGCAAGAAGAGGCCATCTTCCGCATGAACGAAATGGGGAAAGCGGGACGGCCTTTCCTTTTTATCATTGATTATAAACGAGAGCGGATCTACGTGGAGAGTCCGGAAGAGATCGCTCCCTCCGAGTTATTGTACGATTTGAACGGCTTTACGAATATAAATCACGAATGTAACTTGCGGGATTCCTCTCATCTTATATCCGGAGAACCTGTTGAATGGCAACCCTCGTATGTTTCTTTCGAGGAGTATGTCCATTCATTCGAGACCGTTTCCCGGCATATCCATGCGGGTAATTCTTATTTGGTAAACTTGACATGCGCTACTCCGGTATATACGAACCTCTCCTTGAAAGATATCTTTTACCATTCCAAGGCGATGTATAAGCTTTGGATGCGGGATCGTTTCGTGGTATTCTCGCCCGAGATATTCGTGCGGACGCGGGATGGTCTCATCTATTCGTATCCCATGAAAGGTACGATTGACGCTACGCTGCCCGATGCCCGGAGACGTATCCTCGATGATCCCAAGGAAGCGGCGGAGCATGCCACGATCGTGGATTTGATCCGGAATGACTTGAGTATCCTAGCCTCCGAGGTTTGTGTTCCCCGGTATCGTTATATCGATGAATTGCGTACGCATAACGGAAGTTTGTTGCAGGTCAGCTCTGAGATAAGAGGCCGGTTGCCGGAGGGATGGAACGGCCATGTCGGGGAGATTTTGTTCAGCCTCTTGCCTGCCGGCTCCATCACGGGCGCTCCCAAGAAAAAGACCTTGGAGATCATCGCCGAGGCGGAAACCTATGAGCGGGGCTTCTATACGGGGGTGATGGGGTATTTTGACGGCCAAGATTTAGACAGCGCCGTGATGATCCGTTTTATGGAACAAGTCTCTCCCCGTTCGTTTGTTTTCAAGAGCGGTGGGGGAATCACCTCTAAAAGTGATGTGAGATCGGAGTATAACGAGATGAAACAAAAAGTATATGTGCCCATCTATTGAGACCTTATCAGGGAGTCCGTTTGTGGAGACGATCCGTATCGAGAGGGGACGGATACATAACCTTCCGTACCATAATGCCCGTATGAACCGTACCCGCAGGGAGCTATTCGGAGCGAGAGAAGAAATTGATCTCGCGGGTTATATTCATCCGGGGCCTCATCAAGAACGTACCAAATGCCGGGTGGAATATACCCGCGAGGTCTTACAGGTAGAATACGTTCCTTACCGTATGCGTCCGGTTCATTCCTTGCGATTGGTTACATGCGATGAGATCGATTATTCCTATAAGAGTACGGATCGCCAATGCTTAAATGATTTATTCGCCCAACGAGGGGGGCATGACGATATCCTGATCATCCGTGACGGTTTGCTGACCGATACTTCCATTTGCAATGTCGCCCTTTGGAATGGCACCTCTTGGATCACTCCCGCACGCCCTTTGTTATGTGGTACGATGCGTGCTTACTTATTGGATAAAGGCTTGGTACAGGCCGAGGATATCCCGGTAGAGGATCTGCCTAAGTATACCCGGATCCGTCTGTTTAACGCCTTGATCGGGTTCGGCGAAATCGATGAGATCACACGTATATACGTATGACACTACGCGAGTATCGGCGTGGCCCTGTGCCTATATAGGTAAGGGGTTACGCCGATATCCGTGTGGCCTCTTACCTATATAGGCATGAATCAAGGTGTTTCCTAGAACAATATATCCACCTCCATATTGCTGATCCATTCTACCGGACGGCCGGCCACCTTATTGCAAGTGACGGCGAATTTCAAGGGGAGGATAATTCCCAACGGGATGCGTAACCATCCCGGCATATTGAAATTATGGACACCGATCAGGGAACCTAGCTGGATACCGACCGAGGGAGCTACCAAGAAACGGGTCTCGTCATTACGGCGGTCTATACCCATCTCGAAATAACTATACAGGCCGAGGAAACGTTTCGGGGAAACGAATATATCCATGTTATAATTGGCGCCCGCCTTCACGTTCCAGTTCTTGATCGTGTAGGAGGAGGAAGGGGCGTGCATATAATAACCGGAGATCGTAGGGGATACCCAATGAGCGATGTCGCCCGGCTCCATGATCATGCCTTTCCCTTTCCCGAACTTATGCCAATTGATCATGCTGACGTTCAAGCGACCGCCATACGTCATGACACCATCCCGGTTGCTATGGATCGGCGTGCCGATCAGGAACATGAAGGAGTTGGCTACCCTCGACCGGATAAAGTTGCGGGTAAAAGGCTCTTGTACGATCAGCTGTAGCTCATCCTTGCGGTCGGCGACGGAAGCTTCCAAGGGGATGTCATCCAAATTCGTTCCGAAGGGGATCGGGAAATCCTTGATTACCGGGAAACGATCGTAGACGAACTGAGGTAGGTCGTCTCGTTCGGAAGGGATCTCGTTCAAGATATTCTCGTCTGATCCTTCCAAGGCATTCTGGTAGGCTTTCCAGACTTCTACGATAGACTCGCAGGTGGCGGTCACGACTTGGTAGAATACCTTCGTCTCCCGCTCGTAGCTATCGCCTTTCTCCAAGGAATAAGGATGTTTCTCTGTTACCCGGATATGCCGGTAATCATCGGCCTCGTTGTACTCCATCATGTTTTGGTTCAGACGTTTATCGCCGTAAGCACTCCATGTCTCGCCTTTTAGGTTAGCGGTCTGTACGGGGATGGTATTGTAGAAATCGTGCAGGCTCTTATTGTTGGATACGGCGGAGGCGGAGAAGCCCCTACGTACCATTTGGTGTCCGGAGGCGAAGGAGTCTTGTAGGAAATGCTCGGCGAAAGCCTCGTACATCGTGGCGTAGAACATAAGGTTGCTCGCCGTTTGCGTATCTCCTTTACACATCTCTTTGCCTGCCTCTTGTGCTAGATAGATGGCGAAGATGTGGATGCAGAAATACTTGCTCATGGAGGGCAACTGATTTAATTTATCGAAGACCTTGTTTACTTCCGAGGGGCGTTGAAGGCGGCGGATCAGCTCGGGGTCGATCATCTTCAGATGCTCGTTCAATCCCTTGCCATAGGCGTAGAAGTGGGAGAGGTCCTTGATCGCTAGGATACCGTAAGCCAGATTGATGTCGAGCAACTCCTTGCTGTTGGCTCCGGTGAGGAACTCGTTCATGGCTTGTGTCTCCAAAGCCAGCGTACGGTTCGTCTTGGAGAAATGGGTCTGCAGGCCTGTCTCCAAGAGCATGGGATTTTCCACATGGTCGCCGGCCAATCCGCAAAGCGTACCGTAGGTCACGATATTCGGCAACTGCGTCAGCTCATTCATGGCGTAGGCGTTCGAGCCGGGCATATGCGACATGTTGAGGATCTGCAGCAAGGCGCTATCAGCGACGGCCTCGTTGGGGAAGATCCCATTTTCCACCAGATAACGTGGGAGAAGGCTCATGGCACGGTCGCCGATCTTACGGTGCTCGGCGAAATCCCATGCGAAGGCCGAACTTGTTATTGCGCTGATACCCATAAGTAGGCATCCGCGGTGAAGAAGTTGTTTAATAGTGTTTCTCTTGTTCATATCTATACTTGTTTATAATTATCTGAATAACTCAAGCGCGAACTTCAACCCGACGCTTTGATACTTGAACTCCTCGAAGCCTAGGAAAAACGCTATATGAAAAAGGTCGCTACCGATACCATACCCGAGCTCGCTGTAATTCGGCAATACGGGAGTCCATAGCTGGCTGAGGTAGAAACGTTCGGACACGAGGTATTTATGCGCCTTGGGATTGGGCTTGAGGAATCGCAATAGAATGAATGGGCTCTCGTACATGAGGTGCCCTTGAATATATTTGTCGGAGGCATTGTACCAATCCCCACCCAGATTATGAAAGATCCCGCCAAACCGGTCGCCCCAAGGCTCGGGGAAATAACGTTTGGCAAAATAGCTGAAATCGGCGAAGTACATGTTATGCTGGTTAAAAAAGAGTCCACCGCTCAGGTTGTAACTCAGTCGTTCGGATAAGCCCAGCCGTACGGTCTGGTTCATGCCGGCCTCTATCCGCCAGTAATTTCCCGTACAGCCGAGTAGGTCCGGTATGCTTCGTGCCAGCTCGATCCGGAAGGTCGGGTAATGGGAATGCAGGTACTCTTTCCGGTAGCCGTCCATCCAGTAATATTGCCGGGGCGTGTAGGTAAGGCCGATAACCGGGGTGAACTCATTATGATCCTTAATATCCAATCCGGTATCCTTGTTCTTTTTCACGGGCGTACGATGGTGGTATGCGAGTCCGGCCGAGAGCCAGAAGCCGTTCATCAGTTCTATCTGGTTCATCAGCTTGGCATAGTAGTGCTGGAAATACTTCAAGTTGAGATCGTCGAAACGGATTGGGGTATCTTTTAGGATCTCGTTGATCTGGTGGATCACTTCGGAGGAATAGCTTTGGTTGTCATTGGCTATCGTGAGGTTGAGGATGCCTTGACGCTCGGGGCGATACTCCCAGTCGGTTGTTAGCCGTAGGCGTAGCTCTTTCTCCTTGAATAGGAAACCGATCTCGGGGTGGAAGCGTAGCTGACGGTCATGCTCGAATGTCTTACTGATACGTGCTTCTTGCTTATAGGTGATCCCGTTGCTTCCGAAAGATAGCTGGAACGGGTTGAGAAGGCCGGAATACTTCACGCGAGTACTCTTGTAATCCTTGTTGACCGTGCTGGTGAGCCGCTCGCCGAGTTGGAGGTAGCGGGTGAGAACGCTGCTGTCCGCTTCCGTCCTCACCGCGTTCGTTCCGGTGGTGTACAAGGCTTTCTCGTCGGTAGTGAGCGGCTTGTCCCTCCGGCTGTTCCAATAAGCGCTGTCTTGGGTAAAGGAGAGTGTGTCGGAGGTGATCGTATAGTATTGGGTTTGATCAAGCGAGTATAATTTCCTGCTCTCATGGTCTTCCTCTACCCAAGAGATCGATTTATAGCGGAAAGCGGCGTGGATGTCGCTCTCTATCCGGTTGCCTAGGGCATGGTAGCAGACTTGCAGGTCAGCCTCTTCCGGGAGGATGAAATGCTTCTCGTCACGGTTGAAACGTATGCTTAGGTTGAACTCGGAGAAAGAGGAGTGCCCTTGTATCTCGATACGGTCGATGGTCCAGAGTTCGTCGGTTACGTACAGGTTTCCGGATAGTAGTTTCTGGCTCCATTGGCGAGGGGTGAAACGGATGTTATACACAGGGATGCCGGAGATCGTGTCCGTGCCTTCCTGCCGAAACGTGTAATATTTGAAAGCATCGGGCGAGAGTGGCATGATCATTCCCTTATTGTAGATCGTGGGGGAGTAGACGTTCAAGTTGACGAACGAGGCTATCTCCTTGTAATGCCTTCCGGCGGCGAGATGGCTGCTGTTGATGGCTACAATCTCGTTGCGATAATGGTTGGGAGCGTCGTAGCGGGTGAGGCCACTCATCTCGAAGAAGGCATCGCGGGGAT
>ERZ772937.2303-NODE-2303-length-12133-cov-2.817188_pt1 | contig 12133 bp, 8 predicted proteins | sample MGYA00512113_ERZ772937 | MGnify/ENA primary metagenome ERZ772937 (study PRJEB29015, sample SAMEA2737649) | human gut metagenome | biome: human gut; feature: human-associated habitat; material: faeces | place: China | collected 2012 ... | reverse complement strand
ACAGACCTTATCAATCAGATTTTTATAGCGTCGGTTTTAATGCGATCCCGCGTCAAGCGCGGGAACAGGATAGTTTTGACCCCTCCCTATGGGGTGGTTGTTTGGTATGGCATACGGTTGAACCGTTATTCTCCGATTAACGCCATCACCGCCTGTATCGTTTGTGTGATTTGGATGATACTGTGCCGATACGTTTCCCGATTATCGCCGTTCAGTTCGCTGATGTAAGGACTGTAGGCGATCTCCTTTGCATAGGCCTGCGGGTCGTTGCTTACCTGCCAAGCGGAGCGATAATTGTTCCGTATCAAGCGGGCGAAATCGAGGAAGGAATTCTCTCGTGTGTCGTAGCGTCGGAAATTCAATGGATAGGAGGATGCCTTTACGGTAGTTTTCCCGCCATGCCAATAAGCGTTGCTGCATCCATAGGCGGTCAGTCCGAAATAGTTTCGGCACTCCTTTGCCAGATTGCTCGTTCCCCAGCCGCTTTCAAACGCCGCCTGTGCCAGAATGACCAGCGGATTCAGGTTGAAGGCGGCTCCTGCCGACACAGCTGCCGGTAGGCATTCTTTTACGAAGTTGATTTGCGCTGGTTTCATAATTCTCCTGGTCTGTCATCTTCACCACCTGCATTGGACTTATCTGTCTCTTGTCCAATACGTTCAATACTCACTTTGGCGATCATTTCGCGCAGCTTAACTCCCGGAGAATAGATTATTCGCGGCTTCCTGATCAATGATGCGTGAAAATCATCCGCATTTACCACTCCGGAGCTTCCGAGTGAGAGCCGGAAGTTGCCCAATGCACCCAATTGGACCACTTCGCCACGCAACAACGCTTCCTGCATGCAACGGATCAGTCCCAACAAGACGAGAGCCACGTCACCGTCGCTGGCTGTTGAACGGTCTGCCACCACATCGCAGATCGTGTCGAAATCCATCATACCAGTGACATTGGCCGAGGCATAATACCGCTTGGCATCGGTTGCCGCACCTTTGGTCAAGTCTTTTTTTAAAACAAGTTTGTACTTTACTGACATACGATTAATAGATTAAGGGTTAGTGATTTACTACATTACAAAGATACGGTGTCCTGAGGTCTGGCGGGAAAGGTATATACGGTTAGCTGAGGTTTTGGCGGTATTTCTTGTTTTTTTTGTAAAATAATTGTCGGATTCCTTGCATGGTACCAAAAAATGTCGTACATTTATAATGTATTAGAATGTTTAAATCAAAATTATTATGAATGATAAAAAAATAGAGATTATATCGGCAAAAGGAGCCATGGGTGTTACCGAATTCGCGCTCCTTTATTTCCCGGAATCTCCCCCTGAGACTGCCTATAAAAGGATGTGGGTATGGATACGGACTTCGCGTGGTCTGAAAGAAAAACTTTTGGCTGCGGGATGGGTGAAATTCCAGAAACTTTATACGCCGAAGCAGGTCGCCTGCCTGGTTGAGCACTTGGGGGAACCTTAGAAAGAATAAACAACCGAAAGAGCCGCACGAAGCGTTCCTGCGGGAACTGTAGCCTTTCATTTAATACACAATAGTATGGTAATACAAAAAGAAGTCGAAGGTACTTACTTCGACTCTGCGTTCCAGACAGGGAGCGCCAGTTTGATGACCTTGAATCAGTACATCGGTAAGGTGAAGAGTGGTGAGTATGCGAGACCGATCGCCTATCTGCGTGGGCTTATCAAAGCCGGCAAGAAGGATGAAGCTGATGCTTACAAGAAAAAACTGCCCCTCTATGTCGCCGGCGGCGTGATGGAAGGAGGTCGTAAGTTGGAACACATGGCGCGCTATAGTGCTTGCATAGTGATCGATATAGACGATTCGCCTATACCCGTCCTTGAATTGCTCCGCCGGGCGGCTGAGTTCCCGTATGTGAAAGCCGGTCATGTCAGCCCTTCCGGGACCGGCGTCAAGCTCTTCATAATGGTCGACAGTGATTTGAAAAATCATAACTTGGCCTTTGAAATCGTCAAACACCGTGTCGAAGTGGATCTTCCGGGCGTGAAGGTGGACATCAGTGGAAAAGATCCGAACCGTGGCTGTTTCGCCGGCCATGATCCGAACGCTTTTTATAAGGAAGAATCTGAAGCGATCGAAATCCCCGTTGCTGACCCGGAGCCTCAGGCCGCTTCCGGACATTCCTCCGGAAGCGTGTGCTCCGGCACGCGGCTTTCGAACTACATTGACAAGTATGAACAAAGCAATACTTTTGTTGCCGGTAACCGTCATTCCTATCTTGTAAAGCTGTCCTCTGTCTTGAACAATGCCGGCTTTTCTCTCTACGACGCTGTCAGTGAGTGTGTCCGCCGCTACGGTTCGGCCGACTTTCCGGCTGCCGAGGTCGAGACAACAGTAAACGACATCTACCGACGCTACAGTGCCTCGCATGGGAGCTGTGCGTTCCGTCCGGACGGGACCAGTTCCGTCCCGAAGTCTGCCAAATCTGCCAAGTCTGCCACCCCCTTTCCCAAAATGGCACAAAAGGATGCAGAATACGGCGAATGTGATGATATAGAGCTGGATAACACCCTTCTTCCTTGCTTTGACGAGAATATCTACGATCACTTACCACCTCTTCTCACGGACATATTGAAATGTGCGTACAGTCGTACGGATCGCGACATTTTGCTGATTTCTTCGCTGACGCTTCTGAGCAGCGTGTCTCCTGGTGTCAAAGGTTCGTTGGGCGAACACGATTACACACCTGCCTTTTATTCGATCATAACCGGCGGTTCTGGAAGTGGGAAAGGGCGTATCGCTGCCCTGCAACGGATGCTCGAACCCTGGCAACAGTATATTTATGACAATTCTCGTCACCAGGTTGAAGAATATGAAGAGTTGCAGGAAGCATACGATAACTACAAGATGCATAAACGTCAGAAACAGACCTCCAAACAGCCGCTCGGTCCGGCTCCGTCAAAGCCGAAGGTGGTGAAACAGAGAAACCTTGCGCTGACGGGTAACGTCACGCAGGCCCGGCTCGTGGAACTGCTCGAAGCCAACTATCCTTACACATCCTGCATGGTCGATACAGAGATGGAGACGGTCTTGAGCATGTTCTCGCAGGATTTTGGCAAATATAACGATGTGCTGAACAAGTCGTATCATCATGAACCTGTAGGCAGCTCGACGAAAAGCAGCGGATCGTTTATGGTCAAACGGCCCAACTTGGCACTACTGCTGAGCGGTACTCCTGCCATGCTTCCCCGCCTGATCCCTTCGACCGAAAACGGTCTCTTCAGCCGTATTCTGATGTACCGCATACCGGGAAGCGGGACCTATCGTCCGTTGACTTCGGCCGACGATAGCCCGGCAGCATCCGAATATTTTGAAAGTTGGGGGCAGCGTGTGCTCGATATCGGAGTTTTTCTCGACAACTCTCCGACCTGGGTCAAATTTAGTGATGCCCAACGTAAACGCCTCGATCGTTTTTTCGAGCGCGAGTACTACAATGTCCGTTCTTTCGGTAACGAAGACATGGAATCGACGGTCCTGCGCTATCGTCTGGCTATTTTTCGCATAGGAATGCAACTGACCGCGTTGCGCAAGGGCGAGAGTGGTTGCTCGGAGCGTGTCTGGACGATCAGCGACGATGATTTCGCCACCGCCTTCCATCTCGGCAAGGTTTGTCTGCAACATGCCTATGTCGTGGCTACATCGTTGCAGAGTGCTTCGTCGGAAGTGCACTTCCGGTTTCCACACCATTTGCGCAACTTGTTTGTCTCCCTTCTTGATTCTTTCAAACGCATTGACGTGGTCAAGGAAGCGAATGTCCGTGAAATTTCAGAATCGACTGTCGATAAATTCCTTCGGAAACTGCAAAAAAATGACCTAATCATCTCAGAAGGAAATGGTTATTACCGGAAGACGGAACGGGGAAAGCAGGTCGTCGAAATTTAAAAAGGCCCCGGCAGACTTGGCGGACTTTGGCAGGTTTTTCACTGAAAATCCGAAAAACTTCAAAAAACAGACCGGTAAGCATCGGGTCAATGACGGACAAGCACCCTTTCGAAACACAGTAGGCATCGGGGTTTTCTCTAAAAAACACCGATTTTTGAACGAAAGTGGTATTAATGAATTTTTAGAATGCTGTTTTTGTAGATAAATCTCTGTGGATGAGCTATTTGGTGGATGTGAAAATGACGAAAAAAAACGATCGTTTCTTTTCGTCATTTTTACACCACAAAAATACATATACTTTTTAAAACCACAACCCTTTTCCTGAAAAAAAATCTTATCTCTATATCCTTTCTTATCAATCAGATAGCAATTTAAGGACAAAAAACCACCTTTTCAACACGAACTCCAAAAAGAGGCGAAAAAAATGACGAAAAAAACGATCGTTTTTGCTATCAAAATACGAAAGTTAACACGTGTACATTATTAACGCGTGTACATATATATAGGACGAACATTTCAATTATTGTATTATTAATATTAAAGTTTAGATTATGAACAAGAAGATTTCTACTCTTTTGACAGCGGGCTTACTGATGGTAGGTGCGTTGCTTGGTTCTGCAAACGCTGCTCCTACAGCGGAAGCCGCAAAAGGTGATCTGCAGAATGGTGCAAAGTTCTACTTAGGTAACACAAATGGTTTCATCAAAGTAGATCAAACTTACAAAGTAAATGGAACGGCTGTTTCCACTTATAATGCTACAGGTGATCTTGCTATCGAAAATGCTACTTTGTTTGAAATTGCTGATTATGCTTACAATGCAATTGGTGACTTTTCTACGTTTACATTGAAAGCTGATGGAAAACCGTTTTATGTGACGAAAGCAAATGGTAATGCGTTAAGTGGTAATGTGACAGATGTTGCAACTGTTACAAACATCTTTACTGTAGAAGGTAAAGGATTGGATTTTACAAAACTGAAAGTTTTGAATTTGGCTGGTCAATTTGAAGTTAATTCAACTGCCGTTACGACATATGATGTAAGTGCTGCGGGAACAGCAGCTACAGCATGGGTTGCTAAAACAGACCTCACTGTCGATGATTTGAACGCCAACCTTTCCGGTCAAGGCTTCAAGTTTGCATTCCCAAATGCAGTTTCTGATCCGGATGTCAATCCGTTTGCAGATCAGATGATTGCTGTAGATGCATCTACTGTAGATGCTGCATTGACTGTAAGTGTAATTTCTACTCCTGCAACATCTGGTATGTATTTTGTTAAAGCTGACGCTGCCGGTAAGAAACTGTTGGTAACAGGCTTTACAAAAGCACAGGTTGAAGCTGCCACATTTATCGTATTGAATCCGGAAAAGAACTTTGGTATCACAGGCTTGGATGCTGCAACTGGTGAAGGCTACGACTTTACAACTGTAAAAGGTAACAAGTTGGCCGATAACAACGTTAAGAAAGATGGTAAAGTTGCAAGCGTGAACGGTGTTTTTGCTGTTTCAGAAGACGATCCTCAGAATGCAGAAGGTGAATATACGATTACATTGGCTTCTGCTAAAGTTGAAGGTAATGACAACACGGCTGCTTCAAACTTGTTTGTAGGTGCTTACTCTTTGACTACAGGTGGTATCAAGACTTATATCACGACTGTTGGTTTCGGTAACGCCGACAAACTGTCTTTGGCTATGACAACAAGCAACACTTGGGCTGCTGCTGCTGACGTATTGAAAGCAGACGATGCTGCTATCTACAACATCTCTTTCTTGGGAACTAAGCCGGCTAACACTACTGCTGCTGCTTCTTTGTATGGCAAATATTTGATCCCGACTTATGGTGCTGCTGCATTCGGCGCAGCCGTAGCAGCTCCGGAAGATGTAGATGTAAATGCTCCGTTGGCTCAGTGGGTTGTTTCTGCTGTTAGTGGACGTAACTTCGAATTCAAAAACCGTGAAACAAACGTGACTTTCACTGTCAGCATGTATAAGACTGACAAGGCTGGCGAATATGCAATCAGTACTGCTGCATTGAGCACAGGTACTGCTGTTACAGGTATTGTTGCAGGTTCTGTGGACTTGACCGATATTAGTAACTGGAAATATCAGATTGTCAAACTGACTCCGACAACTGAAAGCGAAGGTTTCTTGGCATTGACAGATGCACAGTTGAGCCAGCAGACTGAATTGGTATTCAACGGTACTGGTTCGGTAACGGTTGAAAAGCTGTACATGGCTTACAAAGGTACTAGTCCTTACTTTGTTCCTATCAACAATCCGGCTTATAGCGTTCAGTGGATGTTTGAAAAGGCTGAAAGCGTAAAAAATAAGATGAAATATGCTTATCTGGACGGAACAGATGTAAAACAGAAAGACTCTGTTGTAAACGTTGCGACTTCTTATTTGCTGTACAATTTGAAGAACGATAATTCTAAGCAGTATTTTGGTGGTGTTACTAGTGATTATAAAGCTGCAACTGCTAAAGACGATGCCAAACGTGTATTCTTCAAGAAAAATGTAGATGGAACGTATGCTATGATTGAGTTGGGCAAAACTGATATTACAGCTGGAAATGATGAAGTAAATTACAGTGGTCTGATTAAGTATGATGCTAACAAATGGTCTGTAAATACAACAACTGCTGTTTTTGACGCTGCTTCTGCAACTTTGGATGAACTGAATGCTCCTTATTCAGCTGTAACGGTTGACTTTAACGCTCTTTCTGAATCATTGGAAGCTGTAGCACGTCACGCTACATTCAATAGCGAAGAAGGTGCTGTTGCTGTGAAACAGAACAAGAACGGTATCTTGGAAGGTATTATCGGCGAAGGTATGACATTCTGGTTGGATACAGCTGATATCGACAAGGATTTCCATTCTTTCTATATCTCTAAAGGTAATGGTGAAGAAGAAGCAAGAGACTTCTTGTATTTCGCAACGGATTCTATGCTTCATTGGGATGCTAACAAGGCTGATTATGTATATAATGTAAACTATGCTTTGGAAGGTTCTTATACAGAAGTAGATGGAAGTGATGGCGATTTGAAAGCTATTTTCCGTCCGGCAACATTGGCTGGTCTTGACACAATCTCTACGACTGTAAACGGCGATACTGTTTTGGTTGCAGAAGAGGAAGAAGAAGATGTATGCCTGGGTGGTGTTGATAACTTCAAGTTCTACATTATGAAGGCTTCTGAAAGCAGCTATGTAATCAGACCGATTTCTGCTCCGAACTATTATCTGTACAACCTGAATGGTAAGTTAGGCTTTACAAATCAGGTGGAAAAAGCTCTGGTTGTTACATTGGGCAAAGGCGATGCAACAGCTAACGAGGACGTGGAAGTAGCAGCAATTAAGGTTATCGCTGGCGAAGGCAACGTAACAATTGCCGGTGCTGCCGGCAAGAAAGTTGTCATCAGCAACATCTTGGGCCAGGTAGTGGCTAACACGGTTGTTTCTTCTGACAACGCTACAATCGCTGCTCCGCAGGGTATCGTAGTCGTAGCTGTTGAAGGTGAAGAAGCTGTAAAAGCTATCGTTAAATAACGATTGATACTAAAAAACAATACTGTCTATCTTAAGGGCGGAGTAGAACCCTGCCCCTACAGAGACATATGACATTTTATAATCAAATAATTCTAAATATCACTGTGCGGTATTTCCCGGATAGCCGGCCTTGCAGCTGTTACTTGGGAGCGACCAATTACCTCGCGAGGGGGAACAAGCGGTGAATATTAATACTAAAGTTAATGAAATTATAAAAAGTTCTTCTGCCCTTCCCTCTGTGAAGACCGGAGGCAGACAAAAAACAAGCCCCTGCAATCGTTTGGTTGCAAGGGCTTCGTTATATGATTACGTTGCAGTTCTTCTTGATCCTTCAAGGTGAAGATTCAACTTAGAAGTGTAACTTAGCCGGAAAGTTTCAACATTCTATCGCATTATGAACGCTTTAGGATGTCGGATCGAATTGTCGATGTCGTTGTAAATGGGGCGATAGACAATATTGATCCCCTTTCCCCAACAAAGCCTCGTCCTCTTTTGTTATATTTATACGAAAGATAAAACTCAAATAGTAAAAGTATGGAAATTGTAAAAGTAGTAGGACGAGAAGTTCTTGATTCACGTGGTAACCCGACTGTTGAAGTAGATGTACATTTGGCTTCCGGCGCTTTTGGCCGTGCAGCTGTTCCCTCTGGTGCCTCTACCGGTGAAAACGAAGCAATCGAGCTTCGTGATGGCGACAAAAAACGCTATGGTGGCAAAGGCGTTCTGAAAGCTGTCGATAATGTAAATAATGTAATTGCTCCCGCTATCCTGGGCATGAGCGCCCTGAACCAGCGTGAGGTCGACCATAAACTGATTGAACTCGACGGTACGAAGACAAAGTCTAATTTAGGCGCCAACGCCATGTTAGGCGTTTCTCTGGCTGTTGCCAAGGCGGCAGCTAACTATTTGGACCTGCCTCTTTACCGTTATATCGGCGGGACGAATGCATATGTATTGCCTGTCCCGATGATGAATATTATCAATGGCGGTTCGCATTCTGATGCCCCGATCGCTTTCCAGGAATTTATGATCCGTCCGGTTGGAGCTTGCTGTTTCCGTGAAGGTTTGCGTATGGGGGCCGAAGTCTTCCATGCTTTGAAGAAGGTGTTGCACGATCGCGGCCTGAGTACGGCTGTCGGTGACGAAGGTGGTTTCGCTCCTGCTTTGGATGGAACGGAAGACGCTTTGAACTCCATCATGGCCGCTATTAAAGCTGCCGGATACGAGCCGGGTAAGGATGTGACGATCGCTATGGACTGTGCTTCTTCCGAATTCTATCATGATGGCGTATACGATTATACGAAATTTGAGGGAGCCAAAGGTGCTAAGCGTACTGCCGAGCAGCAGGTCGCTTATTTGTCCGAATTGGTTGCTAAATACCCGATCGACTCTATCGAGGACGGCATGGACGAAAACGACTGGGCCGGTTGGAAACTGTTGACTGAAGCGTTGGGAAGCAAATGCCAGTTGGTCGGTGACGACCTGTTCGTGACAAACGTAGAATTCCTGAAGAAAGGCATTGAGGAAGGCTGTGCCAATTCTATTCTGATCAAGGTGAACCAGATCGGTACGTTATCCGAAACACTGGATGCAATCGAAATGGCACACCGTAACGGTTATACTTCCGTCACTTCGCATCGTTCGGGTGAGACTGAAGATGCTACGATCGCCGATATCGCTGTTGCTACCAATAGCGGACAGATCAAAACCGGTTCTTTGAGCCGTTCGGACCGTATGGCGAAATACAACCAGTTGCTCCGTATTGAAGAAGAGTTGGGTGACTTGGCTGTTTATGGGTATAAGACTTACAAGAAGTAAGAATCTCTGTTAATGATTTAGATGTAAGTGAAGAGGGTTGCGTCAGTTTTTTGCGCAACCCTCTTTTTTTATTTATTTTCTCCATCTTTCGATTAACCGGCCTATCTCTCCGATCCAGAGAACCAGAGAAGTCGAGCCGATAATGGTTCCCCAGTCTTTCCAAGATAACGGGACGACACTGAACATTTCGCCGCCGAACGTGACGATCAGATATTGTCCGGCGATGATAAGCAGGGCCACCGTCAGGAAACTCTTGCTCTCTTTGAGGTTGGCGAATGCCGAGCGGTCTTCCATAAACGCTTTTGCATTGAACATATTCCAGAATTGAAGCATCACGAAGAAACTGAAGAACCAGGATAGGTCGTGCGGCGTCAGTCCATCCTGTGCATGGAAGCGGAGCAACAATCCCATCAAAACGATTACGAATGCGAGACCGACACCGAAAATATTGTAAGCCATCGGGCGGGTAATGATAAAGTCGCCGTCCTTACCGCTTCGGCGGGGTTTGTCTTTCATCACCCGTTCGTTAGGCGGCAGCGAAGCCAGTGCACCGGCGGCAAATGTATCCATAATCAGGTTTACCCAAAGCATCTGGGTGATCGTGAGCGGAGATTCGGTTCCTAACAGGGAGCCCAATAAGACGATCAGACAGGCCGCCACATTGATTGTCAACTGGAACAACAGGAATTTCTGGATGTTCCGGTACAGGGAACGTCCCCACATCACCGCACGGGTAATGCTACTGAACGAGTTGTCTATGATCGTGATGTCGCTTGCCTCTTTTGCCACGGAGGTTCCGTCTCCCATAGATAGTCCGACCTGTGCGGCTTTCAGGGCCGGGGCGTCGTTGGTACCGTCACCTGTGACGGCCACTACGGCTCCTTTTTGTTGCAACAATTGTACCAGGCGTTGTTTGTCAGTCGGTCGGGCGCGGCACATGATCTTCAAGTCGAGCACGCGATCCAGCGCTTCTTCGTCAGTCAAGGCTTCGAAGCCTGGGCCGGTGATGATGTTGCGTTCGGTGTCTCCGGTCTTCCAGGTTCCGATCTGCCGTCCGATCTCTTTAGCCGTTCCCGGAGTGTCGCCGGTCACGATCTTGATGTCGATGCCGGCATCAAGGCAACTTTGGACAGCAGCCGGAACATCAGCACGGACAGGGTCGGAAATAGCGACGATACCTAAATAAGTAAGGTCCGTCTTGTGCAGTCGTCCGTTCACGAAGAATGTGGCATCCTGCCCGTCTTCCAGTATCTGATAGGCGAATCCCAACGTACGCATAGCTTGGTTCTGATAGTCCAGCAGTTGCTTTTCGATACTGGCTTTGCATTCTTCTACCGGTTTGTAGGTCCCGTCGATAGCCACCCGATTGCTGTTCGCCAGTACGATTTCCGGGGCACCTTTGACATACAGCACGCGTTTGCCCAATAAGGATGATTGTACGACTGTTGCCATATATTTCCGTTCGGTGGAGAATGTCAGTTGGTCCAGTATCCGATCATTTTCTCTTATTTCCAGATAATTCTGATGTTGGCTGTTCAACCATAGCAGCAAGGCTGCTTCCGTCGGGTTCCCCAATGTTTTTATCTTTTCTTCGGAGAAATCGAGGAAGGCAGTCGAATTGACTGATATTCCTTCTTTGATTAGCACGCTCAGTTCATCGTCTACCAATTTCTGGTCTTTCAGGTTGTAAAAGTTCGTTTGATATACCTGCATCTGGTTTTGCGTAAGTGTCCCGGTCTTATCGGTACAGATAACCGTGGTAGCCCCCATTGTTTCGCAGGCATGCATTTTACGGACTAGATTGTTTGTTTTCAGCATGCGGTTCATGCTGAGTGCAAGGCTGAGTGTCACGCTCATCGGCAAGCCTTCCGGTACGGAAACGACGATTAACGTGACGGCTACCATAAAGATATTCAGGATGTGCGAAATCAAGTCCATGACCGGCATCCCGGATGAGGACAGCAAGACTTTTGTCAGCAGCGCAATGAAAGTGATGGCAGCAATCGCATAGCCGGCTTTACTGATCACCTTTGCCAACCCTGCCAGCTGCATCTGCAACGGTGTGTCGATATTATTTTCTATCTGCGAGCCTTCATACACTTTCCCGTATCCGGTTTCATCGCCGACTTTCTCCACTGCCATTACACCGTGTCCGTCAACGACGGTCGTTCCGCGCATGACAACATTGGACGGGTAGGTCGCTTCTTCGTCGAAGTCGGCTTCATTTGTCGTCTTGCTGATGATCGGTTCGCCGGTCAGTGTCGATTCGTTAATCTGGAGGGAGATCGCTTCCAATAAATGTCCGTCGGCCGGGACCTCTTCTCCTGTTTCAAGTACGACTATATCGCCGACGACAACCTCTTTTCGCGGAATTTGGCAGATATTCCCTTCACGGATCACCTTCACGAAAATATCATCATTGACCGTGTTTAAAACATTGAATGCCCTGTTTGCTTTGACTTCGAAAAAGAAGCCGACACAAGATGCCAACATGATTGCAAAGAATATGCCGATCGGTTCGAGGAAGGCAGTGAAGCCTTTAGCCTCCGGTCCCCAACAATGTACGCCGGCGATAATCATGGATAAGAACCATGCCACCAATAGGATCTTGATAATCGGATCATTGAATTTTTCAAGAAATTGGCTCCATAGAGAGGCTTTCTCTGGAGGAGTGAGGATATTTTCGCCGTGAAGGCGCCTGCTTTCTTCTACTTCTTGTTTGGTTAATCCTTGATACTGATGTTTTTTCTCCATAAAATTATTAATCTGTTTCAGAAAATTGAAGGGACAAATAAAGCAAAGTTAAGGGACATATACAAATGCAAGTAGTTAATGTTTGAAATCAGATCGTAATCAAGT
>ERZ772937.2302-NODE-2302-length-12139-cov-4.054783_pt1 | contig 12139 bp, 7 predicted proteins | sample MGYA00512113_ERZ772937 | MGnify/ENA primary metagenome ERZ772937 (study PRJEB29015, sample SAMEA2737649) | human gut metagenome | biome: human gut; feature: human-associated habitat; material: faeces | place: China | collected 2012 ... | reverse complement strand
TGAACCTTGTTTCGTCTTTTTCCAAATCTCAGTAGGTGACCCTACTAAAATATCTTCAATTTCTGCTTCTCCTACAACTTGACTTTGGGGAGCAGTTGCATAAAATATGATTTTCCTTATATCATCACGACATTTTCGAGTTCGGAATTCATATTTTTTTGTTCCTTCAATAATCATCTCTGCATATTGAGGTTTAATCGATAATAACATTGCTGACATCAATATTTCCCTTTTCCAAAATACTTTTAAATGCCGTTGAATCAAGCGAAATCAATGAAGGATATTGATTGCTTCCCCAGTATCCGTTTTGTTCAAGCCAGTCCATATTTACATTATTTCCTTCACCAAAATATCCGTAGTAGAGCATTTCGATAACGAGTACATTTCGGTCACTGACATACCGTTCTCTCAATTCCTCTGGATTAAATACCGACTTATTACCGATTTTGCCTAGCAAAGTCTCGAAAGGCATCAAATACGTCCAGTTTTCTTTTGCTTGTATGATTTTTGTTACCACACAGAAAGACGTGATACACGAACGATATCGTTTTCCCTGCCCAGCTGTGTACTTGCGATAGATAAGCACTGGATCACCTACACCATACGGCGGCTTGGAATACTGTGCGCCAACATATATTTTGCTAAGACCATTGCTCACATTCATGGCCACGGCATTTTGCAATGTATTATTTCTCAATTCAGAATATGGAAACATCGTATCATGGTAAGTATCATTGATGATAAGATACCCTGAAGACTCAAAATTGGGGTTAATAAATGGGAAAGATTTATAGGGGTCACTATAATCAATATTATGACGATTCTTTATATAAACACCTTCTCCATTCAAATTGAACCCAACTTTATTAAACCCGAACTTTTCAAGCTGAGAAATCAGCAAATCCTGCTTATCAAATGCCGTAACATAGATTTCATCGGTTCCAGATTTTTGCCATTTCCATAGAACCAATCCAATCGCACCCTCACCCAATCGCTGACCTCGAAAGCGTTCCGCAATTTTCATGGTGCTAATTTTGATACGATTGCAAGCAGCAAGTATGCCACTTTTTAGTTCAATCGGTTCATTTTCGTTTTTTATACAGATAAAAGCACCTAGCCCCTGTTCGTCATTAAAAACAAGTGCCGTTCTTCCTTCTTGTGCCTTCTTTGCAAACCAAACAGAAAATCCCGTAGAAGACGCATTGCCGGGATAGTCGGATTTTAAGCTATCAAAGAACGGGTCATTCAAGTTAATTTCGCTAAACTTACGGAGTGAAAATTTTCCAGCCACAAAAATTCCTCCTTTTTATGCAATTTAATTTTCTTCCTTTAGTAATTCCATTGTAAACGGAGAATCAATATAACCCAAATTAAAAAACTTAGAATGGAACAACTTTCCATACAGCTCAGTTGCATTACATTTGACTTTCATCTCATCAAAGTAACGACGATCAATCAACAAATAATCATTTTTAGGATAACGGCTGCTTTCGATTATTAAATTATTTCCATATTTCTGTTCATGCTTATTAAGATAGCCTTCCAACGTCTGTTTTCCCGGATTACTTCGCGCAAGCATGTCATATACTGGAATGAACTGCTTTAGCACAGTCAATTCTTTTGGAAGTGCTTCCTGAAAAATCATTGAATAAATTTTTTGGTAGACTAGCCCCAAACAATAAATGAATATTGAGATATCTACTTGACAAGAATTAGGGTCGGCATTTAAGAGTATTCTCCCACGAGCACTCCCATCTGGAAACACCTCCATAAAATCGTGAATTCCAGCATTCATGGGGCACGAATTTCCGTCTTGGTCTTTTGCCATAAATTCTCCAACACTAAACAAATAAGAAGCACCCACACGTGAAATGCTAAAATTTTTATTTATAGTTCGAATATACTCTGCAATTTTCTCCAGATCAGCCGTTTGATATTTTTTCCAGAGTACCGATTTATCCGATGATGCCATAAAAAATCCAAAGTCCAAATATGCGAATACATTTTGAGGAAAATTTGAGTCTATTTCGAGCGATGGAAGTTCAATAATATTTTTTATTCTTATCAGTTCATCTTTTCTCTTCTGGTATAACTGGTCCAATTTTATCGACTCTTTTATTGGAAATGAACCAGATGACACTCGCTCATAAATATCGCCACGATTTGTAATGTATGGCGGTGTTGCACCTTCCTCAATTTTTATAACAAAAATATGCTTTCCCTTTGATGTGAATTTTTTGACATCAAAGTTTGGAATCGGCGTAATACTGTCATGAATCGTAATGTGAATTCTTTGCTCTGTCCATTTTTTACAACCTCTGATAGTCTTATCATCATTAACGCCCAGAAGAATATATCCACCATAAGTATTCGCAAACGCTGAAATTTCCTTAATTAGCTTTTTCGGTTCCTCATCATCCGACTTGAATTCAAAAAAGAAATTTTCATCGCCTGATTCAGACAAGAATTTTTCGATATCACGAAATCGAAGTTTATCCCAAGGCTTATTATTGATATTGACCATCGTTGTTCCACCTCTTTCATCGCTCTAATCAGATTCTAAACAGAAGTTACAATTGAGCCTTACAACTCCTTTAACAGCGTCAAAAACTCATCAAATCGGTACGCGCCCTCCATTTTCAAATCTTTATTCTGGAACACCATATAATAGCGGTATGCCTGCTTGCCAGCGGCATCCTGCCATGCACGACCCAGACGAATTTTTTCTCTGGACTCTGCATTTTCCAGCTGGTCGCCTTTGGTTTCAATCAGAATAATCTTTCCACTGGTCGTGCGGACGATAAAATCCGGGTAATGGTTGCGGAATCCGTTCAAACAGAACGAAAACTTGTTACGCTCCGGGTTGCGATGCCACCAGCGGATATTGTCCATGTTGGTCATTGCCAGAGCCATTTTATATTCCAGACCATCCATCTTGCCCTCGGTCTGGTACAGGCTCTTGCTCATTGAAGAAGTGCTATCCGGGAGGGTTATATACTCCGTCAACTGAAAGCGGGGTTCACATACGATTTTCTCCGTTTCCAGCCACTTGTAGAAGTTTTCCCGTGCAGTTTCCTCTTGAAGCTGCATGACGTATGCACGAATTTTTGCTGCAAAGTTAACAGGCATCCGTTCCAGCGCGTCTAGCTCTTCGCGGTTCATATTATCCACGATACCATCGACATAACGCCGCAGTTCATTATCATCCACCGCGTTCATCTTGCAAAGGCTCTTGTGGATAATATCCTTGCAAATACGCAGTTTATCCTCGCCCGGAAGCAGTGGAAACTGCCTGTTCATGTACTGCTGATAATCATCTTTCAGCTTGGAGATACGCGGTGTCGTGGTATCGCAGTCTTCCAAATCGACCTGCGCCAAATCGTCGTCCAGATGGCCGAAGTCGATTGCGCTGGGTTTTCCCTTCAACGTAAAGTTGCTGAGCAGGTTTTCCTTTGAGAGTTCTTCGCTGTCGTACAGCGAGAAAAGCGATGGCTGTACTTTTAGGCAGAATTTCGGAAGTTTGAGGGTGTGAACATCCTCCAAAAACTCTGGGTTTACATGAGAGGTATCCACTTTATCCTGCACCTCCAGCGGCAAATCGCTCAACGGGTCATTCTGGTGCTGCTGCATAGCAACATCAAAATCGTTCTGTTCCTTTTCAGAGCGGTCAAAAATATTCTGCACCGAGGGAGAAACACTTGCCTTTGCCAAGGTGCTGCCCAACAGTGTCGGGTCGAAATCAAAAAACTCTTCCTCTTCCGCCGATGCCGCAGGCATTGCTTCGTTTATCGGCTGTGTCGGGAAGATGGTCTGCTCCACTTTGGGCAGCGGCTCGACCGGGGCAGCTTCTTCCTGCACACGGTAATCGTGGTCAGTGAAGCCTGCGTTATTCAAGCCCTTGACGATGCCGTCCAGCGTACGCTTGAAGTCCGCAGACGAGGTCAGAACATACGAAGTATTCAGGATCGGAGAAGAATGTTTCCGGGTATAGGGCAGGCGCAGAATACGCCCCACGATTTGCTCCACATCCACCTGACTGGTGCGGTTCGCCAGCGAAGCAAGGATATACGCAAAGGGGCAGTCCCAACCCTCTTTCAAGGCATTGACTGTAATGATAAAGCGAATCGAACACTTTTCCGACAGCAAATCCACATTTTTCAACTCGTTGATCTCTGCCGTCTTGATGGCAATTTGCTCTGCTGGAATGTTGGCTGCAATCAGGCGTTGGCGCAGTTTTTCAAAGGTCGTTGCACTTTCTGTGCTCTTGGGTTGCGCCTGAAACAGCACGATGGGGCGAATGTAGCTGCCGCCCTTTTCGTAGGCATCTTTTGCGTGAATTTCCAGTGTCCGCTGCATCTCGATGGCATCATGCAGCACATCCTGCTGGCTGTTGCGATTCATCACGATGACAGGCAACTTGACCATGTTCTCGCGTTTCAAGTGAATCGCATCCACAATGGAGATGATGTTGCTTTCCTTAGTGGGCGTTGCCGTCAGATCCAGCACAAAGCAGGGATTGAAGTTTTGCAGCATCTGCTTGCTTGGGTTACTGCGCGCATGGTGGCTTTCGTCTACAATGACCAGCGGATGCAGCTGATTAATGACCTGCATCAAGGCGGTCGGGTCGGTATCTTCCAGCGGCATATCAGGTTCGCCCAGTGCATTTGCCAGCGCAACAAGGCTGCTGTTCTCTTGCTTGGCCTTGAGCCGCTCCTTCTTGCCACGGAACGAATCGTAAGACAGCACCATAATGGAAAGCTGCTCGTTGACCGCAGAGATATTGAAGTGCTGCCCCATCAAAAGCTGTTCTTTGGTATACACTTCTACACGGCTGCCAAAGGCAACATCAATTTTCTGGCGGTAAGGATGTGCAGGGTCACGCAATGCAGCCAAGGTTTGGGTCAGGATAGCATCTGACGGAACCAGCCAAACCACTGCACGGCGTTTTACCACACCCAGTGCGGAGAAAATCGGCTCGATGGCATTTGCAGCCAAAAATGTTTTGCCGCCGCCCGTAGGAACTTTCAGGCAGACATTTGGCACACCGGGCAGAATATTCTGATACTTGGGCATTCCGCCAAATCCGACTTTTACATCTTTCTCCTGCCAGAGCCGAGTATAGGCCGTTTCGATGTTCTTTGTCTGCATCAGAATTTCCAGATAGCGTTCCAAATCCCGAATGACGGCTTTCTGATAATTTTTCAATTCCATAAGAGCCGTCCTCCTTACACCCGCGCAATGTCGCGCGGAATTTTCTTAAACGTAATACCAAACCGCAGCAGGTCACTCTCACTCAATGCACAGCGGTCAGCATAAATCAGATAATTTTCCGCTTTTTCCGGGATGGTAGACAAAAAAGCATAGTCCAACACGCACATCTGGTCTGGCTCATAGTAGAAATAGTAAGCGGTGTGGTTGTTCTCGCCGAGGAAATACGGGTTTCCGTTCTGTTGACTCACCGCAGGTTTCTTCGTTTCCGTATACCAGATGTAGTCACGGATTTTGTCTGTGCCGATGCTTTCATTCAGGTTGCCATCCGGCAGAAGCAGCCGCTCGCCCAGTTCGTAGTAACTGAAATTGCCACCAGTGCCTTCTACGGCGTTCTTGTCTTTGCCATAGCCGTTGATCACACGCTTCACACGTTCGGCAGTGATGGTGTCTGCATAATCACCCAATTCTACTAAAATAAATTTGCGGTGACCTTTATCGACTTTATTTATATTTAATACAGCTTGTGCTGTAGTTCCAGAACCTGCAAAGGAATCAAGAATAATTGAGTCTTTGTCTGTTGCGATTTGAATGGCTCGTTGTATAGTTCCAACAGGCTTCGGGTTAGGGAAATCATCCTTTGAAAATCCAAGATATTTAATGAACATTTCGGTTCCACGTTCGCTGTTTACATCTTTGAAATTCCAATTTGTAGTCGGTTTTGCTGTTCCTCGTTCGTCAAGATATTCCCACTCGAACAAACTCCACTGTTGTTTATTGGGCATATAACGTGGGTGGATATAAAAACATTGCTCTAGTGCAGTTTCTCTTCCCCATCTCCAAGTGCCCTCAACGGTTTTGGATTTCATCGGAACTATTCGGATAAAGCCCTCTGGTGTTTCATCTTCATTATTTCCAATTCTTAATTCATGTGTTTGCTCATTGTAAAAAAAAGGGTAAAACAAATTCGGACGGTCTGTTCTTTCATCGTGCGATCCACGCTTGCGTAAATCTTCCTCACGATATAAGCGACCAGCCGCATCTGTTTTATTATAGCGTTTTGTAATCTTATCCTCTGGTTCAAACCCACCCAATCTTAATTTGTTGCTCTTTTTATATACAACTATGCTTTCATGCGCCGTTGCTATATATTTATCATCAGAACGTCCAGATGGCTTATTGATGCAAGCAATCTCCGAAACATAGTTCGTCGAGCCAAAAATTTCGTCTAACACTAGACGCAAATATGGCTGTTCATGAAAATCGATACTAATAAAAATCGCACCATCATCCGCCAACAACTTCTGCAGCAGCATCAGCCGAGGATACATCATGCAGAGCCACTTGTCATGGCGTGTCAAATCCTCGCCTTCTTTACCAACGACTTCGCCCAACCACTTTTGAATATGCGGATCATTGACATTATCGTTGTAGCACCACTTCTCATTGCCAGTGTTGTAAGGAGGATCGATGTAGATGCACTTCACCCGGCCCTCATACTGCGGCAGCAGAGCTTTCAGGGCTTCCAGATTATCGCCGTGGATAATCATGTTATCACTGCCGTTGTCCTCGGTGTGCTTGCCCATTTCGTCAAAGCTATACTGACGCTCCAACACACGGAACGGCACTTCCTGATGATGATTGACAACTTTGCTTTTTCCGATCCATTCCAAAGTAGGCATGGTGTTTTCTCCGTTTCTCTGTGAAAGTTCTTTCACGTTTAATAATAACAAGTTGGGCGGCAAAGCGCAACGGTTCCGGCAAAGAAATACAAGTTTGATGAACAAAATTGCAAGTCGCAAAAGCGTTTTGCAAAAACGCGTAGCCTGCATCCGTCGGATGCAGTTCAAGGGTTTGGGATTTCCCAACAAGCATTTTGCAACGCAAAATGGTCTTTGTATATACGAAGACACTGCTTGCCACTGCTATGAACGCCTTTTGAATTGCAAAATGATTTTTCAGTTGCTATACTGGGCTTATCAAAGTTTTTTCGGGAGGATGCCGCAGTGACCGCACAGACAATGCAAATCGGGAACAGACCTTGCCGCATTTACGGCGAAGCCCATGCAGAATACCTACTGCTCCAAATGACAGGCGAACATGAGTTGCAAAGCATGGAAAGCGAGATTGCCGCTATTGCACAGAGTGCGCACCACTTTCTGTTTGCGGCCATTCCGGTGGAAAGCTGGAACGATGCACTTTCTCCGTGGAAGTCTCCTGCCGTGTGGGGGAAGCAAGGCTTTGGAGGCAATGCTGCGGAAACCCTGCGCTTTCTGACAGAACTTAGATCCTTGAATGGCAAAAACAAAGAGGAACGAACGCCTAACACTAGCATCGGCTCGCCCGTATGCAGCAAACGGTTCCAAACTTCCACCCGTTCGTTATCAGAAAATTTGGAATGATAAACCAGCAACTTGTCGCCGAACAACTTGGCCAGCCGTTCCGTGATCTGGGTCGTGATAGCGATCTCCGGCAACATATATAAAACCTGCCGCCCCAGCCGCAAGACCTCATGGATCAAACGGACGTATATCTCGGTCTTACCACTGGAAGTCACGCCATGAAGCAAGCAGACCTCTTTCGTCTTGAAAGCCTCATGGATCTCTCCATAGGCTTTCTCTTGCGCCGGACTGAGCGGATTCGGCTCTTGCAAGCGGCAGACAGATACTTGCAAACGACCCACCTCTTTCTCGTAACTCTCCAAGATACCCCGTTTCAGCAGCCCCTCCAATACCGCAGAGGTATAACCACTGCGTTCCAATAGCTCTTTCTTGGAAAGCTCCTTCGATAAAGCGGGATTCAAGGTATGGCTTAAATCCAAGAAGCTGACCAGCAGAAGCTCTTGCTTCTTCGCTCGTTTCAAATCCTCGAACACCGCCTGTAATTTCGTCTCATCCCGGTAAGCTTCGGCCAAACGGATAAACGCCTGTGTCTTGGGAACGAATCCTCGCTTTAGCTCCTCGCTCACCTCGACCGCCCCTTTCACCATCAAGGAAGAGACGATCGGGACAACATTTCGAAGACCGGTCTTCTTCTCCAACTCCGAGATCGTCAATTTCAAAACCCCGCTAAAGGCATCCAGTACCGCTTGCTCGTTCGGGCGCAAGGGGGCGGTGGCCTCGAAATCCTCATTATAAGTAACCGCCGTCTCGCTTTCCAACTTTAAGCCGGAAGGCAAGGCCGCCTTATACACGTCGCCCAGCTTACATATATAATAAGAAGATATCCATTTCCAGAAACGGAGTTGCGGACGGCGGAGCACCGGCGTGGCATCCAGCAAAGCGTAGATCTCCTTCGTCTCAAAATCGGATACCGGTTCCCGGTCGTGTACCTCCATGACGATAGCCGTATAATATCGTTTCTTCCCGAAATGCACGATCACCCGGCAACCGGGAGTCACGGCTCTTTCCAGATCTTCGGGTATCCGATAGGTATAGCTATTCTCCAAAGGAAGGGGAAGTATGACGTCCGCATATTTCATTCAAACAGGTGTTTCATTACGAGCCCAAAAATAACAAAAAAGGCCGGACTTCTAAAGCCCAGCCTCTCTCATTTTATTTTCACCTATTTAGAACAAGATCGCTGCCGTGATAGACCATCCACGGTTCTTTCCGGCACCGTCGGAGAGGTTCACCTTCTCAATGCTATAGTTATCAGTCAGTCCCAGACCATAATTGAAACCCACCTGCAAGTGACTGATCAACTCCACGCCGGCACCGAAGTTAAGACCTGCGCTGAAATTCTTCGCCTTCACCTGATCCGCTACGGAACCCGGGATATCCCAAAATTTATCACCGCCTACACGGAAACCGATATACGGACCGGCTGCCAAATACGCCTTGACGATCGGTAAACCGAATTTCCATTTCAAGTTGACCGGAACATCGATATAATCCGTCTTCATCGAAGTCTTAACCCCGCCAGCCGAGGTCGTTTCCAAACCCTTTTGCGAATACAACACTGCCGCATCGATCCCGACACCCACCAACGGTAAGGTCGTCTCGATCATCGGACCCACTTGGAAGCCGGTTACGTTATCCGCTTTCAACACGTCCGAGTTGAAATGAACAGACGATATATTCACACCTCCCTTGATACCGAATTTAAGCTGAGCGTTCGCCGGAAGCGCCATCAACGCTAGCAAGGCAACCATAACAAGTCCCACAATTTTCTTCATATTCATACTTCTTTTGTTAATTACTCGTTGCAAATAAACGCACTTTTCTAATAATAAACAAATATTCTCTATAGAGTGTTCACGGAATACCCCAGTCCTTTAAACGCAAAGAAAGCATGCATCTTACACACGGAGCTCATCCCGTCGGTCAGATTCATGCTTCTTTCCCTAATTATTATGGCAAAATAATTATCCGAAACCATGAGACGACTTGATAAGAAAACCTTGGATAAAGAATAGTAAAAACCGGATAAGGTTCTTGCGTTCTCTTCCGGCCTTTCCTCGAAGCCGTCGAAAATATACACGCCTTGCAGGTCTTCTGACTTACTTCCGGTCTTAAGCGCCTTCCCATTCACTTGAATGAACAGTGGCAACAGTATTGCTCAACCCGTTTATGAAGCTTACAGCAGCGGGACTGTCCGGGATTCTCACCCGATTCCCTTTTAATCCCTATCCGGCGATTGCCGAAAGGGAACAAAGCATGTAGCAAAGATACATAAAGTTTTGATGTAGCCTAACACTTTCCACAAAAAATATCCTTATATTCCCGGTTCCTGATATAGCATAAAGCCGCCCCGATAGCCGTGCGATACTCGGCATACTCCGGTATCTTGAAATGGACATCGCACATCTCCTCCAGACGGGGGAAAATATCCGGGCATTGTGGCAAGCGAGTTAGGTTACCGATCAATACGATATTCTTGATATCGCCATTTAACGAGGCGAAAACAGCTCCTTGCCCGATGGTCTGCAAGACCATATGAACGATACCGAGAGCGATATCCTCAACCTTAGCGTTCGCGTCCACTTTTCCGAAAATAGAGGCTGTCACGTCCAGCGGCAGGCCGGGTAACGGATGCGGCGTAATATCCCGGATATGCAAGTCGATATCATTCAAGGAACCGTGCTCGGCCAAAGACGCTATTTGGTGAAAGTCATGCGTTTTCAATAATAGCTTAGACAAGCCGAGGATGGTTCCGCCACCGATACCCAATCCCCCGATATGCTCGATCGTGGAGCCTTGTACCTTGACAAAGGAGGTACCCGTTCCCATGCTGACCACCAATAGACTGTCCAGTCCCGTATTATATTGCGCCCCTAGCCCATTCGCAAGGAACTCATCCGTCTTCGCAGTTGGTAAGCCATATAAAGGTTGATCGATATAAGCACTACCTACACCTGTCAAGATCACTTTCTCTATATTCGAGAGCGAGATGTTATTATCATAAATATATTTACCGAAGGCCCCGAATAAAGAGGTTACCGGATCGATAGCTTTCACGAACATCGGGTTCTTGATCTTCTTATCCTCCACGCCGACGATCTTGGTCGTGCTACCTCCCACATCTATACCTATAACGATTCCCATGATTCTTTCCCTTTTTAATTGAATAATCGCTACAAAAGTACATAAACCCGCATACAATACTAAAAAAGGCCGGACAAAATCAATTGTCCAGCCTCTCTTTATTTAAAAACCGTAAGGTCTAAACTCCATTTATTCGCCTAACAAGATCTCAAGGATCTGGCAAGCTGCCTTCGATACGGAAGTACCCGGGCCAAAGATAGCGGCAACGCCAGCCTTATACAAGAAATCATAGTCTTGAGCCGGGATTACACCTCCAGCAATAACGATGATGTCCTCACGACCTAGTTTCTTCAACTCCTCGATAACCTGCGGAACCAACGTCTTATGACCAGCGGCCAAAGAAGAAACGCCCATTACGTGAACGTCGTTCTCCACAGCTTGACGGGCAGCCTCGGCCGGAGTCTGGAACAACGGTCCCATATCTACGTCGAAACCACAGTCCGCGTAACCGGTAGCGACCACTTTAGCGCCACGGTCGTGTCCGTCCTGACCCATCTTAGCGATCATGATACGAGGCTGACGGCCTTCTTTCTTAGCGAATTGCTCGCAAAGCTCGCAAGCTTTCTGGAAGTCTGCGTCTTTCTTAGTTTCTGATGAATACACGCCTGAAATAGTTCTAATGATTGCTTTATAACGACCTACAACCACCTCGCAAGCATCGGAGATCTCTCCCAATGACGCACGCAAGCCGGCAGCCTTAACAGCCAACTCTAATAAGTTGCCCTTCTTCGTCTTCACGCACTCCGTGATATCAGCCAAAGCTTTTTGAACAGCTGCTTCGTCACGGTTAGCACGCAACTCCTTCAAAGCGGCGATCTGCTCGTTACGTACGGCAGTATTATCGATCTCAAGGATATCGATCGGATCTTCCTTCGGCAAACGATATTTGTTAACACCAACGATGGTCTGAACACCAGAGTCGATACGAGCCTGTGTACGAGCGGCAGCTTCCTCGATACGCATCTTAGGAAGACCAGTCTCGATGGCTTTCGCCATACCACCCATGCTCTCGATCTCTTGGATCAATGCCCAACCTTTATGTACCAACTCATTCGTCAAAGACTCTACATAGTAAGAACCAGCCCACGGGTCGATTTCCTTACAGATCTTAGTCTCTTCCTGAATGTACATCTGTGTATTACGAGCGATACGAGCAGAGAAGTCGGTCGGCAAAGCGATCGCCTCATCCAATGCGTTCGTATGCAAAGATTGTGTATGTCCTAATGTAGCGGCCATAGCCTCGATACAAGTACGTCCTACGTTATTGAACGGATCTTGCTCGGTCAATGACCAACCGGAAGTCTGGCTATGTGTACGCAATGCCAATGATTTCGGGTTCTTAGCGCCGAAGCTCTTCACGATCTTCGCCCACAACATACGAGCCG